>WNGH01001112.1_pt1 | contig 34145 bp, 40 predicted proteins | sample 5400631 | NCBI WGS metagenome assembly WNGH01 (sample SAMN13153373, study PRJNA577476) | soil metagenome | isolation source: 115 cm soil or saprolite under Garry oak tree replicate 1 | place: USA:California | collected 2016-06-15
CCATCCAAGTCCTCATGACGAAGTCGCCGCCTGGCTGCGCGCCAACCAGGTCGAGCCGGGACCGGTCTTGGACCTCGGCGGAGGATGCATTCAGTTCTTCGCAAGCCTGACCAACGTGCCGGTTGGCTGGTACCACCCCCTCCCGCCCGGGTGGGTGACCAAGCTGGAGCACGGCTCGGTGGTCCTCCTGCCGCCAAGCCGGCAGGCCGGCGGGCTCTCGGTCGAGTGGCTGACCGGGCCGATCGGGATCAAGCTGCGGGACTGCTGGCGCCTGTTCCAGGCCCTCAGGCGCCTACCCACCCGAGCGGCCCTGGCCGCCTACCACCACGGCGACCGGGACGCCACGGAGCGCTCGCGATCCGTTGATGGTTCTCCTTGACCGCCAGCGTTCGCGCTCGTTCGCGTGCCTGGTCGCGTCCGCTGAAGGCCTTGCGGCCTCGGGGGTGCGGACACGCGAGCGCCGCTCCGACTCCGCGCCGGCAGGCCTGTGGCGGTGAGGACGGCCGGTCCCCGGTGAGGAACTGCGGCCACCCGATGCAACACCAGGACCCTCGCCGGGGACCGGCCACAGCAACGCCCTCACGGCACGGCCGCCGGGAGGTGCTGGCTTGGCGGAGCCAAGCAGCGTACCGCGTCTCGTTGTTGACGGGTCTGGCGGTGCGGTCGGCGTTGGTGACCGTCTCGGGTGTCCTTCGGTGCTGGTGGGGCGTGGCGGGGAGTGGCGGTGAGGTGCCGGTAAGGGCTGGAGGGTTGGCTGGCTGTGACCGGAGGGCGACACGGCTATCGAGGACCCGTGGCCTTGAAGGTCCGGTTTTCTCGACCGGTCGGCCTTCCAACCGCATTCAGGGGAGGCGAAGCATCGCGTTCCCGGCCCTCGTGACGAAGGCTTCTCCGACCTCGGCGCCGGACTGCGCGTCGAACAGGTGATACTCGTCGCACCCGCTGTTGTCGGGCGGTGGCGCCGGCTCTCCCGGCGGAACGAAGCCGGCCTGGAAGCAGGACACGCTTGGTGAGCTGGACGAGCCACACCAGCCGCCCGGGCGAGGCCGCGCCTGACCGGCGCCGTTGCGACCACCTGGCCAATGTGGCCGGGATGGAGTTCGAATTCGGCTCGCTGTGGTTGCGGCGCCCTGCCGGGGGCGGCATCGTCGGGACATGGGGACCCCGATCTCAATGGGGACAGACGCGATGACCCGCATCGATCATGAGGACGAGCCCGATTCGCCCCGGGCGAATTCGCTGGTGCCGGGGGCGTCCGCGGTGGTGGTCGACGCGAACGGGGGGATCCTGCTGCACCGTCGTAGCGACAACCAGCTCTGGTCGATCCCGGGCGGAGCGATGGAGATCGGCGAGAGCATCGCCGAGACAGTCGTCCGCGAGGTCGAGGAGGAGACGGGACTGAAGGTCGAGCCCACGCGCGTCATCGGCATCTATTCCAATCCCAGGCACGTGATCGAGTACGCCGACGGCGAGGTGCGCCAGCAGTTCTCGATCTGCTTCGCGTGCGACGTGATCGGCGGGCGGCTCCTCGACCGGACCGACGAGTCCCTCGAGGTCGGGTTCTTCACGCCGGAGGAGATCGAGACCCTGCCGATGCACCCCTCGATCCGCCTCCGCATCGCGCACTACCTGGAGGGACGCAACCAGCCGGTGATCGCCTGACGATTGGCGCGAGGGGCTGGGGCGGGGCCAGACTGGCGGCGTGCAACCGCCCACGCTGCGCCGCAGGCAGCTCAATCGCGCGACGCTGGCGCGCCAGATGCTGCTGGGGCGGGAGCGGGTCTCCGCCGTCGAGGCGGTGGAGCGGCTGGCGGGTATGCAGGCGCAAGAGGCGAAGCCGCCGTTCGGCGCTCCGGATGCCGCTGCATGACTCGAATTGGCCAAGGAGCGGGTCCTAAGGTTTGCTCTTCTCGAACATCGACCGGAAAGGAGCCAGGATGGCGACCGCCGAACGGCAGGCGCGCGTTCTGTGGGAGGGTTCGCTCGCGGAGGGGAGCGGCGAGCTGGAGTTCGCGAGCAGCGGGATCGGCAAGTACCCGGTGACCTGGGCGTCGCGGGTCGAGCGGCCGGACGGCCGCACGAGCCCCGAGGAGCTCCTGGCCGCCAGCCACGCGGCCTGCTACGCGATGGCGTTCTCAGCGACGCTGGGGCGGGGCGGGAACCCGCCGGAGCGGCTGGACGTCACCGCGACCGTCTCGCTCGACCCCAAGGAGGGTGGGGGCTTCGAGGTGACCAGCTCGGCCCTGGAGGTCCTGGGGGTGGTGCCGGGCCTCGACCAGGCCGGCTTCCAGGCGGTGGCCGAGGAAGCGGAGCGGGGATGCCCGATCTCCAACGCCCTGCGCAACAACCTCCGCATCACGGTGAAGGCCACGCTCGAGTCCTGAGCATCGCAGACGGACCCCGCGAGCGCCCAAAACGGCGCCGACGGGGCCTCGGCTATCCGGCCGCCGTCAGCGGCCGGATAGCTCCGGCTCGGCTGCCGCCTCGTCCTGGCAGGCGGGGACGACGTCCGCGAACGGGCTGAAGCCACCCCAGGTCATGAGCCCGCGCGCTAGGCTCGGAGGGCCTTGCGCCTCCCAGTCGCCAGCCTCGATCGCCTGGCCGAGCGTAAGGCGCCCGGTGTGCACCTGGGTGAGCGTCCGCGAGTCGGTCACGATGACCAGGTCCTCGTCGAAGCCGGGATGGGTGACGCAGACCTCCGCGTCGGGCCGCTCCAGGAGCAGCCAGAAGCGCTGGCGGGGGAGGTCGCGCAGGTCGAAGCGGACCACGACCCTGCGCTCGGGCAGACGCTCTGGCTCGAGCAGCCGGGACCAGGCCCACAGGACCATCGCGGGGTCGTAGTCACGCGGCGCCAGCTGCATCCAGCGGGCCGCCCAGGTGCCGAGCGCCATGCACACCTCGTTGAGCTCCTCGCCGGCTTGGGTCAGGTGCCAGTGCCAGCCTCGGCCGCTCGGGCTGGGGCGTCGCTCGACGATGCCGTCCCGCTCCAGCGTCACCAGGCGCTGGCTGAGCAGCGAGCGGGACATTCCGGGCAGGCCCTGATGGATCTCGCCAAAGCTGCGGCACCCCAGGTGCAGGTTCCGGATGATCAGCGGGATCCACCGCGCCGCGAAGACCTCGGCGCCCTTGGCGACCGGGCAGTACTGACCGTAGCCGCGATCCATGACGGCAGTCTGGCACTCCGGCAGCGGCCCGCAAGTCCAGATTTCGTACTTGGCCGCGGACGCCGCGCGGGCGAGACTGCATCGCCGAGCAGCATGGCTTCTTTGGGGGTGCGCGATGGTGATGAGCGTGGCCGAGCGTCCGGTGCGTTCCGACGACGTGAGCGAGCTGCGTGCACGGCTGCGCGGGGAGTTGCTCGGACCCGGCGACGCGGGGTACGAGCCGGCGCGGGCGCTGTGGAACGGGGCGATCGACACGCACCCGGGCGCGATCGCCCGCTGCCAGGGGAGCGCCGACGTGCTCGCCGCGGTGCGGTACGCGCGGGACGCCGGACTGCTGGTGGCGGTCCGCGGTGGCGGCCACAACGTCGCCGGGACGGCGAGCTGTGACCACGGGCTGGTGCTCGACCTGTCGCCGATGAAGGGCGCGCAGGTCGACCCCGCCGGACGGACGGTCTGGGCACAGCCGGGCCTGCTGTGGGGAGAGCTGGACCACGAGACCCATGCCTTCGGTCTGGCGACCACCGGCGGCATCGTCACGCACACCGGCATCGCAGGGCTCACGCTCGGCGGCGGCATCGGCTGGCTCATGCGCAAGCACGGTCTGACCTCCGACAACCTGCTCGCGGTCGATCTGGTCACCGCCGACGGGCAGCTCGTGCGCGCCAGCGCGCGGGAGCACCCCGAGCTGTTCTGGGGCATCCGCGGCGGGGGCGGGAACTTCGGCGTGGTCACCGCGTTCCAGTACCGGCTGCACGAGGTCGGGCCGACGGTCCTCGCCGGCTCCATCCTGTTTCCCGCCGACGACGGCGGCGAGCTGCTGCGCTTCTACCGGGACTTCGCCGAGGCCGCTCCGGACGAGCTGGCCACGGTCCTGAACCTGCGCTACGCCCCGCCGCTGCCGATCATCCCCGAGTACCTCCACGGGGTGCCGGTCGTCAGCGTGGTCGTCTGCTGGGCCGGCCCGATCGAGGAGGGCCTGCGGGTCCTGGAGCCGTTGCGCCGCCACGGCCGCCCGCTGCTCGACCTGATCGCCCCCAAGCCGTACCTGGCCCACCAGGGCACCTTCGACGCGACCGTGCCCCATGGGCTCCACTACTATTGGAGGTCAGAGTACCTCGGCGCGCTGGACGACCAGGCCATCGGCACGCTGGTCGAGCACGCCTGGGCGAGCCGCTCGCCCCGCTCGTACACGATCATCTTCCACCTCGGCGGCGCCGTCGCGCGCGTCCCCGACGAGGCGGCCGCCTTCACCGGCCGCACCGCCGGCTTCGCGGTGAACGTCAACGCCGTCGCGCTCCCCGAGGACGCCGCGGAGCAGGCTGCCTGGGCCCGCGGCCTCGGCCAGGCGCTGCATCCGCTGTCCGCCGGCGTCTACATGAACTTCCTGGACGACGAGGGCCAGGACCGCGTCCGCGCCGCCTACGGACCGGCCAAGTACCAGCGCCTGGCTGACCTCAAGAAGGTCTGGGACCCTGACAACTTCTTCCGCCGCAACCAGAACATCCGCCCCAGCGCCTGATGTCCCCATCGCGTTCTACTGTCGAGGCACCGCCGGGCCCGACGCGGCCCGCTTCCGATTCTTGGGGAATCAGGCTATGGCTATGGATGAGGTTCAGATGCGCCGAAGGGTGGCCGAGGCGAGAGTGGCTCGCGTGGGCACCCTCGATGAGCAGGGACGCGCGCACCTCGTGCCGATCGTCTTCGTCATCGACGGCGACAGGTTGTACTCCGCCACCGACGCGGACTCGCGCCCCGTGAAACGGCTGCGCAACCTGCAACGCGATCACCGGGTGACGGTCCTGGTCGACGTCTACGACGAGGACTGGTCGAAGGTCTGGTGGGTGCGCCTTCGTGGCAGCGGTCGGGCGATCGAGGACGGCAAGGAGCGGGACCATGCCCGGCGCTTGCTCTGGGAGAAGTACCCGCAGTTCGGGAGCACCCCTCCCGACGAAGCCGCCGGCCCCGTCATGGCCGTGGACATCGAAGAATGGGCCGGATGGGCCTATAGCGGTTGAGCCCCCTCAACGCCTGGGTCCACCCTCGAGTTGGAGCACCTGGCGGGAACACTCTCGAACTCCGTCTGGCGAGATCGAGTACGACGGTTAGTCGAGTGATCGACGCTGGCCGCCACGGATGGTCCACGACCACGACGGCACCGGTCCCCACCTGCTGGCCGACGACGCGACGTAGGACACCCGCGTGGAAGCTGGACCTGAACGTGACACCCCTGCTGGCCGCTATCGTCGAAGCCCTCTGCGACCAGACTGCCGCAACGGTTTGCGCTCCGAGCGACCTGGAGCGGAGACCCGGTCCGGCACCACGTGGTCTCGAGGGCGGAGCTGGTCGCGATCGTGCGCAACTCAGCGATGAACACCCATACCCTATGCCTCCCAAATTGCCACAAGGCCACGGTAACGTGACCATCCGCGCGCTCGGTTTACTTACGTAGCTGGCGCGTCGGTTGGTCGCCGGGGCACCAACCGGTTGGCTCGGGAAGTCCTGGGGTTTGCTCGATTGCCGGGCTGAGTGCCCGCACAACCAGAAGGGTGGTAACCGTGAGGCGCCTTGTGAGCTTCATCATTGCGGCAACGACGGGCTTCGCGCTCCTGTTGCTGGCGGGAATACTTTCGAACCCGGCCTGGCGAGAACGAATAAACCGAACCAATATCTCTATTTGAACAAGGAATGCTGCATCCGGAAGCTAACTCGATCCCGGCGATCCCGGCGCACCCCGGCCCAGCCCATCATCATGTAGTTGCGGCCGTGAGGCGCCGATAGCAGGCGGGCGCGCTCCGTGGACCGTCATCATCAGCTCATGTAGCTGAACGCCGGGCCTCCCCGCTCGCCAATCAGCTCTGCTGGTCGGAGAACCACCGAACTGAAGCAGCAAAGCAAGTTATACGACAGACAACGGATATTCGCATGTAGCTGCCCGGCCTGGGAATGACATCAGATGTCCTCCGCGCTACGTTCGTCCGCCCTGTAAGTCGTGGGTGCGCTGGAGCCTTGGCTTTGCGGCGAAGACCCTTGGTTCACCTGCTTCCCTTCAAGCTCGTGATCGCACGCTCCAGTGAGACTGAGAGGTCGACGGTTCCCCAGTTCTTGACCCAGGCGACGCCTGCTACACAATAGCGGTCGCTCGATACGAAAGCCTGGCCACTTCGCTCTAGTTCACGAATACGGCGACTCACCTTTGGCTCGCTGCTGTACCTGCCGAATTGCATGGTTCGAACCGCAAAGTCGAGCACGCTATACCCGTGCGCGGAGGCATGCTGAATGATGCTCAAAGGATTCGAGAAACTAGAGAACAGAAGGATGAGTTGCTCGAATCCGCACTCAATGATCTTCTTCGTCACATCGCTGCCGTCATCTCCTCCCCATAGCTCGGGCATCTGTATTTGGTTGTCGGGCGATGGCAGGTAGGGCGGATTGGATATTGCACATCCACCTAGCACGGAGCTCGAGACCTCGTTGAAGAAGTCCCCGTTGATCACCAGGTATTGGTTCGATATGCAGTTCGCTTCAACGAAGTCGTACGCGTATCTGTAGGACGGCTCATGTATCTCGTATCCGCGGATCTTCGCTGCGAAGGTGTGATATTTCAATAGTTCGACGATGGTCTCTCCGGTTCCAACACCCAGCTCGACGATCTCCTTGACCTCCAGCCGTTCATAGCCATAGCGGAAGAGGAAGTCTCGAACGCATTGGGCATAGAACTCGGATTCCTGTCGATCCTGGAAGTATGACGCGTCGCTGCGGGTATCACCTGGCGTAATCAGTGAGGAAGGCGCCTTCGACTCGCTCATCGATTATTACCATCCAATCTGATTATATAGAGAACCGCAGGAATAGTCATATGTCAGGGTCGGACGTGTGCCATTCGGCCATGGCCAGAGCGGCAGGCAGGGAGGAAACAGCACCACCCAGCTCCCGCGTCAAGAATGGGTCTCTTTATGGCCACAGATGTAGCAGACCGACGGGTCGAGGGCGAAGCCGAGCATCCGCAGGGTCACCGAAGCGTGTTGGACCACTGGCATCAAAGCTCCTTCCCACCGCTGGTGTAGGCAGCCAACCCCCTGAGCCGGCACGGAGTATACCCCGGCCGCACGGTTGAGACGTGCTGCCCGCGGCCCGCGAATATTTGGGTGGAAGCCGGACAAGAGGCAGAGATGCACCCGTCAACCGAGTCCACTAGTTCCAGCTTGGCAGCTTGCACTAATGAGGCAATATGGTTATCATCGTCAAACTTGCCAATGAGCAAGAAGAGGGACAAGCAAGGCGCAGCATGGTTGATCGGAAAAGGGGAGGGCGCTCAAAGAGTCGAAGGGAGATCGCCTATGGCCGCCGCTGTGAGAACTTTTGGCAATTATCTTCGACACTTCACCCGGTCCGTGGATATCGTCGACGATCGTATATTTGAAGCGGTACGTCAGCTCGTCTACAAATACGTCAGAGACGAGCTCGGAGCGACATACTTTAGCCTGGCATGCACTCAGGTGGTCAACGATGTTGCTGTGCTCAAGACTCTCTGGAGCAGCGAGGGTGAAGAGCATTTCACGCCAATCCGGTCGTCGGCCGATGAATATCATTCACAGATCTCCGTCTCGTTCGGGCAGCAAAAGCCTCTCTGGATAGTGAATCCTGACCGCAGGCCCCTACGAGAGACGCACACCTATGTGGATCTGTGGTCGAACATCACCAACTTGCCACCATACCGGGAGCCGGTGAATCGTGACCTGAGGACCTCGATCGTCGTGCCCCTGGTACATTGGGACCGCGTGCTTGGCGTAATATACCTGGAGACCGCGTCGTACCTGGAGATAACAGAAGTCGCAAAAGACGAGTTGCGATTACTGGCGGATGCCCTGGCGATTCTCTACGATCTGCAGCAGGCGAACCGTGCGCAGGCAACCGGGACTAGGGATGCCATCTCAGAGCTGCAAGACATCCTCAGCACGACGAAGTTCCCACGACTCACCAAACCACAAATCTTCATAGCCTCTTCGAGCCGAGCGGATGATCAGGTTCTGGCGATCATCCAGGAGGTCCTCGACGAGTACAGCGACCGCCTGAATGTTGTTCTGTGGAGTCGAATCGAGGAGTCTGGCTCGATCACTCTCCAGATCGTGGAGGAGATCGCCAAGTCCCGATTTGGAATGTGCTACTTCTCAGAACCAGCCCCAGCGTCCGAACACAGGTTCCGGGACAATCCAAATGTCGTGTTCGAGGCCGGGATGCTACACTCTTTGACAAATTCCCCTGCCGGGAGGCCAGCAGGCTGGATACCAATTAGAGAGGGAGTCGCCACCGGCTCCATTCGATTTCGCCGCCGAGCGCATGGAAATTGTGCCGCGGAAGACGGGCGGAGAAGTCATAGAGCAGCGGCTTCGGGCCAATCTACGGCAGAGGATGAACCGACTGTTGAGTGACGATCCATTTCAGGGGTAGTCCGGCACGGTGGAAGCCGGTCATGGTTTCATGGTCCTCCGAGGCTGTGCCCCCGGCCGGAGGGCCGGCACCCTTGACGTTGGGTGGGGGCTATCGGCGAGCGACGGTTGTCAAGGCAGTCGAGCGGGTGACGGGAATCGAACCCGCGTCACGAGCTTGGAAGGCTCGAGCTCTACCATTGAGCTACACCCGCCGGTACGGCTGCGGCGAGCGTATCATCTCGCGCTCTCGCCGGACCTGGACCCGCTGGCGTCGCCGCACGGGTTCTTCCTGCGGGCCGAGGCCGACCCGACGCAGGCGCCGCGGGCGTGGTCGGGCGAACGGTTGCGAGAGCGCTCGCACGGCGAGTCGTTCCTGACGGGTGCTGCGCAACCGCTTCGACCAGATCGGGGCTACTTCCTGGACGAGCCGGAGGCGGCGCTGTCGTTCCGGTCGTGCCTTGGGCTGGTCGCCCTGCTGGACGTGCCGCGAGGAGCCCCGTTACGGCTAGCGTGGCCCAGTCACGGTCATTAGCCTCGGCGCGTGGTGACAGGAGGGGCGTCCGGGGGTCGGCAAGACCACGGTGGTTCGCCGGCTGGTTTGGAGCTGCGCGAGGCGGGCGTTCCCGTGGGCGGCCTCCTCACCCATGAGCTGCGCGAAGGGGGAGAGCGGCGCGGCGGCGTGATCGTCATCGACGAGCTGGGCCGTATGGGCGCATCCGGTGGTGGCGATGGTCCTGCTGGCCGGGAGGCGTCGGTCCGAGTTCGTCGACAGCCAGCTCCAAGCGGCCACCAGAGTATCTACCTGCCGTGATGGCCAAAGTCGGCCGCTGAGCTGAGTACTTGCCTTGTTGGCAAGCGTTCATGGACGCACGGCAGACCGCCCACGGCTTCGTTGCTCCACTGCTTACTCTGATCTTCAGTGTGATGGGGCCGGTCAGGAGGACCGGCCCCATCACAGCAGTGGTACCTGGGCTAGAACGTGCCGTTGTCGATGGTGAAGTGCTCCACGCCGCACTGCGAGGTCGAGCCGTCGTTGTTGGCGTCGCCGCTGTAGGTCACCTGCCAACGCCAGGTGCCGGAGGCCTTGGCGATGAAGGTCGTGTTGGTCGTTGAGTAGGTGCCGTTCCCGGTGACGTCCACCGTCTGGGTGTAAGCGGGCGTCCCCGAGCAGGTGGCGTCGCTCGGGCTGTACAGGTTGAAGACGACCGTGCCGCCTGCATCGTCGGTCAGCCCACTGACAGTCGCGTCGTCGTTGGGAATCAGGTTCGGGACGGTGCTTATCGCGGAATGGTTTTTGTTGACGACCAGGATCTCGCTCTGGCAGGCGCTGGTGGCCCCGTCATTGTTGGCGTCGCCGCTGTAGACGGCTTGCCAGTAGAAGGTCCCCGCGTTGTTGAAGGTGATCGGGTCGGAGTCGGGCACGCTGCCGTTGATGACGGTCTTGGTGCCGGCATCCTGCGGGTTGTCCGTGCAGGTGTCATTGCTGTAGACGGTGTATTTCACCGTCCCACCCGCGTCAGCGGTCGTACCAGTCAGCGTCGCTGAGTCGTGCACTGCGGTGCCGATGTCCACACTGGTGGCGGACAGCGTCGTCGTGATCGAGGGGGTGGCCTTGTTCACGACCAGATGCTCGCTCGTGCACTCACTGGTGGTGCCGTCGTTGTTGGCGTCGCCGCTGTAGACGGCCTGCCAGTAGAAGTCCCCGGCGTTGTTGAAGGTGATCGGGTCGGAGTCGGGCACGTCGCCGTTGGTGACGGTCTTGGTGCCGGCATCCTGCGGGTTGTCGGTGCAGGTGTCATTGCTGTAGACGGTGTATTTCACCGTGCCACCCGCGTCAGCGGTCGCACCAGTCAGCGTCGCCGAGTCGTGCACCGTTGCGCCGACGGTCACCGACTCGGCCGACAGCTTCGTGGCGATGGTCGGTTTCACATTGATGTGGTTGGTGTAGGTGCAGTCGACCGTGCCGCCGCCGGCCATGGTGATGGAGGCGGTTGCGTCGCTGTGTGTGACGCTGGTGCCATCACCGGTCGCCGTGCAGTCGAGGCTCTTGAGCGTCCAGCCGGCCGGAGGGGCCGATTCGGTCACGCTGTAGGAGCCTGCCACCACGTCGGTGTAGGTGCGGGTTCCGCCGTTGGACAGGCTGAAGGTCGCTGGGGTGAGCGCGCCGGTGGTGGTGTAGTCGAAGGTGGAATCGCCGTTCTCGGTGATCTTGTGAATGGTGATGGTGCCGCAGTTGCTGATACTGACCGGCCGCGGGGCGATGAAGTCCTTGACCTCAGCCGGGAAGGAGGCGGACGAGCGGCTCTTCAGGAAGGCGCTGGCGAACGCCTCGCAGGTGCTGCCGAAGACGCCCGACGCGGTCAGGTTGATCGCGGCCTCGCCGAAGGTCAGCCCCGGCAGGCTGACGCCGGCGATCGGGTCGTTGACCGTGGAGGTGTTGACGGCGCCCTCCGCGAACCCGGCGGCCGAGAGATTCACGCGGTTGCCCCAGCACGGCAGTGCGTTGCGCGACAAGCACTGGCTGGTTGGGCCGCTGGTGACCCACTTCAGCAGGCCGAGCACCGGGTTGCCGCCGCCGTTGGTGAAGTCGAAGGTGATCAGCAGGTCGCCGGCCGTCCGGTTGAGCGCCTTGGGACCGGTCGTGGTCAGGTTCGGCTGGGTCTTCTGGTTGATCTCGAAGTCCATGTTGGCTGAGCCCAGCACGTTCGACCGTTCCCAGGCGAGATACAGGTAGTTGCTGTTGTTGGCGAACTCGTTGGCGGCGTAGAAGCGGGTCAGGTCGCTCTTGTTGGGCGGGATCGACCCGGTGACGACCGACACGTTCGCATCGTCTTCCTTGGTGCCCTGCCCGAACGCGTTGTCCCCCGTGCCGCTGGGCAGGTCGTCGCCTCGGACGCGGTTGGGCGCGTTGCTCCAGTCGGTGTTGCCGGCGGTGTTGACCACCAGGTTGCCGTCACTGCCTTCGAAGGTGCTGCCCGGCAACGCCAGGCCGGGATACACCAAAGCCACGAGAAGCAGCAGTGCCACACTCAATGGAACCGCTATGCCAGCACGCAGCGAGCGACGCCGCAATTTTGAAACATCCATGCGCAGGAACCCCCCTCGTAAAAGTGGTGTGCGAGCCTCTTGGCAGGCACCAGAAGACCTCGCCTGCCCGATGGAGCGTGTTGTCGCGATTGCCTGGCCGAAGCTGTCTCCTTCACCGCCGCCAGGATCAGCTCACGGCGTATCACCCCCCGGTTCTTGCTGCGCACCTGATCACGCCTGCCCTATGCCAACGCGCTGAACTGGCGGCTCAGCTGTTGGCACCCATTCGGGAAAAGGGCGAATTCGTTGCCTTCTGTTACACCCGTAATGACAACGATCCTGCATTGTTTTCGATTAGTTACCATTGGCAGGGGGTCGCGATTCACCGAGCCCCGACTGTCGCTCTACGTCGAGAGAACTACCGAGAATCGTCTCAGCAGCCACTACTAGTTCGTATAGGTGAGAGCTGCTACGCCCAAATGAGCTTTCGTTACTTGGGCGATGGCGCTGCGTTTGAGCCCGACAGCCGTTGCGACCCAGGCTCTTTGCTGGGGGCGAAATCCCAGGGCAGCCAGAAAACACGACCGGACGCGCCGGCGGTCCTTCAACCTCTCAGCCGGGTCGCCGCCTGGCCGCGCAGCGCCGGAAGCGGGCCGCAGAGCCACCTCCACTCTCAACGCGAGGCCGAAGCGCGACCGACGTGACGCGGACGTGGCACGCGGCCAGCGGAAGGTTCGGAGGCAGTCAGGCGGCAGGCCCATCTGACCAGCGCAAATCGTCGGTCGGGACGGCGGGATTTGAACCCGCGACCCCCTGCTCCCAAAGCAGGCAAGAGGGGGCGTACCGATCAGAGCTGACTTAGCTTAGCACTGGTCAGGGCGCATGCTCGCTGCCCGCTCGTGACCGGTCGCGCCGGCTCGTGCCGGCTGCGCTGGGCACGTTGAGGGCACGCGGGCGAGCTGGCGGGAGGGACCGCCAACGCCAGACGGCGCGACGATGACGAGGGCTCGGAGAGGAGCGCGGGCCTCGGCTCAGGCGCCGTGGCCGACGCGAGTGGCGCTGGGCCACCACGATCGGCCGGGCGTCGGCGGTCCTTCAACGCTTCGGCCGGGCTTGCCGCCCGGCCGGGCCGAGCACGGCGGCCGCAGGCCGCCGCGCGCAGTGCCCGAGGCGGGCGGCCTTGACCCAGTGGAGAAAGTTGTATCAGCCAAGGTCAGAGCATCGAGTCCGGAGTGGGCCACGAAGCGACGAGAGCGTGAAAGCAGGCATCTGACCATGAGGTACACTCGCCTTGTGCTATTGCCGATGACAACACCAGCACATTTCACGCGAGCAGTGGAGACGGTGATGCAGCCAGAGCAGAAGCGGCCGGAGCGTCAGTCGTCGCCGTCCCCGGAGGACTACGAGGCTGAGCACGCCGAGGCGATGGAGGCCAACGACGAGCTTGTCGAGCGCCTTCGCCATGGTGACGTGCACGCGCTCGCCAGCCTCATGGAGGCCGTGACGGGCGGCAAGGTCACGTCGACGCGAATCATCGAGCCTTCGCGATAAACTCCGCCGCATGGACCTGAGCCCGTACGCCAAGGCGGGCGATCTGATCGCCGTTCACATCCGGGAGCGCACCGTCGCCGGCGGCATGCCCGGCGCGGTAATCCACTACGTGCTCGAACTGGAGTGGGCATCAGGAGATCGGACGATCGTCGAGCAGAGCCTTGACGAGGAGACCGCCCCAAACCTTGCCTCGTTCGAGGCGGCGATCCGGGTCCTCAACCGCGTCCTCGCTCGCAAGCGTCAGCAGGAGCGCTGAACCGGCTCAGCGCGCTCCTTATCAGAGGCTGTGGAGCCGGTCGCCCAGCTCGCGGACGGCGGGGACGCTCCAGTGCGGACGGAGCTGAACGCCGTGCAGGTCCTTGAGGAGCCTGGTCGTTCGCCGCGAGCTGGCCTGGTCCAACAGCGCGGCCGCCTCGATGCCGATCCCGCATGCTTGCGGGATCTCCCGCGCCGCGACGTGGCTGGCGGCCAGCCAGGTCAGATGGAACGCCCGGTCACGAACGCAGGTCGGGTCGAGCATCGTCAATGACCGTTCCAGCGCTGCCTGCGCCTGACCAGGCTGCTCCAGCAACACGTGCGCGATGCCCACATGAGCGAGAAACACGGCCTCGTCGAACCAGTAGATGAACTCGGGATCGTCGGCGGGGTCGGCGGCGGTCAGGTCGGTCTCCGCCTGTCCGAGCGCCTGGTCGCAGTCTTGCGCCTCGCCGGCTCGCGCGTGAGCGTGGGCCTTCATTCTGGCCAAGGAAGCCCGCAGCCTCCGCGATGGCGTCTTGGCCGCTCGCTGCAAGGCGGCGTCCGCGATGCGGATTCCCTCGTGTGGATGGGTGGTCGTGCTGGCGACGTAGCTCATCCAGCCGAGCACGTGCGCGGCCATCGCGTGGTTGCCCGCGTGCTCGGCGGCGCGGAGTCCCGCCCGGTAGTGGGCGCTGGCGGCGTCGTAGTCGCCTGTGTCGAACGACAGCCACCCAGCGAGCTGGTGCAGTTCGGCGGCGACCGTGCTCAGTGCAGCGCCGATGTCCTCGGACCTGGTCTGCAACCCCTTGACGATCTGGAGGTTGTGTTGGACCAGCGGTCGGAGGGTGGCGGACCCGATCTCGTCGTCGAGCCGGCGGTAGGCCGTGACGATGGCGCGCAGGGCCGCGACACCGGCACGGGTGACCCGGCGGCTCTCCAGGGAGGCGACCAGCTCGCCCGCCTGGTCGGGGTTGAGGGCCGGCGTGGCCAGGCTGACACCGAGCACGGCGCCAAGTTTGAGGGCGTCGCGTCGGTTGACCACCTTCCATTGACCTCCCGGGAGGACAACGAGCATCAGGTCGTGTCCAGGCTCCATGTCGGCGAGGCGATGCGCAAGACGGGCCAAGCCTGCGCGAGGGTCACTGCCCATGAAGGCGTCGCGCAGGGTCGCCAAGAGTTGCTGTTGCTCGCCGTCGGGAAGACCTGGGATCGGGTCGCAGAGGAAGGCCGCGAGGTCGACGCGGAGGGCGTGGGCGACGCTGACGAGGTCGAGCATGTTGTAGGGCACGCGGTGCCCGGTCTCAGCCATCTCGACCCAGCTCCGGGAGCGGCCGAGCAGCTCCGCGAACGTCTGGCGGGGGATACCAGGACGCTCGCGCCAGTAGCGCATCCGCGGGCCGATGTGCCAAGGGTCGCTCATGCGCCATGTCTACATGGTTGGTCAGAGAAGGGCAATCAGACCGAATCGGCGCGGCTCCCAGAGATCGTGGGATTCCCACACCTGCAGCGGGCGCTGAGCCGGGCGCAGCGCAGGATGCCGCTCGTGAACGGACCGGCCAGCCGGCCGGGAACCGGTGCCGAGGAAGGAGGCGCGAGGCTCGTTGTGGTCTCGCGCCGCCTTTCCGTCGCCACGGTGGAACGCTGGACGGACGAGGGCTGAAGGATGACGGACGAGGAGTACGCGACGCTGGCGCGGTTGCTGGACGAGGCTGCCCAGGCGGATCAGCGGCTGGCGATGCGCAGCGATGATCCGGTCGAGTGGTATCAGGCGCGAGTGAACGTGGACTTCTTCACCGCGGCGCGCAACGCGGCCAGGGATCACGGCAAGGCGATCCGGGATGGGTAGGTCGCTGCTGCCGCCAGAGCCGTCGCGGCGGGGGTGAGCGACCGGGCGGACCTGCCGCCCGGGCGTTGACGCTGATCAAACGGGCGACTCGGCGGGCGTCGGGTGGGCAGTGGCGCAGGTGGTGAGTGGATGGCGCCTGGAGCTTGGCGCAGCGATACGGGAGGCTCGTGCAGCGGCGGGGCTGTCGCAGGAGGACTTGGCCGCTGCGCTGGGGGTGCGGCAGTCGTCGGTCTCGCAGTGGGAGCGTGGCACCACCGCGCCGACGACGTGGCATCTGCTGGGATTGCTGCGCCTACTGGGCGTGTGGCTGGTCCGGCTCACGGTCGGCGAGGACGCGATGGTCGAACGGGCTTCGTCGGGGGTGCGTGAACACCCTTGACGGGGACGGCCCGGTCCTGGTGGGACTACCGCCCAGGGCGCAGCCCTGTCTGGGAGGTCCTTGGCAGCCCTGGTAGGACCCTGGCCAGGACCGGGCCACATGTCCGAGGCTCGCGGCATCCCCGGGTCGCCTGCGCGAACAGCCGGAGGCCGTTGTCGAGGGGGCCTCGGACACGGGCGGGCCTTGGAGCCTGACGCGACCCTGCTGGCGGCCCGCCCGCAGGCTCCAGGTCCGCCCACCTTCACGTGACTTGGTCAGCGCTGCGACGCCCGCCGCTTGGCGCGGCGAGGTGGCTCGGTGACGAGTTCGACGCGGTCGGCGGGCCAGATGGACTCGGCTGCCCACAGCGCGAACCGGTTGGCGTCCCAGCCGGCGAGTACCCCGACCAGCAGCGGGGCGGTGTCGGCTATCTGGAACTCGGCGGCCTCTTGGGGGTCTGGCAGTCGCGCGGTGATCGTGCGGGTGGTGTGGTGCTCCGGTCGCCCGGCCATCCGCTCGACCAGATCGGCGAGTCGGGGGATCGGCTCAGGGCGGGACAGGCGGTCAAGCTCGGTGACCTTCATCTCACCTGGCCACAGGTAGACCGAATCACGCCGCAACGGCAGACCTGTGGGAGTGTCGATGGTCCGTCGGCGACGGAAGTACGAAGGGGAGCCGGGCTCGTCATTGAATACTGCATTGAATACTGCTCCCATCCGGTTCGCCTGGCCGGCACGGTCGAGGCCGTCCATCCCGCGACGGGAGAGCTGCACGCGACCTACTCGACCGAGGGAGAGCCGGACGGCACGCTACTGGTCGCCTGCGGCAACCGCCGCGCCTCTCGCTGCCCGTCGTGTTCCGAGGTCTATCGGCGAGATGCGTTCCATCTGGTCCGCGCGGGCCTGACGGGTGGCAAGGAACTGCCCGAGAGGGTCGCGGCGCATCCTCGCGTGTTCGCCACCTTCACCGCACCCTCGTTTGGGCAGGTCCACACCCGCCGCGCCTGAGGGGGCACCGTCTACTCCTGCCATCCCGCCCGGCTCGGGGAGCGCTGCCCGCATGGGCGACGCCAGGCGTGCTGGCACAAGCACGACGAGGGCGACGCGCGGCTTGGCGAGCCGATCTGCCCCGGCTGCTACGACACCAAAGCCCAGGCGTTGTGGAACGCGCTGGCGCCGGAGCTGTGGCGGCGGACGACTATCGCCCTGCGCCGCGTCCTGGCTCGCGAGCTGGGCTTGACTAGTGAGGAGTTCGCCCGGCGGGTGCGGGTGGCCTACGTGAAGGTGGCCGAGTACCAGGCCCGCGGTGCGGTTCACTTCCATGCCGTGTTCCGCCTGGACGGCCGCGACCCCACCAACCCCGGCGCCGTGCTGCCGCCACCCGAGGGGTCCTCGGTGGAGCTGCTGGAGCGCGCCATCCGCGAGGCCGCCGAGCGTGCCCGGGTCCTGGTCCCATCGTTCGCCAACGTGCCGCACGGGCGGTGCGGTGGGGCCCGCAGCTCGACCTACGGGTGATCCGCCCGACCGGCGAGGCCGGCGAGGAGACCGAGGAGCTGTCAGCCGAGCGGGTCGCCGGCTACATCGCCAAGTACGCGACCAAGGGCACCGAGGGCCTGGGCGCTGCCCTGGACCAGCGCATCCGCAACCGCGCGGAAGTCGAGCGGCTCGACGTGCCCGAGCATGTCCGGGAGCTGGTGGGGGCGTGCTGGGAGCTGGGCGGCCGACCGGAGCTGCGCGGGCTGCGGCTGCGGCAGTGGGCACACATGCTCGGCTTCCGTGGCCACTTCGCCACCAAGAGCCGCCGCTACTCGACCACCTTCGGGCACCTGCGCCGCGCCCGGGTCCTCCACGCGGCGAGGCGCCGACACGGCGAGGCGGCATGGCTGGACGAGTGGGGCCGGCGGCTTCCCTCCCCTGACGCGGTCCTGGTCACGAGCTGGCGGTTTGTCGGCAGGGGTTACCGCACGCCGGCGGACGCGGAACTTGCCGCATCGGCGGCGGCCCGGGCGCGCGAGCAACGCGAGACCGCCCGCGAGGAGCTGGCCGCGATGCGCGGGTGGGCAGGCAGGACCAGTCGATGACGAGCAGGGAGCTGAGCAGGCGGGATGAGCGAACGGAAGCAGAACGAGCGGTTACTGACCCTCGAGGAGGTCGCCGACCGGCTGGGCGTGCGCCCCCGGTTCGTCCGCGGGCTGGTGGCCGAGCAGGTGACGGAGATCAACGGACAGTTCCGCCGGGGCGCGCCCGAGAGCGAGGCCGGTCTCCGCTCCGTGGCGCTCCCGCGCTTCGTGGTCGGGGCGCTCAAGGAGCACCTTGCGACCTGGGCCGAGCCCGGCGCGGCGGGCCTCGTGTTCCCTGCGTCCGAAGGCGGATGGATGCGCCGGAGCAACTTCCGCCGCCGCGTCTGGCTACCCGCAACCAAGGCGGTCGGGGTCGAGGGCCTTCGCTTCCACGACCTTCGCCACAGCGCCGCCACCCTCGCGGCGGCCGGGGCGACCACCAAGGAGCTGATGGCGCGCATCGGCCACTCGACCCACGAGGCCGCCATCCGCTACCAGCACGTCATGGACGGGCGGGATGCCGCCATCGCCGAAGCGCTCGACGCGCTCGGCGGGCGCGTCGTCTCCATCCATTCGGCGAAGTCCAAGCGGGGCATGGGGCGGCGTGCGGAGGGCACGCAGAGGGCACGCGCCAAGCGAGGGGAGCGGCAGAGTCAGCACAAGATAGGCGCTGACCAGCGAGAATCTCGGTCGGGACGGCGGGATTTGAACCCGCGACCCCCTGCTCCCAAAGCAGGTGCGCTGCCAAACTGCGCCACGTCCCGTCGCTAGGGGCCTCTGACCTGCGGTGATAGCAGTCTCCGCCAGGATGAGGGGCGAGCGCAACGCTCACTGCCCACCTTATCCGGACTCCCCACCTGCTCCTGGGTGTCCGGATCGGGCGAAGTGGGAGGCCCTATGCCGGCACATAGCGTAGACGACTTGGCGCGATCCTTCGAACGCCACCTGCGCGAACAGAACAAATCGCCCCGCACCGTCGAGGCCTACCTGGAGGCCGTCGGGCAGTTCGCCGCCTACCTTCGCGCTCACCGACGCGCCAACGGCGGTCGCGGCCTGGCCGAGGCCCGCAGCGAGGACGTCGAGGGGTTCATCATCGACCTGCTCGGCCGGCACAAGCCCTCCACCGCCAACAACCGCTACCCGCGGCCTGCACGCCTTCTACCGCTGGCTCGAGGACGAGGAAGACCTCCCGCACCCGAATGCGCAAGCTCAAGCCACCAGCCGTTCCGGACCAGCCGGTCCCCGTGATCGGCGAGTCGCAGCTCTAGCGGCTGCTGGCCGTCTGCGCCGGCAAGGACTTCGACGCCCGCCGCGACACCGCACTCATCATGCTGCTGATCGACGCCGGGCCCCGCCGTGCCGAGCTGGTCGGCATGCGTCTGGACGCGGTCGACTTCGAGTACGACGTGATCTGGGTGCTCGGCAAGGGCGGCCGGGAGCGTGCGTTGCCGTTCAGGCGGAAGACCGGCGTGGCGCTGGATCGCTACCTGCGGGTCCGCGCCCGCCACAAGTTCGCCCACCTGGAGGCGCTGTGACTCGGCCAGCGTGGCGCGCTCACCAAGTACGGCATCCGCGACCTGCTGGAGCGCCGCGGCGAGCAGGCCGGCATCCCCGACCTGCATCCCCACCAGTTCCGCCACACGTTTGCCCACGAGTGGCTGCGCATGGGCGGCAACGAGACCGACCTGATGCGGATCGCCGGCTGGCGGACCCGTGAGATGCTCCAGCGCTACGGCGCCTCCGCCGCCGACGCCCGCGCCCGCGACGCCCACCGCCGGATGTCGCCGGGGGACCGCCTATAGCAGGTGTCGCAGGTGTTCAAGGATCGAGAAGCTCTCGGCCGGGCCTCGATGGCTGTCGACTTCCGGACTGGTACGCGTCTGGCCAGTGGGGCTCACAGGAGAGGTCACAGAACTGCCCACATAACTCCTGACTCTTGGAGAACGCTCCGGACAACATCCGGGAAGAGAACCTGCAGCCGGTGCTTGTCTGCAGGCGGGTCGTCTGCGACGTGCCCTGCGCGATCGCGGTGGTGAGCGGAGCCGTGAGCTCCTCGACGAATCACACGGCTTCTCATTCGAACGCCAGCACCTCCGCACCGCGCGACAGTCGGAGCAGCCGGGTGGTTAGTTCACTTACTCTCATGCACTCAGCGTAGCGAAGCACCACGCTCAGTGAGCGCCTTACGAGCCGATGCGGCCGGGATGAGGGCGCTGGGGGGCGAGCTGCATTGGCGCCTCGGAGACCCTCGCCTGTCGGTTGACCGGCGGCACGTCGTGGGTCCGCCTGCGGGCACACCATCCCGCGCCTGCCCGTACCGGGGCGAGGCGCAAGCCCCTCGCCAGCACGGCTACCATCGCCAAGTCATGGAGCGAGGCGAGGCTGTCGATTTGCTGCACCGACTGCACGAGGTGCAGCAGGCCTTCTACGCCGGCGGAGACGAGGCGCCGGTCCGGGCGCTGCTCACCGACGATGTCCACTGGCACGTCCCGGGTCGCAACGCGATCGCCGGTGACTACCAGGGGATCAATGCGGTGCTGGCGTACTTTCGTCGGCGCCGGGATCTCGTGGATCGCACCTTCCGGATGCACCCTGGCGATGTGCTGGTTGGCGACGGTGACCGCGTTGCGGCGCTCACCGATGGGACGGCCGTGGTCGGGGGCGTCCAGCGACGCTGGTCGACCGTGGGCCTGTACCAGGTCCGTGACGGGCAGGTCGCGGGCTGCTGGTTGTTGCCCTTGGACCCAGCCACCTTCGACGACATCTGGGCGGACAAGCGAGCCGGCTGACCGTCACACGAACGCGGTCGTCAATCACCGGGCGCCGGAAGATCGGTTGCTGCTGGCCAATTGAGCGGTGTATCTACGCTCGGACGGAGCCGCAAAACAAGGCGTCGATGTCGGCACGGATGCGGTCGGTGGGAGATACTCTTGCAGACACGGGCGTGGGTCCTCCTTCGTTGAGTTGATAGCTCTTGAAGGGAACCTACGTCCGTTCTCATTAGCACCGGCGGAGGGACACGACCCCCTCGGGCTGTCCTGGGCCTTCCGGCAGCACCGGGGAAAGCCCCTGGCCCAGCGGTGGCCCCGCCGGTAGACTCACCGCCCATGACCGACCTGGACGAGCAAGGCCGCCCGGAACCTCCCCTCGCGGCCGACGAGACCGCCACCCTCCTGGGCTTCCTGGAGTACCAGCGCGCGACCCTGGCGTGGAAGTGCGCGGGACTGGACGCGGCCGGGCTGGGGGCGACAGTCGGCGCCTCGTCGATGACCCTGGGCGGGATGCTCAAGCACCTGGCCTACGTCGAGGACTCGTGGTGCTCCCGGTGGCTGCACGGGCGAGACCGGCAGCCCCCGTGGGATACGGTGGACTGGAAAGCCGACCCCGACTGGGACTGGCACTCGGCCGCCGAGGACACCCCCGAGCAGCTCCAGACGCTCTGGCAGGACGCCGTGGCCCGCTCCCGCCCCCTGGTCGCGGAGGCGCTGGCCGACGGCGGCCTGGAGCGGCTGGCCCGGCGCACCTGGCCCGACGGTCGGGCACCCAGCCTGCGATGGATCCTGTTCCATCTGGTCGAGGAGTACGCGCGGCACAACGGCCATGCCGACCTCATCCGGGAGTCGGTGGACGGGCTCACTGGGGAGTAGCCGCCGGCGGACAGCCGCCAGCGGAGCGACGGCGGTGAGATCAGCCGACTCACCGCGACCTATCTCGTGACCGACGGGCCGGTTGGCCGCCGCATTTCAGCGCTGGCGGTTCATAGCCCCTGATTCTTCGCGTGGTCGCCGCAGGCGTAGCGGCTCCAGGGCGTTCCGGCCTGGGTTGCGACCTGGGTTGGCCTGAGGATGCCACCGAAGGATCGGAGGTTCCAACCAAATGCGGGGAGATAACGTTCAGAGGTGCCCATAGAGGCCCAGGCGGACCCTCGCCTCCTGCCTGTAATCGCCGTCTCTGTGATGCAGTCGAGCCTGTGAGCCTTCCTGTATGCCTATGTGCGAGGGTGACCTTCCAGAGAGGCGATTTCCCGCCATGATTGAGGGGCGAGCACACCGCTCACGAGAGGGTTCCCGTTGCGAGACCATCACCTGGATGGGACTGCGTGGGCGGCAGCGCGACCTCTCGGGCGTCAGTCGCCGCGAGTGGTTGGTGGCGGTGTCCCGGTGCGTGCTGCGTGAAGCAGGGCCTGGGCGGACCAGGACATGAGCTCGGCAGCTTCGTCGCGTGAGAGGTTGGCGATGTCGGTCAGCCAGGCGAGGGCCTCGATGCCGACGGCGCTGCGGATCGCGAGGGCCAGTTGGTGGATCGCCTGGTCCGAGAGTCGGTCACGGAGGGGTGAGAGGGCCTCCTCGATCCAGCTGATGGCCCTGCCCTGCCGCAGCGGCAGTGCGGCGCGTTCGACGGGGTCGGCTTCCAGTGAGAGTCGCAGCATGGTCCGTTGCTGCGCCTCGGTGTCGACGATGAGCTGGGTGAACGCCTGGATGACCGTTGACAGGCGCGCCGCGGGGTCCTCGGGTGGGTTGCTGGGGAGCAGGGACCCGACGGCGGTCTCCGGGTGGGCCGCCGCCAGCAGCGCCCACTGATTGGGGAAGTACCGGTAGGCGGTGGGGCGCGAGATGCCGGCCGCGGCCGCTGCTTGCTCGATGGTCGGGGTGACGCCTGAAGCCACCAGGTCGCGACCAGCCGCGACCAGCGCGTCACGGGTGCGCTGTTTCTGCCGCGTACGGCCGCTGGCTTCATACGGGGTTGACACGCCACTGATGATACCGCACTCTCATCATGAGACCAAAGTCTCACGAGTTTCCCCTAGCGAAGGGTAGGCCGATGGCCACAATGAACACCCGGGCTCCGATCGTCCGCGCCGAACAGGATGGCCAGCGGCGCTGGTTCTACGGCGGAGGCGTGCACACCTGGAAGGCCACGGCCCAGGAGACGGGCGGCGCCTTCCTGCTGTTCGAGGACCGCATGGACCAGGGAAAGCTGACGCCGCTGCACACCCACCCAGACTCCGACGAGACGATGTACGTCCTGGAGGGCGAGATCCTCATGCACCTGGACGGGCAGGAGCACCGGGTCGCAGCGGGCGGACTTGCGGTTGCTCCCCGCGGAGTGCCCCACGCCTTCCTGGTGCTGTCAGTGGTGGCGCGGCTGCTGTGCCTCCACACCCCGGGCTGCTGCCAGGCGTTCTACTGGGACGCGAGCGAGCCGATCACCACCGATCGGGCACCCTCCGGGACGGTCGACTTCGCCCGAGTCCAGGCGTCCGCCAACCACAACGGCGGGATCGAAATCCTGGGACCGCCGCCATTCGCTGATCACTGAGCCCGCTCGCCAGCACACCGAGGGGGCCGCGCTCCCTCCAGAACCCGCCACCTCTCACGCAGCGAACCAGAGCGGTCCAGCGTGCCCGGATCGACGGTGACGCTCCCCTGCGCTGGGCCCGCCGGCCATGCGGGTGTTGCGATGCGGGCCGCGCAGCGCCGGCTCGCCCGCGACCGCACTGCCGGGCTGGCCGGGCTGGCCGGGCTGGCGCGCACCGTGCGCGATGATGGGAGCGCTCAGGGGACGGCGGGGAACCTGCACGCCCGCGGTCCGCGCCTGCTCGGACACCGCGTCTGCTCGTCTCCACAAGCTCTGCCGTGGCTGGCGTGCTGGCGGCCTATGGGGGGTTGTGGTCCTGTGGTTGGTGCTCGGGGGTGGCGGGCTGGTCGGTGAAGTCGACGTGGATGGACTCCTCGGGGCGGCGTTCCTCTTGCTTGGCGAGGTCGGCCAGGGCCTGTCTGTCCGACCGGGTGAGGGGTGGTTGCAGGATGCTGCGTGGCCACAGGCGCCGCGCGCGGACGACGTTGACCTCGGCGGCGTACAGGGTGGCCTCGGCGGCCAGGTACAGCCACGACAGCAGCCCCAGGACGATGGCGAAGAACCCGTAGACCTGGCTGGCGTGTTTGAGGTTGTGGCCGACCAGGTAGCCCCCGGCGCTTTGCAGCAGCACCCACAGGACCGCGGCCACGGCGGCGCCGAGCTGGAGCTGACGGGTGGGGATCCGGCGGGGGGTGAGCACCCGGAAGGCGAGCAGGAACAGCCCGGTGTTGACCGCCGCCGAGGCGACCAGGTTGGCCAGGGTGAAGGCCAGGCTGTGGCCGATCAGGACGGCCAGCGAGGCGAGCGCGGTGGTGGCGATCACGCCCAGCGCGAAGACCAGCAGCAGCAGCAGCCCGCGCAGCTGCCGGGTCGCGAAGCTGGGCCGGTGTTTGCCTGGGACGTTCCAGATCTCGGCCATGGCGTGCTGGCCGGCCTGGGTCACGCCGCGGGCGCCCCACAGGAATCCGGCCAGGCCGACGACCAGGCCGATGGTATTGGCGCGCAGCACGTGGATGTTGTCCTGGAGCTGGTCGCCGATGATCGGGAATTGGGCCAGCGCAGAGTGCAGCACGCGCTGTTCGAAGGCGGGATGCCCGGCGAGCAGGAAGCCGAGCACTGTGACGAGGATGAGCAGCAGTGGGAACAGCGCGAAAAAGCCGTTCCAGGCAAGCAGCGCGGTGAGGTTGCCGCCGTTGTCGTCGCCGAACTTCTTGACGACCCCGACGGGGAAGCCGAGCCAACCGTGGGCTTGCTGGTAGCGGTCGACGCGCCGCAGCATTTGCTCCACCAGGTTCACGCCGCAGCCGCCTCCTCCCGTCCGCCTGCCAGCTGGTGCTAGCGTGACACCTGGTCAGACGGACCGCTAACCACGCTCACCCGGGCCAAGTCGAACTTGGCGCGAGGGTGGCGTTCAGCGAGCGGTGCGCAGCCGGCGCCGGGGGTCCGCAATAGCCGATGGTCGGAAGCTGCGCCAGCGTCTGGTCATTGCCCGGCGGCGTGGATCAGGACCACCGCCCACAGCGGCATGATCACGGCCAGGATGCACCGACCACGGAGGCGGCGAACAGGGCGACCGCGATGGCGTTGGGTGTCATGACGCGCCTGCGGTGACGACGTGCGGTGCGGCGGAGCTGGAACAGCCGGCCCGCGGCGGGGATCGCCACCAGCAACGCACCGGCGGCTGCGGCGAACAGCATCGCCACCGCCAGTGGCATGTTGCCTTCGGCGCCCAGGAACGACACCTTCACGCGCTGACCGTTGCTCAGGATGAAGATCAGCAGCAACACCAGCACCAGGGCGGACAGCACCGCGGCGGTCCACGCCCGGCTGGTGCGGGTCGACCGCACCACGTGCTGCTCGGCCGCGGGCGGTTGCTCACCTGTTGCGGGGGGTCTGGGGTCTGGTGGGAGGTTGGTCCCCATAACGGATCACCCCTGGACATCAACCCAGCTACGAGCGGGCCGTGGCAACTGCCAGCAAAGCCCTGGTAATTGATGGTACTACCCGGCCTGCCACGATCCCAACACCCGACCCTGGCGACGACGCACCAGACCCGAGTTCCTCGCGGACCTGCTGGCCAGCGGGGCCTCCCAGACGAATAACAACGAACTGGACGTGCAGAGATTGCCTCTCGGCACTCCGCGAACGTAGCGCCGGCACATGGCGCTGGATGGCATCGACGACTTGGCACGATCCTCGAAGGCCAGCATCGACTTTGTTGGCGTAATTCCAGCGAGAGCGCCCGTTGCGAACGCCGCCGATGCTGCTTCGGTCCCCGAGGATCAGGAGTTGGTGTGGACCGGTCGCTGGGTTGGGCCGGTGGGGTCTTGGTGGAGGTAGGCGGCGGCTTGGAGGGTGAACAGGTCGGCGTACAGGCCGCCCGCGGCGATGAGCTGGTCGTGGCTGCCGTGCTGGACCAATTGACCCTTGTCGAGGACGTAGATGCGGTCGGCGGTGCGGACGCTGGAGAACCGGTGGGAGATCAGCAGCACCGTGCGGCCGCGGCAGAGGGTGCGGATGGCCTGGAACAGGTCGTGTTCGGCGCGGGCGTCCAGGGCGGCGGTGGGCTCGTCGAGGATGATGAAGGGGGCGTCGCGGAAGAACGCGCGGGCCAGGGCGATGCGTTGCCACTGGCCGATGGACAGGTCGTTGCCGCCGGAGAATTCGGGGCCGAGGACGGTGTCGTAGCCGGCGGGCAGGGCCGCCAGGAACGCGTCGGCGCCGGCGTGGCGGGCGGCGGCCATGATCCCCGCCAGGTCGTCGATGTGCTGGTGGCGGCCGAGGCCGATGTTGTCGCGGGCTGGCAGGGCGTAGTGCTGGAAGTCCTGGAAGATGACCGCGACGTGGCGGCGGAGCTGGTCGGGGTCGAGGCCGGCGATGTCCAGGCCGTCCCAGCGGATGTGGCCGGCCTGTGGGAGGTAGAGGCGGCAGAGCAGTTTGGCCAGGGTGGTCTTGCCGGAGCCGTTGGGGCCGACCAGGGCGACGATCTCGCCGGCGCCGATCTCCAGGGAGACGCCTCGAAGGGCGGGCTGGTCGGCGCTGGGGTAGGTGAAGCTGAGGTTCTCCGCCCGCAGGCGGGTGAAGCCGTTGGGGGCGGGGCCGTCGGGTCGGCGTGCCTTGATGGCCGGTTCCAGGGCGATGAACGAGGTGAAGTCTTCTAGGAAGCGGGCCGATTCGTAGAGCATGCCGGCGCTGCTGACGCTGGTCATCAGCCGCTCGCCGAGCACCAGGACGGCGCCGGCGGCGGTGCCGGCTTCGGCCAGGGGTAGCCGGCGGTCCAGGGCCAGCCACAGCAGCGCGGCGATCGTGGCGGTAAGGGCGGTGGCCATGCCGAGGGTGCCGCCCAGCAGGAGGCGTAGCCGCTGGTGGGCGGTGGTACGCAGCTCGGTCAGGTGGTGATCGTAGAGGCGGTCGTAGCGGCCGCGGAGGAAGCTGGCGAGGCTGAATGCGCGGACCTCTTTGGCGGGGTCTTTGCTGGTGAGCAGGCCGTACAGGTAGGCGCGCTGGCGTTCGGTGGGGGTCATGCGCCGGTGGAAGCCGAACAGGACCTCGCCGGCCTTGGCGGCGCTTGCCAGCAGGGGCACGGCGGCCAGCAGGACCAACGGGACCAGCCAGGGTTGCAGCGCCAGCAGCGCGCCGGTGACGCCGAGGATGCCGATGGTGGCGCCGAGCAGGCCGAGCAGGCCGTCGACGAGCTGCATCGGCCGGGCCTGGCCGCCAAGCGAGGCGCGCAGCAGCCGGTCGTGGAAGGTGGGGGTCTCGTAGGCTTCCAGCTCGACGGCGCAGGCGACGTCGAGGATGCGGCCCTGGGCGTGGCGTTGGGTGCGGGTGCCGAGCAGGGTGCTGGTCTCGCGGCCGAGCGCGGCGACCAACCCGAGCGTGGCGACGATCGCGGTCAGGGCGACCAGGCGGGGGAGGACGCCTGCGGTCGAGGCGCTGGTGCCGGTCTGGTCGGCGTCCAGGACCCCGGCCAGCACGCCACGGCCGAGCAGCAGCAGGACCGCCAGTCCGAGGCCACCGGTGACCTTGAGGGCGACCGAGACGAGCAGCTCCCGGGGACCCGCTGCCCAGACCAGTGCGAGCGCCTCGCCGGTCAGGCGGGGGAGCCGGCGCAGCAGCTTGGGGTCGTTGGCTGGCCCTTTGAGGATGTCGAACAGGTCCTGGCAGCCGGGTTGGGTGGACGGTCGCGCTGGTGGTGCGGGGTCGCCGGCCGGTCGCCTGTCGGGGTGAGCGTCGCTCATGGGCACCGTCCTTGACATACCAGGTCTGGGATATACCATGCACGGTATGGGATGGTCGCTGGTGCTGAGCGGAGAAGTCAAGGCCTGGCTGGACAGCCTCGACGACGAGGCGTTCGGCCGGGTCGCCTGCTATCTGGACCTGCTGGCCGAGCATGGCGATGGTGTGCGCCCGCCGCTCAGCCGTCGTCTGGGGCGCAACTGCCGGCTGCGCGAGCTGGTGGTGCCCCGCGGCCGCGGTCGCGGACGCGACGATCGCCTGGCCTATTGGCTGGACGGCGGCGGCACGGTGCTGGTGCTCACGGTTGGGCGCTGCTGGCGCCCCCGCCCCTGGGAACTCGCGCGCGCCCGGGCGGCGCTGCGCCAGCACCGACAGCAGGGACCCCGCCGACGCCGCAGCAGCAGGAGGCGCGGCGGGGCGTGCAGCCCGAGTGGAGGGGAGCCAGCATGAGCCGGCCCAAACCCAAGCCGACGGCCGAGCGGTGGGAGCAGGTTCGCCGCGGCCGGCTGGCCTCCCCGTCCGCCGGCGTTGGCTACCAGCGTGCCCGGCGGGCGCTGGAGCTGGGGGAGCGGATCCGCGGGTTGCGGGAGGCCCGCGGGATCAGCCAGGCGGAGCTGGGCCGGCGGATCGGCTCGACCCAGCCGGCGATCGCGCGGCTGGAGGCCGGCCGGGTGAGCCCCACCCTGGAGACCCTGGACCGGGTCGCCGCCGCGCTCGAGGTCGAGCTGGTGGTCGGCTTCGACGACGCCCGGCGCCACCAGCACACCCAGGCCCGATCGTGAACCAAAGGTCAACCCTGGTTGACCGCGGTCGGAGGTCAATGTAGGTTGACCCCATGGACGAGACCGTACAGGGCGAGGTGACGGCGGTGGCGGCGGCGACCGGCAGCAAGGACCCGGAGGTGGCCTTGGCGGCGGTGGCCGCGCTGCGTGGCCTGGTCGAGGTGCTGGAGGCGTTGAACGTGGAGAACGCCCGCGCCAGGGGCTGGTCGTGGGAGGCGATCGCGACCCGGCTCGGCGTCACCAAGCAGGCCGTCCACAAGAAATACGCCGGCAAGCGGTTCCGGTTCGGGAGGAGGTCCGGGTGAGGGATCGGTTCACCGACCAGGCCCGGAGGGTCCTGGACCTGGCACGCGCGGAGGCCGACGCGCTGGGGCAGCGCTACCTCGGCCCCGAACACGTCGTTCTGGGCGTGCTCCGCGATGGCACCAGCGCCGCCGCACAGGTCCTGCGAGCCCACGGGCCGCAGCTGGAGGCGGCTCGGGCGGAGCTTGGCCGCCTGGCCGAGCGCGGTGTGGTTGCCGGCCCGCGGCCGAGCGACGCCGAGCTGCTCGGGGCGCTGGGGATCGACCTGGACGCGGTGCGCCAGAGCACGGAGGGGACGTTCGGATCGCAGGCGGTGGCGCAGGCGACTCGTGAGGCCACCCGCGCTCGACGGCGGGGGATCGCGCGGGTGCCGCGGACGCCACTGGAGGGCCCGCCGTTGCTGATCGGTCGGACGCTGCAGTTCGCTGGCGAGCGGGCGGACGTGCTCGGCCAGGCCACGGTCGGGCCGGAGTTGTTGCTGGTTGGCGTGCTGGACGACATCACCAAGCCGTGGCCCAGGTGCATGTCCAACCGGTGGCGGCGACGCCTGCTCGCCCACGTCGGCCTGCCCACCGGCTATCGTGGCGCGGCCAGGCCGCTGCTGGAGGCGTTCGGGGTGCACCTGGAGGAGCTGCGGGACGCCTTGGTGGCGCACCTGCAAGGAGCGCGGCGGTGAGGGGCCGCGCGCGGCTGGGATTCGTGGCCGCCTGCCTCGGGGTGTTCGCGGTGCTGGCGGTGTGGGTGAGCTGGTCGACGCCCTCGGCGGGGCCGTCCGGAAAGACCCCGGCCACGGTGACGCTGATGCCGGGTGCGGCCCGCCCGGCCGGCCTGACCGTGACCGACCTGCACGACCTCGGCCAGCTCCAAGCGCGGTTCAACGCCGACCAAGGCCACCCGCGGCTGCTGCTGGCGTTGGCGCCCACCTGAGGGGAATGCCTGGCGGGCGCCAGGTGGGTGGCCCCCCACCTGTGGGATACCGAAGGGGTGATCGGCCAGCCGTTCCTGGACCGGTTCGGTGTGGACCTGGGTGGCCTGGACTACGACTTCTTCCTCCTGTTCGGTCCCGAGGCGACCTGGGGTTCCAGCCCACCCCGCCCGGTCAGCTCCGGCGGGACCGTCATCAGCGCCAGCGACCGGCTGGCCAGCGCCACGGCGTCGCTGCCGCGATGAGCGCAAATCCGCTCCTTCCGGTGTCAGGGTGTGGGAGGTCCTGGCACTCTCCAACTGGCTGCTCCGCCGCGACGACCAGGTCGGCTGCGTGCTGTTCTCGCCCATCGACCAGCTCGAGCGCCACCTGCGCCACTGACCCGGGGAGCGGGCGCTAGCATGTGTGCATGACGCCCGACGAGCGTTGGCTGGCTGCGGTGTGGCCGTTCGTCCGTGCCGGGCTGCCGTCTCCTCCGGCCGCGGTGCTGGAGATCGGCTGCGGGCCGCTGGGCGGCTTCGTTCCGGCGCTGCTCCGCGATGGGTATGACGCGGTCGGCGTCGACCCTGAGGCGCCGGAGGGCCCGGGTTACCACCGGATCGAGTTCGAAGAGTACCAATCGCCGAGGCCGGTGGATGGCGTGGTGGCGTGTACGTCGCTGCACCACGTGGCCGATCTTGGCGACGCGTTGGACCGGGTGGGCGTGGTGTTGGTGCCTGACGGGGCGCTGGTGGTCGTGGAATGGGCGTGGGAGCGGTTCGATGAGGCCACCGCGCGCTGGTGCTTCGGCCGGCTGGCGCCACCCGATTCGGCGGCTGAGCCGGGCTGGCTGCACCGGCGCCGGGATGAGTGGGCCGCGTCCGGCCAGCCGTGGGATGGGTTCTCCGGGGCGTGGGCGACACAGGAGGGGTTGCACTCCGGCGAGGAAATCGTGCGCGGGCTGGACGCGCGGTTCGACCGCCGGCTGTGTGGGTTCGGGCCGTACTTCTTCGCCGACCTTGCCGATACCACCGAGGCGGACGAGCAGGCCGCGATCGACGCCGGGCAGGTCCAGGCGAACGGCATCTGGTACACAGGCCGGCGACGCTGAGAAGCGTCTCTGCCTGCTTGACGTCTGCGAGAACGGACGGCGGCTTTACCTGCCGCGTCCGGCCTGGCCTTGCGCGATGCCAGCCGCTGACCATCCCTCAACCGGCCAGCGGTTGGTCGGTTCGCCCGGGGTTCGGGTGGTTGGCGAAGAGCTCCAGCAGGGAGGTCCAGCCGCTGCCGCCGATGATCGCGTCGCGGATCATCGCCTTGGGCCGGGAGGCTTGGCCGTCCTGGCGTGAAGCGGAGGTGATGGGTGCAAGCGCGCCTGACGGGCTAGTCTGACGGGCGTTTGCGGTCCGTTGCGGCTGGTCCGGGCCCGCCGGAAACCAGGAGGAAGGTGTGCATGCGGTCAGTCATGGACAGGCTCGGGGCGCGCGAAGCATCCGCTGAGCCGGTGACGGTGGACGACATCACCGTGACGCCCCGGTCGCGAGCGCTGCTGGTCCGCTTGCCCAAGGGCGGATTGGTCTGGAACCGTCCCACCCCCGTCCTGGTGGAGCGGGACGGACAGGCGCGCCGCATCCCGATTATCGACGTCACCCCCATCCTTCAGGTGAGCCTGCTCGGTCTCGCGGTGCTGATGGCCGCCGCCAGCGCCAGCCTGTTTGGGTCGCGCCACCGGACGGGAGGAGCAGCATGACCGACACCAGCCACGCCTCGCCGGACGAGGCCGTCTCGCTCGCCGACAGGGCCGGCGAGCAGGCGCCGAAGATGCTGGAGAAGATCTTCGCCGCCGCCCAGCCGGGCGCCGTCTTCGGCCAGCCGGTCGAGTCCGGCAGCTACACCCTCATCACGGCCTCGGATCTACGCGACCACCGTGGAGCAGAAGATCAATGACACTCGGCTCGGCGCAGTGGGCTACGCCTTCACGCGTTCCCCTGAGGCCGCGGACCGCTCGATGGCGGCGATGACCTCGTGGCGGCGGACGGCGTCGGCGAAGTCCGGCACGGTGTGCGTTCCGTTGTCGATGTCTGCCGCCAACGCGGCGTAGGCACGCCCGACGTTGTAGGCGGGCGCTCCTTCCAGGCTGGTGAGCGCGGGCCACTTGTGTGTCAGCGCCGCCGGGGCGGCAAGCTCGGCGGGCTCGTTCCGCCCGTGTGCTCCGGCGACGGTCAAGGGATAGATTTGGGGCTGTGCACCGTCGGCGGTAATCTGGACCGTTCCGTCGGTTCCGTTGATTTCCCACAGGAACCCGGTACCGCCGGCCACTGCCTCACGGACGTGGACGCTGGCGGTCGCTCCGGACGTGAGGGTGCCGATCACCGCGATCTGGTCGGCCGCCGTTTTCACGATCTGCTCGCCGGTCTCTTCGATGGTGATGAGCGGCCTGCGTAGATCCGACACGGCCGACAGGTCGGCGAACTCGCCCAGGACGTAGTTGAGGATGTCAAGGCTGTGGCCGACGGCGATCGTGAGCACGTTGGCCCCGTTTGTCTTGTCGAGCATGTAGGCGTTGGGCTGGCCCACGACGTCGCCCGGGACCGACAGCCCGACCATGGTGGTTGACAGGACCTCGCCGACGTATCCGTCGCTGAGCAGCGCTTGGACGAACTCGATCGCCGGGGCCTGGCGGGCCTGCAACCCGACGACCGTGCGCACCCCCTGCTCGGCGGCGAGCGCGGCCATCGCTTGCGCGTCGTCGAGGTCGCGGCCAAGTGGCCACTCGCAGTAGACGGCCTTGCCGGCGGCAAGTGCGGCGCAGACGAGCGCTCGATGGTGGGGGACCTTGACGGTCACAGCGACCACGTCGATGTCTGGTTGGGTCACCAGCTGCTGGTGGTCTGAGAACGCCGCGCTGACCCCGAACACCTCCCCTGCTGCGCGCGCGGATTTGGCGCTGTGCGCGCTGAGTGCCCGGATCTGGTAGTTCGGCAGCGCGCGCAGTGCCGGGATGTGGGCGGTGGCGGCCCAGCCCCGGACAGGGCTGACCCCGATGATCCCCACACCCAACGTCGATTCAGGCATTGGCCATTTGTGTGTTTGCTCCTTCGCTGCGCTAGAACCCAGGACCTCGTCGACGAGGACGACGGTGATGATCTCGCGACTGATCATGAGGACCTTGTTCACGGCGCTGTGGATGCCGTACGCCGCCTGCGCGCGCGCATCCTCCAGAGGGGAACGAGTAGTCGTTGATCCGGCGCAGGCCTTCCTCGAGGTCCGACACGATCTTCTGCGTCCCCACGACGAGGATGACTCGCCCGGCGCCGCTGGCGTACGGTCCGAGCTGACTGCCGCCCATCGAGGCCGCCAGCAGCGCTCCGGTCTGGGTGACCGCGTGGACGCTGCCGAGCATCACGTCCGGCGCCGCGGACAGGCGGCGGATCTCGTCGGCCTGGGTGTTGCGGTCCAGGCTCCTGATCCGTGGCCGAACGGCGGTCCGTGTCGCTCGTGCGTCGTCCGCCACGGTCCCGAAGCGACGCTTGATGGACTGATCGAGGTCCAGCTGGACTTCGGTGGACACAGACCGCTCGTTTCCCGGGGCTGCTTCGCCCTGTATGCTTGCACTTGCAAATACCTTACCTTCAACTTAGGTGCATATGCAAATACTTCCTGAGACCGATGCCGCAGAGCTCTTCGACCGGCTCGTGGAGGATCAGGTGCCGGGCCGCCGTGGGTTGCAGGCCTGGCGCTCGCTGCTGCGGGCCCACGCCACACTCATGCGCCGACTCGATACGGAGCTCGAACGAGAGACGGGCTTGGCCCTAGCCGACTACGACGTGCTCGCCCAGCTGGCGGAGGCCCACGGTGACTTGCGCATGACGGAGCTGGCGGACCGGGCGCTTATCTCTCGGTCGGGCATGAGCCGTCGCGTCGCCCGGCTGGTCGATGAAGGCCTCGTCCGCCGAGACAGAGCGGGTACCGACGCCCGTGGTGTCGTGGTGGCGCTCACCGAGGCGGGCACCGCCCGCCTCGCTGAGACGGCGCCCGTCCACGCCCGCGGGATCTCAAAGCTGTTCGTCGCCCAGCTCGATGATCAGGAACTCGCCCTCCTCGAGCGCGCTCTGAACAAGGTCATTGTCGACTGCTCCTTTGGCTGAGACCCAAAGCGCGTGAACCCCCGGCTGGAGCTCACGGCTCGCTTGCAAGTCGTCTCGACGGCCGCCGCGCCACCATGTACTCCTCACCGCCCTGCCTTGGGACGGGTGGGGAAAGGCGGCCTGTAGTTCCGTTTTCTGGGTCGAGGCCGGAGACGACCTGAGCTCGGCGCCGTCCTCGAGCATGACGCCGCCCATCACGCCGATCTTGTGGGTGCCGAAAACTCGCCCACCTCACGCGACCTGGGCATACTCGTGGATGAGCCCGCCCAGCCGATCGACCCGCACGACGCACGTGTCGGCTGTCGGAGCGGGGGGCGGGACGGCTTTGAGTGGTGATGCCTGCCCGAGCGCACGGTGTGGTCGATGTTCGTTGTCGTGCGCCACATACTCCGCCAACACCGTCTCCAACTGCCGTTGACCCAGAATCAGCATCCGATCGAGCAACTCACGACGGACGGTGCCAACCCACCGTTCCGCGAACGCGTTCGCCCGAGGTGCCCGCACGGGTGTGCGCAGGATCTGGATGCTCTCGGAACCGAAGACCGCATCGAAGCTGTCGGTGAACTTGGCGTCCCGATCGCGGATAAGGAACTTGAATTGCCCGACGCGGTCCGCCAGCTCCATGAGCAGGTTGCGGGCCTGCTGGACTAGCCACGCCCCGGTTGGCTTGGCCGTCACCCCCAGAACGTGGACCCGGCGACTAGAGATTTCCATCACGAACAGCACGTACAGGCGCCTGA
>WNGH01000499.1_pt1 | contig 34140 bp, 32 predicted proteins | sample 5400631 | NCBI WGS metagenome assembly WNGH01 (sample SAMN13153373, study PRJNA577476) | soil metagenome | isolation source: 115 cm soil or saprolite under Garry oak tree replicate 1 | place: USA:California | collected 2016-06-15
TGGCGATGCGGTCATTGCTTGCCAACCCCAGACGGGATATCCGCCAGCGCGCAAAATCCTTGAAGCGGACCGTGCGGCAAACGGCCATGATGCGCGCCAACGGCGCTCCGGTCGCGTACGCGGCGCCGAGGATGCTTCCCACACTCGTTCCTGCAATGCAGGAAATGGGCACGCGGTTCTCTTCCAAGACTTGCAGGACGCCCAGGTGGGCGAAGCCTCGGGCAAAGCCGCCGCCCAGTGCAAGGCCTACTCCGGTGGGTACAGCCGGGCCGTTGGAATGCCGGCGCTGCGCTTTGCGGAGCAGCGGCGCAACCAGAGGGTCAGTCAGCGCTTGGGAGATGGCCGTCATGGGACTAGAGTCCCATTTCAGGCGCGGCTAAACAATGAACCGAGCGGGTCAAGGAAGAGGTACGATCGTACCCTGGCCGCTCCTCAGGCCCTTTCTTTCCAGAGATATACGACTGGTACTTTCCTCCTATGAAGTTGCACCCCCTGTACCATTGGCAGCGAACGAAGGCAGCGCCAAACTCGCGTTGGTTGCAAATCCATGGCGAGGGACAGGCAATTGCAAGACGCATACAGGAGTTGGATGGGCCAGTTGGTTGTCCTTCAAGTCTCTATCGGCGACCTCAAAGTGCCGCTCCGCGGCACCATGGTCAGTGAGTCGAAAGAAGCCATTCGCATGCGCATTGGCGAAGGGTGGGCCATCGACGTTTTCAAGAACATGATCTTGACCGTGGACCGAGATAAGTCGCTTCCCTCGAACATGCCAGGGGGAGCGAAAACATGAACGCCAGGGACCAGAAGCAGATTCAAGAGAGCCGGGCGGCAGCCTTGCTCGGCATGAGCGAAGAAGAACTGCGGCGGCTGTCACAAATGGCCGGGCTAGGCCAAGTGGAGAAGACCGGACAGTTCGAGCAGATGGTTTATTCGTACGAGGAATTGCGGCAAATCTGTCTGCTGGCGATTCCCGCAAGACATTAGGAAAAAAAGAGTTTCCTCCGGCCCACCTCAATCGCAACCCCGGTCCCGGATATTCAACCCCCTGAATATCCGGGGCTTTTTTTCTGGCTGGTTCACCTTTCCGACCACAGTACGGCGCGATCCCTGCTCCCATTCCCCCGCGCGCAAGCGCAATTCCGGCGAGTAGGCATGCGCGACGTTGTACCCTGAGCGGGCGATTGCCTCAAGGGGGATTTGGGAGAGATTGGTTTTTTTTTGAGCGGCTGGAATCAAAGAGTTTTCAATTGACACGCCGACAAAGCGTGATGAGACTGGGCGCATGGTCATCACGAATCGGGGGATCCTTTGAAGCTTGCGCTTGCAGACTGGGCCGCGATTGCCGGTTACCTGCTGATTACGCTCCTGCTGGGCCTTTATTTTCGTCGCCGTTCGGGACAAAGCACGGAAGATTATTTCGTTTCGGGCCGCGACGTGACGTGGTGGCTGGCAGGCACTTCGATGGTCGCGACGACCTTTGCGGCCGATACGCCGCTGGCAGTGACGGGCCTCGTTTACACCCAAGGAATCGCCGGGAACTGGTTGTGGTGGAGCTTTCTGCCGTCGGGGATGATGACGGTATTCCTGTTCGCGCGGCTGTGGCGGCGGTCGGGCTTGCTTACCGACGTGCAGTTTGCCGAGCTGCGCTACGCGGGAAGACCGGCGGCGTTTCTTCGCGGGTTTCGCGCCATATATCTGGGTCTGCTGATGAACTGCCTGATCCTCGGTTGGGTAACCAAGGCGATGGTGAGTATCGTCAGCACCGTGCTGGGCGTGAGCGATGCGGCGAGCCTGGCGATTTGCATCTTTTTTCTGATGCCGTTCACGGGATTCTACGTGGCGCTTGGCGGGCTGTGGGGAGTTCTCTGGACTGACCTGTTTCAATTCATCCTGAAAATGGGGATTGTGATTGGCGTGGCGTGGTACGGTGTGCGAGCCGCGGGCGGTATGGGCGCGATGCTGGCGAAGCTTGCGATGATGCGAAGCGCGGCGGGCTCGGGAGCAGGCGACATCACCGCGCTGCTGCCGGATTTTTCGCGGGGCTGGACTTCGGAGGCGCTGTGGACGCTGCCGGTGCTGACATTCCTGATGCATTTGAGCGTGCAATGGTGGGCGTTCTGGTATCCGGGAGCGGAGCCGGGCGGGGGCGGGTATGTGGCGCAGCGGATTTTCAGCGCGCGGGATGAACGCCACGGGTTGCTCTCGGTTTTGTGGTTCAACGTCGCGCACTACGCTCTGCGTCCGTGGCCGTGGATTCTGACAGCGCTCGCCGCGGCCGTACTCTACCCGGGGCTGGCGCAACCGGAGCGGGGATATATGCTGGTGGCCACCACCCGGGTGCCGCATGCGCTGCTGGGGATTTTGCTCGCTGGCTTCATGGCCGCTTTCATGTCCACCGTCGCTACGCAGCTCAACTGGGGCAGTTCGTACTTGGTGTCCGATTTCTACCGGCGCTTTCTGAAACGCGGAGCGAGCGAAACACACTACGTGAATATTTCCCGGCTGGTGACGCTGTTGCTGGTCATCGCAGCGGCGTGGGTTTCGGCGCGACTGGTGACGATTACGGCGGGCTGGAAAATTGTTCTGGAAGTCGGCGCAGGCACCGGCGGAGTTTACCTGCTGCGGTGGTACTGGTGGCGCGTCAATGCCTGGAGCGAGATTGCAGCGATGATCACAGCGATGGCCGTGACGCTGCTGCTGCACGTCCAGAAACCCTGGATGTGGCTGCTGGGGCGAACGGAGCCGTTTATGGGTTCCGCGTCCGTGGTGTTCGCCAAGACCACGCTGGTCACCACCGGCGTGACGACACTGGTGTGGGTTGCCGTGACGCTGCTGACTCCCCCAGAGCCAAACGACGTTCTCGTGGCGTTCTATCGCAAAGTTCGTCCCCACGTGGCCGGCTGGAAGACCATCGCCTCGCAGGCGCCTGAAATTCAGCCGACCCGCGACCTGGGACGGAATCTGCTGTCGTGGCTGGTGGGCTGCATGATGGTGTACGCGGCGCTGTTTGGGATTGGAAAGATTTGTTTTGGGCGCTACGCGGAAGGGACTGTGCTGGCCGGCCTGGCTGCGGTTTGCGCGTATTTCATCAACCGCTTGATTTCACCGGCCGCCGCTGCCAAAAGCCCGGTGCGGGGCGCCTGAAGCCATCCGTTGTGCTGGCCAGCAAACTCTCCTGTTGGGCGCGAAGCCACGCGACGGATCCTTCTTGAAAACGCACGATTCCTGAAGGCGCCCATCATTTCGCGGACGGGTTGCCCCGTGTTTTGCCGCTTCGTCTGCTTATGCTAAGATTTCACCAACAGCGCCCCCGGAGAATCTCCGGGAGGCTGCAAACGCGCCCGTAGCTCAGTTGGATAGAGCGTCTGGCTACGAACCAACTGAGCCAAAACTCTAAACGGCCTCCCTGGCGTCGCTTACGGGAGCATGTTGGGTTCTTTCCCCTCTCTAATTGCACCGACGTTGCACCGAGACTATCACACCAAATCAGGCCCAACTGGAAGGGCACAGGCTTGAGTCTACAATCGCGGAAGATTGTTTGCGGGGACGACCTTCGGGTTATGAGCCCGATGGGTCAACGCTAAGTCCCATTGATTGTATTGCCTTTGCCCCGCTTTCCAGCGAAATTCTCAGACACTACACCATAGTTTTGGACGCGTTTTGGACGCACGCCCGAATGCCCAAGCGAGGTGGATGCATCTCGCTCGATTTGCGGCTGCGCGCAGCGGGTGGAGGTCAAGTGTGGCAATAGGAAGAATCCCTGGTGCAATAAGTCCTGTTTTGGTGCTTTCTCCCCGACAAAGTGTGCAGGGTACGGATATGCCGGTTACATGCAGAATGTCACGCCTTACGATTCAGAACGACAGTTTCTCTTGGTTGTTTCCCGGCGCAGTTTTAATGGTTTATTAGCGCCTTTGGTGCAACTGGGGGGCTGTAGGCGCACTCTGGCCTTTGCTTTCTTAAATGGCCGGCAGAAATGAACGCATCTTGCGTTAATCGGCGGCGGAACTTGCATAAATGGGGGAGTGCAAAGGGGGAATGAAATCGGCACGCCTCGACAATCCGCAACAGGAAAGTTGCCCGTCTCACAACTACTCTCCGAGTGTGCCAGCTCCAAACCCGCCCCCCGCTGGTTCAGGACCTGCGAGTTCTGCGCGCTTTATGGCGTCTCTCAATGGACGGCGGGCGTTGGGCCAGGCAGGGACGGGTTAAGTTTATCCGCGTATCGCGTATCGCCGCGCCCCCGCGCCAGACTCTTCATCCTTGATCTGCAATGGACACAAATTGACCCGCCGAGTTCCCTGCAGTCGTAGGTTCCTCTCGGGGGACGCTGGTCGTGGCGGGCCGCTGCCAACGACCGTAGAGCCATGCGCCCAGGCGCCAGGCCAGCAAAAGTCCGACCATCCCGGCGTATTGCAGCGGCTTGCGCACGTCAGATTTTACGAGCCAGTAGTAATGAATCACACCGGCCACCGCGCTGAAATAAATCGCGCGATGGAGCAGCTGCCACCGCTTGCCACCGAGGCGGCGAATCGAACCGGCCGTGGAAGTGATCGCAAGCGGAATCAGCAGCACAAATCCAGTGAATCCTACCGTGATGAAGCGCCGCTTCTCCACGTCCTTCCACATCTCGACAAAATCGAAAAACTTGTCGAGCCCAATCCACGTAGAGAAATGCAGACACACGTAGAAGAATGCAAAGAGTCCGAGCATCCGGCGGAAACGGATGAGCTGTGGCAACCGCAGCATCTTCCTCAGCGGAGTGATTGCCAGTGTGATGATCAAGAACCGCAGAGTCCAATCTCCGGTCGCGTGCGTTATGAATTCGATCGGGTTGGCCGTAAGGTCCCCGTGCAGGGCCTTCCAGATCAGTGACGCAACAGGTGCGAGGCATACCAGAAAGACGGTGACCTTGGTCCACTTGCTTGTTAAGACGGAATTCACGCCGCAGCCCTCGCTCAGTAGTATTTCCGCAGGTCCATACCGTTGTAGAGGCTGGAAACCTGGTCACCATACCCGTTGAACATGAGCGTGGGCCGCCGGAAGAATTCTCCCAGGCGCCGCTCTTTCGCCTGGCTCCAACGCGGATGATCCACGTTGGGATTGACATTCGAATAGAAGCCGTATTCATTCGGGTTCGAAATATTCCAAGTAGTCGGAGGCTGATCTCTGACAAAGCGGATTCGCACGAGCGACTTGATGCTCTTGAAACCATACTTCCAAGGGATCACAACCCGCACTGGCGCGCCATCCTGATTCGGAAGCGTCTCGCCGTACATGCCCATGGTCAGCAGCACCAGCGGGTGCATGGCCTCGTCGATCCGCAAACCTTCCACGTAAGGCAATTGGATGCCCGCGTACGGTCCTTCCGGCATCTGTTTTATGTCGTAGTAGCTTTCGAACGTCACGTACCTCGCGTTAGGAGTGGGCTCGACCAGTCTGGCCAGCATGCTAAATGAGTACCCGATCCACGGCACAACGATGGACCACGCCTCGACGCATCGGTGGCGGTAGATGCGCTCCTCAAGCGGAACTAGCTTCAGAATCTCATCCATGCTGATCTTGCGCGGCTTCTTCACTTCCCCTTCGATGGAAACGGTCCACCGCGACGTCTGAAAATTCTTCGCATTCTTGGCTGGATCGCCCTTGCCCGTGCCGAATTCATAGAAGTTGTTGTAGTGCGTCACATCGTTGTAGGGAGTCTGCTTCTCCTCGGTACTGAAGCGCCCCTTGATGACGCCATTCAGCTTCACCGGAGTCGAGTCGGCGGCAGAGGCGGACACCAGATGCGAGAATTCCCCGTACGCTTTCACGACGCCGGCCGTCGCTGCGAGGCCGAGTAGAAAATTCCGCCGACCCATGTAAATGCCCTTGGGAGTCACATCCGCATATGTCAAATCCCGCGCTTTCTTGATCAACATTTGTCTCCTTCATCCTCAATCAACTTCCTCCATAGTCGTCGGCACAATGCCAAACGCCAAATGCATGCTGTTACGACCAGAAACAAAGTCGCATTTCGCGAAAACCCGCTTCAGGACCCCTGCACATTAGTCCTGAATCAGACGTATCAAGTGCCCGTCCGGGTCCCGAACGAGGAGCGCTTTGCTGAACCCGAGAGTCGGGTCCGGGAAGGTAACGGCCCGGTTAGATTCCAGGTGGTATCTACCGGCCCGTAACAACTGTTCGACGAGAACTGCATCAGCCTCACCGACTGTCGTCTGCCAGGCCCATAGATCGTCGGCGTGCGAGTCCGGGGGCATAGGCCGACCGTCGCGCGGAGCCAAGTACTCAAGCAGCTCTACGCCCGGGCCAGCGGGAGCGCGTAGGCTCGTGATCCGCAAACGTGCGCCGAAGACATTGTTCAAGTGTTCCTGCTCGGTTCCGTAGTTCTCGCTTTCGCCCGCGACCCGCAAGCCCAGCGTGTCCCGATAAAACTTCAGGCTCTGGTCCGTATCGCTGACGACGATTGCGGTGTGGTCGATTCCGAGAAATAACTTGTCACTTGCCTTATGCCACCTCGGGTCGCCCTTGTCCGGCGGAAACTGGAGGACTTCGAGAAAGTGATTGTCCGGGTCGCGAAAATAGAACGCTCGGATCCCCGCAGCATTCTTGATGTACGCGGGCAGGAGTTGCGGCGCGGTCGAGGCATGCCTCACTTTGTGTTCGCGCAAGACTTGGTAGGCGCGGTCCATGTCGCTCGTAATGATCGCGATGTGTTGAAACCAACGGTCATTGCTGCGTGAGTCCACCGGAATCGGCCGGCCCTGTGGCGCTAGAAACTCAGTCAGCTCGATGAACTCGTCGCCGAGACGCATCCGCACCACGCGTGTTCGCACGCCGAACAGCCCTTCGAGATGCTCATAATCATCGCCCCAGACTTCCACGTCCGAGACCTTTTCAAAGGTCAGAACCTGCGAATAGAACTCCACCGAGCGGTCCATGTCCGCCACAACCATGCCCACTGCCGTGACTCGATCGATGCGAGCCGGAGTGACGGATTGCTGCGCCCGCGCAGGAGATGCAGCGAAGGCAAGGATCAGCGCCAGCCAGAGCGCCAGACTTGTTCCCGGCGATACTTCGCGTCTGCGAATGATTCTCATCAATCAACTCGATTGCATTGGCCCGCGCATTTAGGAAGGCTCGAAAGTTTCCTGCCCATACCCGCCTTCAGTTGACCGCCTTGACGGCTTCCATCAGACCGAAGAAACCCTCGGCTAGAGTCGGGTGGATGAACACTGCCCCCTTAAGAACCGTGTATGGAGCGCCGGCTAGCATCAGTGCGCCTAGGGTCTGCACAAGTTCGCCGCCTTCGATCCCCAAAATTGCGGCACCCAGGATTCGATCACTTGCAGCGTCCACGATGATTTTCATTAAGCCTGCGGTCTCATCGCGCTCGATCGCGCGGGCCACGTTTGCCATCGCGTACGAACCAATCTTCAACTTCTGGCCCGTGGCGCGAGCTTCTTTCTCCGTCATACCGACGCGGCCGAGTTGCGGGTCGGTGAAAAGCGAATAAGGAAGATATCGGTTCTCAGTCGTCAGATTCTTTCCTTCAATGATGTTCGCGTAGGCAATTTGGTAGTCGTTGTAGGAGATATGTGTGAAGGCGGGCCCGCCTTTCACGTCACCGAGCGCCCAGATTCCAGGTACGCCGGTTTCCAGTCGGCCATTCACTTTGACATAGCCGTGCGAGTCCACGGCTACTCCCGCTTTGTCCAGGCACAGATCATCCGTGTTGGGGCGGCGTCCAGTGGCGGCAAGGAGATGAGATCCGACCAGCGTCACCGGACGCTGCTTTGTCTCCACCGTCAACGCGATTTCACCACTGCGATTTTCAACGCGAGTTGTGCTGGCATTGAGCTGAAGCGAAATTCCCTCGGCCACGAGGGCCTTCTGCAATTCCTCCACGATGTCAGGGTCTTCCCGTGAGAGGACTCGATCTCCGCGATGCACGATCGTGACGCGGCTACCGAAACGGCGGAACATTTGCCCGAACTCGAGGCCGATGTAGCCACCCCCAAGCACGAGCAGATGTTTCGGAAGCTCCTGCAGTTCCATGATGCTTGCGTTGGTGAGGCAAGACACCGCTTCCATGCCTGAAATTTTGGGAATTTCCGGGCGCGTACCTGTGTTAATAAAAATTCTCTCGCTCTCAAGAATATCGTTGCCCACCTGGATCTGCCGCGGAGAGATGAATTGTGCGTTTCCGCGGAACAATTGAAGATTCGGACGCTGGTCCACCCGGCGCTGTTGCCCGTCGCGAAAGCTCTCAACAACTTTCCTTTTTCGCGCCACGATCGTCGGCAAATCTACGTGCACGTTGTCGGCGTGGACGCCCCATTTCGCTGCGTTGCGGGCGTAATGCGCCACTTGCGCCGAGGCGACCATGGTCTTCGTTGGAGTACAACCTGTGTTGATGCAAGTTCCGCCAAGATTTCCTCGCTCAAGGAGGGCCACTTTCCATCCAAGGTCCGCGAACCTTTGCGACAGTGGATTTCCGGCTTGGCCTGACCCAATGACGATTGCGTCGAATTTCATTGCTCTCCGTTCTTATTGCAGCCTCTCGAGCAGGTGATCACCCACGCGAAGCGCATTCGCCATGATTGTCAACGCAGGGTTGACGGCTCCGCTTGACGGAAAGAAACTGCCGTCAACCACATACAGGTTATCAACGTCATGCGCCTTGCAATTTGCGTCAAGTGCGGAAGACTTCAGGTCGCGCCCGAAGCGAATCGTGCCGTTCTGGTGTGCCACACCTGCCAGCGGAATCCGCTGTCCCACGAACAAGTTTCGCGCGAAGAGACCTTCGTGACATTCATGTCCATGAATGTTGCACTTGGTCTGCTGCTTCATCAAGCTTTCGAGCTTGGCGATCAGCCGCTTATGTCCCTCGTCATTATTGACTTTGTATTTGAGAACTATTTTCCCTTCACGATCTACGGTCACGCGGTTGTTCGGATCGGGCAAGTCTTCCGACGTGAGCCAGAAATCGAGCGAATGCGTTGCCATGAGATCCAGTGTCCAGCCCGGCGCAATTGCCGGTGCTCCGCCCGAGAGAGCCACGCCGTCGAGCTTTCCGACGAAAGAGATGTGACCCATGGGGAAATTCCATTCCTTGGAGCCGAAGTAGTAGTCGTTCACCGCGAGAGTCTTCTGGAATACGGTTGGATTCGGGCACTTCGAAATGGCCATCAGGACCGAATTCACGTGGCCCATGTAGTGACGGCCAACCACGTCCGAGGAGTTGGCAAGGCCTCGAGGATGCTTGTCATTCTCAGACCGCAGGAGAAGTGCGGCGGAGTTGATGGCGCCGCAGGAAACCACGACGATACTGGCTGAGTATTCTTCTACTGTGCCGTTCCGCTCCACAATTACCTTGGAGACTTCGCGTCCCGTGCCCCCCGTCTCCAGGCGCCGCACGTGAGCATTCGTAAAAAGAGTGACATTTGGGTGGGCGAGCGCGGGATCCACGCAGCACACTTGCGCGTCCGATTTAGCATTCACGAGGCACGGATAGCCATCACAAGTGCTGCATCGAATGCACTGGCTCGTGCGGCGATTTTTTTCATCCAGCATGATGCCGAGTGGAACATGAAACGGCTTCAGTCCCAGCCGCGAAAAGTCCTCGCTCAATTGCTGCATGCGTGGCTCATGGCTGACTGCGGGGTACGGATAGGGCGCTTTCGAACCAGGATCTGTGGGGTCTTCGCTGCGATTGCCGTGCACGTGATAGATCTGCTCCGCCTTTGTGTAGTACGGCTCGAGGTCGTCATAGCTGATCGGCCAGGCGGGCGAAATGCCTCCATGGTGGCGAATCTCTCCGAAATCCTCCTTGCGCAGGCGAAACAGCGCGGAGCCGTAAAACTTCGTATTGCCGCCGACGTAGTAATTCGTATGCGGGTGGAGTTCCTTGCCGTCCCCGTCACGCCACTTTTCCTTCGTTTGGTACTTGCCGTCGACGTTGACGGCGCGGCTGTCCCAGTTGTCTTTTTCGCGCGCCACATAGTCGCCACGTTCGAGCAGCAGGATGCGTTTGCCGGACGGCGCCAGTTTGTAGGCAAGCGTGCCGCCGCCGGCGCCTGACCCGATTATGATCACGTCGTACTGTCTTGCGACTTCCATCGAATATTCCTCTCTCTACGGGCGGATTCCCGGGATATTCAGCCGAATTCGATACAGCCCAGTCTTGGCGCAGAGATAAAGCGTCTTCCCATCCTCGTCGCCCCAGGCCATGTTGTGCGGATGCTCGGGCCCGACGACCGTGCCGAAATGCTTCCCTTCAGGAGAAATGATCCAGAGACCACCGGGGCCCGATGCGTAGATATTCCCCTGCTGGTCGACTTTCATTCCGTCCCAGGCATCCTCTCCCGGCTCACTCGTGGCATCAATAAAAAGTTGGCCGTTCGACAAGGTGCCGTCGGGATGAACTTCATACCGCATGATGACTTTGCGCTTGTCGTCCCAGTCGTCCACGTAGAGGTACTTCTCGTCAGGCGAGAAGGCCAGGCCATTGGGGCCCGTCAAGTCTGCGCTGGCGAGCTTCAATTCACCGTTGACGAGAGAGAAGACGCCGCTGAACGGCAACTCCTTGCGCGGATCATCAAAGAACTTCGGCAGGCCAAATGGCGGATCGGTGAAGTAGAGCGCCCCATCCGAGCGATACACGAGATCATTCGGGCTGTTCAGGCGCTTGCCCTGATACTTGTCAGCGAGCACCGTAAGTTGGCCATTCTTCTCGAGCCGCGTGACGCGCCGGTTGCCATGCTCATTGATCGTGAGGCGTCCCTCTTTGTCGAGCGTGAGTCCATTGGAGCCGGGCTGGCCATACTCGCCGATATTCATTCCGGTGTAGCCGCTGTGCGTCCGGTATACGGACACACCATCATCGGGCGACCAGCGATAAATCAGATTGTTGTTGGGATCGCTGAATAGCAGGTAGCCGCCATCGCGAACCCACACGGGACCTTCGGTGAAAAGAAACCCGCCGGCGAGCTTTTCAATCTTCGTGCCGGGGGTGACGATTGCATCGAGCCCGGGTTCCATGCGCATGATTTTCGTTTCCACTTCCTGGGCGCCGGTGCCGTGTCCGGGCTTGTAGAAATCGAGCGATGCGGATTTTACCCAGATAAAATTCATCGGGCTTCTCGAAATCGGTCCATTGAAACCAAAGACGGCGATTTGGAATTTTTGTCCCGGCTGGGCGTTGTGAGTCAGGATGACTCGATTCGGAGCGTTGAAACCCTTCACGACTGTGCCGCCGCTTTGACCGAGAACAGCCGGCAGTTTTCCGTTGACCCAAATCTCCGCGTAATCATCGATCACGATTTCGAAGGCTGCCGTAGTGCCGGCACTAGCGACATCGGCAACTTTTTCGGGGATCGTAATGTTGATGCGGTACCAGTTGAAGCACACCTTGCCGCCCGCGCGGCGCGCATCGAGAGTCGTCGGCTCAATCACCGGCCACTTCGAGTCGTCGAAATCGGCGGCGCCAGCGTGGGGCGTGTAATCATACGTCTTGTTGGGATCTCCGAAGGGCTTCAGGTCCGGCCCGGGACCGCGTGAATCGACCTCGACAATCTTCACGTCACTGTAGCGCCACTGGCCTTTGACAAGCTGCGCGCCTTCGGTCGTCCGGAGATCAATTGTCGCGTCCGGCCGACCGTAGGGTGGCTGCTGCGCCGCCCAGTTCTGCGCTGCTGTTTCGAGCGGCGCCAGAGCTACTACTGCGACTGCCGTGAAAAGGAGGGTGAGCAGCTTCATCGTCTCGTCCTCGCCAATTAGCGAACCTTGACAACGTAGTACAGGAACGGGCCGTCGATACCCTTGAACCAGTGTGGTACGCCGTTCGGGATGATCATCACGTCGCCGGGAACGAGCTGCCGCGCGTCACCGCCAGTGATCTCGCGGCCCCGAATTTCGTCGGCAGCGATCGGCTTACCATCCACCATCGTTCCGCCGGTGACGATCGTTGCAGAGCCCTTTAGCACGTAAATGATGTCTGCATCTCTCGTGTGCACTTCGACCATGCCCGGGGCTTTACGTCGGCTGGCGTGCACCATGTAGTTGCGTGCTCCCTTCTCGCCATCGAATAGAACCGCGCCCTTGTCGAAAGCTGCTTCGACTTCTTTCTTCGTGAAATAGCTGACGGGCAGAGTGGACGTGATCATTGGGTCGCCGCCGAAACTTTTGGCCGCGTCTGCGCCGGCAATCGCGAGCTGCTCATCCTGTGCTGCGCTCATCGCGCCGCTCACGCCAACCCCGCCGATAATCTGTCCATCCAGCAGCACCGGGATTCCGCCCTGGAGAGGCGTAAAAAACGAATCGGGCAGCGCCGCCATGGCTGTGCGGCCCTTGTTGATAATGTCTTCGAATACTTTGGTTGGTTTCTGGAAGAGCACCGCCGTGCGGGCCTTCCCGATGGAAATATTCGCACCGGCAGCAAATGTCCCGTCCAGGCGCTCGAGCGCCATCAGATTGCCGCCTGCATCTACGACCGCTACGACGCCACCAGGCGCCTTGTTCTCTTTCGCATACGCCTCCGCTGCGGCGATCACCTTTCTTGCCCCATCCAGCGTCAGCGATTTCTTGTCGGCAACCTGGGCCTGCGCCGTGCCCGCCAGTGCCATCCCTGCGATTGCCATCGTCACTGCCAGAACTTTTTTCGCTTTCATTGTCTTTTCCTTTTGAGTCCATCAGGCCCGCCGGCTGACTGCGTTCTTTCTGGTCAGCCAGCGAGCGCAGAGGACGAATTACATAACCGGAGAATCAAACGGGGCCTCGCCGAGCAGCGTCTCGGCAAACGCGCACCAGATCTGAACCTTGGCAACATCCTTGACGTAAGCTGGCAGAGTGATGCTCTTGTTGTACTTGCCGTTCTTGGCTTGCAGGCGATCCAGCAGGTAGACCTCGCCCTTGGAATCCACAACCTGCCAGTGCGGATCAGGGGTATCCGGAACCTTGAAATCGTCGGAAAGGGTGAGGACATTCTTCCCGTCGACCCTAGTGTGGGTCACTGTACCGGTGTTCGCCTTCACGCCTGTGAACGGCTTTGATGTGTGGGAATGCTCCATCATCTGCGCGGAAGCGCTCGCTGAAGTCAGCCCCATCGGCACCGTCAACGACAACGCCATCAGCGCGAGTCGGGATACACGAATCCTATGCATCGATGACTCCCTTCTTCTTATTTTGATTTCGGCGGCCGCGAAATTTTGAGGCTGTTCAACTTGCTAGCCGCTCATTTCAATAGTCCCGTCAGGGACAGGTTCGTTACACACGAACCAAGAGATCTTTGATGCCGGGGTTACCCGGTGGAAGACGCCTTCATGGCGTAGCCGCAACGGAAAATGCAGCGCTGATCGTTTTGGTGGTGAAGCTTGGCGCAGAGTACGGCACGCGCGCCGCGCACACGAACATACACCTCAGCCGCAAGCAGCATGCCCAGCGGTGGCGCCGTGAAGTAGATCCACCAGGCGGTCCACACATGGGCAGAGAGGGCTGAGCCGACCGTTCGAGCAGGGTTCATGCTCATCCCTGAGATCGGGGCTTCGAACGTGATGTAAGTGGCTACGAGAGCTCCGGCGAAGAGTCCGGTGTAGCGAGCAAGCGATTCTGTGTTCGAGGCGATCAGAATGACACTCATCAGTAGGAAAGAAATCAGAAGTTCGGCGAGGAATGCCGCATACGGGCCGTATTCTCCGGGCAGGGTGACGGCGTAGTTCACCGACGGGTGAGAAACCCACGGGTGCAGGACCGCGCCAACGAGAAGGACTCCGGCGATGCCACCGATGAATTGCCCGAAAACGTAGAAAATGGCGTCCCAGGACTCCATCTTTCCTAGACGCCAGAACGTGAAAGTCACGGCGGGATTCATGTGCGCGCCGGATCGCTTTCCCCACGGTGAATAAATGATCGCGATAGCGGTCAGGCCCATTGCAAGTCCCATTACAAACCGCATGGGCATCCCGGCCATGAACCACATCTGAACGGGCGACATCGGGTGCCCCAGAATTGCGGCAAACGTGCACGCGGAAACCATGAACGCACCGAGACACCCGGCCTCGATCAGATATTCGGGCCAGTGTTTTTGCAGTGCGTCGAGCACGATCTTCCTTGCCTTGGCCTCAAACGGAGCGAGCGCTCAATCACCGGCGGCAGCTTTCGTCACCGCCACACTGCTCGCAGTTTCTTCGCGCCGCGAGACATCTGGCGCCTTGATCTCCAAGAACTGCACGAGGTCTTTCGAGAACACGAGATCGAGCGTCCAATCGAGCGCAACGCGGACTTTCTTCTCGAAACGGGGCAGCTTGCTCAAGTAAATCGTGCGCCAGAGCCACCATGCGATGAACCCGGAGAAGTTGATACCGAAGATGTTGGCGACCCCTGTCCGACGGCCGATCGCAGCGAGTTGACCGATCGTCGAGAAGACGAACGGCTTCCGGTTTCCGCCTCGAATTGCGGCCACGAGGTTGCGCGCCAAGGTCTTCCCCTGACGCAAGGCATGCTGTGCTGTGGGCGGGTAAAACGCGCCCGTTTTTGGATCGGGGATAGCGGCGCAATCACCCAGCGCCCAGACGTTCGTCCAATCACAAACTTCGAGGTACTCGTTCACGACGATACGCCCGCGGTCCTTGCGGCAGGGCAAGTCCTGAAGAAGCGGATTTGCCGACGTGCCTGCGGTCCAGACGAGGGTGTTGGTATAAATCACCGTGCCGTCGCTGAGCTCCACGCTTCGGTCGGTAACACCCGTGACCTTCGTGTTCACGCAAACCTCAACTTTTCGTTCGGAGAGCTTGCGCTGCGCGTAGGCTCCCAGCTTTTCGCCTAACTCCGGCAAGATCACGGCGCCCGGATGAACCAGCACGACTCGCAGCATGTCTTCGCGAAGATTCGGGTAGGTCTTGAGCGCGCCGCGCACGAAATCGTTGATTCCGGCAATCGTTTCGACTCCCGCAAACCCGCCGCCGGCCACGACAAACGTCAGAAGAGGGTTCTTCACCAGGCAGCATTCACTGGCCGCTTCTTCAAGATGAGCGATCAGGTGATTGCGCAAGCGCATCGCATCGCTCAGCGATTTCATTGTGAGCGAGCGTTCCTGCAGGCCTGGCAGCCCGTAGAAATTGGTGGTCGAGCCGAGGCCAAGAACGAGGTAGTCGTAATCGAGCGTGTGGGTGTGGTGGTCGAAGCCGTGGGCGACAACAGCTTTTCTCGACGAAAGGTCGATGCTCTTCACTTCACCTGCGAAAAAATTTACGCGACGCAGCATCTTCCGCGCCGGGTTCACAATTGTGGTCAGATCCAAATCGCTGGCTGCTACTTCGTGCAACATCGGAGTGAAGAGGAAGAAATTCTCGCGATTGACCATTGTCACTTCGATGCCGGGGTCCGTAGCGAGAGACTTCTCCAGTTCCATCGCTGCGGAAAGTCCGGCAAATCCGCCGCCGAGGATCAAGATCCGTTTTGGTTGTGTGTTCCCCATAGGTCTCTCCGGAGCGGTTGATGAAACCACGACGGTTGATCAGCGCCTGTCGCCGTCGACTTCGCAGAAGACCTTGATCGCACCCTTCGCCATCGTGAGCGTCTCGATCAATTCCGCGTAATTCGCCAGGCCTTTTACGGGATGGGTCAGCAGCTTGGCCAGCCAACCGGGATGGGAAAGCTCCGCTTCGGAGAGATCCAGCACGGCTCTCTCGAAATCTTCGCGGCTCGCATTCACGCTCCCGAGCGCAACCTTGTTGCCGAGAACAAATCCCTGGTTGATGCGGTCGGCCGGGATTTCGATCTTGCGGTCCGCGCCGGTAATGCTCACCATGGCCAGGACGCCATCCTTCGCGAGCACTTCCATGGCTTCAAATACGAGCGGCGAAAAACCAGTTCCTTCGAGGATGAAATCAAAGGGGCCGTGTTTCGCGGAGGCGTCCTTCAGACTTGTAGTTTTCGTCGAGACATAGCGGACGCCGATTTCTTCGAGGAGTTGTGAATTCAGGTAGGGCGATGGCGCAAGCCCGAATGTCGTGACCTGGAGTCCGCGCAGCCGGAGAAAAAGTGAGGCAAGCAAGCCGAGCGTTCCCGCACCAAGCACGGCGGCGCGCTTTGGCCTCCAAACGCGTAGGCGGCGCTGCACTTCGTAGGCCTGGCCGATGGCCTTTTCAGCGACACTGCTCGGTTCCAGTAGCACTCCGACCTGGCTGAGCCCTTTCGGCACCTTGACCAGGTATTCGGCGGAATCTGCGTAGTATTCCGCTAGGTACCCATGGAGAAGATTGATGCCGCGCTCAAAATAGGTGTCGTCGGTAGTCATGTCCTGCAGGCCAATCTTGTCATAGAGGCTGGATCCGGGCCGCCGCACGGAGGCGGCAACGTAATCGCCGGGCTGAAATTCACAGACATTCGGACCAACCGCTTCGACGCGGCCGAAGCTCTCGTGGCCGAGAATCAGGTAGTCGTCGCCCGGCGGCGGGGCTCCATACTCAGCGGCGTTGATCTCCTTATCCGTGCCGTCCACACCGACACGCGTCAGCTTGACGAGGACTCCGCGCCCATTCGGGATTTGTTCGAGCTTCGGCATGGGCACTTCCCGCAAATGAATGCTATTCGGCTTACCTGGAATCACTGCAATCGCTTTCATTTTTTCTTTCCTTGAATTCTCGTTCGGGGCTGGGCCCTAGGCGCTATGCGCTAATACCCTTTGCCCTTTCCGGTTTGATTGTTCTGCGCGCCTCGGCCGTCGCAATCCATGCGCGAAGCACTTCCGCGACCGACCAAGCCTGCGAGATGCAGCCGCGCGGTGCGAAGGGTGCGTCGCCGTCGAAAATCTCGCTGATACTGCCGAGCCCGTGTACATTCAAGTGGGCTGCCAGAGGTTCGAGAAACCGCGCGGCTTGTTTCGCGTCGTTGTACACGCGCAGGTGGGCGAGGGCAAAGGGTCCCAGGAGCCAGGCCCAAACTGTGCCCTGGTGATACGCTCCGTCGCGCTCAAGTGGTGAACCCTCATACCGACCGCGATAACTCGGATCATCAGTCGTAAGGCTGCGGAGGCCGTGCGACGTGAGTAGGTGCCGCCCGCAGGTATCCACGACGGCGCGCTGCTGCGCCGGCGTAAGCGCGCTTTCGGGGAGTGACACGGCAAATATCTGATTGGGACGGATCGACGCGTCATTTCCTTCGGGTCCGTCGAGGACATCGAAGCAGCACTGCGTTGACTCATTCCAGAAACGCGCGAAGCCCGCCCGCGTGCGCTTGGCCAGGGAAGCATACCGGGCAGCCGGTTTCTTCAGCATTTGCGCAAACTGTGTCATCGTCACGAGCCCATTCAGCCAGAGCGCGTTGATTTCGATTGGCTTTCCAATGCGCGGCGTGACGACCCAATCGCCTACCTTCGCGTCCATCCAGGTAAGCTGCACGCCCGGTTCTCCCGCAAACAGCAAACCGTCTTCAGGATCCACGTGAATCTTGTAGCGTGTTCCGCGGACGTGCCAGTCAATGATCTCTCCCAGCACTGGAAAGAGTTCATGCAGGAGCTCGAGATCATTTGCGGCCGCGACGTATTGCCGCACCGCTTCGAAATACCACAGCGCCGCGCCCGCCGTGTTGTATTCAGGCGTTTGCCCGGCGTCGGGAAAGACGTTCGGCAGCATCCCGCGATCGACAAAACGCGCGAAAGTGCGGAGAATGCGAGCTGCAATTTCCGGCCGGCCCGTGGCGAGCGTCAGTCCGGGCAGTGCGATCATCGTGTCCCGGCCCCAATCACCGAACCAGTGGTACCCCGCGATGACGGTTTGCCCGCCGGGGTCGTCGGCTAGCGGCCGGCTAACGATGAATTGATCGGCTGCGAGGACGAGCTGGCGAATCCACGCGGGAATATCATTCACAATCTCCGGGTTCGCAGCATCCCATCGACTTGCGAGGAATTGCTCGTGCGCCATCCGTCTTTGAAAGGCTGTTTCTCCGTCCAGCTCCGGTGCGGCTTCCGTGCTTGCGACAATTGTGAGCGAGGCACCGAAAGAGAGAGTGGCGCGAAACGTCGCCGCATGCAGATGATCTTCGCGGTCGTCCAGCCCGCGGTAGCGCTCCGCATCGAGATCGAAGTTGTAATACCAGTCGTGGGCAGATTCCGCGCTGGCCGACGAGCCCAAAAGATAGAAGGGTGTTGCGCCTTCGAACGCAGCAACGCGGAAACCATGCTCGACGCTCTGAACATTCATTGTCCAGCCGCCTGCGTGCGTGCTTCCGTGGTAATCGCGATAGTTGACGAGCGCCTTGACTTTGAGTTCCATCGGCCGACAACCGCGAATCTGCTTATAGGTGACGTAGGTCGTGTTGACGCCTTGCTCCATCCAGATGCGTTTCTCCATCAGTGCATCGGCACATGCGTACGTCCACACCGCTGTAGTTCCATCCAGCCGAAAACTCTCGATCAGACGATGTCCTCCTGTAGTGACTGCGCCGCCAGCCCACCGGCAGGTGCTTAGTTCATAGAAACGCCCGTCGTATTCGACGGACTCCTGCAACTGCGAAACAAGCAGCGTGCGCCCGAGGGGAGGTTTCAAGGCGGCCACGAGCAATCCATGATAGCGGCGCGTCTGAACTCCGGCGACTGTTCCCGAGGCGAAGCCGCCGATTCCATTTGTCACCAGCCACTCCCGTTTTTCGGCGGTGGCCAAGTTACCGCAGAGTTCCCGTCCAAAGCTCACCGGCGGGGCCGCGAGTGTGATGACCTTTCGGTCTGCGTGTTTTTTTTGGTCCATCGCGACCTCCTTTTCGGCTGGGATCGCTCCCGAGCCCCTGTCATTCACCGCTCTGCTCGATCAACTTGGCTACCAGGCCGGTCCAACCCGTCTGGTGGCTTGCCCCGACGCCTCTTCCCGTGTCCCCATGAAAGTATTCGTGGAACGGGACGTAATCGCGCCAGTAAGCATCAGACTGAAATTTTTCAGCCTCGCCAAAAACCGGGCGGCGTCCGTCGCCGTCGCGAAGAAAAATACGTGCCAGACGACGTGACAGCTCCGCTGAAACTTCCCATAGGGTTTTCATCTGGCCTGATCCGGTCGGATATTCCACACGCACATCGTTGCCCACGAAGTGATGGAATTTCTGGAGCGATTCGATCAGCAGGAAGTTTACGGGGAACCAGATTGGGCCGCGCCAATTAGAGTTTCCGCCGAAAAGGCCGGTGGATGATTCGGCCGGCTCGTAATCCACGCGATGTGACATTCCATTTGCTTCAAGCATGAACGGCTTTTCGCGGTGCACCCGAGAAATAGCCCGAATACCGTAGTCGGAGAGAAACTCGGATTCGTCAAGCATGTAACGAAGCACCTTCGGAAGGCGTTCGCAATTCACGATCGAGAGCAGGTATCGCGTGCCGCCTCCGGGCACTTCAGTCGTGCGGATGTGCTCGCGGAGTTCGGGCTTGTTGTCAATAAACCACTGCATGCGCCGCTTGAATCCTGGCAGCATGCACAGAATGTCGGATTCGAGCGTTTCAACCGCATAAAGTGGAATCAGACCGACCATCGAGCGCACACGCAACGGAAAGTGATCGCCGTCGGGCAGATGGAGCACATCGTAGTAGAAACCATCCTGCTCATCCCACAGAGAGATGCCCTCGCCGCCGAGATCATTCATCGCGTGCGAGATGTGAACAAAGTGCTCGAAGAACTTGCTGGCAACGCCTTCGTACGCCTGGTTCTCTCGCGCCAGTTCGAGCGCGATCGCCAGCATGTTCAGGCAATACATGCCCATCCAGCTCGTGCCGTCGGACTGCTCGATGTGCCCGCCGGTCGGAAGAGGCGCCGAGCGATCAAATACGCCGATGTTGTCGAGCCCAAGGAAGCCGCCCTGGAACACATTCATTCCATCAGCATCTTTACGGTTCACCCACCAAGTAAAGTTCAGAAGCAATTTGTGAAATGCGTGCTCGAGAAACGCCCGATCGGCAACGCCACGAATGCGCTTCTCGATTTTGTACACGCGCCAGCAAGCCCATGCGTGCACGGGAGGATTCACATCGCCGAACGCCCACTCGTAGGCAGGCAATTGTCCATTCGGGTGCATATACCATTCTCGCAGCATCAGCGTGAGCTGCTCTTTGGCAAAATCCGGATCAATCTGGGCGAGCGGAATGCAATGAAACGCGAGATCCCATGCCGCATACCACGGGTATTCCCACTTGTCCGGCATGGAAATAATGTCCGCGTTGTAGAGGTGCGCCCATTCTTTGTTGCGGCCGTTTCGCCGGCTCGCCGCGGGAGGCGGCCCGGCCGGATCGCCTTCGAGCCAGGCGTTAACGTCGTAGTGATAGAACTGCTTTGACCAGAGCAAGCCTGCGAACGCCTGGCGCTGCACGTTCTGCGCGTCTTCTGAAAGACCTTTCGGAGCTCGCTTCGCGTAGAACTCGTCGGCTTCTTTGCGGCGAGTAGAAAAGACGGACTCAAAACTTTGGCCGAGGAGCTCGGTTTTCGGCGCGCCCGCGATGACAAGCCGTGGTGCAGACATGCGAAGGACCTTGGGCTCCTGGTCGGTTAGGCGCAAACGCAAAGTTGCCGAGGCGCCGGGGGAAAGTCGTAGCCGATAGAGCGCCGAAGCTTTCGTACCGGTCTTGTCAGGATTGACGGCCCCGGGGTTTCCATGGACGAGGTAATCGTTGATGCCGTCCTTGACGTAGGGCGTGCGGTTCTCACCGCCGAATAACCGCTTGGCATTCGTCTCATTTTCGGTGAAAAGAAGTTCAGGTTCTCCTTCGCAAACGAGCCAACGCGTTCCGTACATCTTGTGTTGAATCTCGATCACGCCGGATCCGGGAATACCGTATTCCCTGGGAATGCTGAGACGTTGGGCCGCGCGTAAGGACGGACGATAATCGTCTCGGCCCCACGACCATGTATTGCGGAACCAAATGGTTGGGAGCATCGACAGATCCGCTTCGACCGGGCCACGATTGACCGCGGTAATCTTGATCAAGATGTCTTCCGCATTGGCCTTTGCGTACTCGGTGAAGACGTCGAAATAGCGGTTTTCGTCGAAAACCCCGGTGTCAAGAAGCTCGAATTCGGTTTCCTGCTTTCCGCGCGGCCGGTTTTCTTCGACGAGCCGGGCATACGGAAACGCCTTTTGAGGGTACTTGTAGAGAAACTTCATGTAGGAATGTGTCGGCGTGGAGTCAAGATAAAAGTAGTATTCCTTCACGTCTTCGCCGTGGTTGCCTTCACTGCCGGTCAAGCCGAACAAACGCTCTTTCAGAATGGCGTCCTGCCCGTTCCAAAGCGCAATAGCAAAACAAATCTTCTGGTGGCGATCCGAAATCCCACCCAAACCGTCTTCACCCCAGCGGTAAGCCCGAGACCTTGCCTGGTCGTGCGGGAAATAATCCCAGGCGGTGCCGTGTTCGCTGTAGTCTTCCCGCACCGTGCCCCACTGGCGCTCACTAAGATATGGTCCCCAGCGCTTCCAGTGGGCTTTGCGATCCCGCGATTCCTCGAGCCTTTTCCATTCGGGCGACAACGCGAGTTGTGCGGCGCTACGCATTAGACTGGTTCTCCTACCGGCTCACGCACCGCCCAACGAAGGCTCAGTGCAGGCTGGGTTACTGCCACAGGGGGCTGTTCCCGGAACACGACCGCCTGGGGTTCTGTTGCGGCGACGGCCGCCGCTACGTCGAGCAGAGCGTCCTGGATAGCAACCTCCCAGCAGGAACCGGGTTGGTTTGCGTTCGTGCTCATTGCTGCACCAATGGCGCCGTGCCGAAGTTCACGTTGAAGCGCGCGCACCAGATCGTGACCGCGCGGTATTTCGAAAGATCCGCATTCGCTGGCAGATCGTAGTTCTGATCGCCTTCGTTGCCTTTCAACGAGCCGAGCTCAAGAAAGCCGGCCTTCTTCACGGTGTCGCTGTCCATCGCGTCGTTCGCAGCCACCAGATAAACGCGGACATCCGGCCCGTTGGATGTCTTGAAGTTCGTCAAACGAAGAACGCGCTTCCCATCTGCGACTTGATAAATCGTCGCGACCCCCGAGGTGTCATGTGCGCCCTTATGAAATTGCCCGGCGGCAAGAGCCTTCGGCGTTTCGTTCATTGCCGTCACGCCTTCCTTCACAGGAGCCGTGCCGAAGTTGACGTTGAAACGCGCGCACCAGATCGTGACCGCACGATATTTTCTGAGGTCGACATTCGTTGGCAGATCGTAATTCTGATCGCCTTCATTGCCCTTCAGCGATCCAAGATCGAGGAACCCGGCCTTTTTCACCGAGTCGTTGTCCGTTGCGTCGTTTGCCGCAACCAAATACACGTGAACATCCGGCCCATTCGACGTCTTGAAGTTCGTCAAGCGGAGGACTCGCTTCCCGCCATCAAGCTGGTAGATGGATGCGGTTCCTGTCGTCTCATGCGCGCCGCTGTGAAACGAGCCTGAAAGCAAAGCCGCGGGAGCCATGGTGCTTCTCCCCGTCGGCATGGATGCCGCTGAGGTTGCGGTTGTCGGCAAGCTTTCGTTCACTTTCCGGTTCACGAACAGCTTCTCCGGACGAAACAACGCCCAGACCACGATGAGGGCTCCGAGACCAACTACGATGTACACGATGCGCTTCTGCATGGTTAATTCTCCTTAGAGAGTTCGAAAGTTTCGCGGGGCACCCCGAAGCAATAGAAGAGATAGGCGGATAACAGGCACAGGACGAACTCAGCCACCCGTATCGCTGCCGCGCCCATCGCTTCGGACATGCCCGGGTGATGCATTTCTGCTACGCCTTCCGTCTTTGTGATTATGGAGTTTGCCCGCATGCCCTGTAGTCCGCGCCGGCGCGTGTTCGTTACAACTAGAGTGGGGTAATTCTGCTAGATGAGTCGGAACTCTTGCTTGTATCAGGGATCCGAGGGTCATACTGCGTCCCGATGCGTTCCGGGCGAGCGAAGCTTCGCCCATCTTCGCCTCAACGATAAATTCAGGGTTGCAGGCCGCGCTCGCGGCGTAGCTTCGCCATGATACGGTCTACGATCGTCTCCGAGACGTCCTGAGGCAAATCGAACGAACTACTCTCCGTCACTATCTTCAAAGTCTTGCGAGTGGAATCGTAAAGCACATGGCAGGCGCGGCACTGGGAGAGATGCAGTTCGAGTTCCTGACGGACCTCCGGCGAAACTCGATTCTCAAGGTAATCTCCGAACTCGGCGAAGAATTCATCGCAGGTGATCATATGCCTGCCCTCCCCGCCCTGGCCGTGAAGTGAGGTGAGAGCGACTCCCGCAGCATCAAGCGGCCCCGGAATAGGCGCGCCTTGAGAGCGGGAACACTTAAGCCCAACTCCTGGGCAACCTCCTCAGTCGAAAGCTGCTCGATGTCCCGCAAGACCATCACAACGCGGTACTTAGCTGGAAGTCTCTTAATTCCCATTTCCACCAGTTCTCGGATCTCTGTCTTAGAATGCATCTGCTCGGGGTTGTCCTGCCAAGCACGCACCTGCCGCGGGCGAAACTCCTCCTCTCCCTCTAACGCACCTTCATCCAGGCTCTCCATGTTTTTCCGATCCCGTAGACGTTGGAGTGCTGTATTTCTGGCAATGCTCACTAGCCAAGTCGAGAACCTCGAACGACCCTGGAATTCGCCAATGTGCTTGAATGCGTTCAGGAAAGCGTCCTGCATCGCGTCCTTCGCCTCCTCCGGGTCGCCCAGAATCGCCATCAAAATCCGGTACACAGACCGCGTGTGGCGGCGAATCAATTCTTCGAAAGCTTCCAGGCCGCCTTCCCGCGCCTTGGCTACCGAGCCAGCGTCCGGGTCCTCGACTCCCTTCGCCGATAGTGAGAGCGCGGACCTATCTGCGATAAGACGGGCTACGTCTGGGGAAAGATGCATTTTCTTCGATTCAAAAACAAGTCGCGGCTCAAAATCCGGTACGGTACCCAGCCCCATCTGCAGCGTATTCAGGAAATTCGTGAGAGCCGTCATCACGACAGATTCCAGAACTTGCTCCTCGATGAAACTATGTCTCCGAAGCCGATCTATGTCCTCGCGGCAAAACTCCACAGGACGTACTCCAAGTTTGAGAGCGAAGTCCAGTAATGCTCTATCGGCTTCGGAGAGGTTGGACTGGTGGTGGTCCACCGCGATCTGGTCGCACTCCTCCGAGGGTATGCCCAAACCCCGCAGCATGTCGCAATGCACCGCTACGCAATACGAGTTAAGGTTTGCTGCCGAGACCACCAGGAGAATGCTTTCCTTCTGCACTCGGGTGAGAACATCTTCGGTTAGCAGGATCTTGCCGACGGCTTCCGCCTCCGCCTCGAGCACGTCGGGCCGCAACGTCTGAGCGCGAAAGATGTTTGGTATGAAGCCAAAGCTCTCCTGAAAAAATCTGAAAGGTCCAAAAGTCTTCGGGCTCTGATATACGGCGCGCAAATACGGCCCCTTTTTACCAGGGGCGTGCGAGTCGCGCACGACTGAACTCGGAGACCCCGCCTCCCGCGGCTGACTGCTCGTGGCTGAAGAAAGCCTCCGAGGCTCAAAGTCCGGCTCAGGAGCCAGGCCCGCGGAGAGCGTACAAAGGAAACGGGCCAGAGCGGTTACTTGGACGGCCTCCAGGATCGAGTCGTCGTCGAATCCGTGCCCGCGTAGTGCTTCGATATCCCCTGAACGCACCGACGGCGCGTGGTAGCTCAACTTGAGAGAGAAGTCTAATAAAGCCACGTCGGCTGCCGAGAGGCCAGCGTGACGGTAATCACTCAGGAGCTGGTCGAGTTGGGATTCCGACTTGCCAAGGGAAGACAGAATCTTGCAGTGTGCAGTAACGCAATACGTGTCTTGCCGGGCGGCTGCGACAATCAGGATGATCTGTTCCTTCTGTATTCTGGAAAGCGCCTTGTCCTTCAGGAGAACCGTGCCCGCAATGTGCGCCTGGACCTCTAAGACGCGGGGCAACAATGTCTGAGCGCGGAAGAGATTGGGAACGAACCCCAAATTCTCCTGAAAGGCGACGAAAGGGCCGAAGTTGTCGTCTAGTTGAACTTCCCGGAAGAAACTCACTTGCTCACCCTCGGCATTCCAGTTTCGGGATACGGAAGTCTACGTCTTGGGTTCCCCTCAGCGCAACCCTGAGCTGCCCGTTCGGTGTGCCGCAGAATTTCTGCATCTTTTCAGCCCTGGTTCCGTCTTATCTCGCGGAACTGGACATCAAACCATACCCAATTCAAGGTCGCGACCGGCGGAGCAGTGGTAATCCCGGATTGCACAGCTGAGGGAGTTCTGTGAAAATGCCCACCTACCAGGCCAACGAGATCCGGCCACAGGCGCGCAATACATCACCCCCAGGTCCTTTCGGCGTCCCAACCAAAGAGATGGAACTGCTCGCGGCGTTGCGCCGTCGAGATGAGTCAGCATTCTCTCGCCTCGTCACCTTGCACCAGGGCTCTCTGCTTCGGGTCGCGAGGATGTACGTCGGCAGCCAGGCCGTCGCGGAAGAGGTTGTGCAAGAAACTTGGTTGGGTGTGTTAGGAGGCTTGGATAGGTTCGAAGGCCGTGCCTCGCTGAAGACTTGGATTTTCCAGATCCTCATCAACCGGGCAAAGACGCGTGGCGAGAGGGAAGGCCGCATGATCCCGTTTTCCGCCATGTTCGACCCGCAATCGGATCACGGAGAGCCCGCCGTGGACCCGAGCCAGTTCAACGATAACGACCCCGAATGGCCCGGCGGTTGGGTGACGCAACCGCGCAACTGGGGCGCCAATCCGGAACAATCCCTTCTCTCTCAGGAAGTTAAGGCCTACGCTCAGGCCGCAATGGATGCTCTGCCGCCGAGCCAGCGCGAGGTCATCACCCTCCGCGACGTTCAGGGATGGACTTCGGAGGAAGTCTGCAACGTTTTGGGGGTTAGCGAGACTAATCAGAGGGTGCTACTACACCGGGCGCGGTCAAAAGTGCGGCAGGCGCTCGATCAGTATTTCGGTGCGGAATAAGCAGGCATGGAAACGAACCTGAACGAACTAACCTGCAAGGAGTTGGTCGAAGTCGTAACCGACTACTTCGAAGGTGCCCTTTCCTCCGCAGACAGAGAACGCTTCGAACAGCATGTTTCCAAGTGTGACTGGTGCAAAATTTATCTCGAACAGATGCAAGCCACCATCCGCACCCTGAGATCACTCACTGAGGAAACCATAAACCCACGCGCGAAAGAAGAGCTCCTGGAAGCCTTTCGCGGTTGGAAGAAATCGGCAGACTAACCTTCCCTACGGCACCCAGCTTGTTCAGATAGCAAAAGTCTCGCTCTTCTGCACGCGATTCAGGATTGCGAACCCATCCAACCCGCAGGGGAACGTGTTCCCACGAACTAGCAACCCTTCGGTAGACGACCGAATGCTCTGGAGTTATACAACCGATTGACAACTCAGAGGTTGGCTCCCCGGGTAGGATTTGAACCTACAGCCTGTCGGTTAACCGTTGCGGCGCTCATCTTTCGCACCGAGTGCGATGATTTGCTATGGTGTTGATTTCCCGCGCTGGTACGGGCGACTTGCTTCCCCGTCCAATTGCTACTAGGTGCGACGGTTTTTGATGTACGGTGGACACAAAATGAGGCACAGTGCTATTCTACTGGCTCTGCCAGCGTAACCGGCGCGAAGGTGGCCGTTAGTGAGAAAGACGGGGACTTCATGTTTTATCAGCACTGACACCGCCTTCCATATCGGAATCGCTCACAAGCGCGACCGCGATCACTGGATTGAAAGGACGAAGAAGAATTTGCAACAGGGGCGTAGCGGCAGTTGGCCAGTGGGAGACCCTAATCTCAGGCTCTCCCACCGGGAAATTCCGCGCGACTACCCGTATATGCTGACTGTGTCGACGTACATCATGTCTTTCTTGTCTTTGACCGGCCTGCACTTCATCTTAACTTTCTTACCAACGAGCGACATCACCTTGTCCTGGTTAGCGATTTTGAAAACGTGACCGTGATCGTCAATCAAAACAATGTCTCCGCTCTTATCGGCACAGTTCTGGTCGCAGGCCGCATGGTCCGCGCTCTGTGTAACACACTTGGAGTTACAAAGCGACCCAGTCATGGTGGTCGCTTTGCCTTTGTCCTGCGCGTACAGCGAGATCGCGGAAACCAGAACAGCTACTAGCAACCAAGCGATTCGTTTCATTTTTCCTCCTCAACGAGAACTCCATCGGGCCCAGGTCTGAGAACCCAGAGACACCAGAAAGTTGCAAAGCCGCAGCATATTAGGAGATGCTCGTACGCGCGCACGTAGGCGTCCTGTATTACCCGGAATTCCCGATTTCAACTTTATCTCCGCGCAAAACCATACGGCAGCCGCCCCTCTCTTGTCAATCTCAGATCGCCATGGCTGTGGTTGAGTGGCATCGCGGCTCGTTGGGCAGTTCCGCCGACTGGCTTCGTCTGGTTCTCGCCTCCAGCCAGCTTCGCCGCTGACACCTCTCCCCACCGGATGAGTTCTGAGCGCTCGATTCGCTGTCTCTCCTGGCTCGCTACCCGTGCGGTAGCGGCAGCGCCGCGATCATCCTCAGCATACTGCCAAACAGCCTCCGACTCAGGTGCCCTTCGACTAACAACAGCCAGTAAATAGCGCATTGGGTTGCCCGCCATTTCAATTATACAGGAATATAACTGCCTGTGCCTTGCAGATTTTTTCTTACTTTTTCCCTTCTCGATGTTCCCTAGTAAGTGAGGGGAGTTCTCGCCGAATTCTCCACCGCTAGCTTGGCGGTCCCGGACCCCACGGTAAACCGCTAGGCATTGCGGACGGTCAGCGGACCTGTTCCGATACTTCCAAATCCGCAAGGCCTGGGACCTCAGCCGGTACACGTCTCTGACCGAGGCCGACCTGATTTTCCGTAATCAGGCCAAGACCCGATTCGCCGGGCAACGCTTCGAACATCTCTATCGCGGATGGAAAGTCGGACGAGTAACCCAAGCGGACATCTGCCAAGAGTTTGGCGGTAGCAACCGCCGTGTCACCGTGCATTTCGCTACCGAATTGCTTTGCCGGTTCGCGGTTCCTGAACAGGAACCTGAGGGAAAAGGGTGAAGAAGGTAAGGACTACACACTCCACCTTCGTCTTCTCCTGTTTCTTCACCCTGTGGCGCAAGCAATTTCTTGAACGCGTGGGAGATAGAGAACGCACTGAAAGGAACAGTCACAGTGGAAAAAACACTAAATCGGGCGGGAGCGACCCCGCTTTTTCGGCTTTCAGCCGCCCAAAAAGTTCGTGGGGTCGCTCCCACCCTCCGGCACGCTAAATCGTGCCGGCTGTTTTTTCCACGGTGACAGGGAGTTCGAATGAAACACACATCATCGAAGGAGGAACAGTATGTCGATCGTTAGCGAGCCCCGGCTTTCAAACTTGGCTCGCCAATCAGAATGCTAGCGGTTCCGACGTATTCATGAGAATGAATCCCATTAAGGACGGCGCGTACAGCCGGACCAAGCAAAATATAAAGGATATCCGCCACATCTATCTCGACCTCGACAGAAAGGGCGACGAAACTCTCGAAGCGATTCGAAATTCAGTCGATACCCCAGCGCCAAACTTTGTCCTCGATACCTCGCCCGGCAAGCACCAAGTCGTGTGGAAAGTAGCGGGAGTGACGCAGGAAGAAGCAGAGTCTCTTCTGCACAACCTCGCAAATCAATTCGGTGGCGACCCAGCAGCCACTGATTCAACGCGCGTCCTCCGCTTACCGGGATTCGCCAATCGGAAACTTTCCGAGGAGTTTATCGTCCAAGCGCGCCAGGAAAGCGATGCGGTCTACACGCTCCGAGATTTCACGATTCATGAAGACTCACCCGAAACACCCCGGCAATTAGGCCACGACCAAGAACGCAAGCGGACAGTGCCCAGCGACCACAAGAGCCAATCCGAGCATGATTGGGCCTACGCCAAACGCGCCCTCGCCCGCGGCGACGACGCCGAGGAAGTGACCCGCCGCATCGCGGACTTTCGCGCAGAGGACAAGCATGACCCGCTTTACTACGCCCGGCACACGGTGACAAAGGCTCAGATGGAATTGCAACGTGGAGCGGCCGGTCTGCAATCCACCGAGAGAAATCCAACTCATACAAGCGAACCCAGCCACGAACAGTGAGGAAGACCGCAGGAGCAGACTCAATGGGATGAAGGAAGTTGGCTTGGAGAAGAGACCGTTGCTGTCAGGCGATTTGGTTGATACAGTTGCCAAAGCGACACCACGGAAGCGGAGAAGAGGGAAGAGCATGAGCCGCCGACGTGGTCAGAATGGTTACATCGAGAAGAGCGGTAAGTGGTATGTCGTTCGGTTTCGGATGGATGTGCCGGGCCAAGAAGAGAGAACATACCTACGCGAGAGAATCTGTCTCATCAGAGGCCCCGGTTTTCTAACCGATTCCGAACGTAAACGCAAGGCTAGAGAAATCATCGCAGCCAGCGGAGCCGACACTGTCGAGCATTTCGAGAGGGTTGTAGCCTCAAATCTCGGCACGACGTTCCGCACACAGGCGGAGTCGTGGTTGAACTACATGCAAACTCGTAAACGTAAACCACTGGCTTCGTCCACCTACGAAACATGGAGATGCTGCGTAGACAAGTGGCTTCTCCCGACCCTTGGGGACTTGCCCCTGTCCGCCGTGGACAACGAGCCTGTGAAGGGACTCGTTGCCAAGATGCTTGCGAATGGGGAACTCGGCCCCAAGAGCACCAACGAATACATCAAGGTGGTCAAAATGGTCGTCGCGTCCGCCAAAGACCCGAAAACCCGTAAACAGTTGTATCCAGTGTTTTGGGACGCCGAATACCTTGACCTTCCCATCGTGGAAAAAAGAAACCAGAAACGTCCCGCCTTCGACGGCGAGACGGTGACGGGGTTGGTTGACCGTGCCAAGAAGTACGTCCAGATGATTTACATTCTGGCGGCTGCATTGGGCATGAGAATTGGTGAAGTGCTTGGTCTGGAGATTGACAAACACTTTGCTGATGACTTTTCAACCGTTCTCGTCCGACAGAAGGTTCGCAAGTGCAAGCTGGAAGATTATCTCAAGACGGACAACGCCTACCGAGATATCGATCTCCACTCTTCTGTCGTCAAGATGCTCAAGGAGTTCATCGGCTCACGTACGTCAGGCTTGTTGTTCGCCTCTCGGAGGGGAAAGCCGCTCTCGGACTCGAACATCTTGAACCGCCACCTGCATCCTGGCCTAAAGGAGTTGGGTTGGACTGACCCAAGAACCGGGGACGAAACTGCGGGAAACCACGCCTTCCGCAGATTCCGCAACACGTTTCTGCGAAAGAGCCACGTTCCAGATGACCTGACGCAATTCTGGCTTGGTCACGCTGGGAAGAGCATGACGGACGAATACTCGCAGATTAGAGACGATGTGAAGTACCGCAAAATGGTCACAGAACAAACGGGGATTGGGTTTGCACTTCCGGCTCGAACCCCTTCAATTGCACCGAACGCACCGATTTGCACCGAAAATCGTGGCGTTGAATGTCTTGCGTAAGCTGTTTATAATGACAGGGAAAGAACACGACGCGCCCGTAGCTCAGCTGGATAGAGCGTCTGGCTACGAACCAGAAGGTCGGGAGTTCGAATCTCTCCGGGCGCGCCACCTAAATAGCTTGCCGGCAGAGAAAAATCGCGCAGCAAGACTGTATAGAAAACTTGCGTGTACTTTCCTATCTTGATATAAGGTGAATACCTGATTGTCAGGGTCAGGTGGGGCGATTACCTTACTCGCGTTTAACGCTCCGGGCAGCCGCTCTCCTAAGCAGCGACGGAGTAGCGCTATCCGGAGGATAAGCGTTCGGCTTCACGTTTACGGGTGCGAGTCTTGGCCGGGGCGGGCCGCATCAACCAAGGGGGTTGGCAAAGAGCAGAGATATCGGCATACATATCGGCGAGGTTATTTGCCCAAAGGCCCGCCGAAGGTGGTTGTTGAGACAGTGAGGCAGGCTGAAACAAAGCGGGAGAAGACCCATCCCGATGGTACGGGATTTGTCCTGCTCGACGCTTCGTCACGCCACCTTTATGTCAACGAAGAGGCAGTTTCTATCCTTAGCTATCCAGAATACCCACGCAAACACAAACGCTTTAACACGTTTCTCCTAAATCAGGTTCGGTCCCTGCTCCCGAGCCAAAATGGCTTTTCCCATTCGAAACCTACCAGTGAAGTTGCATCGGGACAAAGATGCTACCAACTGGACATCTTCCCGGTGAAGTCTCGTCTGGGGAATGGCCGGAAACCCGCGATGGTAATTCTATTCGAAAGGAATAATCGCGGACGGATCGATCTTTCGCAAGTGGTGCAGACGTTTCACCTCACACCAAGAGAAGCCGAGGCTATCGAATTCCTGCTGCGCGGTCTCGATACCAAGCAGATTGCCGGCAGGATGGACATTAGTCCGAATACGGCCAAGGCTTTCTTGCGAACCGTCATGATGAAGATGGGCGTCGAGCATCGATCCGGCATCTTCGCGAAAGTTTTACAGGTCGGGAGCGCCATGAACGGGAAAAATTCTCACGCGTAGCATCATCAATTCATCCATCGTTCATTCTTCAGGACCCGGAACGTGCGCTAGACTGCACACAAATGCGCGCAGCATCAAGGAAACGGCGAGCCTATCCGCGGTACCCAACGGGAGGGGCGTTCCAGGGTAACGAGTTGGCACAGCTTCGCAGTCCCCAAAAATCGCGCGTCGTTCGGGGAAAGGTGAAGGATATCTCTGACGGAGGCTTCTGTATTCTGACCGCGCATGCGCCCAAGATGTCGACTCTCCTGCAGGGCCAGCTTCGCCTTATTCGGATGCCCGTCGAGGTCCCCACACTCGTTCAGGTGCGCTGGATTAACCGTTCCCCGTCTGGCGGCGGGTACAAAATTGGCCTGCAATATGTCATTTAATTTCTACTTTGTCTTAACATCATCCTAACGTATCTCATCCAGTGAACTCACCGCGTACTAGCCTGCCGGGTTACGACACGCCACCTAATCCCTATCCTGAACTTGTATCTTGCGCGAGCGGATCCCACCGCGTACTAACCCGCCAGGTTATATCGTTCGGAGAATTGACACCTCATCAGCGCGCCGCTACGTTAGCACGCGAGAGGGACGCCGCCGAGTAGACAGGGGGGCTTTGTCCGTCCCAGCCGACTGGTTGAGGCGGAATTTTTTTTACCCGGCGGAGTCGCAGACCATGCGAGTGCTCGTCACAGGAGGCGCGGGCTACATTGGATCTCACACTGCGAAAGCACTGGCGCGCTCGGGGTTCGAGCCCGTCGTCCTGGACAATCTCGTAACAGGCCACCGCTCGAACGTGAAATGGGGACCGCTGGTCCAGGGGGACCTCGGGGACTCCATGCTAATTCGCGATACGCTCAAAAACTACCGCGTGCGCGCCGTAATCCACTTCGCGGCGTGCGCTTATGTCGGCGAATCCATGAAACGTCCGCGCCAGTACTTCCGCAACAATGTGACCAACGCGTTGCGACTCTTCGATGCCATGGTGGACGCCGGCGTGAAGCACATTGTCTTTTCCTCGAGCTGCGCAACATACGGCATTCCCGAGCGCACCCCCATTCCAGAGGATCACCTTCAGAATCCCATCAACCCCTACGGAGAATCAAAGCGCATAGTTGAGCGCATTCTGCACTGGTATGGCGAAGCGTACGGGCTGCGCTGGCTGGCCTTGCGCTATTTCAATGCGGCAGGTGCTGACCCAAAATGTGAAATCGGGGAGACCCATGAGCCTGAGACACATCTCATCCCGCTCGCGATTCAGGCTGCTGTTGGAGAACGACCCTATCTGGAAATTTATGGCACGGACTATCCCACACCCGATGGCACAGCTATCCGAGACTATATCCACGTCACAGATCTGGCCGAAGCACATGTCCTCGGGCTGCTGCACTTGCTCAAAGGGGAGAAGAGTACTGCCCTGAACCTGGGCACCGGGAGCGGGCACTCGGTTCGCGAAGTTGTCGCGGCAGTGGAGCGAGTGAGCGGTTGCCGGGTGCCTCTCCGGGAAGGGGGGCGCCGGCCGGGCGATCCCCCCGAGCTTGTCGCCCTCGGAAGCAGAGCTGAGCAACTCCTGGGATGGAAGCCGCGGCATTCCTCTTTGGATGAGATTGTCCGCACCGCTTTGGACTGGCATGCATTACAAGCGGTTTCATCGAGTTTCATGAGGCTGGCTCCGCAAACCCAGAGATGTGTGGAGAGACGGGATCGCGTGCTTCTGCGGCCTGACGCTCGCCATCAGCCCTCAATTCCCCTCGGCGGTACGAGATGAGCACCATGACGGTCACGATGATGAGTGCCGCCGTTTCCGTGCTCCAGCCCGCGGTCTACGTTAACGCTGGTCCGGTGGAGGCAAGTTCGCGTGGGTGGGCAACAACCGGTCGGGCAGCTTATAAACGGAGTCGGCAATGAACTCCCACGCTGAAATTCGACGAGCCCGGGAAATAGTTACGAGGCCCGAAACGAACATGGCGAAAGGATTATCGTTCGCGCTTTGTGCGGTGCTTTCCATTTTGATTTGCCCGCTCTTTCTCACGGCGCAGGACAACGCGAGCGTGACGGGTAAAGTCCAAGGAACGAACGGGGCAGCGCTTGCGGGAGTAAAGGTGACTCTGGTTAATCAAGAAACCCAGGCGAAAGAAGAGACAGTCACCGCTGAAGATGGGACCTTCATCCTGTCCCAACTTGCGCAGGGCAATTACCTTCTTCAGGTCGAAGCTAGCGGCTTTGAGACTTATCAGAACCAGATCCAAGTAGGAACAGACAGGCCGAGCTCGTTGAAGATCAAGCTGAAATTACGAACGGTAGAGGAGGAGGTCACCGTAAGACCCGATACCAGTGATGACAGGGTTTCTCCGGAAAGCAACAGCTATTCAATGAAAATAGACGAAACCTTTTTCACCGGACTCCCTCTTGCAATCGATTATCTCCTGCCATTCATCAACACATTTACGTCGGCCGCAGCACAAGGCAGCGAAGGAACATCGATCGTTGTCGATGGCATGGAGGGCGGAGATCTCGACATGCCAGCCACGGCCATCCGAACCGTGAAAATCAATCGCAATCCCTATTCTGCGGAGTTTCAACATCCCGGCGGTGCAAGAGCGGAAATCACCACAAAACACGGACACCACCATCGGTACTATGGCA
>WNGH01002059.1_pt1 | contig 34080 bp, 39 predicted proteins | sample 5400631 | NCBI WGS metagenome assembly WNGH01 (sample SAMN13153373, study PRJNA577476) | soil metagenome | isolation source: 115 cm soil or saprolite under Garry oak tree replicate 1 | place: USA:California | collected 2016-06-15
CGACGCCGGTCGCCGCGACCATCGAGGGCAGGAGCGGCAGATGGACGAACCCGGCGCGCATCCCGAGTCCGCGCGTCGCCGCCAGGTGCAGCGTCGCGTACATCGTGCGGTTGCAGAGATAGGTTCCCGCGGTGCTCGAGAGGTAGGCGGGGATCCCGCGTCCGAGGAGGGCGTCGAGCATCGGTCCGAGTGGCAGCGTCGCGAGGTACGCCGCGGGTCCGGCCGACTCGCAGACCTCGCCCCGCGCCCGATAGCCGGCGTTGTCGGGCACGTCGAAGTCCATCACGTTGACGGCCACGCGCTCGAGCGCCACGCGCGCGCGACCGCCGGCGAGGCCGAAGTGCACGACGGCGTCGGGGTGGAGCTCGTCCACGAGCGCCGCCGCGCGCGCGGCGGCCTCCAGATGGTGGACGGGCAGGACGGCGGCGCGCACCGTGGCGCCGCCGAAGACGCGGCCGTCGAGGGCCTTCGCGAGGTCCTCGGAGGGGTTGACGGCGTGCCCGACGAAGGGCTCGAAGCCCGTGACGAGGATCAGGCGGGCGGTCACCAGTGAATTCTATAGGAGCACGTGCGGAACGAACGGAGATTCGTTCCGCGTCACCGGCCCCTCGGACTCGCGGATACCGACTCCCGCGGGCTCCGCGTCGATGACCCAGCTGCCGACGACGGGGTGTTGTCCGTCGAACACGGGAAGCTCGAAGTACTCCTGGTACACGAACCCCTCCGCGCCGTACTCCCCGCCGGTCGCGGAACGGTGCTCGCCGCGCACCACCGTGATGTTGTCGCCCTCGCGCCCGAGCACCGGCTTCACGACGTATCGTGACCCCGCGGGCTCCGAGCGGAACGCGGGCAGCAGATTCGGATGACCGGGGAACAGCTGCCACAGGATCGCGAGGATGCCTTTGTTGGACAGGAGCATGCGCCACGCGGGCTCGATCCAGCGCGTCGATCCTCCCGGCTCGAGGTGCGCGCCGAACTGATCCCGTAGCAGCCACTCCCACGGGTAGAGCTTGAAGAGCGCACGGATCGGCTGCTCGTCGAGGTCCGTGAAGCCGCGCGCCGGGTGCCAGCCGATGTCGCCGACGTGGAGGCCGATCGTCCGGAGGCCCGCCGCCTCCGCCGTGTCCCGGAGATACGTCGTGGTCATGAGATCTTCGACGCTCTCCATGTGGGCGAAGTGCACCGGCCCGTCGAGATCGCCGGCCAGGTCCTTCCACTTCGCGACGAGCCGTTCGTGGATGCTGTTGAACTGGTCCGCGGCCGGAAAGACCTCCTCCTTCCACGTCCACTGTACGACGGCGGCCTCGAGCAGCATCGTCGGCGTGTCCGCGTTGAACTCGAAGAGCTTCGGCTCCTCACCGGTCCGATAGCCGAGATCGAACCGGCCATAGATCGACGGGTGGTCGTCGTTCCACGACTCCTCGATGAGCGGAATCGCGCGCGGCGGAATCCCGAGCTCAGCGTAGCGCCGCGCGTCGATGACGTGCTGGACCGCCTCGAGGCAGCGTCGCCAGAGCTCCCGCGTCGCCGACTCGATGAGGTCGACGTCCGTCCGCGTGAGCCGATAGTGGGCGGATTCCTGCCAGTAGACCTGCCCGTCCGTGTGGTGATAGATCATGCCGACCGCTTCGACCTTCGCCTTCCAGTCCGGGCGCGGCGCGATCGCGAGCCGGTCCACCTAGCCTCCGGCGCCGAGGCTCGAGCCCGTGGCGCCGAAGCCGCCGCGCGCCGACGGGCCCCCGAACCATCCCGCCTTCGGCGCGCTCGGCTTGACCGAGGTCACGCCGGACGTCGGCGTCCGGGACCCGCCGGCCGCGTATTGACCCGGATAGTGGCCGAAGCCCCCGTAGTACCACCCGTACCCCGTCACGCCCCGCGAGCCAATGGCTCGTCGCCCCGGCTGCTCGCACAGACTGTCGTCGACGATCCAATCCTTGTCGTCGACGCAGCGCCGCACCTCGGTCCGATGATCGGCGCCGCAGCCGGTCGCCAGCGCGACCGCCGTCACCTTCAGGAGCAACGAGAGCGAGATGCGCCGCGCGCCCACGTCCGTCTAGCGGATCGCGGCGGAGACGATGATCCCGATGGCGATCGCGAAACCCGCCACGAGGATCGCGATCGCGCTGTTCTGCTTCTCCACCACCTCGGTCCAGAGGTGATACGGCGTCAGACGGTCGAACACCCAGAAGCCGACGCCGAGCGACACCATGCCGATGAACGCGTAGAGCAGGGACGCGCCGACGGCCTGCAGCGTGAGTGGGTCCACGTGGTCCCCCTTTGCACCCGGGCGGCGGCCCGGGCGTCCCGCCCATTCTTGCACAACGGCCGCGGTATCATGGGGCATGAGCCTCGCCGAGCAGCTCCGCCTCGAGCAGGACGGGCGCATCGCCACGCTGACCTTCAACCGTCCCGAGGCGCGGAACGCGATGACCTTCGAGATGTGGGAGGGGCTCTACGACGTGTGCGAGCGCCTGGACAAGGACCCGTCGGTCCGCGTCGTCATCCTGCGCGGCGCGGGAGACAAGGCGTTCGTGAGCGGGACCGACATCCGCCAGTTCCTCGCCTTCAAGACGAAGGAGGACGCGCTCACCTACGAGGCGCGCACGAGCCGGGTGCTGAACCGGCTCGCCGGCATGTCCAAGCCGACGATCGCGATGATCCAGGGCGACGCCGTCGGCGGCGGGCTCTTCATGGCGCTCGCCTGCGACCTGCGCCACGCCGCCCCGCACGCGCGCTTCGGCGCGCCGATCGCGCGCACGCTCGGCAATTTCGTGGCGCCGGCCAGCCTCGCGCTGCTCGTCGCGACGGCCGGGCCGATCCGGGCGCGCGAGCTGGTGCTCACGGCGCGGCTGCTCGACGCCGCCGAGGCGAAATCGATCGGCCTCGTCGACCAGGTGCACGCGGCGGCCGACCTGCCCGCGCGCGTGCGCGAGCTCGCCGAGCGCGTCGCGGACCTGGCGCCGCTCACGCTCGCGGCGGCGAAGGAGGCGACGCGACGGACCATCGCGCGACTGGCGCCGACGGACCTCGAGGACCTGATCCTCTCCTGCTACCTGAGCCAGGATTTCCAGGAGGGCGTCCGCGCGTTCCTGGGCAAGCGCAAGCCGGAGTGGCAGGGCCGGTGATCCGCGCCGTCCTCCTCGTGCTCCTCCCGCTCGTGGCCCTCGCCGCCTGCGCGACGGGCGACCCGCGTCTGGCCGGCGCGCTCGACGCCGGACGCTGGGACGAGGCGGCGACCGCGTACGAGGCGCAGCTGGCGGCGAACCCGGACCGTCTCGATGCGCGCGTCGGTCTGGGGATCGTGCGCTACAAGCTCGGCAGCTGGGCCGAGGCCGTCGCCGTCCTCGAGCCGGCGGTCGCGCGCGACGCGCGCCTCTATCTGGGGCTGGCGCAGCTGCAGCAGGGCCGCGCGCTTCGCCTGCTGGTGAGCGCGTAACGAGGAGCGCCACGGCTTGGCCGGGGCGTCCGAGCGTTGGGGGGTATGGGGGGCCATCTCGGGGCCCCCCATCTGAATTACGGGCTTTGCCGGCCGGGGATCGGCGGCGAGCCGGTCCCGCGCGTCTCGCCGACGCGGCGCTCGACACGCGGCGCCACGCTCGCCATCTGCTCGTCGTGCTTCTCCTTCAGCTTCGCCAGGAGATCCGGGTAGCCCTTGCGCTGGATGATCGCGTTGAACTGGGTCCGGTAGTTGCCGACGAGGCTGATGCCCTCGATCGACACGTCGTAGACGCGCCAGCGGTTCGCCGACACGAACATCCGGTAGTCCACGGGGACCTCCGTCCCCGCCTTGGTGATGACCTTGGTGCGGACCGTGGCGGCCTCGCCGTCGATCGTGTCGCTGAGGAACGTCACCTTCTCGCTCGAATAGTTCTCGATCTGGGTCACGTAGGCCCGCGCGAGCACGTCGCGGAAGAGGTCGGCGAACTCCGCCTGCTCCGCCGGGGTTCGCCCCTGCCAGTGGCGCCCGAGCGTCCGCTGGGAGATTTCCTTGAAGTCGAAGACCTCGTCGGCGATCTTCATGATGATCGCGCGGCGCTCCGCGAGCCTGGCGGGCTGCTTCAGGTCGTTGTCGCCGAGGATCTTGATCACCTGCTCGACCTGGCCGCGGAGCTGGTCGGTCGGCGCGCCCGCGAGGACCGGCGCGTGGTGTCCCGTGACGAGCAGTACGATGGCGAGCATCAGAGCCGGACGTCGGGTGGTGGTCATTGAACGGATGCTATCGGCGCTTGACGGCGCGGTCAAGTGAGCTTCTAGTACCAGCGAGCCACAAAAGCAAGGAGGATTCGCCATGACGACGCTCCACCGCCGCGCGTTTCTCCTCACCCTGACGGCCGCGGCGACGGTCGCCGCCGCCGGCCTCGCCGCCGCGAGCAAAGCCGCCGCGCAGACCCCCGGGAAGAAGATCGCGCCGGGCCCACGCGACGTGTTGATCGTCATCGACGTCCAGAATTGCTTCGTGCCCGGCGGCACCCTGCCCGTCAAGGAAGGCGACCAGGTCGTGCCGCTCATCAACCGCCTGGCGGCGGGATTCCAGCACGTGGTCCTCACCCAGGACTGGCACACGCCCGCGCATGCGTCCTTCGCCTCCACGCACGCGGGCAAGAAGGCGTTCGAGACGGTCGACCTCGCGTACGGCACGCAGGTGCTCTGGCCCGATCACTGCGTGCAGGGCACGGCGGACGCCGATCTCGTCAAGGATCTGAAGATCCCGCACGCCGAGCTGATCATCCGCAAGGGATACCGGAAGCAGATCGATTCCTACTCGGCCTTCTTCGAGGCCGACGGTAAAACGACGACCGGCCTGGGCGGCTACCTCCGCGACCGCGGGCTCCGCCAGGTCTTCCTCGCCGGCCTCGCGACCGACTTCTGCGTCGCCTGGTCCGCCCTGGACGCGCGCAGGCTCGGCCTCTCCACCTACGTCATCGAGGACGCGTGCCGTGGCATCGACGTGGACGGGTCCGTGGCAAAGGCGTGGGAGAAGATGACGAAGGCGGGTGTCCGACGCATCCAGTCGACGAATCTCGCCGTATGAGCCACGACTTCGACCGGCGCGTCGAGCGGCGGTCGACCGCCAGCAACAAGTGGCGGAAGTACGGTCCCGACGTGCTCCCGCTCTGGGTCGCCGACATGGACTTCGCCTCGCCCGAGCCGGTCGTTCGCGCGCTGCGCGAGCGCGCGGAACACCCCGTGTACGGCTATCTCTTCGAGGAGCCGGAATTCTTCGAGGTCTTCACCGACCGTCTGCAGAAGCGGTACGGCTGGCGCGTGCCGCCCGAGGCCGTGTCGCTCATCCCGGGCGTCATCCCGGGCTTCAACGTGGCGCTGCGCGCGCTGGCCTCGCCGGGCGACGGCGTGCTCATCCAGACGCCGATATATCCCCCGATCCTCCGGTCCCACGCGAACGCGGGGCTCACGCGCGAGGAAGCCGAGCTCACCCGGCAGGCCGACGGCCGCTACGCGATCGACGTCGACGCGTTCGAGCGCGCGATCGGCGCGCGTACGCGCGCGTTCCTCCTCTGCAGCCCGCACAACCCGGTCGGCCGTGTCTGGACGCGCGACGAGCTCGCGTCGATGGCGCGCGTCTGCCTCCGGCGCGGCCTCACGATCGTGGCCGACGAGATCCACTGCGACCTCGTCTTCAACGGCCACCGTCACACGCCGATCGCGTCGCTCGATCCCGAGGTCGCGGAGCGCACGATCACGTTCATGGCGCCGAGCAAGACGTTCAACCTCGCCGGCCTCAAGTGCGCGGTGGCGATCATCCCGAGCGCGGGTCTGCGGGAGCAGTTTTCCGCCGCGCGCGCGGATCTGCTCCACGGGATGAACGTCTTCGGCTACGCCGCGGCCCTGGCGGCCTATCGCGACGGCCAGGAGTGGCTGGACGCGCTGCTGCGCTACCTCGAGGCCAACCGCGACTTCATGGTCGACTTCGTCCGGCACCGTCTGCCCGGCGTCGCGGTGACGCCGCCGGAGGCGACCTACCTCGCGTGGCTCGATTGCCGCGGCGCGCGCCTGCCCAACGACGACCCCTACACCTTCTTCCTCGAGCGCGCGCGGGTGGCGCTCCACGACGGCGCCGCGTTCGGCCGGGGCGGCCGCGGGTTCGTCCGGCTGAACTTCGGCTGCCCGCGCGCGATGCTCACGGACGGGCTCGAGCGCGTGCGCGCGGCGCTGGCGGACCGACGCTGACGGGTCCGGGGGCCGTGAGCGCGCTGCGCCGGGCGCTACTGATCCTCTCGCTCCTTGCCGTGCCGGCGACCGCGCACGCTCAGGTGTTCCTCGCCGAGGTGCCGCACCCGCCGTTCGCGATCGGTCCGCTCTTCGTCCGGGCGACGGTCGAGCCCGGCTCGGCACCCGCGACGGTGGAGGTCCTCTGGGCCCTGTCGTTCCCCTCGCCCGCGGTGCGGCTCAACCCCGGCGATGCGCTCTACATCCTGTGGCCCGCGGCGATCACCGGCGAGAGCGACGCCTCACCCGCCGACTCGGCGCTCGTCAACGACGTGCTGGCGCGCGGGTTCATCGTGGTCACCGCGGGCCGCCTACCGCTGTCCGCGCGCGACCGATCGAAGCTCGGCACGGGGGACCGGCAGGACGTGCCGCTCGAGCCAGCCTCCTTCGTCGTCTTCAATCGGGAGCGCCGGCGCGGCGGACAGGCGCCGGCGGCGACCTTCATCAAGATGCCGTGGTCGGATCGCTTCGGTGATCCGTTGAGCGTCATGCGGCTGCGGTTCCACGCGCCCGGAATGGTCGGCGCGAAGTCCGCGACGTGGGCCGAGGAGACGTTCTGGGGCCGGCGGTACGTGGCGTCGATGAGCTTCGGCGACGTCGCGCACATGTCGCTGTATCCGATGTACTTCCAGCACCGCGAGCGCGTCGTCCGGCTGGCGCCCGACTTCTCGCAGCTCGTCGTCAACTTCACGCACGCCGACCACCTCCGGATCGAGGAGGTGTTCCCGCAGACCGCGACCCGGCGGCCGAGCGAGACGCGGGACGACGTGGAGTCCGTCTCCATGCCGCTGGCCTCCTCCGAGGGCATCGCGCCCCAGGTGCTCCGCGTCCAGTTCAGCTACTTCGGTGGGCGCATCGCGTGGCGCCCGATCCTCATCTCGGTCCTCCTGCTGGGGCTCGGCAACGCGACGGGCCCGCTCGTCGTCGCGCTCATCCGCCGTCTCGCGCGCAGGCTCCGCGCCCGACTGCACGTCGGGAGGGACCCGAGCGGCCGCCCGAGCCGGCATCGCGGCGTGATCGTCCCGCGGGAGGTGGCGGAGCGGATCCGGCCCGGCGAGACGCGTTACGAAGACGTCATCGCGCTCTGTGGCCGCGACGCGGAGGAACAAGAGCGCCTGCCGAGCCGGCACAACCGGACGCTCGTGTACCGGGGTCACCGCGTCCTGCCCCATCGCACGCGCGGATTCGGGTGGCTCGCCGCCGTGAGTCACTGGGACGTCGAGCACCACGAGCTCCAGATCGACTTCGAGCGTGACCTCGTCGTCGACGTCCAGGCGCGCGTCCGCCGCTCCCGCCTCGCCGAGCCCCAGGTGGGCTGACGCGCGGGATCAGCGGAAGAGCGTCATCTCGGCGACGATCAGTCGGTAGTCCGGCCGAGGCTTGAAGGTGACGCGCTTGCTCGTCCCGTAGAAGATCACTTCCTGGAACAGCTCGAGGTACGGCTTCTCCTCGTGGATGATCCGAGTCGCCTCCGTGTAGAGCTCCCTGCGTCGCTTCGAATCGAGCGAGTACCGCGCCTGCTCCATCAGCTCGTGGAAGCGCTGACCCGGCTGGCTGCCGATCCAGTACTTGCCGTTGAGGCCGTTCGGCTGGAGGAGCCGCCAGAGGCTCCCGTCGGCGTCGAGGAGGGTGGACTGCGGATTGCCGAGCAGGCATCCGTTGGGCGGCAGCGTCCGCTCGTTGAGCAGGCGCGCGCGCGCGCCCATCTCCATCATATTGACCTTGGCGCGGACGCCGACCTTGGACCACATGTCGGCGATCGCCTCGACGAGCGCCTTGTCGTTGACCGTCGTGCCGTGGCCCGCATGGATCGTGACGTCGATGCCCGAGGCGTAGCCCGCCTCCGCGAGGAGCTGCTTCGCCCGGGCAGGGTCGTACGGATAAGGCTTCAGGGCGGGGTTGAAGCCCACGTCCGTGTCGGCGACGGCGCCGCTGATCGGCTTGCCCATGCCCGCGTAGAGGTTCTTGATGATCGACGGCACGTCCATCGCGTAGTGGAGCGCCTGCCGCACGCGCCGGTCCGAGAGCGGCGGCTGCGTCGCGTTGAACGCGCAGATCGTGATCCGGGTCGAGGGGGCGGTGACGATGCGCGTGGCGCGTCCCTCTTCGATCGAGCGGATGCGATCGGGCGGCACGTTCGTGATGATGTCCACCTCGCCCTTGTCGAGCGCGACGAGGCGCGGGAAGTCGTCGGGGATCGGCTTCCAGACGACGCGCTCGACGGACGGCGCCTTGCCCTCCCAGCCCCACCAGTCGCGGTTGGCCTCCATGACGAGCCGTTCGTCCTTCACCCACTCGACGAGCCGGTAGGCGCCGGAGCCGACGGGCTTGCGCGCGAGCTCCTTGACGCCCTCGTCGGTCGTCAGACGCGCGGGCAGGATCTGCCCGCCCATCTGCGCCATACGCACCGGCAGCAGCGGGTCCGGCTTCTTGGTGACGACGCGGATGGTGGCGGGGTTCACGATCTGCACCGCCTCGATCGTCGCGAATCCCGGCTGCACGGTCGTCTTGCCGGGTACGAGGTTGCGCTCGAGCGTGGCCTTGACGTCCTCGGCCGTGAGCGAAGCACCGTCGTGGAACTTCACGCCCTGCCGCAGCGTGAATTCCCACGTCGTGTCGTTCACGCCCTTCCACGCCGTGGCGAGCCCCGGCACGAGCCGGAGCGACGCGTCCCAGCGCAGGAGCGTGTCGTAGAGGTTGAAGAAGTAGTTCACGGTGAGGACCTGCGTCGACCGGCCGGGGTCCAGCGTCGTCGCCTCGGCGGGCTGCGAGATCACGAGCGTGGCGGGCTGGCCGAGCGCCGGGGCGGCGGCGGCGAGCACGAGCAACAGTGTCGCGAGCGGTCTCATCGGCTGGCCTCCCGGGGCCGAATCATGGGGCGGCATTATGACCTAGAATCACCGGCATGAACACACCGACGGCGACTCCGATCGGCTTCATCGGCCTCGGCCGGATGGGCTTCCCGATGGCGAAGAACCTCGCGCGCGCGGGATATCCGGTGCACGCCTTCGACGCGGCGGCCGACGCCCTGGCGCGTGCGGCGGCGGTCCCCGGGGTGACCACCCACGCGAGTCCGCGCGACGTCGCGGCGCGCGCGGATGTCGTCTTCACGGCGCTCCCGAACGACACGATCGTCAAGGAGACCTATCTCGGCGCGACGGGCCTCCTCGCGGGCGCCCGGCCGGGCCTCGTGACCTGCGACTGCTCCACCGTGCAGGCCGAGACCTCGCAGCGGATCCACGCCGAGGCGCGTGGGCGGTCCGTCAGCCACCTGGACACCCCGATGCTCGGCTCGGCGCCGCAGGCGGAGTCCGGAGAGATCTTCTTCATGGTCGGCGGCGAGCCCGAGGCGCTCGCGCGTGTCGAGCCCATGCTCAGGGTGATCGGACGCCTCACACTCCACGTCGGCGCCTCGGGCACCGGCAACCGGATCAAGCTGCTGCACAACGCGCTCGGCGCGGTCAACGCGGTCGCCGTCGCCGAGTCGCTGGCGCTCTGCACGGCCCTCGGCGTGGATCCCCACACCTACATCGAGGTCGTGCGAAAGGGCGGCGGTATGGGCTACTCGACCTACTTCGACCGGCGGGCCGAGCGGGTCGTGGGCGGCGACTTCTCGCCGACGTTCACGCTCGACCTCATGCTCAAGGACGTGACGCTCGCGAGCGAGATGGCGGGGCCGGCGCTGGCGCACATGCCGATCCTCCGCGAGACGCTCGCGGCGTATTCGGAGGGCCAGCGCGCGGGCTGGGGGTCCCTCGACTTCTCGGGGGTGACCCACGTCGTCGAGGCCCGGTTCGGGCGTAAGATCTCACGGCCGTGAGCTACTCCCTCGGCGTCGTGGCCGGCGCGGCGCGCGACTACCGCGAGGCGCTGGTCCTCCCGTGCTCCCTGCCCGAGCGCCGCTTCCTCGCGCGCCAGCTCGAACGCTGCGAGAGGACTGTGTAGCCCGTTATCGAGGAGCGCCACGGCCTAGCCCCCATATACAATCGAGAGGTGATCGCCGCCCTCGTGTCCGCGCTCCACGTGCTCGCCCTGGCGCTCGGCCTGCCCGCCGTGTACTTCAGGGGCCGGGCGCTCAAGGGGCGCTTCGACGGAGTCGGTCTGCATCGCCTCTTCGTCGCCGACAACGTCTGGGGTGTCGCCGCGGGTTTGTGGCTCGTCACCGGGCTCGCGCGCGCCTTCGGCGGCCTCGAGAAGGGCTCGGCGTTCTACCTGCGCTCGCCTCTCTTCTGGACGAAGATGGCGCTCTTCGGCGCGGTCGTCGTCCTCGAGATATGGCCGATGGTGACCTTCATACGCTGGCGGGCGCGGCTCGCCCGGGGTGGCACGCCCGACACGTCGCGTGCCGCCGCCCTCTACGCGGTGAATCACGTGCAGATGGCGCTCGTCGTCGCGATCGTCCTCGTCGCCGCCTTCATGGCGCGCGGCTTCGGCGCACGCTAGCGCGACGGCACCGGAGGCGCGATGGCCCTCGAGCAGCAGCTCAACGATCTCCTGACGCAGGCGATCCGGGACAAGGACACCCGAACCTCGAACGTTCTGCGCATGCTCAAGACGCGGCTCACCGAGCGGCGCACCGCCAAGGGCTTTGCCGGTGCCGTCGACGACGCCCTCGTCACGGACGTGATCGGCGCCTACCGCAAGCAGCTGCAGAAGGCCCTCGTGGAGTACGAGAAGCTCGGCGAGCGTGGCGCGGCGCAGGCGGCGCAGCTCCGGTTCGAGATCGAGTTCTGCGAGCGCTGGCTGCCGAAGGGGCTCGACGCGGAGGCGGTGCTCGCGCTCGTCCGGGAACGGATCACCGCGCTCGGCATCGCCGACCCGAAACAGATCGGCCGCCTCGTCGGCGACGTGATGAAGACGCACAAGGGCCAGGTCGTGGCCGGCGACGTCAAGCGCGTCGCCGAGGAGCTGTTGAAAGGCGCGTGAGCGACTGCGGGGGCGCGTGAGCCGCCCCCCCCCGCAGCGTCCGGTCTACTTCAGCGCGTCGGCGCCGGCCCTGGCGACCTGCCCGTCCTGCGACGACAGCACGCCGGAGACGCCGACGGCTCCGACGATCTTGCCGTCGTGCATGATCGGCACTCCGCCCTCGAGCGGGGTGGCGCCCTCGAGCCGCAGTATCCGGAGGTTCACGCCGCCCTGCGCCACGGCGTCCTCGAACACCTTCGTCGCGCGCCGGTAGAGAACCGCCGAGTACGCCTTCTGGCGTGCGACCTCGATGGAGCCGATCTGGGTATTGTCCAGGCGCTGGAGCATCACGAGGTGACCGCCGGTGTCGAGAACGACGATCACGACGTTCCAGTTGTTCTTCCGCGCCTCGGCCTCCGCGGCCGCCATCGCCTTCTTCGCTTGCTCGAGGGTGACGGGCAGGCCGTAGGCGATCTGTGGGGGCGCCGCCATCGGCGGCGGTGCCTGGGCGCTCACGACGGCGGCGCTCAGGATGACGACTCCGACGACGAGGGCGACGACGAGGGTCACCAGTCTGGCGTGCTTCATTGCTTTGGTCCTCCCTGGGTTGGATGCGTTCACTTCGTCTCGATCCTGCCGGTCGCAGCCACGCCGCGAGACTTGTAAACGCTGGGTCGCTCGCTGTCAAGCGCGCGACGGTCTAGTCCTTCAGGAACTCGACGGGCTTCGGCAGCGTGACGAGGAAGACGCAGCCCCGCTCGCTCGAGGCCGCGTGCTTGGCGTGAGGCTCCGTGTAGAGATAGTCGCCGACCTTCAGATCGTGCGGCCCGATCCGGAGGTCGCCCTCGACGACGCGGGCGCCACGCCGCCTCGCCGCTGCGGACTGCCACGGGAGCGGCCTTCGCGTCGCTCATACGAGCGCCGCGAGCGCGCGGCCGACCTCGGACGTCGTCGCCTTGCCCCCGAGGTCGCGCGTGAGCGTCTTACCCTCCTCGACGAGGCGCTCGACGGCGCCGACCACGGCGCGCGCGGCATCGGCGTGGCCGAGGTGCTCGAGCATGAGCGCGCCCGTCCAGGCCTGGGCCACCGGGTTCGCCAGTCCCTTCCCCGCGATGTCCGGCGCCGAGCCGTGGACGGGCTCGAACATGGACGGGTACTCCTTCTCGGGGTTGATGTTGGCGCCGGGCGCGAGCCCGATCGAGCCGGCGATCGCCGGCCCCAGATCCGAGAGGATGTCGCCAAAGAGGTTCGACGCGACGACGACGTCGAACCAGTCCGGATGCTGGACGAAGTGCGCCGTCAGGATGTCGATGTGGTACTGCGCCGTCTTGACGTCCGCGTACTCCCGCCCGATCGCCGCGAACCGCTCGTCCCAGAAGGGCATCGAGTGGATGATGCCGTTCGATTTCGTCGCAGAGGTGACGTGCTTGCGCGGCCGTCGCCGCGCCAGCTCGAACGCGTAGCGCATGATCCGGTCGCAGCCACGGCGCGTGAACACCGCCTGCTGCACCGCGAGCTCGTCGTCGGTCCCCGTGTAGAGGCGCCCGCCGATCTCCGAGTACTCCCCCTCGTTGTTCTCGCGGATGATCACCATGTCGATGTCGGCCGGGCCACGGCCGGCGAGCGGCGAGCGCGCGCCCTTCAGCAGCCGCACGGGCCGGAGATTCACGTACTGGTGGAAGGTCCGGCGGATCGGGATCAGGAGCCCCCAGAGCGAGACGTGGTCGGGGACGCCGGGGAAGCCGACCGCGCCGAGGAAGATCGCCTCGTGGCGACGCAGCTGCTCGAGGCCGTCCTCCGGCATCATCCGGCCGGTGCGCGCGTAGACCTCGCACGACCAGTCGAAGTGCGTCCACTCGAACTCGACGCCGAACTTCTTCCCCGCGGCGTCGAGGACACGGATCGCCTCGGGCAGGACCTCCCTGCCGATGCCGTCGCCGGGAATCACCGCGATGCGATGTTTCATGGGCGCCTCCGTGGGGATAGTGCCATACCCGCGCGTCTCGACGCGCCGCTCAGAGCTGGCCCGAGTCGCCCCAGCGCTCGAGCAGCGCCTGGTACCCCGGGTCCTCGTAGCGCTCGAGGCGGAACGCGGACGCCCACGGCGGCAGCGGCGCGCCCGTCACGTGCGCGGCGAGCAGGTCCGCCGCGACGTTGGACGACATCAGACCGTAGCCGGACAGCGCACCGATCACGTACGCGCCCTCGACGGGCAGCGGACCCGCCAGGAACCGGTTCTCGCGCGTCTTCGTGTAGTAGCCGCCGTCGACGAAGCAGCGGGGTAGCCGCGCGAGATAGCGCTCGAACGCCGGGACCATTCGCGACATCCCGCGCAGCGCGATCTCCGCGTACGCCGGGTCGAACGATACGGGGAAGGTCGGCTCGACGGGCTCGACGTCGTACGTCCAGACGAGGAGGACCACCGGGCTGTCCCCGGCCCCTTCGGGACGTCCGTGGACGCCCGCCGGGAACTCGTCGAGCAGACGGCGATGCTCGGGAGCCTGGGCGAGCTCGGCGCGCTCCTCGTCGGACCACGGCAGCCGCACCGGGTCCGTCCAGATCGTCATCGGCGCGGACCGCGGCATCGCGCCGAGCGCGTCGTTGAGCGCGACCTTGGCGTGGCGCTCGCAGAACACGGGCAGCTCGACACCGAGGAGCCGCGCGACGTCCTTGACGAACGGGCCGGCGGCGTCGACGAAACGCGGCGTGGCGATGGTCAGCGGGCCCTCGCGCGCGGCGATCCGCACCGCGCTCACGCGCCCCCCGGTGGTCTCGACGGCCTCGACGCGCCCCTCGACGAGGCGCACACCCTTGTCGCGCGCCCGCTCGAGCATGCACATGCCGAGCTGCTGGCCGCTGAACCACCCGCAGCGGCGCGCGTGGAGCAGGGCGACCGTGTCCGCGGCGAGCCACGGGAAGTGACGGCGGATGAGCGCGGCGTCGGTGATCACGTCCACACCCGCGGGCTCACCCTCGAACCCGTCCGCCGGCGCCGGCCGATAGTCGCTCGCGGCGCCAGCATGGATCCGCACGGGCCCCGAGCCGAGCCGCGCGCCTTCCTCGGCCCGGCGCAGATAGTCGGGCACGCGCGCGGGATCGGCGGTCGCGAAGAGATAGCCGCGACGGTTCATGCGGAACACGTTGTCGGTCTCGCGCGCCAGCTCCTCGAGCAGGTCGATCGACCGGTTCAACGCGGCGACCATCGCCTCGCCGGGACCGGGCCACCAGTTGCGGTAGCACTCCGCGGACTTGTCGCTCGTGAGCGAGAGCGGCGGTCGCTCGTCGACGAGGACGACGTCGCGGACGCCGTGCCGCGCCGCCAGGTGGTAGGCGGCGGCGACCCCGGCGATGCCGGCGCCGCAGACGACGACTTCGGCCGTCCGCGCGCTCACGGGGAGAATCCGCCCTCGAGCGCGATCTCGGCGACGGGCTTGCGCGGCGACGGCTTCTCGCGCTCGCGCTGCGCCTCCGTCAGGTCCTCGACGCGGCCGGGCCGGCCGACGGCGATCATCGCCTGCACGTCGAACTCGTCGGGAACGCGGAGCTCGCTCCGCGCGCGGTCGTAGTCGAAGCCCTGCATGCCGTGGACGACGAGGCCCATCGCCGAGCCCTGCAGCGCGAGATTCTCCCACGCGGCGCCGGCGTCGAAGCTGTACGTCCGTGCCGGCTGACCGTTGTGCTCGAAGAGCCTGCGCGAAACGACGACGATGAGCGCCGCCGCGCGGTGCGCCCAGCCACGGTTGGCCTCGACGAGCAGGCCGAAGAACTTCGTCCAGGGCGGCGTGTCGCGCCGCGCCCAGAGAAAGCGCCACGGCTGACCGTTGTAGGACGACGGCCCCCAGCGCGCCGCCTCGAAGAGGCGCATCAGCTCGGCGACCGGGATCGGCTCGCCGGACATCGCGCGGGGCGACCAGCGGTGGACGAACAGGGGTTCCACCGGATACTCGGGCTTGCGGATCGAGAAATCCGTCATGCGTCGGGTCCTTTGGCGACGGCGGCCGTCAGCCGCGCGCGAGCACGAAATCGAAGGTGGCGAGCTTTCCCTGCGGGCTCTCCCGCACCTGCATCACGAGCGCCGGATCGAAGATGGCGTCGCGCCCGTTGCCCGGCTCGCCGGGGAAGTACAGCTGCGTCGTGAGCGGCCGACGGCCCGGGGCCTCGAGCGTCACGTGGAAATGACGCGTCCGGCCGACGTAGGCGGCGGGCACGATCGTCTCGAACTGGAAGCGCCCCGCGTCATCCGTGGCGAAGCGCCCGCGCAGCCGGTAGCCCGTGTTGTCGTAGTCGCCGTGAGCGTCGGCGTGCCAGACGTCCAGGACCGCGCCCGGGATCGGCGCGCAATCGGCCGTGAGCACGCGACCCGCGACGACGATGCGCTCTCCGGTCATGCCGGGCTCGACGAGCGACGTCCGCCGCGGCGCGCCCGCCTTGTAGAACGGTCCGGGCGTCTGCGCGGGCGTGACGCCACGGCCGTCGCACGCGGCTCCCGGCGCCTGGGCGGAAACGGCGGCGGGCACGAGCGCGCCGGCCGCGACCAGCGCCGCCTCGAGGAACTCGCGTCGGTTCACGCGCACCCCCCTCTAGAAGATCGAGAAGTCGACCGCCTTCTCGGTGATGAACTCGAGCAGCGCCGGCGTCCCCTCCCGCGTGCGCTCGACGGCGCGCTTGATCGCCGGGGCGATCTCGCCGGGCTCGGTGACCCGCTCGCCCCACCCGCCCAGCGCGCGCGCGAAGGCCGCGTAGTCGCCGCTGATGTCGGTCGAGCGGTACTTGTCGGTGGCCGTCTTCATCACCTTCAGCTCGATCGCCATCGAGAAGTTGTTGAGCAGCACCGAGAGGATCGGGATGCGCTCGCGCACGGCCGTCTCGAAATCCATGCCGGTGAAGCCGATCGCGGCGTCGCCCCAGAGGTTGATGCAGAGCTTGTCGGGCCGGGCGAGCTTGGCGCCCATCGCCAGGCCCAGGCCGTAGCCGAGCTGCGTGGTCTTGCCCCATCCGATGTAGCCGAGCGGCGCCGTCGCCTCCCAGAACGGCGAGAGCTGGTCGCGCGGGCTGCCGGCGTCGTGGGTGATGATCGTGTTGGCGACGTCCACCGTGTGCAGCAGGTCCCAGATCACGCGGTAGGGTGACAGGGGCTTACCCTCCGACGTGAGCCGCGGCATCCACTGCTTGAGCCACTCCGTCTTGAGCCCTCGGATCTCCTGCGTGACGGCGCCGAGCCGGCCGCGGGGCTTGCCCTTGAGGCGGTCGCGCACCTCGGCGAGCAGGGCGTCCAGCGTGAGCGCGGCGTCGCCCACGAGCGCGAGGAACGCCGGCACGTCCTTGTTGATGTCCGTCGGATCGAGCGTGGCGTGCGCGATGCGCTTGCCCTTCGGCATCGCGACGCCGTAGTTGGTCGTCGCGAAGCTGCAGCCGATCCCGAAGATCAGGTCCGCCGCGTTCAGGAAGTGATGGAGCTGCTTGCTGATCGAGCGGCCGCCCGAGCCGAGCGACAGCGGGTGCGTCTCGACGAAGGCGCTCTTGCCCTGCAGGCTCGTCGTCACGGGGGCCTCGAGGAGCTCGGCGAGCTCGCGGAGCTGGCGCCACGCCTTGGCGTAGTGCACGCCCTGCCCGGCGTAGATGACTGGACGCTCCGCCGCGACGAGCGCCTCCGCGACACGGGCGACGTCTTTCGGATCGGGCGCGACGCGCAGTCGCGGCGCGGGCTCGTAGGCGAGCGGCTGCGTCAGCTTCTCGCGCAGCACGTCCACCGGGAACTCCACCAGCACGGGCCGCGGCCGGCCGTTCTTGACCTGTGTGAAGGCGCGGCGCATCGCGTCGACGGCCGCGTCGGCGACGATGACCTGCTCCGCCCACTTGGTCACGTGCCGGTAGTTGAGCGCCGAGTTGAAGTTCGGGGGGATGTTCGTGAGCCGTCGCGGGTAACCGCCGGGCAGCACGACGATCGGCACGGAGTCGCCGTAGGCCTGCGCGACGCCACCGAAGGAGTTCTCGGCGCCGGGCCCGTGCTGCATGGCGAAGACGCCGATCCGCTCGCCCGACGTGACGCGGCTCACCGCGTCGGCCATGTGCAGGCCCGTGCGCTCCTGACGCACGATGATCGTGCGAATGTCCGCCTCGGCGGCCGCCTCGATGATCTGGTTGACCGGATAGCCGATCAGGAACTCAACGCCCTCGATCTTGAGGATCTGTGCGACAGCGTCGGCGACCTTCATGCGCTCCTCCCTCGCAAGGCGCCTACTGTAACATTCCTGGTCAGCGGTATGACGATTCTGGTCATGCCAACGGGGCGTCGCGCAAGGAGGCGCCCACCCAACCCGTTGATTTTCGGCACGATCGACGATTGCGGAATTGCCTCGACTCCTGGCACGAACCGTGCTGCACTGTACCACCAATGAGGACTACGCTCCGCGTCCGTCGTGTGACCTGCTGGGCCGTGGTCCTGCTGGTCCTCATTCTGGCGACGACCGCGCTCGAGCGGCGCCTCGCCGAAACCGACTTCAACGACGACTTCGGTTGTTTCATCCAGAACACCGACTCGGTCGACGGCGAGGATATCCTCAGCCGCCTCGTCCTGCTCAACGATCTCGTGCTGCCCGAAGCGCCGAGCGACGCGGGCACCGCGGTCGCGCTCGTGGCGGTCGACGAGCCGGACGTCGTCGCCGGCCCCGAGCTCGCGACCCCCGGCTCGCGCGCTCCCCCCAGCGTCACCCTCTAGCACCGTCCACCGAATCCCTGAGTCGAGCGTTTTACCGTCGTGCGCGGTCCGCACGGGTTTTCGTGACACATGGAGTGTGTCTATGCGACGCAACCAACGAGGCTTCACCCTGATCGAGCTTCTCATCGTCGTGGCGATCATCGGCATCCTGGCCGCGATCGCCGTCCCGCTCTACGCCAACGTGCAGACCCGGGCGCGGATCGCCAAGGCGCAGGCCGACACCCGGTCCCTCGCCTCCGCGATCAGCATCTACTCCGCGCACTGCGGCGGCCTGCCGACGGGCGCCGGCGGTCAGAACTGCCCGTTCCAGGCAGCGGGCGTGGCGGTCGCGCTTCAGGCGATCCCGGCCGAGCTGTTCCTGCAGCAGACCAACAACCAGAACCAGCTCGGCGGCCCGTTCATGAACACGCGGCCCACGCTGCCCGGCGGCTGGACCGGCTCGGGCGCGACGTACTCGTTCCAGGCCAGCGCCGCGGGGACGTTCACGGTCTGCGCGCTCGGCGACAACACCGGCGCCAACTCGAACGCCGGCACCACCTGCCCGTAAGGCTCAGGGCGTCACAGGCGTAATCACCTCCGGCGGCCGGGACTCCCGGCCGCCGGACCTCACTTCTTCACGCCGCCCTCGTTCTGATGTCGATCTCCGAGGTGAGCGTCCGGTGCACGGGACAGCGCTCGGCGATCTCGAGCAGCCGCGCGCGCTGCTCTTCGCTGAGGTCGCCGCCGAGAGCGATCACACGCTCGATCCGATCGAGCATGCCCTCCCGCGTCTCGCAGTCCGCGCAGTCCTCGGCGTGGATCCTCGAGTGGGTCAGCCGGACCTCCACACTCACGAGCGGCCAGCCCTTGCGTCGCGCGTACAGCGCGAGCGTCATCGACGTTCAGGAGCCGAGCGCCGCGAGGAGCAGGTCGTAGGGACCCGGCCCCCTCTCCGTGCCGCCCGACGACGCAGGCTCGTCGGAGATGAAGCGATGGGGGCCGGCCACGATCTCCTGCGCCAGCCCGGTGGACGCGCCGCGGACGATGACGGTGCTCATACCCGTGTCCTCCGATCCGGAGTAGAGTCTTGGCCAGTCGGGCGATCTCGTCAAGGCGATCGGGAGGCGCGCATGGAGCTCTTCGACGTGATGCACAGCACCTTCGCGGCTCGGGAGTTCACCTCCGATCCGATGCCCGACGCGATCCTCTATAGGATCTTCGACCACGCGCGCTTCGCGCCGAGCGGCGGCAACCGTCAGGGGTGGCGCGTCATCGTCGTGCGCGAGCGCGCCACGCGCGAGGCGCTCGCGGCGCTGACGGCGCCCGCCGCCAGGCGCTACATCGCGCAGATCAACGCCGGCGAGAGCCCGTGGAACAGCGTCGATCCGACGCGTGTCGACGCCGCGACGATCGAGCGGACCGCGCCGTTGCCCAGGCTCCTCGAGCCGGTGCTGAAGGCGGCGGTCGTGCTCGTCGTCTGCGTCGATCTGAAGGTCGTCGCCGCGACCGATCAGCACCTCGGCCGCGTCGGCATCGTCGGCGGCGCGTCGATCTATCCCTTCGCGTGGAGCATCCTCCTCGCCGCGCGCCACGAGGGCTTCGGCGGCACCCTGACGACGCTCGCCGTCGCGCAGGAGCCGAAGCTGCAGGAGCTGCTCGGCGTGCCCCGACACGTCGCGGTCGCGGCGGTCATGCCGCTCGGCCGCCCCGTGAAGCAGCTGAAGCGGCTCACGCGCAAGCCCGTCGGCGAGTTCGCCATGCGCGAGCGCTGGGGCGGCCCGCCGCTCACGGCCGACGCGCGCCCCTGAGGCGCGGCGCGCGTGTCCCGCCGCCGGCGCGTCGTCGTCGCCGTGTTGCTGGCGGGCGCGCTCGCCGGCTGCGCCGAGCGTCCCCCCTCGGGCGAGGTCACGCTCGTCTTCAAGCACGCGCGCATCCTCGGTCCCGCCGATCCGATCCCCGGGCTCCTGCGCGAGTTCGAGGCCGCGCACCCCGGCGTGCGCGTCAGGAGCGAGGCGCTCCCGTGGACCTCCGACGAGCAGCACCAGTTTTACGTCGTGAATCTCGAGGGGCGACGGCCCGGCTTCGACGTGCTCATGCTCGACGTCATCTGGGTCCCCGAGTTCGCCCGCGCCGGCTGGCTGCACGACCTCTCGGACGGCGTGGGTGACGCGGAGCGCGCCGCCTTCTTCCCGTCGGCGATGGCCGCGGCGGCCTGGGACGGGCGCGTGTGGGCGCTGCCGTGGAACATGAACGTCGGCCTCCTCTACTACCGCGCCGACCTGCTCGCCAAGCACGGTCTGGTACCGCCCGTGACCTGGGACGAGCTCGAGGCGCACGTCGCGCTGATCCGCGCCGCGGAGGGCGACGCGCGGCTCGACGGCTACCTGTGGCAGGGCAAACAGTACGAGGGAATGATCGTCAACGCGCTGGAGGCGATCTGGGCCGCGGGCACGGACGTGCTGACGCCGGACGGCCGGCTCTTTCCCGACCCGGGCCGGGCGGCGGACGCGCTCGCGCGTATGCGCGGCCTCATCGAGCGCGGCGTGAGCCCGCGGTGGGTGACGGCGGCGGACGAGGAGCTCTCGCGCCGGGCCTTCGGCGACGGCCGCGCGATCTTTCTCCGGAACTGGCCGTACGCGCTCCCCCTCTTCGAGGCCGAGGGCTCGCCCGTGCGCGGGCGCGTCGGCATCGCGCCCCTGCCCGGGGGTGGGGGCGGCTCCACCGGCGGCTCGCACCTGGGCGTGGTGCACGGGACCGCGCATCCGGGCGAGGCCGCGGCGCTCGTGCGCTTCCTCACCGGAGAGCGCGCGCAGCGCGCGATGCTCGCGGGCACGCTCTATCCGGCGCGGATGGCCCTTTACCGCGACCCGGCGCTCACGGCGGCGCACCCGATGCTGCCGAAGATCCACGACCTCATGCTGGCCGGCCGCCCACGACCGGTCACGCCGCACTACCTCCTGCTCTCCACGACGCTCCAGCCCGAATTCTCGGCGGTGCTCGTCGGGCTCAAGCCGGCGCCGCGCGCCATCGCCGACGCCCGCACGCGGCTCGACTACTTCCTGGCCTCGCGGCAATGACGTCAATCACGTCGCGCGAGCGCGCGCGCCGGCGGCGGGGACTGCTGCTGGTGACGCCGGCCCTCGTCACGCTCGCGTCGCTGACGCTGTACCCCGGGCTCTGGGTGCTGTGGCTCTCGCTCCACGAGCGCGTGCCGATTTTCCGCGTCAACCGCTTCACCGGCGTCGACCACTACGCGTTCCTCGCGACGGACCCTCGCTTCTGGGACGCGGCGCGGGTCACCGGGCTCTTCACCCTCGCCTCCGTCGCGCTCGAGCTCCTCCTCGGGCTCGGCGCGGCCCTGGCGCTGGCGGGCATGGGGACGGGCCGGCGGGCGGCGCTCACGCTGCTGCTGCTCGGCTGGGCGATGCCGGCCGTCGTGACGGCGAAAATGTTCGAGTGGCTCTATCATCCGACCGCGGGGCTCGTGAACTATCTGCTCGGAGGCGCCGGCCTCAACTGGCTCGGCGACCCGGGCTGGGCGTTGCCCGCCGTGATCCTGGCCGACGTGTGGCGCACGATGCCGTTCGTCGCGATCGTCACGTACGCGCGCCTGGTGTCGATCCCGGCGGAGATCTACGAGGCGGCGCGCGTGGACGGGGCCGGTCCCCTGGCCACGCTGGCGCGCATCACCCTGCCCATGCTGCGCCGCGTGCTCCTGGTCGTCCTCCTGTTCCGCGCGCTCGACGCCCTGCGGGCGTTCGACATCATGTTCGTGCTCACCGGCGGCGGACCCGCGAACGCCACCGAGACGCTCACGGTCTACGCGTACCGCGCGCTGTTCCAGATGCTCCAGTTCGGCTTCGGCTCGGCGCTGGGCGTGGTCGTGTTCGTGCTCGTCATGTCTGTCGCCTGGGTCTACCTGAGGGTCGCGCGCGAGGAGGCGCCCGCGTGAGACGCGGCGCGCGCGCCCTCGGCGACGCGACCGTCCTGGCGGCGACGGCGCTCTGGGCGACGCCGTTCTTCTGGCAGCTCGTCACGTCGTTCAAGACCGACGCCGAGCTGGTGCGGCTTCCCCCGCTCCTGCCGACCACGCTCACGCTCGTCCACTACGGGGTCGTGTTCGAGCGGAGCGCGATGCCGGGCGCCCTCTGCAACAGCCTCGGCGTGGCGGCGCTGACGACGGCGCTCGCGCTCCTGCTGGGCGTGCCCGCCGCCTACGGGCTGGCGCGACTGCCGGTGCCGGGGCGGTCGGCGCTGCTCCTCGCGATCGTCGGCTGCACGGCGTTTCCCCAGATCGCGACCGTGAGCCCGCTCTATCTATTGATGCGCGCGCTCGGCCTGCGCGACACGTGGACCGGGCTGGTCCTGGCGCACGCCTCGTTCGCGCTGCCGCTGACCATCTGGCTCCTGGCCGGCTTCATCCGCGAGATCCCGGAGGCGCTCGAGGAAGCGGTCCCGTGGGGCGATATCGCGGCGGCCTCGATGCTCGCGAGCGCGCCGACGATCGCGATCGCGGTCGGCCTGCAGCGTTACCTCGTGCGTGGCCTCCTCGCCGGCGCGACGAAGGATTGAGGCGCCTCCCCGGCGGAGCGCGCGGCGATGCTCGCGGAGCTCAGCGCGCTCCCGGCTCGATGACCACCGCCGTGCCATAGGCCAGCACCTCGGTGACGCCCGGAGCGACCTCGTTGGCGTCGTACCGCATGGCGATGATGGCGTTCGCGCCGGCTTGGCTCGCGTGGAGCAGCATCAGGTCGAACGCGTCCTTGCGGGCGCGCTCGCAGAGCTCCGTGTACAGCGTGATGTTGCCGCCGAAGAGCGTCTGGATGGACGCGCCGATGTTCCCCACGACGCTGCGGGAGCGCACGACGAGACCGCGCACGATGCCGCGGTGCTGGGTGATGCGGAATCCGTCGAAGCCCGTCGAGGTTGTCACCCGGTCGGGTTGGATGGCCACGGCATCCGGCAAGGTAGCGCGCCCGGGTCCAAAGAGTCAAGCGCCCGGGCGGCACGCGTCGGCTATCATGGCACCCCGATGGAGACGGCGGGCACCGGCTATCCCGAGCGGGCGCGACGGCTCGCGCCGCTGATCGAGGCGCACGCCGCTCGAGCCGAGCGCGACCGTCGAGTTCCCGAGCCGGTGCTGGCAGCGCTCTTCGACGCCGGCCTCTTCCGCTTGCTCCTGCCCAAGGCGCTCGACGGCGCCGAGGTGGATCCCGTCACATTCGTGCGCGTGATCGAGGCGATCGCTGGGGCGGACGCGAGCACCGCGTGGGTGCTGTGCCAGGTTTCGGGATGCTCCATGGCCGCGGCCTACGTCGACCCCGACGTCGCCCGCGAGATCTGGGGACGCGATCCCCGGTCGGTTCTCGCGTGGGGCTCGGGCCCGGCGGGACGCGCCGTCGCCGTCGACGGCGGCTACCGCGTCACGGGCACGTGGGGCTTCGCGAGCGGCGGACGCCACGCGACGTGGCTCGGCGCCCACTGCCCCGTGAACGAACCGGACGGCTCGCCGCGCCTCCGCGCCGACGGCGGCGCCGAGGTCCGCACGATGCTCTTCCCCGTCGCGCAGGCGACGATGCCGGACGTCTGGCACGTGATGGGCCTGCGCGCGACCGGAAGCGACTCGTACAGCGTGTCGGATCTCTTCGTGCCCCGCGCGCACACCGTGGTGCGCGACGAGCCCGCCGAGCGGCGCCAGCCGGGCCTCCTCTACTGCTTCCCGACCGGGAGCATGTACGCGTCCGGCTTCGCCGGCGTGGCCCTCGGCATCGCCCGGAGCATGGTGGATGCCCTCGTCGCGCTCGCGCAGGAGAAGACGCCGCGCGGGTTCAAGCACACCCTGCGCGAGAGCGCGGTGGTCCAGTCTCAGACGGCGCAGGCGGAGGCGCGGCTGGGCTCCGCGCGCGCGTACTTGTTGTCGTCGCTCGAGGAGATCTGGGGCGAGGCCGGCCGCGCGGCCAGTCTCGCGCTCGACCATCGCGTGCGTATCCGGCTGGCGGCGACCTACGCCATCCACCAGGCGATGGCCGTCGCGGACTGGGCGTATCACACCGCCGGAGCCACGGCGATCTTCGATGGCAGCGCGTTCGAGCGGCGGTTCCGCGACATCCACGCGGTGTCGCAGCAGGTGCAGGGGCGTCACGCCCACTACGAGACGGTCGGGCGCTTCCTCTTCGGCCTCGATCCGAACTCGGTCTATCTCTAGGACGCGCGCTGGCGTGAGGCGCGCCACGACGCCAGGGCGACCCACTGGCGCGCCGCGAAGTCGCGCGCCCACGGCTTCAGCATAAGCCACCCCTGACCGAGCAGAACCAGAACGAGCAACAGCATCAGGTTCATGACCAGATACAGGATCCAGTCGTTGAACTTGAGCCCGAACCGCTGTCTGACGAGCGTCCACTCGATGAGCTGGTGGACGAAGTAAAGCATCAGCGCCGTCTGGCCGAAGATCACCAGCCAGGAAAGGTGCCATCGTCTCCGTTCCGCGAGCCACCAAAAGGCCACGAGGAGCCCGCCGACGCCTCCGATGACGAACACGAGCGTCGCGCCGCGCGGCGTCCAGTGGTGGTTCAGGATGTAGTCGCGTGGAAAGCCGAAGGGCGGCGTCGACGGCCACTGCCACTCCCACACGACCGCGGCGGCGAGCGCCAGCACGGAGGCGAGCGCGACCCGGGTGAAGAAGCGCTCTTCGTCCGCCTCGGAGCGGCTCCGCGCTTCCAGCCACGTCCAGCCGAGCACGAGCCCGATGAGAGCCGCGCCGAGCCAGGGCCACGGCGGGAAGTCGGCGAACAGGGTGCGCGCCACGGCCGGATGCACATCAGACCAGCGCACGAGCGCCGGATAGGACCGCGCGAACGAGAGATAGATGAGCGCGGCCACGACGAGCATCCCCCACCGGGCCGCGCGGCTCCGGAGCAGCGGCATCGCCGGCCCCAGGAGCACGATACAGAGCCCGATCGTCTGGAGCACGCCACCGCTCGTGACCGCCCTGTCCCGCAGCACGAGGAGATTGAGCAGGAGCCCGGCTCCGATGATGACGATCCCGCGACGGAAGTACTTCGCGACGGCGCCGGCGAACCGGTCGCGCGCCGGCGCGCGGTGGATCGAGATCGGCAGGACGAAGCCGACGAGGAAGAGGAAAATCGGCGCCGGCAGCAGCAGCGACCCGTAGGTCAGATAGTAGCCGGGCCAGCCCATCGTCCGGTCGATCCAGTCGTGCGATGTGTGGTTGAACACCATCAGGATGAGGGCGAACCCCCGCAGCGCGTCGAGGAAATGCAGCCTGCCCCGCATGGCGGAGAGTATAGTCCCGCGGATGGACGACGATCTCGAGCGTCTGCACGCGGCCGGCGTCACCGACGGCCTCCAAGTCGTCATCCCGACGCGCGAGCGCGTCGAGCGTGCCGTGGCCGCGTGCGGGCGGGCCGCCGACGAGGTCGTCGCGCGGGTGGCGCCGGCGCTCGGGCTCGCCACCGTCGAGAAGATCGCCGTCAACGCGGTGATGGCGGGATGCCGGCCCGAGTACCTGCCGGTCGTCATCGCGGGCGTGCAGGCGCTGTGCGACGACGCCTTCGACCTGGTCGGCATCTCGGGCACGACCGACGCCGTCGCTCCGATCTTCATCGTCAACGGCCCCATCCGACAGGCGCTCGACCTCAACGGCGGCGCAGGCGCGCTGGGCCCGGGCTGGCGGGCGAACGCGACGATCGGGCGCGCGCTGCGTCTCGTCTGGGCGAACCTCGGCGGCGCGCGTCCGGGCGTGATCAGCATGTCCACCTTCGGCAACCCGGCGCGCTACGCCTGCTGCTTCGCCGAGCACGAGGAGGCGAGCCCGTGGGAGCCGCTGCACGTCGAGCACGGCTTCGCGCGCGACGACAGCACGATCGCGGCCATCGCGGGCGAGCCGCTGCAGATCGTCGTGGACGCGCAGTCGCGCCGCGCCGAGGAGGTCCTGGCCACGGTCGCGCGGAGCCTCGCGGTGATCGGGAGCCATCGGCAGACGTCGCTCGGCGACACGCTCGTCGTCATGGCGCCCGAGCACGCGGCGACCGTCGCCGCCGACGGCTGGTCGAAGGAGCGAGTCCGGACGTATCTGTGGGAGGCGACGCGTCCGAAATTCCGCGCGCCGGAGAATCTCAAGGTGCTCGTCGCGGGCGGGACCGCCGGGCGGTTCACCGCGCTGATTCCGGGCTGGCCCTTTCCAGACGCCCCCTCGGGCCTGGTGATCAAGCCGATCCGCTAGCTCGGCCAGCGTCCCTTGGCGGCGCGCACCTCGGCGGTGTGCTCGCCGAGCTTCGGCGGCGCGCGGCGGATCCGGGGGCGGCGGCCGTCGAAGGAGATCGGCAGGGCGACCAGCGTGAGATCCTCACCCGGCACCTGCTGGACGATCTCGAGCGCCTGCGCCTGCGGATGGGCCGCCGCCTCCGGCAGGCTGTTGATCACCGCGCACGGCACGCCCTCCGCCTCGAGCCGGTCGATCCACTCCCCCTTGCTCGCGGTCAAGAAGATCTTCTCGATCTCGCCGAGCAGCTCCGCCTTGTGCGCCGAGCGTCCCGCGTTCGTCCTGAACCGGGGGTCCGCGGCCCAATCAGGACGGCCGAGGACCTTCGCGAGCTTCACGAAGAGGCGGTCGTTGCCCGCGGCGACGATGATGGGGCCCGTCGTTGTCTCGAACCCCTGGAAGGGGATGAGACGGTTGCTCCCGGTGCGGTGGCGCTCGGGCTGCTTGCCCGACACGCGGAACCCGGCGTAGTGGCCCTTGATCCAGCCGAGCGCCGTCTCGAAGAGCGAGGCGTCCACGACGCAGCCGCGTCCCGTCTGCGTGCGGCGCACGAGGCCCGCGAGGACGCCGAGCGCCGCCCAGGTGCCCGTGCCGTAGTCGAGGATCGGCGCGCCGACGCGCGTCGGCGGATCGTCCGCGGCGCCGTTCAGCATCATGATCCCCGAGAACGCCTGCAGCATCGGCTCGTAGCCCCCCTTGAGCCGGAGCGGTCCCGTCCGGCCGAACGCCGACACCGAGCAGTAGATCAGCCGGGGGTAGCGGCGCGTGAGCGCCTCGGCGCCGAGGCCGAGCTCGTCGAGGGAGCCCGGGCGCATATTCTGGACGAGGACGTCGGCCTCGCCGATGAGCTCGACGAGCCAGGCGAGCGCGGACGGGTCCTTGAGGTCGAGCGCGACGGAGCGCTTGTTGGCGTTGACGGCGAGGAAGCCGGGTCCCGTCTCCTTCCAGAAGGGCGGGCCCCAGCCGCGCGCGTCGTCGCCCTCCGGCCGCTCGATCTTGATGACGTCGGCGCCGAGGTGGGCGAGGATCTCGGCCCCCACGGGGCCGGCGAGGTTCTGCGCGAGCTCGACGACGCGGACGCCCTCGAGCATCATCGAAAGAGCGAGCGCGCGATCACCATCCGGTGCACCTCCGAGGGGCCTTCGCCGATGCGGCGCACGCGGGCCTCGCGATACCAGCGCTCGAGCGGGAACTCCTTCGACACGCCGTAGCCGCCGTGGATCTGCACCGCGGCGTCGACCACGCGGCCGAGCACCTCGCTCGAGTATAGTTTGGCGATCGATGCCTCGACGCGCGCGTCCTCGCCGCGGTCGGCCTTCCAGGCGCCCTCCCAGATGAGCCAGCGGCACGCGCGGATCTCCACCTCGGCGTCGGCGAGCATCCATTGAACGGCCTGACGTTGCGAGAGCTTCTGGCCGAAGGTCTCGCGCTGCTTGGCGTGCTCGATCGCCATCCGGTGCGCGGCGACGGCGACGCCGAGGTTGGTCGCCGAGTACGGAAAGCGGTTCTTCACGAGGAGGTCGAAGGCGAGGTCGAGCCCCTGCCCCTCCTGGCCGATCAGGTTCTCCGCCGGAATCTCGCAGTCCTCGAACACGACATCGTTGGGGATTGCCGAGGTGCGGATGGTGCGGATCGGCGTCGCCGTGAAGCCCGGAGTGCCGCGCTCGAGGATGAAGCAGGAGATGCCGCCGCGCCCCTTGGCCTTGTCGGTGCGGGCCCACACGATGCCCCAGGGCGCATCGTGGGCGCGAGAGATGAAGACCTTGCGCCCGTTCAGCACCCACTTGTCGCCGCGCCGCTCGGCGCGGGTCTGGATGGCGCCGGCGGGATCGGAGCCGCCCGAGGGCTCGGTGATGGCGAAGAACGTCCGCCACCCCTCGCGCACGGTGGGCTCCGCGTACTTTTTGATCTGCTCCTTGCTGCCGGCCCAGATCGCCGGCGGCGGGTAGCGACCGAACACGCCGCAGCCGATGTTGTAGAGGCCCATGCGGTGCTGCGCCATCTCCTCGTAGAGGACGCACATGCTGAAGGTGTCGAGCCCGCCGCCGCCGTATTGCTCCGGCGCGGCCAGCGCCCACAGACCGGCGGCCTTCGTCTTGGCGGCGAGCCTTTCCCAGTCCTCGTCCGGGATCCCGGGGGCGTCGGGGTCGAGCCGCTGCTCGAGGGGAATGATCTCCTCGCGGATGAAGCGCCGCACCTGCTCGCGCAGCAGGCGGAGCTCGTCGGGGAGCGTGAAGCCGGCGAAGACGGTCATCGGCGGGGGGATGATATCATCGGCCGCCGGGAGGAGCCCATGGCCGACGAGATCCTCGTGACCGTCGCGGATGCGATCGCCTCCGTCACGCTGAACCGCCCCGACCAGCGCAACGCGATGAACGGCGCGCTGCTCACCGCGCTGCGCCTGGCCTTCGACGCGCTCGACGAGCGGCGCGACGTCCGCGTGGTCGTCGTCCGCGGCGCGGGCCCCGCCTTCTGCGCCGGCATGGATCTCAAGGAGATGGAGGCCCGGGGCGGCGCCTCCGGCGATCCGGAGGCCGGCGTCGTCGGCGTCCTCCAGCGCGTCGAACGGTCGCTCCATCCGACGATCGCGCTGGTGCACGGCGACGCCATCGCCGGCGGCTGCGAGCTGGCGCTGCACTGCGACCTGCGCGTCGCGGCGGACGTCGCGCGGTTCGGCATGCCGCTCGCGCGGATCGGCCTCGTCGTCCCCTTCCCGCTGGGGCAGAAGCTCCTCGAGACCGCGGGACCCTCGATGACGCGCGAGCTGCTCTTCACGGGCCGGCCGATCCGCGCCGCGCGCGCCTACGAAGTGGGAATGGTCCACCAGGTCGTGCCGGCCGCCGAGGTCGAGAACGCGACCTACGCGCTCGCGCGCACGATCGCCGACAACGCACCGCTCGCGCTCGCCGGGATGAAGGCGACGATCCTCCGCGCGCTCTCGGTACCTGAGCCGCTCGCGCACGCGGATCTCGACGCAGTCGCGTCCCACGCGCGCCGGAGCGCCGACGCCAGCGAGGGCCGCCGCGCCATGCTGGAGAAGCGCAAGCCGGTGTTCCGGGGCGAGTGAGGGCCGCGCGCGTTGACAAGCTCGCGCGCGGCGTGGTTATCTCGTGCCACCCTACGCCGCGGTCCCGCCCGCTCCAGGAGGAGCCAATGACGCACCGCCTCATCGCGCCGCTCACCCTCGTCGCGCTCATGGCTCTCGTGGCCCTCGCCGTCGGCGCGGCACCCGCGCAGGCGGACACAACGCTGCGCGTGGTGATGCACTCGGACCTGAAAATCATCGATCCGATCTGGACCACCGCCTACATCGTCCGCAACCACGGCTACATGGTCTACGACACGCTCTTCGCCATGGACGCGAAGGGCGAGATCCGGCCGCAGATGGTCGACAAGTACGACGTCAGCGCCGACAAGCTGACGTACACGATGACCCTGCGGGAGGGCCTCCTCTGGCACGACGGCGCCCCCGTCACCGCCGAGGACTGCGTCGCGTCCATCAAGCGGTGGGCGGCGAAGGATTCGATGGGGCAGAAGCTGATGACGTTCGTCAAGGAAATGGTCGTCGTCAATCCGAAGACGTTCAGGATCGTGCTCAGGGAGCCGACGGGCCTCGTCCTCGGCGCGCTCGGCAAGCCCTCCTCGAACGTGCCGTTCATGATGCCCAAGCGCGTCGCGGAGACGGACCCGAACACGCAGATCTCCGACTCCACGGGCTCCGGGCCGTTCATCTTCAAGAAGGACGAGTGGAAGCCGGGCGACAGGGCCGTGTGGGTGAAGAACCCGAGCTACAAGCCGCGGAGCGACGCGGCCTCCGGGCTCGCGGGCGGCAAGATCGCCAAGGTGGACCGCGTCGAGTGGCGCTGGATTCCCGATCACCAGACCGCGATCAACGCGCTCCTGGCCGGCGAGATCGACTATATGGAGACGCCGCCGCACGACCTGCTGCCGGTGCTCAAGAAGGACGCCGGCGTCAAGCTCGTGGACCTGAACCCGCTCGGTAACCAGTACACCTTCCGCTACAACACGCTGCACAAGCCCTTCGACAATCCCAAGGTGCGCCAGGCCGTCATGTGGGCCTTCAACCAGGAGGACTTCCTCAAGGCCGTCATCGGCGACAAGCAGTACTACAGGGTCTGCCAGTCGGTCTTCCCGTGCGGCACCCCGCTCGAGTCCCGGAAGGGTCTGGACGGCGGGATCCTCATCGAGTCGAACTTCACCAGGGCGCGGGCGCTCCTGAAAGAGGCGGGCTACGACGGCACGCCGATCGTGCTCATGCACTCCTCGGACCTCGCCGTGCTCAACAACCTCGCGCCCGTGGCCAAGTCGCTCATGGAGAAGGCCGGCCTCAAGGTCGACATGCACTCGATGGACTGGCAGACGCTCGTCGCCCGCCGCGCCAAGAAGGACCCGCCCGCGGCCGGCGGCTGGCACGCGTTCCTCACGTCGTGGGTCGCCGCCGACATCCTCAATCCGGTGATGGCCGGCTTCCTCAACTCGTCCTGCGACAAGGCGATGTTCGGCTGGCCCTGCGACACGGAGATGGAGAAGCTGCGCGACCAGTACGCGCGCGAGACCGATCCGGTCAAGCAGAAGGCGATCGCCGAGGCGGTGCAGGTGCGCCTCACGCAGTACCCGACGCACGTCCCGCTCGGCCAGTGGTATCAGCCGGTCGGAATGCGCAAGAACATCGAGGGCGCCATGCAGGCTCCCGTGACCGTCTTCTGGAACGTCGAGATCAAGAAATAGGCCGTCGTATCTGCTGCCCTATATAGGCCGCCGCCTCCTCGCCACGGTCCCCGTGATGGCGGTCGTGGCGCTGTTCGTGTTCCTGCTCCTGCGCCTCACCGCCGGCGATCCCGCCGCCATCATCGCCGGCGACAACGCCACCAGCCAGGACGTCATCGCCATCCGCGCCAAGCTCGGGCTGGACCGCCCCATCGTCGAGCAGTTCACGATCTGGATCGGCCGTATCCTCCGGGGCGACTTCGGCGAGTCGTTCTTCTTCAAGAAGACCGTGGCCGAGCTGATCGCCGCGCGGCTCGAGCCGACGCTGGCGCTCTCGACCTGCACGCTGATCCTCGCGGTGCTGATGGCGGTGCCGCTCGGCGTGACCGCGGCCTACAGGCGCGGGAGCTGGATCGATCGCTTCGTCATGGGTCTCTCGGTGCTGGGCTTCTCCGTGCCCGTGTTCGTCATCGGCTACGCGCTGATGTACGTGTTCGCCATCCACTTCGCCTGGCTCCCCGTACAGGGCTACCAGCGCATCGGCGATGGCTTCGGGGGCTTCATCCAGCGCCTCGTCCTGCCGAGCTTCACGCTGGCGATCATCTACGTCGCCCTCATCGCGCGCATCACGCGCGCCAGCGTGCTCGAGGTGCTGGGCGCCGACCATGTCCGCACGGCGCGCGCCAAGGGCCTCGCCGAGCTGCCGGTGCTCCTGCGCCACGTGCTGCGAAACGCCGCGGTGCCCATCGTCACCGTCATCGGCCTCGGCGTCGCGCTCCTCATCGGCGGCGTGGTCGTGACCGAGTCCGTCTTCAGCATCCCGGGGCTGGGCCGGCTCACCGTGGACGCCGTCCTCGCGCGCGACTACCCGACCGTGCAGGCCGTGGTCCTGCTCTTCTCGGCCGTCTACGTGCTGATCAATCTGCTCGTGGACCTGTCGTACACGCTCCTGGACCCGAGGATCCGCTATTGAACACGGCCCGAGTCGAGGTCGCTGGTGTCGCCGCGCCCCTCGATCTCGCGGCGCCGCGCGGCGCGCGGCTGCCGCGCAACCGGAGCGTGTGGATCGGCGCGGCGATTCTCGCCGCCGTCGTGGCGATCGCCGTCCTCGCGCCGTACCTCGGCACCACCAGCCCGTCGGAGATCGACCCGACCGCGCGCAACCGCCCCCCCGGCGCCGAGCGGGTGATCCGGCACGACGACGGCACGAAGACGACGACCACGTACCGGATGGGCACCGACAGTCTGGGGCGAGACGTCTACAGCCGCGTCCTCTACGGCTCGCGCGTGTCGCTGATCGTCGGTATCACCGTGGCCCTGATCAGCGTCGCGGTCGGGCTCGTCATCGGGCTGGTGAGCGGCTACATCCGGTGGCTCGACGGGATCGTCATGCGGATCATGGACGGACTCATGTCCATCCCCGCGATCCTGCTCGCGATCGCGCTGGTCTCACTGTCACGCGGCGCCGGCCTGGGCACGGTCATCCTGGCGATCGTCATCCCCGAGGTCCCCCGGGTCGTCCGCCTCGTGCGCTCGGTGGTGCTCTCGATCCGCGAGGAGCCCTACGTCGAGGCCGCGCGGGCGCTCGGCCTGCCGACGCCGGCCGTGCTCGCCCGCCACGTGCTCCCGAACACGATCGCGCCGCTCGTCGTGCAGGGGACCTTCGTGTGCGCCTCGGCCATCCTGGTGGAGGCGATCCTGTCGTTCCTCGGTGTCGGCATCCCGCCCGAGACGCCGACGTGGGGCAACATCATGGCCGAGGGGCGCGCCCTCTTCCGCATCTTCCCCCACAACATCCTGTTCCCGTCCATCTTCCTCGCCTCGACGGTGCTCGCCGTCAACATGCTCGGCGACGGGCTCAGGGACCTGCTCGACCCGAGAGTGCGCAAGCAGATCTAGCCCCAGACGCGTCGCGCCGTCTCGGCGACGCGCCGGAGCTTCTTCGCCTGGTCGTCGGGCGTGATCCGGTTGCCTTCCAGCGTCGACGCGAAGCCGCACTGCGGGCTGAGGGCGAGCCGCTCGAGGGGCAGGACCTTCGCCGCCTCGTCGATACGCCGGCGCAGCTCGTCCACCGATTCGAGTCGCGGCTTCTTCGTCGTCACGAGCCCCAGCACCACCTCGCGGTCCTCGGGCATCGCCCGCAGCGGCTCGAAGCCGCCGGAACGCGCGTCGTCGTATTCCAGCAGGAAGCGCCGGAAGCGGCCGCCCCGGAACACGCGGGCGATCGGCTCGTAGCCGCCGCTCGCGTAGAACATCGACTGGTTGTTGCCGCGGCAAATGTGCAGTCCGAACGTCACTCCCGGGTGGTCACCGATCACCGCGTTGTCCATCTCGATGCAGGCGTCGATGAGGCGGTCTGGATCGCTGCCGCGCCGGCGGTAGCCCTCGCGGAGCTCCGGATCCAGGAGCGCGGCGTACTGGGGCGCGTCGATCTGGATGTAGGTGCACCCCTGGCGCACGAGCTCCTCCACCTCCCGGCGCGTGAGGTCCACGACGTCGGCGAGGTAGGCGTCCCGGGTCGGATAGGCGGCGCTGGACTTGTCCGGGTCCCAGTACGCCGCCGCCTGCTGGCTGCTGATGAGCGTCACCTTCGTCCGCCGCGCGGCGCGCGCGCGCAGGTAGGCGAACTCCTCGCCGCACATCGAGCGGCGCCAGCGGAGCTTCTCGATCACGACGGGCCGCTTGAACACGAGCTTGCCGCCCTCCTCGTCGTGGAACGGGATCGCCCACCCGCCGAACTTGTCGAACCCATCGAGGGCCTCGATGAGGTGGCCGAAAAACGCGTAGCGCCGCACCTCGCCGTCGGTGACGACGTCGAGCCCCGCGGCTTCTTGCAGACGAACGGCCTCGTCCACGGCGCGATCCTCGATGCGCTTGAACTCCGCGGCCCCGAGCGCGCCGGCGTCCCGTCGCTGCCGAGCGTCCTTCAACCAGTCCGGGCGCAGCAGGCTGCCGATCACGTCGCTCCGGATCACGGCGTCCTGTGTACCACGCCGTCCTTCATCACCATGCGAAGGGCGGAGCGGTCCTGGAGGATCTCGATATTCGCGAGCGGATCGCCGTCCACCAGCAGCAGATCGGCGAGCGCGCCGGCCTTCACGACGCCGAGCTCAACCCCGCCGCCCCATGATCTCGCCGCCGAGCCGGGTCGCGGCATCATCTCGTGGGAGAAGCCGTCGGCGAACAAGAGGTGCGCGTGTGGCTCGACGAGGCCCGGCATCAGCGTCGCGCCGCGGCCGTC
>WNGH01000501.1_pt1 | contig 34071 bp, 24 predicted proteins | sample 5400631 | NCBI WGS metagenome assembly WNGH01 (sample SAMN13153373, study PRJNA577476) | soil metagenome | isolation source: 115 cm soil or saprolite under Garry oak tree replicate 1 | place: USA:California | collected 2016-06-15
CGCCAAAACCTCTCGCCATCCACACAAACTGCTGCAAATCCTTTCGCGGCAGTAGCCACCACTTGAATCCGTACTTATAGTCTTCCTCCGCTTGTATGAACGGTGCCACGGATTCCCTCGCCCACTCCTTCGGAACAATTTGTTTTCCGTCCCACGTCCCGTCATGCAGGTACAAATACCCGATCTTCGCCAAATCTGAGCCACGCAGATAAAGCCCGCCCTCGGTATCTACGGCGCCCAACGGAGTCCGTTTCCAGTAATGCTCCATCGCCAACGGCTGAAACAGGTATTTCTCGCCGTACGTGTCGATGTCCTGCCCGGTCTCTTTCAAAAAAATGTGCGCCAGCAATTCCGAAACGCCGCTGCTGTAGTTGAAAACCTTTCCCGGCTCCGCGGCCATCGGTTTGTCGATCACATATTGCACCCAATCGTCTGTCGCCTCCATCAAGCTCGAATCGCTTCGTGGATCGTCGTACGGCACGTTCTCCGTCCAGTCCAGCCCCGCCGTCATTGTCAACACGTGCCGCAGCGTCATTCGCCGCTTTCGTTCATCCACATTTTTCACTTTGGCCGCATCAAAGTATTTCAGCACCGGTGTATCCAGTCCGGCCTTAAAGTCCCCACGCAGCATCGCGGCTCCGATGATCACCGAGCTCACCGTCTTGCTCACCGATTGCATACTATGCAGCTGCGTCCCGTGATAGTACGGGTGCCACGCCGGATCAAAATAGTTGTACGGACCCGTCAGCCGCGTATTCAGCGGCCCTCGCGTCTTCGCTTCCTTCCCGTAGGTTTGCGCGTAGTCGTGGTCATATTTCGCCGCAAAGACTTTCTTTCCGCACCGAAACACCTCAAAGCTATCCACCAACGGATATTTCCCGTTTCTCAACTCCCCATCCAGCGCCGCCAACACGCCTTCGTCTAATCCCACTTTCTGCGGATCACTCTTTGCCCATTCGCGTGTCGGCCATTCCGTCTTCTCCACGTCCGCCAGGTCGCGCTTGCACCCACATAACGCCATAGCCGCGGCAAGAATCGCCGTCACCGCAAGCGTTTTCGTCCTCATGATTTCCTGCCTCAATAGATTACCTTCAGCGAAAACTGTATCTGCCGCGAAGTTCCTGCGGTCCTGCTGATCATCCCGAATCCGCTCCCGCGCACTACGTTAGCGGGCAATCCAAAATTCACCACATTGAAAATGTTGAAAAACTCCGCGCGAAATTGCACGATCCCCAGCTCATTCTTGCCGCGACGGCCAAATGATGTGTCCTTAATCAAGCTGATGTCATAAGTTTGAAATCGCGGTCCGCGAAACGTGTTGCGTCCCAGCGCGCCAAAGCGCCCTTTGTTTGGCCCCGTTCCTCCGGGCTCGCCAACCGGAATCAAAAAATAAGAGCTGTTGTCGCCTCCGCGTCCGAAATAATCCTCCCGCGTAGAGCGGCTTGTCGAAAACTCCGGCGTGGCCAGCAAATCCGGCCGGTCCGCTCCGCCAGCTCCAACGCCGGTCTGCTGCAGACCCGAAAATACGCTGAATGGCGAGCCGCTCGTCAGTGTCGTAATGTTCAGGATCTGCCAGCCCGCCGTAATTTTTTTGTTTATTCTTCGAAGAAAACCAGCTTTCTCGAGTGGCACCGCCTGAATCACGCTCAGCGTAAACACGTGCGTCACATCGAACGTCGATGAGCCGCGGTCCGCACCGGGATCCAGCGGATTCTGCGGCAGCGCCTGCAAAATCGTTCCCGTATTCGTGCTCGGCCCGGCAATAATTGCGCTCGTATCGTCAATCGATTTTGAAAACGTATAGCTGGCCTGAAAACTCAATCCTATTCTGGATCGCTCCTGCGTCACGCTTGTCTGCAACGCGTGATATGTCGAATGCGAGCCGTTGTTAATCACCACTTCCGGTCCAAATCCTCCGGTCACGTGTCCCGCCGCATTGAATTGTGTGTACGGCGCAAACGCTGCTTCGGCGCCGGTGTAGCCGTTCGGCGAAAACACGCTGGGCAAATGAACTCCCGAAGTTCCCACGTACGCGGCGCTCAGTTTCGCGTTTCTTATTTCCTGATCAATTCCAGCGGTAAACGTTGCGATGTATCCGTTCCGGAATTTTCTCGAAATCACCGCTGGCGCAAAAAGCTGCACTTCGTTTCCGCGCGTGATCGCCGCCAGATCGTTTTGATATCGCTGCAAATCAATTTGCGCGTTTGCGGGAACACGTGAGCTGTCGCCTCCGGAAAAGAGAAGCTGCCCTTGCGTCGTATAAGGATCAGGTAAAGTCGGCTGCACCACCGTAGTGCTGAACGCCACGGGCACTCCCGGAAGCGCCGTCACCACCGGCTGAAAAGTCAGCGGAAACCCTCCCGTCACAGAATTTTCAAGCCACAGATTCGGTAGCAGTGTCGTAATCGCCCCGCCCCCGTGCAGAGTCGTGTGTTTCGTCAACGCGTAGTCCACTGAAACCCGTGGTCCCCATCCGTTCCCATCCAATGGATACACTGGCTGTGGATTGTACAAAAATACTTGCCGCGCATTCGGCGTCAGAAACGACGTCTCATTCTCATTGGCGTCAATCGGTACCGCGATCGAAGTCCGCCGTTTCGCCTCCTTGATCCGGCTATTCAATTCATACCGCAGACCATAGTTGACGCTCAGCCGCGCATTCACCTTCCACAAATCCAGAAAATAAAAGTTGTACGCCTCTCGTCGCACTGCGGCCTCGTCAAACTTGTCGCCTGCGGGTGTCACGCTCGCCGCTGCGGTAATGGTGTAGGAAAAAGGCGTCGCCGTTAGTAATCCTGTCAAGGCATCAGGCAGGGGATCGCCCGGCTGAATGTTGTGCTGCCCATTCGCCGATGGAATAAATACTGGTGAGTACGCCGTGCCGCCTCCGAATGCGTAAAGTCCATTCGGATTCGTGCCATAAATCGTCGCGTCCTTATTCAGGCGAACCTCGACTCCCCATTTGAAGTTGTGCGCTCCCCGCGCATAGTTCATGTCTTCTTTCATCTGGTACAAGTTCCCAAAGGAACCAAAAATCGATCCGTCTGGATTATTAAAGCCCGCATACAGCCCGTCATTGTAAGAAAGCGCTGGCTGGATATGGTTTGTCGATGGAAAAAACGGCGTGCTGCGAATATACCCAAACGAAGTTGTCGAATTCAGCCGCGGCGAAAAGATATGGTTCAGTCGTATCGTCGCGTTTCTCTGATGATCGAAAAACTTTACGCCAAAGCTCGGATCAATCGCAGTCTGGTCCGGATTTGTCGTTGGCCCATTCACCTGATTCAGGCTGAATCGCCCCGTCAGCGTTGTTTTCTCCGAGAAATGATGATCGATTCGAATCGAAAACTGATCTGTCCTTGTCGCCACTTTGGATGATGTCGCGAACGTCCGGGGGCCATAGGCACCCTGCGGTTCGTTCGGCAATGGATACCGCGCCAGTATCGACGAAATTTCCGGATTCACCGGAACCGTCAGCGTGTCGCCTGGAAATGTTGTCGTATCAATCCCTGCGCGCTCCGCCTCCGTCGGCACCGGCAGCACCTGAGTCGTTCCCAGCACTTGCCGGAATCCCTGGTACTCGGCAAAGTAATAGGTCTTTCCGCGTCCGTCGTAGACTTTCGGAATCACCACTGGCCCGCCATTGGTCACTCCAAACTCGTTTCGCGCGAAAGGCGGAATCCGCCGCAGATCCAGTCCGCTGTTATGATCAAAATAATTTCTCGCGTCGAATGCTGCGTTGCGCACAAATTCAAACGCGCTGCCATGCACCTGCTCGGCGCCTGATTTTGTCACCACGTTGGTAAAACCCGCCGCGCCGTGCCCAATTTCCGCCGGCATCACTCCCGAACTCGATTGCACTTCCTGAATCGCGTCCACGTTGAAATTTGAAAACGTCGCTCCGCCCAGTTCCGGATCAGTCGTGTCCGCACCATCAATCGCAAACACCGTCGCCGTTCCGCGTTGCCCATTTACCGCAAACTGCTGCGTAAAGTTTGCCGCCCCGTTCGTGTCCGTCATCGTTCCCGCTGCCAACAGCAACAGCTTGCTGAAGTCACGTTCATTCAGCGGCAAACTCGAAACCTCTTCGCTCGATAGCCGCTCGCCCCCACTCGCTTGTCCGCCCTTCGTTTGACCGCTGCTCCCTTGCGCAGCATTTGCCTGTCCACCCGCTGCTCCTTCGGCAGTCGCAGCGGGGGACTGCGTCGCCCCGCTTTGTGAATTAAAATCTTGCGCTTCCAGCCTCCCTCCGAAGAAAGGAGAAAGCGATGCAAGAACTATCAAAAGGGAACCGTAATGCAGCACAGGAACGAACACGCGGCGACCTGTAATCATGCGCGCGATTATAACCGCGATTCGCCCTGGACCCCGTCGCACTAGGCCCTAAGCCAACATTTCACCGTCGCCGCTCCTTTCGGGGGCGCAAATACAATCCAATTCGAGTTATCCTTTCCCTGGAACTTGTATTAAAAAAACGCAGCCGCCCGGTTCCTCTCGCAACGTACCAGCCCCAAAACACAACGGAGGTGTGACCATGGGTCGCCATTCGCACAAATTCACGATCGCCGATGATGAAGCCGTTCTCGCCTTAGTGGAAAAGCTCGTGGGGGCGAAAGGACCAAACCAGGCTCGCCGCGAAAAGCTTCTCCGCGCTCTCGATGACGCCTCGCGGCACTATAAGGACTCAAACCAAAGAGTCCGGCGCGCCTTCTTCCACGGGCTCCTCACAGGCTACGCCGTCGCTCTGAAGCTCTGCTAAACGCGCATCTCCACTCGTTCGGGAGAGAGCTGTACAAAAAGATAATGCGCGCTGCCTTTCCCAATCTCGTCTTAGGTTCCCGCAACTTCCTCGCGCATCACTTCTGCGGTCTTGTGACCTAAGGCAGCGGTTGCGCTCGACGAGTCACAAACACGTCAGCAGCGAAATTCGAATCGTTGCGAACCAAATTCCCGGCATTGAAGGCGAATGCGACGTATTGACCGTCAGCGCTCAGGACAGGCGAAAAACTCTCGCCATCCGCCTGTTCTGCTGAATTCGTCGAGATCCGCGATACTGAAGATACGCATTTCGGGGCACCAGTACATAGATCCGCAAGGAAAACCTCGCTCACGCCAGCCGAACCAGATGATCCGAAAACAATGTACCGGCCGTCTCTGCCGATCGTGGGATTCAGACTCCCTCCTTCAAGGCCGAGATTTTGCATCCCGGCCGATACGATTCGGGTCGAAGGAACGCACGCTGCCGAGAAATGCCGGCAGGTATCTCGCAAAAAGACATGCGCGTGACCGCCCTTCAAGCCGACGCCAGGTGCAAGGTTTGTCGCCTTCGAGGAATAAACAACGTATCGGCCGTCGGCGGTCACGCGGGGCTGAAAGCTGTCGCCATCCGCCACGGCGCCCGCCTCCTGATTCATTGAGACAATCTCGATGCTGGAGCGGCACTCCGGCCCGGCGCCGAAACAGGTGTCTCGCAGCAGGATTATTTTGACCCGCTTGTTTGATGCTAGTCCGAACTCTGACACGAAGACGACATAACGACCGTCTTCGGATAAGGAAGGTTCCGAATGGAAAATAGCCGGCAAGATTCCCTCTGACACAGCAGAAATTACGGAAGTGACAGGCTGGCAATCCCCCTCTGCGCCGCGGCACGTGTCCCGCAAGAAGACACCCTCTGCTGGATTCGGCTCGCCGGACGTCAAATTGGTCGCGGCCGACACAAACGCAACAAGTCGGCCATTGGCACTCACGGAAGGATGATGACTGGCGCCGTCAGCATCCTCCGTGGCTGAAGGAGACGAAATTTTCTCGGTGAGCGGTTGGCAACCTTTTGGCGCTCCGTGGCATGTGTCTCGCAAAAAGACGTCTGCTCTTTGGTTGAAGTCATTGGCGACGAGATTTGAGGCCAGGGAGTCAAAGGCAACAAATCGTCCATCGGCGCTGATCGCTGCATGCGCGCTTGGGCCATTGGCATCTCCGCCGTCGATCGCGCTGGAGATACGAACCGTAGAAGGATGGCAGTTGGGTGTGGCGGTCGCGCAGGTGTCACGCAAAAAGATATCGGCCGTCCTATTTTGGTCGCCACCGACCAGGTTGTCGGCTTCCGACTCAAAAGCAATAAATCGCCCGTCCGCGCTAATGGCCGGAAGCAGGTTGGGGCGATTTGCTTCTGCTCCAGCGGAGTCCAAACTGGCTCGCGCAAATGCCGTCGCGACAACAACCGGAAGCATTAAGGGAACAGAGACGCCTCCACGCGGAGCCGAATTACTCACCGTGACGGACGCGCTGCCGGCAGTAGCGATGTCGGAAGCAGGAATCGCCGCGGTCAGTTGAGCGCTATTCAAGGTGAATGTCGGGCGGTCTTCGCCGTTCCATCGAACAATAGACGTCGGGACAAAATCCGAGCCTGTGAGAGTCAAGATGAAATCTGAACCGCCTTCGACCACTGACGTAGGGGAAAGGGAAGAAAGAAGGGGCGTCGGATTCTGCACGAGCAGGCTAAACTCGCGGGCCCGCGAGCGCGGCGGAACGTCCTGGTCCTTCACCGTAACGCTGAAGGGATATGTCCCCGCAGTTGTCGGCGTACCGTCAAGAATGCCCGCGCTGCTGAAAGACATACCCGCCGGCAGACTTCCGCCACTCAAGGTCCAAGCTGGAGTCCCGACGGCACCTATCGCCGAAAACGTCGTCGGAGTATAACTGCTGTTGGCGACGCCGTTTGGCACTCCCGTGGTAGTAATGTCTAGGATCAACATCGTGAAGTCTCGCGAGTCTGATTTGAGGTAGTCGTGTGTGTAGTCGAACACGCTAACCTCAAACTTGAACGAGCCGCCTTTGGTAGGGGTGCCTTTGATCCGTCCGCCATCGAAATCAAGACCTGGAGGCGTGGCGGAGATGTCCCAGCTGCTTAAGTCGGTTCCGCTCGCTTGGATCTTGAAAGAGTAAGGCGCGCCCACCACCGCATTGGGAACCGACTTAGTGTCGATGGAAGGACCAAGGATGACGCTCTCGACAAAATTGCATCCCGAACACGCGACGCCGCAGAGTGAGAGGCAACAGAGAAGCGCGATACGGTGACCGACACGCCGAAGCTTCGGAGGCGTGGCAAACAGTTGAAATCGATTCCGTAAAAAACATGCGGACGGTGTAAGACGGGGCCGGGAGAACGTCTTGGGCATCGAAACCTCCGTTGAAGACTTCCGATGCAATGAGCATTCCAACAACTGACATCCGGCGGCGGCAGACATTCTCTCAGGTGTGCGGACGCGTCAGGCGGTTTCGAACATCCAGCAAGGCATTGATTTGGTGGGGACTAACCCGGAGAATCCTAGGCGTCGTATAGCAGCCGCTCCCTGAACGTGTCAAGGCCAGTCAAGCTAGCTGCCAGACTGGACAGTGCCGCCATTAGATGGCACTGTCGGCGATTGTGGTCGCCCCGCGATGCCTTGAAGTCCAGAACCTCTTCCCCTGCGTCCCTATGCCTTTGTGGCACGCTATTTCTCTGAACTATCAAAACAATCGCGGTTCTTTCGGTTCTTCGCTCGCAATTTTTTCCAGTTCCGCGTACTGGATTCGCAGCGGCTCTGGCACTTTCACCTTGGACTCCGTCAACATGCTGATCAGCTGCAGCGCATTCACCACGCCCTTGGCCTGATAATGATTATTCGTAATCACGAAAACATCTCGGGCAGCGTCGGCAATGTCCGCCGCCCGCGCAGCCCACGGCCGCAACTCCTCCTCCGAGTACAAATAGTTGTAGCGCTCAAAACTCGGCACTGTTGCCTCATCGTTGAACCACGTGTCATAGCGACGTCCGTGCAGCCGAACATAACCAACCGGCGCCGTCACTTGCGCAGACGGCTCAATCGATCTTCCAATCACTGGCTGGTCAATGTTGCAGAATCCCACGCCGCGCTCACGCAGCAATTCAAAAACTTCCGGTACATTCCATGTCGCATGCCGTACCTCCACCACCAGCGGATAGTCCGCGAACCGCTTCAGCATTCCATCCAAATATCTCGTCGTTTCGCTCGTGCGGTGAAACGAGAAAGGGAATTGCAGCAACACTGCCCCCAACTTGCCCTCTTCGCGCAAAACGTCGAATCCAGCGCGCACTTGTTTTTCATCCTCACCGCTCGGGCTAGGATCATGCGTGAATTTCTGCCACATCTTCGCGGTAAATACGAAATTCCGGTTCGCGGAAACGCGTTCCACCCAAAGCCTCGCATGATCTGGCTGAATCGGATTGTAAAAACTTGTATTGATTTCAATCGTGTCGAAGAATTCCGCCAGGTACGTTGCCTCGTGAAATCCCTTCGGCTTTCGCGACGGGTAGGCGTAACCCACCCAGTCCGCATACGACCAGCCCGCTGGACCCACTCGAATATTCGCGCTCTTCACTGGAGCAGATCCGCTCTCGCCCCTCACACCAGCTTCCGCTCCACCCGATTGTTTTCGAGCTCTGCGCATCACTCGCAGACTATGTGCCCTTACGCCGACGTGTCAACGCAATCATCTCGTATCGCCTCGATCACGATTCCCGCATCAGGCTTTTGTGGTGGCCGACCTTCAGGTCGGTTCTTTTCCCTTTTTCTAGCTCATCAAAAATCGCATACACAAGATTCACAATCGGAATTGCTCCCTGCATCCCCAATTGCTATGCTCAACCCGATGCGGCATTCCGATTCAATCCGCGTCCCACCCTCCGCCTTTCACTCAACCTATAGGTGCGCATATGAAACTCTCTGTCAGTTTCAAAGATCTCGGGAATCACAAATCCGTCGAGAAGGAGATGGAACACGCAGTCGGTAAACTGAACGTACTTCTTAAGAATTACCAACCGGAGCTAGTCCAACTCCATGCAGTATTTTCTAAAGTTCCCCGCAAAGAGGAACACGCTCTCGCGCTAAATCTCAATTTGCCGACCGGCACTTTGCACGCCACTGCGCAAAACGGACATCTCCGTGCATGCTGCAAAAAAGCCTTCAGCGAAATCGAAGCCCAAGTAAAAAAACACCAATCTCGCCTTCGCAAAGATTACGAATGGAAACGCAAACGCCCCAGGCAACGCATCTCTGCTGAAGCCTTCTCCTAAGTTGTGCGCTCTGCCAGAGTCGTTGGCTGCGCATCGCGGGATTTTCGATTCGCCACTGCGGCGTGGAGCGGTGTCGAAGTCCCAGCAATCGCACAGTAAACTGAATGGTCGATTGCGGCAGCGACGACGCTTGTTGCGGCCATGCTATACTTGAGAATTCACGCCATAGGGGCGTAGCTCAGTGGTAGAGCAGCGGCCTTTTAAGCCGAAGGTCGTGGGTTCGATCCCCACCGCCCCTACCAATATTTCCTTTTGTAACAATCAGTTGCAGATTTTCGAGGGAGCTTAAGGGAGCATTAAGCTCATGCTATCTGCGCTGGCAGCACCAGTCGAACCACTTTGCTGTTTGCTTCTCTCAAAGCGGCGGGAACCGCGTGCGTGTAGATATTCATGGTAGTGCGAATATCGGCATGGCGCAGTAGTTCTTGCTGGACCTTGAGATCTACGCCTAAAGCGTGTAGCAGAGAAGAATGGCTGTGACGAAACGTATGCCAGCCGATCCGGCCTAATCCCACTCTTTCCGCGGCGGGAACAAGCCAGTTCTCCTGAATCCGTCCGGGCCAGTACGGCTTTCCCGTAGCCGGGTTTGCAAAGATCCAGCCTTCAGTGTGCACTGGCGAAGCAGACCTCAATTGGTGCTGACGTAACTTTTCCGCCAAAGAACGGTCTAGTGGCATCCATCGCTGGGAAGCCGGCGTCTTTACAGCGCCGGGTATTCCGTAAACATACGACTGCCGTGTGCCCAGTCGCATACCTTCCCAATCGACATCACGCCATTTCAGGCCGAGTACTTCGCTAACCCGAAGTCCCATGCACATGGCAACGATGCACATCGTTCGAAACGGTTCGGGGACGTGTTCCAACATCTGTCGAAATTCGTCCGCCGAGAGAGCTTTTGGCTCCCGTTTACGTTTCGAACCGTCTTTTACGCGCACGAGGCTCATGGGATTGAGTTGATATGGGATCAACTCCCAACGCATCGCGGCGTTAAACAAGACGCGCATCAGATTCTTGAGATGGGACTTGCTCTTCGGCGCAAGGCAGAGCCTCTTTAACCAGTCTTCGACCGCGAGCGGTTTGATCTGGTCGAGCGAGCACTCGGCCCATTTTGGCTTTATGTAGTTCTTGAGCCATGATCGATAGCGAGATGCGGTCGAGTTCCTTTCTGGAAGCTCTTGCGCGAGATAACGCTCAATCACTGCGCCGAACGGTACAGGAACTCCCTCGGGTTTTCCCTGATTGATCGAAAGCAATAGGGACATGCTCGCCGTGCGTGCCCGTGACTCGGTTGGATATTTTTCGATTGATCCAACGATTAGACTTGGCACGCGTTTTGAGCCATCCGCTAAAGTTTCCCTGTAACGCAGGACCCAAACCTCCGGGCCGTTCCTTCTCCTTTTCAAATCAAGCCAACCAAAGTGAACCCGTTGCCGCTTATATTCCATCCGATTCCTCCTGTTTTAAGCGGCACGGATGGCAAAGCGAATTTACATGAGCGAGCATCCAGACTTCCAGCTCGGAGGCGCGGAATTTCCAATGCCGGAAATAATGATAGGCAGGTATGCGGCCCTCTCGTGCCCACCGCTCGACCGTCTTCGGATGAAGGCCCCCGAGGACGGCGGCAGCGCCTGCACAATCGAGAAGCGGTTCAACGGCTTGAAGTGGACCGGTGGTTACAGCTGACGCGGGATCAAATCCATCCCGAGGCGTTAATGCTCTTCCGCCGCAGAAACCTTGACGGATTCCCAGATCAATTTGTGTATTTGACTCTCGCATTGGGCCTCCTACTTCCTGGTTTTCCTGCCGCGCTTTTTCTTGCGCGTTTGTTCTGCTTCCAAATGAGTCTCTTCGGCAGCGATCGCTTCATGAGGGATGATGCCGAGCCGAGGCGGCAATCCCTGCTTCCGGCGCTCCTCTTCTCTTTGTTCGGCCTTGAGATAAACGTCATCAGGATCTTCGAACCGTCGGTCCCATTCGCGGCGAAGCTTGCCGAAGTGCGCCCAATCGTGCTGTTCGCGGTCGCTCATGTGTTCGATCACTTCAAAGTTCGTTTGGGCCCGCAGGTCCTCTACTTCAATCTGAAACGACCGCAAAAAATCACGGCGTAGCCAGGGACATTTCTCTAGTTGTTTGAGAATCTGTACGGTCTCTTGGAGTTTTTGGTTAAGCAGAAACAGATATTCGTAAATACGTAGCTTCAGGGAATGTGGAATGGGTTGCGTCGAAAAAGAGGACCGGATACCTTCTGTAGCAGCCATTGTTGCTCCTCCTATGAGCGACTTTGGTCAGGGCCGCGTCGGTGTTAGAGCACTGGCGCGTCCCGCTTCTGATGTTCTACGTCTTCTCCTTGACCTTCTTGTACCGGAGCTTCCTGCCGTTCTTGATCTTTGGCAACAGCTTCCGAACCCGTTCGATGTCGCGTTGGGTCCAGATATGAACTGTAATGCCGCCGGTCGTGAGCGTTTTAGGCGCGGGTACTTTCTTTGCGGCGATGTAGCGACTGAGTGTGGATACATCGAGACCCAGTTGCCTGGCAGCGTCGCGTGTAGAAAAGGTAGCCATCTACAACGGTGTTGTCGATAGTATTAGAAATGTCAAGCAAAAAGTTTGAGAGACTGCGTAGTGGGCTAGACTTTTGAAGGTGGTTGCTGAGGCATGGTGTGGCTTGGACGTGGATTCACATGCATAAAGTGCCAAGAGAGTCTGTCAAGTTTTTCCGCGATAAAACTTGACATACAGGCTCGCGAGAACCGCGTTTGCGCATGTTGCCTCCTTGCTCGAAAAACTGGGACTAGTTCGACGACGGATAAAGGCACAAGCATGCAATACCCGAACCATTAAAGGACGTGCAAAAGAAATGAAAAGAGTAAGCTTTGTCCCTTCAATGCGTAGCAGTAGGGATCGTCAGTGATTTCGGTCGACCGCAGCAAACTGCATCGGGAAAGTGGACCTCAGGTCTGGATACTCTCGAGCGAGCTCCTTCACGCGGCGATACAGATGATCTCTCAGTTGGAATTTTTGTTCGTCGGAAAGCCTATCTAGCATGTCCCGAGCACCCAGCAGGACGTCACCAGGGCTAAATGCGCCACCCGAAGGCAAGTGACTAATGACGGCTTCGAAATCGGCTAAACTTATGTTTGTCATCTGAAGGTTCTGAAAGAAATTCTCCGCTTGATGTCTTCGGAGGGATTCGATTTTCAAGTCGAGCACGTCGTCGATGTCGGCTCGCAATCTGCTTAGCCAGGGCGAGAACGCGATTCTGGCACAATTGATTTCTTCTGGAATCATACATTCGTCCACGGGACTCTCGAGAATTATTGGCGCCGCTTCAGGAATGAGGTGGGCAACGCTACTAAAGGCAGAGCATGCTGCCTCTGATATCGGAGCGTGAACGCTGCGCGTAGTAACTGCACTTGCATGAATTTCGCGAATGCGATTCCCGAACTCATGGAGTATGTGAGCTGATTCGATCATGCTGGGATCGACCTGGCGAGCGTGGGCGACATCGAAGCAGAGTCCTGCGTCGGGTAATGTGTCAAAGGAAGCTTTCAGTTCTGAAGCGGTGCGTCCCATTGGCTTTCGCTTGTCCATATTTTCGATAAGCAGCAGCGAACCGAAAGGCTTCCAGAGGTTTGGAGACAGGATGGTGTCTGGGTGCACGACAATTGGGAGATTGAGCGAGGCGGCAGCCTCCAGCATTCTGACCGCGTCGGTCTCTTTGGTTTGGTCGAGCTTGGTAGGGGCATGCACAGAGACATATGAATAACCCCGTAGGTCGAGAGTCCTAAGAGCTCGCATTAGTTCAGGCAATTCGTGCTCTCTGAGAGCGGAAAGTTCGACCGCAGGCACATGTTTTTTACTGAGGGAGTCTAATGCTCGACGAAAATCTCCCTTGGCGATAGCGCCAGTTGAGAAACCTATGATGTGTTCAGAAGAGTGCATATTGTTTCACCAGCGCATAGAGTGGGGTTTCGGGCATGTGTAGCCAGTCTAAAAGACCATGGCGAAATTCATGGCTAAGTTGCCTGATGCCTTGGAATACGCTGCTCCTTTCGGCCAATTCACGCGGAATGGTTTCTAGTTCGGTTCTTGCATCCTTGTTATCAAGAATCGCGAGAAATTGGTCGTAGGCTGAAAGGACAGTGCTGCAGATCTTGAGTGGAGCTTCCGTCCGTAACAATTCATCGGCAAGAATCTCTAGAGGGGGCCTCGAAAAGTAGCCTTCAAAATAACTGATGGCGTTCTCGACGGTGCGACTCTCCTCGGTGCTTGCAGACTCCAAACCGTGCAATCGCCAACTAAACATGCGAGCATTCCCGTAAGAAGAATCAGCTTTCGTGAGAAACGGAGCTTCGTGTTGCGTAGGGCCCATTTTTCGCCCTCTTGATCATGGAACTTATCAGCGAAATCAACAGCCATCGTTCGCCAGAATCGAACCACGTCATTGAGCAAGAATCGCGGCAACTTTCGGTCCGGCTTCCAAGTCCAACTCGGATCATCTGCGACGTAGCGATTGAGGATCGCACGAATTACCATTTTTCTAGGTTCTTCGTCACCAAGTGAAAGAGACTCCAGAAGAAGCAACATCCTTAGCGTTAGATTCTTGTTAGTGTCGTCCTGGCCCCCGATACAGTGAACTAGATCGTGGCTGAAGGCCAGACCGCCGAAGGTTCCGGTCGCTCCCGGCCCGATTTTGTCTGCAGCGCGCAACTTCTTGCGAATGGATTGATGGATTGTGAAGTGTTGTCCGTCAACTTCGCCATTGATGAGCAGAGTCCAGTCAAGGTCGCTCCGCGAAGTTGCCTCGCCGTGGGCGAGCGAACCAAAAAACACCAGACTGACACTTTCTGCTAGGGGGCGACCATCGGACGGAAGCAGTAGCTGTTCAAGTTCAGCGTCACCGATCCACTACTTGCTCGAATGCTTGTGAACCGTGTTTCTCGATTGCGCGCGTCAAATTGGCGAGAACGTGGCGGTCGAAGAAAACGCCATACCCCGCACGAAAAACCCATTTGGCAGATGGACTCCAAGCGAGACCAATCCGCGGGCTGACGTTATTCGTGTCTTGATTGAATCCGGCAGGCAGGTGCTCAAAATCGTAACACGCGCCCAGATCAACTGTCAGTTGGCGGGCGAAGGACCAATGATCTTGGACGAACCCGCCAACAGTCGTCACCGGAAAATCAGCGGTCGAATTCCCGAACGCCTGCCGAAACTGATTAGGATTTCCCGCTCGGAAATCGTCGAGAGAGCCGAAGAGATACACGCCATCGAAGCCGTCCGGTGCATCGGTGCGCAGTTTGATGCGATTCACCGTTCCGCCGACCTTCCAAAGATGCTTTCCTCGCGTGCGAGAGTACATATAGCTGGCTTGATAATGATTTTCGCGGCGCTCGCTGTTGCCCGCATAGGGCCGCCCGAAAGTTACCAGTCCAGCGATATCAATCTCCGGGCTGAAAGGCCCATTCGTGCGCAGGACCGCATGGCGCGTGGCGGCTTGAAACCGCAAATCGCTAACGGCTTCCGAGCCTAAGACACTGGTGAGCGATCCCGAGAGAGCGTTGTCGCTCGTGAAGCTGCTGCCCCGCGCACTTGCGTCTACGAAGCCGTCGGTGTTGAACGCATCGCCTGATTCCTTGTTATTTGTGAAAGTGTAGCGCAGCATCAGCGCAGTATTTTTCGTGAGCTGGTGATCGAGCTTGCCCGCAACTTCTGTTTCCGCGCGCGCAATGGGAGAGAAAGCTGTCGTGATCTGGCGCGTTGCCATTCCTGGAAATGCTCCCGTCGCGAGGAAGGCATTTATGGTTGATGCCACGGTAGGGTCAATATCCGAGCCGATTTGCCCTCGGTTGTGTTCTTGTTCGACGGCGGTGTAGTAAAACGTTTTGTCCTTGGTCACAGGGCCGGCTAGAGCAAAGCCAGCGCGGAAGCGTCGAAATGATGGCTCGCCGGACTCCGTTTCGAACGGGTCGCGCGCATTGAGCGCGCCGTCCTGCGCAAATAGGAACGCGTCACCGTGAATCGTGTTTGTCCCAGGACGACTGATGACATTGATCGAACCTCCCGAGGCTCCGCCCGACTCAGCTGAAAGGCCATTGTTGACCACTTGAAATTCCTGCACGATTTCCGGCGAAAGCTCGGTGCGGCTCGAACCCGTATACTCGTCGTTGTTGTCGAGACCATCGATAGAAACGTTGTTGCTGCGTGATCGCAGTCCGCCGAAACTGAAGCCGCTGCCAGCTAAGGCGGCTGCGCCGCTCGTGCCCGGCGCACTTGGAGCACTCGAAACACCAGGGGCAAGTAGAACGAAATCCAGGTAGTTCCGACTCCGAACAGGCAGTTCTTCGATCCTCTCTTGATCTATAGAGGAAACGACAGACGACTGTGAGGGATCAAGTGACGAGGGCTGGGCGCTGACCGTCACTTGTTCAGACGCCGACGCCGGAGCTAACACGACATCGAGATGAAAAGTCTGTCCGAGACCCACCGCGACGCCTGTGCGTTGATAAAGCGCGAACCCAGTCTGATCCACCCGCACTTCGTATGTACCGACAGCGAGTTGCTCCGCCCGAAAGAAACCCTGTCCATCAGTGGTTACAGTGCGAGCTTGATTGGTCAAAGGGTTGTGCAACGTAACTCTCGAGTTGGGAATGACAGCGCCCGAAGTGTCCCTCACAATGCCCTCAAGCGTTCCTCCAACTCGTGACACTTGAGCGGCAGCGTCAGCCGTCCAAAATAACAAGGCAAACGATACGGCAATCCCGATAACAACATGACGCGCGGAAAACGAACGGCAAGCCTGAATCATCTTGAGTCGCCCAGTCCATAAATGATGGAAGAACAAAGAAATATGTCTTGGTTGAACAGCAAGGACGGCGCATCATGGCGCCAACAGACGGATTTACGCCTGAGCACTTCTTGGATCAGTTACTGTGGATCTCTAGCTAGTGTTTCTTCGCGGTCGAAGGGCTTAGGTCCCGCGAAGGCGCAGCTCCCTCCTGAATGGTGATAACGCGATCGAGACCGTCGCGATTTAACGCGGTCACATCGACCATCTGCTTAAAACCGCTCGGCCAGTGAATTTCGAAGGAGTCGATTGTTTTTGCCGGCCCTAAACCGAAATGAACGCGCGGGTCGGAGCTTGATTGGTACGTGCCGCCGCTAAATATATCCATCCTCTGTCGAACTCCGCCTGCAGACAAGAAAACCTTCGCTCCTGTCGCATCTCTCGGGCTCTTCGGGCCACCGACCAGCTTAATCGTCAGCCACTGATTGCCGTTTTCGATGACGTTCCGAAGCAGCACGGGCATGGAATCCAGGTTATTCAAGACCACGTCGATGTGGCCGTCATTGAAGAGATCGCCGAACGCTGCTCCGCGTGCGGAAACCACGTCCGCCAAGCCACTACCGGTCGCGGGTGGCACTTCCTTGAATTTGGAACCGTCCAGATTCCGGAATAACTGAGGGCGCTCCGCCCAGGTAGTGCCCCAGTCTTGCTGGTCGACCTGCGGGTAAACGTGGCCGTTGGCGATGAACAGATCAAGCAGGCCATCATTATCATAATCGATGAAAGCAGTTCCCCAGGACAGAAAAGGAATTGTAGGCGAGGCCAGCCCTGCGCGATAACTGACATCGGAAAAACTGCCTCCGCCGTCGTTCCGATAAAGCGTTTTGTAGTCGTCGGAAAAGGTCGTTGTGAAGAGATCAACTTTTCCGTCCCGGTTGTAATCTCCCACGGCGATACCCATTGAGGCCTGTTCGCGACCGTCCTCGCTTAGCGCAAATCCCGACGCATAGCTAATGTCTTCAAAGGTGCCATCGTGACGATTGCGGTAGAGATAATTTGGAACAGAATCATTTGCCACAGCCAAGTCAAGCCAGCCGTCATCGTCCACGTCCACAAACACGGCGGCCAGGCCGTAATACCTGTTGGCGTCCGCGACCCCCGCTTTGACGCTCACATCCGTAAATGTGCCGTCGCCGTTGTTGTGAAATAAATGATCGGGTTCGCCGGGTAGGCCTCTCGGCCCGCACATAACCTCGATTCCGCGAAACTGGCAAAAGTTTTGAGGTATGGTGCCCTGGCCCGCAATCGGCGGGTGGTCCAGATCAAACTTCACGTAGCCTGGAACGAACAGGTCAAGCCGTCCGTCGTGATCGTAATCTCCCCATGTCGGCGAAGTGGACCAACCGCCAAGAGCTACCCCTGCCTTCTCTGCCACGTCGGTGAACGTTCCGTCGTGATTATTGTGATAGAGACGGTTCTTGCCGTAGTTCGCGACGTATATGTCCGGCCAGCCGTCGTTGTCGAAGTCACCGATGGCCACACCGAATCCCCAGCGCTCGTTCGCAATGCCAGCCTTTTCGGTAACGTCAGTGAACGTACCATCGTGATTGTTATGAAGGAGCATGGCCCTCGGTTGTGGCTCCTGACCCTTCATTGCCGCAACGGTCGAGCCATTCAGTAAATAGATATCGAGCCAGCCGTCATTGTCATAATCGAGAAGGGCGACGCCCGAGCCCATGGTTTCCAAAATTGTCGCTTTCCGCGGAGTTCCAGAGCGATGGTGAAATTTGTCGAGGCCGGCCTGCTTGGTCACGTCGATGAAAACGACTGGAGCGTCGTCCACGAATCCGCCGGCGGTGATTGGCCTGGACTGAGAATCCTTGATCGCTGCGTGCGCCGCGCCCGTGGCGACTCCGGATTGTTTTTTGTCTTGATTCGATGGTTGCTGGGATTGTTGGCCGGTGGCACGAATCGCGAAGCACGCAATCCAACAGCACAGAACCGTATTTCGCCAGGCCGAATGCTTTTTCTTCATCGCGCGAGGGCAACTCCCGTTAAGATTACACGGGACAGGAATCATCGGCTAGAGGAATCCCGAAATAGAAACTAGGGAAAGAATTTCGCCAATGTCAAAAGAAAGACGCGGCATTCATCTGATTGCCGAACTGGCGCATGTCTCGATCGGCACTGTCGACCGTGCTTTGCACGGACGTGCGGGAATAAAAGAGTCCACGCGCCAGAGCATTCTGCAAATCGCGCGACAAGTCGGTTATACGCCCAATCTCGCAGCGCGCGCCCTATCGGTTGCCAAAGCCAATACGAAAATCGGGGTGTGCGTACCGCGAGAAATCCATTTTTTTTATGACCAGCTGTGGAGCGGTATTTTGGAAGAGGCTACCCGGGCCGCGCACCTTGGAATTCAGTTCGTGAATCGCCCAGTACAGGTGCTTGGAGAAGGTGATACGGCCGCATTTAAGGAACTCGTCGAGCGCGGCGTTGAGGGAATTATCCTGACGGCGGGAAATCCGAAGGCCCTGCAGCCATTAATCAATGACGCCGAAGACAAGCGTATCCGAGTGCTTTGCGTTTCTACAGATGCGCCTGAGAGCCGGCGTTCGTGCATCGTCTGTGTGGAACCCTGGACGAACGGATGCCTTGCGGGCGAACTCATGGGCAAGCTGGTTCCGCCCGGGTCTAAAGTCGCCGTAATCGCAGGTATGTTGCGGGCCGAAGACCACCGGAAAAAGGCGGACGCCTTTGTGGAAACATTTCCGCAGCACTGCGCCGGAGGAAAAATTATCAAGGTTATCGAAGGTCACGAAGACGAAGACGAGAGTTTTCAAAAAACTTTTGATCTGCTGCGGCGCGTGCCGAACCTTGCGGGAATCTACGTCAATACGGTGAATTGTCTTCCTGTTTGCCGCGCGCTTGGCGCGCGCGGGCTCGCGGGAAAGGTCAAATTAATCGCGACGGACCTCTTCGCAGAAATGTCGCCGTACCTTCAAAAAGGAACAATTACAGCTTCAATTTATCAGCAGCCTCATCGTCAAGGGCAGGTGGCGGTGCGGCTGATGGTGGATCATCTCTCGAACAAGGCGCAATTCCCGCCAAAGGTTCACTTCAGTCCCGGTGTGGTAATGGCCTCGAATCTCCACCTTTTTCGCGAAATGCGGCTGGCCGAAGCCAAGCTGGAAATACCCGCCGTCGAGACCGGCCGTCAGAATTAACGATATTCTAGCGGCTCTAGCGCAGTTCCTTCAGTAACAAGCACAAAAAATACGCTTGACAAAGATTCGTTAAGATAATACAAGGCATGGTAACCGTTAACGTTAACGGTCTGGGTGGGTGGAAGTCAGTCTTCGAATTTAAGGGGGTGGACGTATGTTTTTCGAGTCCTCAAGCTCGTTCTCGAACTGTATCGTTACAGCTAGGAAGTACAAACTTCATTATTTATCGGTTCTCTGTCTTCTCTTATTCGGGCTCACGTCGGTTTCCTTCGGACAAAACGCTACCATCGTCGGAACCGTCACCGATCCTTCCGGCGGAGTCATGCCGAACGTCAATATTACTGTAACTAACACCGAGACGAGTTGGACTCGCACCATTCCAACCAACGACTCCGGACAGTACGTCGTGCCGAATATTCAAATTGGTCATTACAACGTCAAGGCTGAGGCATCCGGATTCAAGATCGCTGAGCAAAAGGACGTGGTCTTGAGCGTCGGCGATCGTCTGCGGTTGGACTTCCAAATGAAGATGGGCACCTCGGCGGAAACCGTTACGGTCGAAGCGAATCCTATCGCCGTACAATCCGATTCCGGCGAGCTCAGCAATGTCATTACCGACAAGCAGGTCTCCCAACTTGCAGTGAACGGCCGCAGTATCTATCAGCTTGCGCAGTTGACGCCCGGTGCGTCGAGTCAAATTAACGGCTTCGTGAACACTCCCGTAGGCGGAGACTCGAACGTTGAGTTCAACGGCATGCGTCAAAACCACAACATCTATTTACTAGACGGTGGTGAAAATGATGACCGGGGTGGCGCGGGCGGCATGAGCATTGCCCCATCTACTGACGCCATTGCGGAGTTTCGCGCTCTGACTTCGAATTACAGTGCGGATTACGGCCTTTCCTCGGCAGCGACGATGACCATGGTTCTCAAGTCCGGGACGAGCACCCTTCATGCCTCCGCATGGGAGTTCAACCGTAACGACGCACTGGATGCGCGCGGATTCTTCAATCCGGGTCCCGCCCCTGTCGCGAAGCTGCGCTTGAACGTTTTTGGTTTTAACGTCGGCGGCCCGGTCACACTCGGCAAGCTCTACAATCCTGACAGGAAGAAGACCTTCTTCTTCTATAACATGGAATGGCGCAGGCTGATTCAAGGAAACATCACCAATGGTCAGACAGTTCCTGATCCCGCCACATACGGTGGTAATTTTGGTGCCACTACGATCAACGTTCCTTCCGCCACGCAAGTTTCGCCCGCGGTGCTCGGCAAGAATTGCCCCGGCGGCGTTCTGCCTGCTGGAGTCGTTCAGGGAGCACCGTTTCCGGGCAATACCATTCCGTCGTGCATGATTGATCCGAATGCCACCGCGCTCGTGAACGCGGGCATTTTCCCGGCACCCACATCGGGGACCATCTTCAACGGTCCGAGCAACACTCCTACAAACTTGAAGGAAGAAGTCGTCCGCATCGACCACAACTTCAGCAGCAAATTCTCAGTGTTCGGCCACTTTATCGCCGAACAGGTCACGCAAGGATACTCAATCAGCCAGTGGAGCGGCGCAAACGTTCCCACCGTCGGCGACACCTTTGGAAATCCCTCTTACAGCGCTGTGGTTCATACGGCTTACACAATCAGCCCTACTTTAATCAACGAAGTGGCCTTCAACTACAACGGCAATCGAATCAACATTATCCCGTTTGCAGGTGCGGGCCTGAAGAGCTTGGCGCTTCCCAGTGACTATGACGCGACGAATTCGAGACTGTTCAGCGGGCCGAACAATCTGAACCGCATCCCCAATATCGACTTGACCGGTTCGACTGGCACGAAATTTGAAATCTCCAGCTGGCCTTGGGTCAATAAGGCTGACGATTACCAAATCCGCGACGACGTTTCCTGGACGAAGGGCTCCCACCAGCTTAAGATGGGCGGCAGTTGGGCGCTTTATAAAAAAGTCCAGGACCTCTTTGGCCAGACGCAAGGTGGCTTCACCTTTGACGGCACGTTTACCGGAAATGACTTCGCTGACTACCTCCTTGGAAATGCGAAGTCATATCAGGAACTTGCTGTGCAGGACCATGGCCTGTGGAACAACGTATCGTGGGCAGCCTACATCCAGGACAACTGGCGTGTGAACCGACGGCTTACTCTCAACCTAGGTCTACGCTGGGATGGCGTGCCACATACCTATGAAGCCAACAACCGTATGGGCAACTTCTATCCTGAACTCTACGACCCGGCCAAGGCCGCACTGCTTAATCCAGACGGCACAATTAACCCGCTCAGCCCAGGCCTAGGCACCAGCCCTAACCCGATTCTCGCGGGCGTTCCGCTGTACCTGAACGGCATCGGCATACCCGGCAAGAATGGCGTACCGAAGGGCCTCGTGGACAATCACTGGGCGAATTTTGGTCCGCGCATCGGCTTTGCTTATGACCTCACCGGTGCCGGCAAGACCGTGATCCGCGGCGGTTTCGGCATGATGTACGAGCGCATTCAGGGCAACGACATGTACGATGCCGGCCCCAATATTCCGTTCAGCTTGCAAGTCAGCACTCCGGGCCCCGTTGAGATGGACAATCCCAGACTATCACTGGCCACCGGAACGGCCGGTACTCTGCCCATTAACCCGGCCAGCATCACCGGGCTGAACAAGACAGCGTACAAAGAGCCCCTCAGCTATCAGTGGAGCCTTGGCCTGCAGCGTTCGCTCAGTTCGAGGACCGTCCTGTCCGTGGCTTATGTGGGCAATACCAACCGCTTTCAAAGCGACCGCACGGAATACAACCTGCCCGATCAGGCGGCTCTGATCCCCATTATCAACGGCGTTGGCGGAGCGAACTACAACACGGCGGCAGGCTTGCCCTTTCCCGGCTTCCATTCCATTCGTCTTTCGACCAACGAAGCGAATTCCCACTATCACGGTTTGCAGCTCGACGTGAACTCGCAGGTCGGGCACGACCTCTTCTTGCGCGCCTTCTATACGTACTCGAAGACAATCGACCCGGGTACCGGGAGCACTGGTGGACAAGATCTGCAAAACGTTTCGAACCCTTACCTAGGATGGAAATATGACGTCGGCCCCGGTGGCTACGACCGCACGCACAACGCCGCCGTCAACTTCATCTATGACATCCCGGTGTTCCGTCACAGCTCGAACCGCCTGGTCAAGTCCGCCCTTGGCGGCTGGCAAGTTTCGGGCATTATCACGATGGAATCCGGCATACCGATCAACATCGGACTCAGCGGAGCTCAGGGCGGGAATGGATTGCCTAACGCAACCAACCGTCCTGACCGCGTCGGCTCGATTTCGTATCCGCAAACCGTGTTAGCCGGAAATCAAAAGATCCAGTACATCGACCCATCATCCTTTGCATTGCCGGCAATCGGTGCCTTCGGTAACCTCGGTCACAACGCAGCGCGTGGTCCCGGCCGAGACAACTGGAACCTGTCGCTCTTCAAGAGCTTCGTCTTTAACGACGAGCGAGGCAGCCGCTTGGAGTTGCGCTGGGAGACGTTCAACGTCTGGAACCACACCCAATTCAACCAAGTCAGCAATAACTTTGGTTCCAGCAATTTTGGCCAGTTTACCTCAGCCTTCGACCCGAGAGTCATGCAGCTCGGAGCGAAGCTGTACTTCTAGACCCCACTGGAGGTACGCAGTCCGCCCCGCTCGCACGCACCCCTGCGAGCGGGGCTTTTTATCTTGTCTTTCTGTCTTACTGTTGCCACGCTTCCTGCCCCTCAGTAAGGTCGGACACAAGCATTCGACAGGTGTACTGTAAAGTTCTGTCGTGCGAGTATTAGCCTAGGGACGCACGCCTCCGATTTGGACTCTGTATGCTACGAGAGATGCACGCTACTGCATGGCTGAGATTGCTCGCCGTAATTCTTTTATTGACCGCCTCCGCGATTGCCCAAACAGCCGATCCTTCGGAAGCGCAATCACTTGAGAAAGCCGGGAAATTCGCAGAGGCTGCGGCCGCGTGGCGCAGCGTCGCCCAGCGCGACCCGCGCAACGCCGCAGCGTGGGCTAGCCTCGGCTTGGTGCTCTCCAGACTGCAGGAATACTCAGAAGCTGCCAGTGCTTACAGGAAAGCATTGTCACTAAATTCCAGATTGCCAGGAGTCCAGCTCAACTTAGGCCTGGCGGAATTCAAGCAGGGCCACTTCGAGGCTGCGATCCCTCCTCTAGATGCTGCTCTCGCTGCAGATCCAGACAGCGCACAAGGCCGCACGTTGCTCGGGCTGAGTTACTATGGCGCGGGAAGGTATGACGAAAGCTCGAAATATCTTGCGCTCGCGTCAAAAGCTGATCCTGCGAATCGAGAACTCCACCGAGTTCTGGCGCAGAGCTGCCTGTCCGCAAAGAAGTACTCTTGCGCGCTCGATGAGTTCACCTGGATTTTGCACCAAAATCCCGACTCCGCTGCCGCCCACCTGCTCACGGGCGAAGCGCTCGATGGACTGGGCAGGACTCCCGAGGCCATCGCGGAATTTGAGCTTGCCGTCAAGACCGATCCGCAAGCACCCAACATGCACTTTGGGCTCGGCTATCTTTACTGGAAAATGCGGCAATATGATGATGCCTCGCGCGCGTTCGAGAGTGAGTTGTCCATCGATCCTGCAAATCCTCAGGCACTAGCGTATCTGGGCGACATCGAAATGAAGAGGGGAGATCAGGAAAGGGCACTCACCCTGCTAAAAAAAGCGACGGCATTGCGGGACGACATTCGCATCGTGCATCTCGACATGGGTGTGATTTTCACGGAACAGAAGCACTATCAGGAAGCGCTCGCCGCGTTGCAGCGCGCTCGAAAATTAGATCCCGAGCAACCCGAAGTGCACTACCGGCTCGGACGTTTGTATCAAGCGATGGGAGACGGAGAAGCGGCCAAAGCTGAATTCGCCATGGTCCAGTTACTGCATCAGAAAGCGGAAGACGATATCGCCGACAAAATGTCGGGCCAGGAGACCGCACGTCGTCCCTAAGTGCCACGGCGAGATGTTTAGGGAGGAGCCAGCTCGAGTTGTTTGACCATGTTCGAGAGCAGGGTTACGCGTCGCCCCCATTCCTCGGGGCCATGGACATTTTTGCCTCAGCCATGCGACCGAAGAGAATGTGGCGAATTTTGCTTCTCGCGTCCTCTTGCATTTTTTTTCTGCAGCGTCCAGCGGTCTCTCAGGATCGCTCAACAGATGAATCGGTTCCCCGAGGCAATCGCGCGGAAATCTCCGTCACCTTGCGCGACAATTCAGGCCAGGTCATCACCACGCCGGCCACTGTAAAAATTTATCGTTCTGGAGTTTTGAGCGGTCAGGCCATGGCATCAAGGGGACGCGCGTTTTTTATTTTGAACACTTTAGGCGATTACACGATCATTGTTGACGCTTCTGGGTACCGGCCCGCGCAAAAAGAGGTTTCACTGAGGATAGCTGTCGAGGCCGCAGAAGACATTTATCTGAAACGCGATTCAGTTCCGGAGAATGGTTCGGCTGTTCCTGGCAAACCGCTGCTTGCGCCGAAAGCAAAGGAGGCGTTCGACAAGGGAATCGAGGCTCTGAACGACAATAAGCTCGACGCAGCTGAGAAGTATCTGAATGAAGCCGTAAAGCTCGCGCCTGGTAATCCAGACGTCTTGTACATCCAGGGCGTGATTTATCTCAAGAGGCAGAATTGGGCAAAGGCCGAGACTGTTCTCGAAAAGGCAACTCAGATTGATCCAAATCATGCGCATGCCCTCGCGGCGCTTGGCATGGCGTTTGTCGACGGAGGAAAATTCGATCAGGCGATCGAGCCGCTTGAACGATCTATGAAACTGGCTGCCGGCGATTGGCAAACACACTGGACGCTGGCAAAAGCGTATTACCATAATCAACGATTCGACTCGGCGTTAGAAATGTCGCAACAGGCTTTGGATGAATCACACGGAGCGGCTCCGGAAATCGAGCTCCTGGTTGCGCAATCATTCACAGCGGTGGGAAAGTACGAAGAGTCCGCTCAGGTGCTTCGCGATTATCTGAAGAACCATCCCAAAGATCCTGGCGCAGCAACAGCGCGCCGATGGCTGGACCGGTTGGCGGCAGATGGAAAAATCCACCGCAACTAAGACTCGCCAATGTCGCAATTGCGCTTACCATGAGCGCAAGGGAAAACCAAATGAAGTCTCTATCGCGAGGGGAACCAGCCGGGACGAGTCTCGACTACGCGGCAAAATCTATTTGATAAATCCAAGAACCTTCTTCGGCAGGCGGGCAACTTCTGCGTCTGAAATTCCAAAATTGTCGGCAATCAGCGATGCCGGATTCGCGGACAGCCATCTCGATATTGAGATTTCTTCGAACCCGGGACTGTTGAATAGGATGACGAGTCTAGCTACTTTCCGTCGCAAAATAGCTCGTTCTGAATGAGCTATTCGTTTCTAGAGACCGCCTGATTCTGCTTGTGCGTTTCGATTTCTTCCGCTCGACCTGTTTGCGTCCCCGAGTCGCGGCGGGTAGAACCTCAAGCTCGTTGCAAGGACAGGCAGCGGCCGATCTGGATGATGTCGTCCGCGATAACGCCAGGGCCGATCCAGCGCTGCATACTTCGAACCCTCGATAGCGACAGCGATTCAACCTGGTGGTTAACATGGTCTACTCGAAATTGGACGAAAAGCTACCGAAAACACACCGGTTTTATTTCCAATTGCGATGGCCGAGCTAGTGAATCACTTATTCGCTTTACTCTCTCGTTCGACGACAGCGCGCAAGCTCTGGCACGATGGGCGTGCCAACGCTGTATGAGTGCCTCGAGAAATGAAGAATTTCTCAGGGGCAATTAGGGGGCACTAAGGATTCCCTCCCTTTCCTTTCAATACCTTAGAAGGCCAGGCCGCACCGCAAAGCTCCTTTGTTTCCATACAATTGGTGGATTCGATCCCCACCGCCCCTACCAGACCTCTCCGATACAAAAGCACTTAGCTGCTGGCCGCTGTACTACCGGTACAAATTTGTAGCGATTGCGATTTGCGAAAGCGCATTCCGCTGGGCGTCCGTATCGCTGTGGACGTAGTAACGGAGCGTGGTTTTGATATCCGTGTGCCGCAAGATTTGCTGCACAGTTTTGGGCGACACCTTGCTGTTGGCCAGTGCGGTGCCCAACCCGTGCCGGAATGCGTGCAACCCCACATCCTTCGTCGGCAAGACCAGCTTTCGGAGCAATGGCTTCAAACCGAACTTCACCACGTACTGCCACTTACGCGGGCGGCCATTCCTGTTTGGAAACAGAAGCCCACCGGAATTTCCTGCCACACGTTGCGCAAGTAGTTCGCGAGCATTACTTCCTTCAATAACGTCGTCGCGTGTCTTTACGAACTTTACGTGAAAAGATAAGTGTCTATTCACCAGTAGGTTGATGGCTGCGGGCTTGGCGAGGCGCTTGCTCTCTCGTGCAGAACTATTGTAATGGCCCACAGCATTGTCATACCAGTGTCCGCTTATTGTACCCAACCAATGTCTCTCATATAAAAAACATGTAGGCGCGGATGGAAGAAGGCGAAGCCTGCGCTGGGGCTCGAGAAAGCCATCTTCCTTCCCTGGGGGCTCGTTTGACCACGCACACGGATGTGACTGTTTGGCCCGGTAGGCCGTATCCTCTTGGCGCCACCTGGGATGGGGAAGGAGTGAATTTCGCGTTATCCTCGGAGCGTGCCGAGAGAGTTGAGTTGTGCCTCTTCGACCAATCAGGCCGCCGCGAACTTCACCGCATTTCCGTCAATGAACAAACCGATCAAGTGTGGCACTGCTATGTGCCGGAAGCTCGCCCCGGCTGTGTTTACGGATATCGCGTGCACGGCCCGTACGAGCCTGCTCAAGGTTTAAGGTTCAATCACCACAAGCTTCTCCTCGATCCTTACGCCAAGCAGATTCAGAGCGCCCTGAAGTGGCATGACTCCCTTTTTGCGTATCGTATCGGTCACCGCAACGAAGACTTTTCCCAGGATCGCCGCGACAGTGGCCCCAGCATGCTCAAAGGAATGGTGGTTGACCCGGCGTTCACTTGGGGCACGGATCGCCCGCCGCGCACACCTTGGCATCGCACGGTCATCTACGAAGTTCACGTCAAAGGCTTCACCATTCGGCATCCAGAAGTCCCGTCCACTTTGCGGGGCACGTACGCGGCCCTGGCCACAGCACCAGTCATCGACTATTTACTTCGCCTCGGAGTTACCGCGGCCGAACTGTTGCCGGTCCACACATTTGTCGATGACCGCCTGTTAGTGCAGCGCGGTCTGCGCAATTATTGGGGCTACAACTCCATCGGTTTCTTCGCTCCGGAGCCGCGCTACTGCGCTACCAACAGCATCCACGAATTCAAGACCATGGTGAAGACTTTGCACTCGGCCGGCATCGAGGTGATCCTGGACGTCGTTTATAACCACACTGCAGAAGGCAATCATCTGGGCCCCACTTTGTCTTTCCGCGGAATTGATAATCCCGCGTACTACCGTTTGGCCGCCGACAATCCCCGTTTCTACACCGACTACACCGGCACCGGCAACACGCTGAATATGCGTCACCCTCGCGTCCTGCAGTTGATCATGGACAGCCTGCGCTATTGGGTGTTGGAGATGCACGTCGACGGCTTCCGCTTTGATCTTGCGGCGACACTCGCGCGCGAGCTGCACGAAGTCGATCGTCTCGGAGCGTTTCTCGACATCATCCACCAGGATCCTGTGCTCTCCCAAGTGAAACTGATTGCCGAACCTTGGGACCTCGGTGAAGGCGGTTATCAGGTGGGAAAATTTCCCGCCGGCTGGGCCGAATGGAACGATAAATACCGCGATGCCGTGCGTTCCTACTGGAAGGGCGATGGCGGGCTGATCGGCGAGCTCGCCTACCGCTTCACCGGCTCCAGCGATCTTTACGCGCGCAGCGGGCGCAAACCTTATGCCAGCATCAATTTTGTTACTGCGCATGATGGTTTCACCCTGCAGGACCTTGTCAGCTACAACACCAAGCATAATTACGCCAACGGTGAAGAAAACCGCGACGGCACTGACAATAACCGCAGCTGGAACTGCGGAGCGGAAGGCCCCACGGACGATCCCCAAATCAAGCGCCTGCGCTCCCAGCAGAGACGCAATTTCCTCGCCACGCTGCTGCTGTCACAGGGGGTTCCTATGCTGCTTTCGGGCGACGAGATCGGCCATACACAGCAAGGTAACAACAACGCATACTGTCAGGACAATGAGATCAGTTGGCTCGATTGGAATCAGGAGAGAGTGGACAAAGCCCCTCTTGATTTCGTTCAGCGGCTGATCGCTTTACGTAGAGACCATCCGGTTTTTCGCCGTCGGAATTTCTTTCAGGGCCGCAAAATCAAGGGCGCTGAGATCAAGGACATCGTCTGGTTTAAACACGACGGCCACGAGATGACCGACGAGGAATGGAACCAGGACTTCGCACGTTCTTTAGGCCTGTTGCTCTCGGGAGATGCTGTCGATGAAATTGACGAGCGCGGCCAGAGCATCAAAGACGAAAATTTCGCCATTCTCCTGAATGCTCATCACGAGGAGATTCATTTCGTTCTGCCCGCCCGTACGCCGGACTCAGGCTGGTTCGTGCTCGTGGACACCTCTTGTCAGACATCCGAGGACGCCAACCGTTTTTATTCCAGTGGTGATTCCTATCCCCTGCAGCCGCGTTCGCTGGTGCTGCTAGTCGAACGTGCTCCCGACCGAATCCGTGCGGACAATAGGAGGCGGACTCCGGCTCCGGCTCCGTGAAGCATCAGCACAAAATGCCCTTTGGCGCTGAAATCCTCGACGATGCCGCGGTCCGGTTTCGCCTTTGGGCGCCGCGCGCACAGAGCCTCGCAGTTGAACTTCCTTCGAAGAGCTTGCCCATGAGTGCTCTGGACGACGGTTGGTTCGAATGCATCACCCGCGAGGCCGGCCCTGGCACGCGATATCAGTTCACTGTCGACCGCCGCGATAAAGTTCCTGATCCAGCCTCTCGCTACCAACCTTCCGGCGTGCACGGTCCCAGCGAAGTTATTCATCCGGAGGCGTTCGAATGGCGACAGAACAACTGGCATGGCCGCCCTTGGGAAGAAACGATTCTTTACGAACTGCATTTGGGATCTTTTTCCCCGGAAGGTACGTTCGCCGGCGCCGAACGCAAGCTGGACTACCTCGCAGAACTGGGCATCACCGCCATCGAACTCATGCCGCTTTCCAGTTTTCCGGGCCAGCGGAATTGGGGCTATGACGGTGTCTTGCCCTACGCTCCCGCCGCTGTTTATGGGCGGCCCGATGAGCTCAAGCACCTAATAGATTCCGCTCATTCCAAAAACATGATGGTTTTTCTCGACGTCGTTTACAACCACTTCGGCCCCGAAGGGAATTATCTGCACCTGTATGCGCCGCAATTTTTCACCGAGCGCCACCACACTCCATGGGGCCAAGCGATTAATTTCGATGCTCCGGGCAGCCGGACGGTGCGCGACTACTTCATTCATAATACGCTCTACTGGCTTGAGGAATATCGCATTGATGGTCTGCGATTTGACGCCGTGCATGCTATTTTCGACGATTCCAATCCCGATATTCTGAGTGAGCTGGCCGAGACCGTCCGGAAAACGCTCAGTCACGAACGCCACGTTCACCTGGTACTGGAAAACGACAACAATGCCGCGCATTATCTGAGCAGCGAGCCTCGCAAACCATCGCGCTTGTACAATGCCCAGTGGAACGACGACATCCACCACGCCGCTCATGTTCTACTCACCGGCGAGTCCGATGGTTACTACGCGGATTATTCGCCAAATCCGGCGCGTCATCTCGGGCGATGCCTCGCACAGGGCTTTTCCTATCAAGGGGAATCTTCGGTATACCGCGATGGGAAACCCCGGGGCGAACCGAGCCGCCACTTGCCATTAGACGGTTTTGTTTCTTTTCTCCAGAATCATGACCAGGTAGGGAATCGTGCCTTCGGTGAACGAATCACCAGTCTCGCAGACGCCAACAAGATCAAGGCTGTGTTAGCAGTCTTGCTTTTAGCTCCTTCGCCCCCACTCTTGTTCATGGGAGAGGAGTTCGGCGCAAGCACTCCCTTTCTCTTTTTCTGCGACTTTGAACCTGCTCTGGCTGTGAATGCCAGGGAGGGCCGTCGCTCCGAATTCGCGCGATTTGCCGAGTTCAGCTCTCCCGAGGCGCAGGCCCGCATTCCTGATCCGAATAGGGAAGAAACCTTCTTCCGTTCAAAGCTCGATTGGGCTTGCTTGCAATCAGCGCCACACCGCGGCTGGCTATCGTTCTATCGCCAACTGCTCGCACTCCGCCGAAAAGAGATCGCGCCGCGCATCAAAGATGTCGAACCCGGCAAATCGAAATTCGAAGTGATCGGCAGTGACGCAGTGCGGGCCCGTTGGCTCCTGGCCTCTGGCCGAGCGTTGGCCCTGATCGCCAATTTCAGCACTGAGAGACTCGATATTCCCGAGGCACCTGAAGGCGCGCTGCTCTATACGACCGCCGACGCTCTTGGCTCGAGGCAGGGAAGCCTGGATGTACCGCCGCTCACCACCGCATGGTTTCTGAAATGAAGAAAGCGCCGGGCATTCCCGTTGTCACCTATCGTCTGCAGTTCAATCGGGACTTTACGTTCTCTCAGGCCGCCGACCTGGTCCCGTACCTCGCATCGCTGGGCGTTTCTCATTGTTATGCCTCTCCTTACCTACGGGCACGGCCCGGGAGCATGCATGGCTATGACATCATCGACCATCATCAACTCAATCCAGAAATCGGCAGCTCCGAAGATTACGAGCGCTTCGTGGACGCCCTTCACGAACATGGCATGGGCCAGATTCTCGACATCGTTCCCAATCACATGGGCATCCTGGGCAAGGACAATGCCTGGTGGCTCGATGTCTTGGAAAACGGTCGAGCCTCGACCTACGCTAGCTATTTCGACATCGACTGGGAACCCCTCAAAGGCGAATTGCAAGGGAAGGTGCTGGTCCCGGTGCTCGGTGATCAATATGGTTCCGTGCTCGACCGCGGCGAACTGAAACTCACTTTCGACCAGGAACGCGGCGAGTTTAGCTTGTTCTATTTCGAGCATCGTTTTCCGATTGATCCCCGGGAATACCCGCGCATTCTCGGCAGAGAGATCGAGACCCTGGAGCGGGAATTGGGCGCACAGGACGGAGATTTTCTGGAGCTACAAAGCCTGCTTTCGGCTTTCAGCCGTTTGCCGGGCCGGGAAGGCATTGGGGGGAAGCAGCAAGCCGAACGGCTGCGCGACAAGGAAATCCATAAACGGCGGCTAGCCGTCTTGTGTGAGCGTTCGGTCCCTATGGTTCGCTTCATCGCTCGAAATATCCGAAGCATGAACGGTTCTCCAGGAGATTCCGCTTCCTTCGATGAACTCCACGAACTCATCAAAACCCAGTCCTATCGCCTGGCTTTCTGGCGGGTCGCCGCCGATGACATCAACTATCGCCGTTTTTTTGACATTAATGATCTCGCGGCTTTGTGCCAGGAAAACCGAGCAGTTTTCGACCAGACTCACGAATTCGTTTTGCAACTCCTTTGCGAAGGCAAGATCGACGGGCTGCGTATCGACCACCCCGACGGTCTTTATAATCCACGCCAGTATTTTGAGCGTCTGCGGAGCAGCCGGAGCTCTTCTTCCCACGAAGAGCCGAGCGCCAGTCCTTATTACATCGTCGCCGAAAAAATCCTCGGCGGCACGGAACAATTGGCGCCCGATTGGCCGATTCACGGCACTACCGGTTACGTTTTCGCTAATCTGGTAAACAACCTTTTCGTCGATTCCAATGGCCAGCCAAGGATGGATCGTATCTATCGCTTGTTCACCGGTCAGCGGACCTCTTTCCAGCAATCACTCGATGAATCTAAGAAGCTGGTCATGGATCACTGGCTCAATAGCGAATTGAACGTACTTGCCAGCCATCTCAACCGCATCGCTCTTGCCGACCGTCACACTTGTGATTTCACTTTGAAGAGCCTGCGCGACGCGCTTACGGAGATCATCGCGTGTTTCCCGGTGTATCGCACCTATGTGACCGAGGAAGGAGTCTCTGCCAGTGACCGCGGCTACATCAACGAAGCTGTCTCCTCCGCAAAATCCAGAAGCACCGCAGCCGATTCATCGGTGTACGATTTTATTGCCGAAGTCCTGCTGAGCAGTAGAACGGAAGGCCACTCGCATTTCTATCAACGTTCGGTCATTCATTTCGCCATGCGCTTTCAGCAGTACACCAGCGCCTTGATGGCCAAAGGCCTGGAAGACACCTGCTTCTACCGCTATAACCGCCTGGTCTCCCTCAACGATGTGGGCGGCACGCCGCTCCGCTTTGGCGTGTCCGTAGAGGAATTCCATCAAGAAATTCAGCACCGCGCCAGGATTTGGCCCCACGAAATGCTTGCAACCTCCACCCATGACTCCAAGCGTTCGGAGGACGTGCGCGCGCGCATTAATGTCCTTTCCGAGATTCCACTGGAGTGGCTTCGCCAGGTGCGCAGTTGGCGTCAGCTAAATCACGACAAGAAAACCATCTGGGACGAAACCGAAGCCCCTACTCCGAACGATGAATATCTTTTCTATCAGACGCTCGTCGGCGCGTGGCCCCTGGGAGCAGCCGCGGAGGAGCTGCCTGCAAGTTTTGCGGAACGGCTTCGCGGTTACATGCTGAAAGCGATTCGCGAGGCGAAAGATCAAACCAGCTGGAACAATCAGAACCAGCGTTACGAGGCAGCGGTCGTCCATTTTGTGGATTCCGTCGTGCAATCCAGAGACTTTCGCCAGGTGTTCCTGCCGTTTCAACAAAAGGTGGCTCAGTTGGGCATGTTGAACAGCTTGGCGCAAACCTTGATCAAGCTTACGGTCCCGGGTGTTCCTGATATTTATCAAGGCAACGAATTTTGGGAGTTCAGTTTGGTTGATCCCGATAACCGTCGCCCTGTGGATTACGCTGTTCGTCAGCAAGTTCTCCGGCAGCTACATTCCTACAAAGACGAGTCGGGCTCCGGGGCAGGCACCCGTGAGTTGCTGCAGAACCCGAGTGATGGCCGCATTAAGCTCTACATGATCTGGAAACTGCTCGGGCTGCGTAACCGCCATCGTGACCTATTTCGCGACGGGGAATACGTCCCGCTCGGAACCCTTGGCGAGCACGCGAACCATGTGCTCGCATTTGCCAGAACAGGCCATACCGAGTCTATTATCGTCGCAGTCCCACGGCTCTGCGCGAAACTGCTGAAAGGCAAACTGCCTCTCTGTCCCGGTTGCGATGTCTGGCAGGACACTCGAATTCAGCTTTCGTTCGGCGGCACATCGTTTCAGAACCTGTTCACGGGCGAGTTGGTGTGGGCGCGGGAAAACGGCAATGTCTCCGAACTCCCTGCAGCCCAGCTGTTCGCCCATTTTCCCGTCGCGCTGTTAATTGCAGCTAAGGAGCAGAACTCGGACAGCATCGGGCAGTGAACCCGCGTCGGAATCGCCGTGCCAGGATCGGATTATTCATGAAGGTATGGCGGCGATGAAGCGCTTCAGGTTGTTCAGAAATACGGCATGGTGAGATTTTCGGGCGTAATATCCACAACCAGTTTCGGACGTGCTTTCCCGGTGCCACGGAGGTTGGTTGAGTCGTGGATCATTCCACCAATAAGCATGAAATCGGGCCAGTTCGGCCAGCGCATGCCGTGCCTGACCCGTCCGAACGCAGTGAACACAAGCTACGGCTACGACGGAGACAACCTCATCGAGGAGACCAATTCCAATGGTGCGGTGATTACCCGCTACACCCAGAGCGGTAACTTCGACGAGCGGCTCGCGATGTTGCGCGGCGGAGCGACGAGTTTCTACCAGGCCGATGGTCGTGGTTCGGTCACGTCGTTGAGCAACGCAGCGGGTTCGCTTGCCCGGACCTACACATTTGATTCGTATGGCAAGCAAAC
>WNGH01002128.1_pt1 | contig 34011 bp, 28 predicted proteins | sample 5400631 | NCBI WGS metagenome assembly WNGH01 (sample SAMN13153373, study PRJNA577476) | soil metagenome | isolation source: 115 cm soil or saprolite under Garry oak tree replicate 1 | place: USA:California | collected 2016-06-15
GATTGCGGCGCGGCACACGTAGAACACGGCGTCCAGGTTGGCGCGCTGTGTGGCGTCCCACTGCGCGTCGGTCATGCGTGCCACCGGCACGTCGTCGGGCGGCCACACGCCGTGGTTCACGATGAGCAGATCGAGCCCCCCCAACGCCCGCGCCGCTTCGTCCACGGCACGCTGCGCCGCGCCGGCGTCCCCCAACTCTCCCGCGATCGCCACCGCCTTAGACCGCCCTGGCCCGCCCTCGACCGCCCTGACCGTCTCCTCCGCCTCAGCCCGCCGGCTCAAGTACCCGACCGCCACGCTTGCGCCCGCCTGCGCCAGCAGCAGCGCCGTCGCCCGCCCGATGCCGCGGCCGCCCCCGGTCACGAGCGCGCGCTTGCCCGACAACGAGATCACAGTCTGAGTGTCGCCTCGACGATTTCACAGATCACATGCTCGACGGCGAGATGCAGCTCCTGGATGTGGGACGTCTCGTCGGCCGGAATCACGAGGCACTCGTCCACCAGCTCGCGCGCCGCGCCGCCCCCCTTGCCGAGCAGCGCCACCACGCCCACGCCCTTGGCTCGCGCCGCCTGCGCGGCGCGCACGACGTTGGGGCTCTCGCCGCTGGTCGAGTGCAGCACCACGAGATCGCCGGGACGGGCCAGCGCCTCGATCTGGCGGGCGAAGATCTCGTCGAAGCCCAGGTCGTTGCCGCACGCGGTGAGGAGCGACGTGTCGGTGGTGAGCGCGATCGCCGGCAGCGCGCGCCGGTTGTGGCTGTAGCGGACGACGTATTCGGTGGCCAGGTGCTGGGCGTCCGCGGCGCTGCCGCCGTTCCCCGCAAAGAAAAGGGTGCCGCCCCCCTGCAGCGTCTCGATGTACCGGCCGGCCAGCCGGGCCATGTCGTCGGCGTGGTGCTCGGCCACCCGCGCCGCGAGCGCCGCGAGCCCGGTCAAGCCCGCCCGCGCTCGCTCCGCCGGCGTCACCGGGTGATCCCCGGATCACCTACTGCACGAACGAAGGCCGCCAGTTCTGACTCCGCGGCTTCGATCACCGTGCCGATCACGACGAAGTCCGCGCCTGCGGCGCGGGCGGCCTGTGCCTGCTCCGGACGCCTGATCCCGCCGCCCACGAACAGCGGCAGCTCCCCCCCCACCGCGTCGCGGCACGCCCGGATCACGTCTCCCGGCACGGGCCGCGGCGCGCCGCTCCCCGCGTCGACGTAGATCGCCCGCATCCCGATCAGCCGGGCGGCGGTGGCGTGGGCCGCGGCCAGCTCGGGCTTGTCCGCCGGCAGCGGCCGGGTCTGGCTCACCGCCTCGACACTCGTCACGCGCCCGCCGTCGATCAAGATGTAACCGGTCGACAGCGTCGGCACGGGATGGCGTTTGAGGAACGGCACGGCGCGCACGTGCTCTTCGATGAGATACTGCGCGTTGCGCCCGGACACGAGCGACAGGAACAGCACCAGGTCCACGTCGTCGGTGAGCTGCATGGCGGAGCCGGGAAATAGCGCCACGGGGAAGCCCGGAACCGCCTGGCGAATCGCCCGGGCGACGAGCTGGGTGTCTCGCGTGCCGTCGAACGAGGAGCCGATCAACAGACCCGCGGCTCCCGCCGCGCGTGCTTCTCGCGCCACCCGCTCCGCCTCGGCTGGCGCCGTCCGGCTCGGGTCCACCAGGACGAGCAGCCCAGGCCGGCGGTCGAGGAAGCTCATTTCGTCCTCCCCTGCCCCGCCGCCACCCGATCGGCGAGCGCCGCCAGGCCCCGCACGTCCTGCTCCGCTTGCGCTTCGAACGCGTAGGTGACGAAGGCGTCCGCTGCGAGCAGATCGAGCGCCAGGTCCCGTCCTCCCTCCGGCCGCCCCGTCACGCGGGCCAGCACCGCATCACCCAGCTCGGCCAAATGGGCCGGGAGCCACTCGTCGGAATCGGTCACCGCCGCCTCCAGGTGGGCACGCAGCGCCGGTGGCGGCGCCGGGCGGCGATCGCGCTCGCGATCTCCCCGGCTTTGACACCGCGCTCCACCAGGTCATCGGTGACCGCGACGTGCACGCCGGGCCGCTCGCCGTTCGTGAACAGCACCGAGATCGCCCGCTTGTGACTCGCCCGGAACGCATCCATCAGGGCCCCGATCTGGTTGCGGTCGTCGAGATCGCTCTGATCGATGTACAGCTCGACGTCGCCGATCCGCTCCACGTTTCCCGTTTCCCGCTTCCCGCTTCCCGTCCGGAGCAGCTCCTCGATCCGCTTCTCGAGCTTGCGGTTCTCCTCCAGCAGCGTCTCGATCCGCTTGACCAGGTGTTCCGGCTGTGCCTTGAGCACAGCCGCAGCCTCCGCGAGTTGATGCTCGAGCCGTCGTACCAGGGCGTAGGCGCCCAGCCCCGTCACCGCCTCGATGCGGCGTACGCCGGCGGCCGCGCCCGTCTCGTGCGTGAACCGAAACAGCGCGATCTGGCCGGTGGCCGGAACGTGCGTCCCGCCGCACAGCTCGAGCGAGACTCCCGGTACGTCGACCACACGGACGACGTCGCCGTATTTCTCGGTGAAGAACGCCATCGCGCCTGCCGCGATCGCCTCCTTGTACTTCATCTCCCGCGTTTCGACCGGGAGGTTTTCCCAGATGTGCGCGTTCACCTCTTCCTCGACGCGCGCCAGCGTCGGGTCGTCGATCGGCCCGTGGTGCGCAAAGTCGAACCGCAGCCGATCGGGAGCGACCACCGACCCCTGCTGGCGTACGTGCGGACCGAGGATCTTTCGCAGCGCGGCATGCACCAGGTGCGTCGCCGTGTGGTTGCGCTCGATGTTCTTGCGCCGCCGCTCGTCCACCTGCGCCAGAACGGCGGTCGGTTCCAACGCGTCCTCGAAGTGCCCAACGACGGCGCTCGCGCCATCCACCTTTTCCACCTCGGAAACGTCGAGCTCCCACCCTTCCCCCTTCACTCTTCCCGTGTCACTGACCTGTCCACCCGACTCGACGTAGAAGGGGTTCTCCGCGAGCACGATTTCGACCCGGTCTTCCGACTGGCGAAACTTGAGGACCTCGGTCTCGGCCGCGGTCGTCTCGTATCCGACCCACTTTTGCTTCTTCTTGGGCTTCACGGTGCGCCACTCGCCGGGGCGCTTCACTACGACGCTTGGGGGGTGTCCCTTTTTCAGCGTCCCCGACCCGGCGCGTGACCGCTTGCGTTGTTCCTCGAGCGCCCGCTCGAACCCGGCGATGTCCACCGCCTGGCCCCGCTCCGCCGCGATCAGCTGGGTCAGATCGATCGGGAACCCGTAGGTGTCGTACAGCTTGAACGCGTCCTCTCCTGAGATGACCGGTGTGCCCTTCAGCTCGTCGAGGCGCGCCAGTCCGCCCTCGATCGTATCGAAGAACCTCTCCTCCTCGGCACGTGTCACGCTCTCGATGTCCGCGCGCTTCCGCACGAGCTCGGGATACACGCCGCCCATCAGGTCCTCGACCGTGCGCACCAGGTGCACCAGCGTCGGCTCGCGGCGCCCCAGCAGCCAGGCGTGCCGGACCGCCCGCCGCAGGATGCGCCGCAACACGTACCCGCGCCCCTCGTTCGACGGGTACACACCGTCGGCGAGCAGGAACGCCACCGCCCGAGCGTGATCGGCCAGCACCCGGTAGGACGCGCCGCGCTCGCCTCGGTCGTATCGCGTCCCGACCACCTCGACCGCCCGCTCGATGATCGGCATGAACACATCGGTGTCGTAGTCGGAGGAGACGTGCTGCATCACCGACGTCACGCGCTCGAGGCCGGCGCCCGTGTCGACTGACGGCGCGGGGAGCGGGACGCGGGACCCGTCCGCCTGCTGGTCATACTGCATGAACACCAGATTCCAGATCTCCAGCAGCTGCCCCGCCTCACTCAGCGCGACGAAATCGTCCAGGCGCAGTTCCGCGTTCCGCGTTCCGCGTTCCGCGTTGGTCCGAATGTCCACCAGGATCTCCGAGCACGGCCCGCACGGCCCGGTCTCCCCCATCTGCCAGAAGTTGTCCTTGTCCCCCAGTCCGTAGATGCGCGACTCGGCGATCCCCGCGATCTGGCGCCACAGCCGGCGGGCTTCGTCGTCGCTGTGATGCACCGTGATGTAAAGCCGGTCGGGAGCGATGCCGAGCCAGTCCTTCCCCGTCACCCACTCCCAGGCATACTCGATCGCCTCCTGCTTGAAGTAGTCCCCGAAGGAGAAATTGCCCAGCATCTCGAAGAACGTGTGGTGGCGGGCCGTGTGGCCGACCTGCTCCAGGTCGTTGTGCTTGCCGCCGGCCCGGACGCACTTCTGGCAGGTCACTGCACGCCTGTAATCGCGCCGCTCGAGCCCCTGGAACACACGCTTGAACTGCACCATGCCTGCGTTCGTGAAGAGCAGAGTCGGGTCGTCCGCCGGGACCAGCGAGGAACTGGGCACCGGATGGTGTTTCCGGGCAGTGAAGTAGCTGAGAAACTGCTGGCGAACTAGGGCGGCACGCATGCGCGCAAATATAGCGCGGCCGCGCGCCCAACTCAAAGGTTCATCTGCAGTTACCCGCCTAGGCCGCGGATTGCACCTGGCGTTCCGGATCGGCGTGCTTCAATCCACGCGGGCGCTCGAGCGCCGCATTGAGCAACTCGAAGCCGAAATGGGTGGGCGAGACGTACCACGGCGAGACCGGCTGCCGCTGCAGATGGAAAGGATCGGCGCCCGGCGTGACGAGTCCGCCGTACGCGGAGAGACAGCACCCGAAGCCCGCCATCCGCACCACGGCTCGATTCGCCGCGGTGATCTGATCGCGTTGGCCGAAGGGGTAGCTGAAGTGCCGCACGGGACCGCCCAGCTCTCGCTCCAGCCGGCTCTTGGAGCCGAGGATTTCCCGCGTCGCGGCGCCGCCGGGCGCGCGGCTCAGATCGACGTGCGTCATGGTGTGGGACCCGATCTCGAAGCCCCGGGCAGCGAGCGCGCGCACCTCGTCCCATCTCATCCACAGCGGTTTGACCTCTCCCGACATCGCCCACGCTGGAGCGGCGCGGGAGCCGACCAGCTCCGTGGTGACGAAGAAACAGGCCGGGAGGCGACGCAGCGACAGCTCGGCCGCCGCCAGGTCGTGATTGTCCCGATAGCCGTCATCGAACGTGATCACCAGGCAACGACTCACATCCCTCCCGTCGGCCAAGCGATCGAGCAGCTCACCGAGCGAGATCACGCGGAAGTACTTCTCGAAGAAGTCGCAGAAGTCGCCGAATGCTTGCGCCGTCGACCAGAGACCGCTCTCACCCGCCCGCTCCCCGACGCGGTGAAACAGCACGATGACGGCCCTGTCGCGCAGCAGCACCCGGTGCAACCCGGTCCGAAATGCCACCGCGCCGAGCAGGCTCTTGACGCGCCGATGGACGATGCGGCGCCACGCGTCGCGCCCGCGCACCAGGCCCGCCAGCAACCGGGGTGCGCCCAGCCGGCGCCCCACGCCCTGCAGCGCGCGCCCGACGAGTTGGCGGGTGACGCTCCACAGCGGCCGCAGGTCGTCGCGCGCGAACCAGGCACCTTCCTCGACGCCGCGTAGCGACCCGAGCCAGCCGCGCAGCGTCAGTCGCCCATCCCGCGCCCGCACCAGGCTCGAGTCCAAGTCCGCGTCTTCGACGATCCACTTGCGTCCGGCGCGCATCGGAGCCAGCCATACCGGCTGCCCCGTCAAGTCCGAATACAGGAAGCGCGCCACGTCCATCCCCTGCTCGTCCACGAACAACCGGAATGTCGCGCCGATGCGCGGGTTGGGATCGAGCAGCTTATAGAGGCCGTCGCGCGCATCGTACCGGAACCCGATGTCGAGCACACCCTGATATCGCAAGGCCCACATGAAATTGATGGTGAGCCGAGCGACCTCCGTGTTGTCCACGCACACGCCCAGGCTGGTGGCGCCGCCCTGCGCCGGGTGTTGGCGCAGCTTGCGACCCGTGAAGCCGGCAACGCACTCGGACCACTCGTTGAAGACCCCGTTGAACATCCACACGGTCGTGTCATCACCTGGGACGTATTCCTGGAGCATGAGATTGGGTGCGTCCCCGTCCTCCCACTCGCCGTAGTGACGCAACAGCTCTTCCGCCGTGCGCGCCACCAGGAGGCGGCGACCGGTGCGCCGTTCCAGCCGCGTCGGGTTGATGGCTTTCAGCACCACCGGGAACGAGGCCCGCGACAGGAACTGCAACACGTCATCGCGCGACCGGGGGAAAACCACCGCGGGGGTCGGGACGCCGTGCTCCTGGGCCAGCCGGAACACCTCCCGCTTGTCCGTGAGGGCCCGGACCACCCGGGGCGACGGTCGCGGAAACAGGAATCGCGGCGTCAGCTCGTCCGCGTGCTCCGCGACGAGCACGGCCGCGGCGTCGGTCGTGGGAATCAGCACCGCCGGCCCCACGCGCTTCCCCAAGTCGTCGAGGAAGATCAGCGTGTCGGCGACGGGCGCCTGCTCGCAATCCCACACGTGCGCGCCGCGGCAGTAGCGCGAGGCGAACCCGGGAGCGCGCCGATCGCGATCCACACCGTGCACACGGACGCCCAGTCTCCCGAGGCTTCTGGCCACGCCGAGACCGCCGTAATGAAATCCCAGCACTACCGCCGGAACGGAGGGGTTGATGCGCGTCATGCGGCGGCCCCGGCGGCCTGTCGGACGGCTACGACCTCTCCGTGCTGCAACTGGTACACGTCGGAGAGGTCGTGCAGGTGCCCGAGGATGAAGTCGAGGTCGTCGACCTGGCCGGTGCGCCGCAGGTAGGCCGCGCTGTGACTCCCCACCCAGGCATCGGCCGGCGCATCGCGCCACCGCTCAACCAGCTCGGTGGTGGTCCGGTCCTGCGGGGCATACCCCGCGTCGAGCAGCGCCGCGGCGATCTGGGCACAGCACATCTGATCCTCTTCACGGAACTCCCCACGGCTCGCGGCCCCCAGCACCGCAACGCGGCGATGGCGGCCGGCCAGCCAACGGCCCAGCTGCCGGCTGTTACGGAAGCACCCGAGGTACGTCGGCCCACACCGGCCGGTAGCGTCGAGCAGGGGCGTGCCGGAAGACGATACCAGCACCATGGGTCGATCGACGTCGGTGCGGCGCGCCAGCTCGGCCGGGCTGTTCCCCAGCTCGAACCCCGGGGGCAGTTCGCCGCCAACTTCTCCCGCGAGGAGCGGCCGCTCCAGCCGCGCGGCGCGCTGCAGCGCGGCACCCACGGTCGGCGCCGCGAAGCAGCGTCGCCCCAGCGCCACTGCCGTGACCGCCGTGGTAATCGCACGAACCACATCGACCGCCACGAACGCGTAGCCGCTCGTAAAGCGACCCGGCGTGTCGCGGAAACAATCGATCGCTACCGTGCGATAGGCTGGAACCATCGGCTCACTCGCCCATCGCCCGGGTCGCGACCTCGGCGTCGCGACGGGGGAGCCTGAGCCGCGGTTTGGCGAAGGCGTCGGCGTGCAGGCCCCGGCGATAGATCTCGACCCGCAGCAGCTCCTCCAAGCGGACGTTGCCGAGGCGCACGTCCGGACCGAAATGATCGAGCAGGGCGAATTGACTGGGCTTGGTGGGAGCCTCGAACGTCAGGGCCTCCAGGCCGAAGGCAGTGGCGAACCGATCTGCGAACCGGCGGCTCAGTCCGCCGCTGCCGTCGAACAGCCCGACCCCTTGCGCGCTTTCCCGCGCCTCCAGCACGAGCTGCCGTGCCCCCGCGTCGAGCCAGGCGCGCCCGGCGCCGATCAGTGAGTCGACGGTGTCACCCGTGAACGCCCCGCCGCACTTCTCGCCCAACTCGAACTGGACCTCGAGCCCCCGCTCCAACGCCATCCCCACCACACGGTCAGGGTCCAGCTGGCGGGCGGCGAACCCCGTGCCGCACTCGACCCGCGTCACGCCCAAGTCAGCGCACAGATCGAGGTAGGCAGGCAACGCGCCCTGCGCCACCGCGACCTCGAAGGGCCCTCCCCCGGTGACCGTCGGGACACCATGCCGCCGGGCCGCGCCGATCTTGCGGCGCGTGGCGCTCTCGGCGGCGATGAGCCAGCACGCCATGGAGATCTTGAGTGTCGACATCAGGTGGGCGCTTTGCGCGAGATGAGCTTCTAGCGTCAGGGGGTCGTACCCGGGGTCGAACGGGCTGGTCGCGGGCTTCAGCTCCGGCACACCGATCGTATTAAGGAAGGCGGCTGTGTGCTGTTCTCCGAGCATTGGCTTCGACCCCCCTCTGTGGCGCAGCGGCCGCGTTGCAGCCGCTCGTCATCCGATCGGGCAAAACGGGGGCCAACCGAGTCGGATGGAGACAGGAGCAGTGCGTATGTTGCATAGACGCCACGGTCGTTTTACCGCCGCAACACCTCATTCACGACGTCAAGCGCCATCGCGCCAGAATAGCCGCGCCGGGCTAGGAAGGCGAGTAACCGCCGTTTGCGGACGACAGGTGGAAGGTCGCCCAGCTGGCGCGCCCGCCTCGCGGCCACCGCCCGCGCCTCGATCTCGGGCGTCAAACCCTCGTCCTCGAGCGCCCGGCGCACCGATTCTTCCGCGACGCGGGCGTCCACGCCTTGCGCGCGCAAGTCTTTGACGAGGCGTGCCGGCCCGCGGCCGCGCGCGGCCCGTACCGCTGCGTACTGCTCCGCGAAGCGACGGTCATCGATCAGGCCGCGCGCTTCCAGGCGCCGTAGGGCCGCTTCCACGGCCTCGCGCGGGTGCTGCTTCTGGATCAGTTTCCGACCCAAGTCGTGCCGCGCGTGCCCACGCCGTGTCAGGACGCGCAACGCGGCCCGGCATGCGGCCTCGATGTCGGCGAGCTCCCGCAACCGCGTCAGCACCGCTGCCGGGATCTCCCGTCCGATATCGAGCCGCAGCGACACCAGCGCATCTCCGGGGAGTGACGCAAATCGCCCCCGGTCCACTTCGACCAGCCGGTAGCCCGACTGGCGTGGATCGGGGGCGAGGCCCGTGAGGATCGGCACGGGGTGTTTACTCCTCGGGGGAGGCGGCCTCCTCGTCGGCGGCGACCGGGGCGGGCTTCACGCCGAGGTGCTCCTTGACCTTGGCCTCGACTTCGACCGCGAGGTCGGGATGATCCTTCAGATACAGCTTCGCGTTCTCGCGGCCCTGTCCGATACGCTCCTTGCCGTAGGCGTACCAGGCCCCGGACTTCTCGATGATCCCCGCTTCCGCCGCAATGTCCACGAGCAGCGACTCATGGCTGATGCCCTCGTCGAACATGATGTCGAACTCGGCCTGCCGAAACGGCGGGGCAACCTTGTTTTTGACCACCTTGACGCGCACGTGGTTACCGATCACCACCTCGCGCTCCTTGACCGGCCCGATGCGGCGCATGTCGAGCCGCACCGAAGCGTAGAACTTGAGGGCCCGGCCGCCGGTAGTGGTCTCGGGGTTGCCGAACATGATCCCGATCTTCTCACGCAGCTGATTGATGAAGACCACGGCCGTGCGCGAGCGATTGATCGCTCCGGCGAGCTTGCGGAGCGCTTGGCTCATGAGGCGCGCCTGCAGGCCGGGGAGCGAATCCCCCATGTCCCCCTCGATCTCGGCCTTGGGCACGAGCGCCGCCACCGAGTCGATCACCACCACGTCCACCGCCCCGGAGCGCACCAGGATCTCCGTGATCTCGAGCCCCTGCTCGCCCGTATCGGGCTGGGAGACGAGCAGGTTGTCGATGTCCACACCCAGCTTCTTGGCGTACTCGACGTCGAGCGCGTGCTCGGCGTCGATGTACGCCGCCGCGCCACCTTGGCGCTGCGCGTTGCCCACGAGGTGCAACGCCAGCGTCGTCTTGCCGCTCGACTCGGGCCCGAAGATCTCCGTCACCCGGCCTCGCGGGATGCCGCCGATGCCGATCGCCGCATCCAGATTGATGGCGCCGGTCGGAATCACCTCCACCCGCACGCGGGGTGAATCGGCGCCCATCCGCATGATGGCGCCCTTGCCGCACGTCTTCTCGATCTGCGTAATGGCGAGATTCAGGGCCTTCCTGCGCTCCTCGGTGAGCCGCGGGGCTTCCTTTTCTTCGGCCGGCATGAGTGTCCTCGACATGGGTTGGGAGCCTCCTGTATGAGGCCCGAATATATACCGAAGACCGGGCTACCGCCAGCCAGGTCGGAACGCGTCCGCCAGGTGCTCCAACTTATTGTCGATGAGTGCGATGCAATCGAAGCGGTAGACGTCGGCCGGTCGGCCATGCCGATCCACCCACACCCGTGCGGCCTTCACCAGCTCCCGCCGCTTGGCGCCGGTCACCGCCTCGAGCGGGCTGCCGAACGCCGTCCCGCGCCGCGCCTTGACCTCGACGAAGGCAACGAGGCTCCCCTGCCGCGCAATGAGATCGATCTCCTTGTGCCCCACTCGGAACCGGTGCGCCAGGATGTGCCAGCCGCGGGACAACAGGTACTGGATCGCCTGTTCCTCCCCGGCGAGTCCCCGCTTGTGGCGGTCGTCGGTCCACGCGGTCGGGTCTGAGCGCACGCCGTTCGTCACACGCGATAAACTAGCGCCGCGCGCCTGGAACACCAAACCATTTTCACGCAGCGCGAGCTATTCCCACGCTACGGCGTGGGCGCAGTCGGTCGAAGGTGGTCGATTGTCTAGTGGAGGACGCGGGTCAGTCCGTAAATCCCACCCGCCAGGCTGACGACCAGCCAGAGGAACCGCATGTGCTCGGTGACATCGCTACTGCCTGGTACGAAGAGCTGATCCCCGTTCTGCAGGTTGGCGTCTTCCAGGGTGCGACCCGCAGCGATCGCTTCCTGCACCGGGCGCCCCTTCAAGACAGTGGCGCCACTGCGCTCGATCCGCAGGTTCTTCATCTTCGCGTCGCGCACCGTGCCGCCCGCCGCCATGAGGGCATCCGACAGGGTGACGTCCGAAGGAACGAAGTAGTAGCCCGGCTTCGCGACCGCTCCCTGCACCGAGACGCGCAGCAGCGGGCGGGCGCGCACCGCCGGGTACTTGAGATACTGGCTCAGCTGCTGGCTCAAGTAATCTTGCAGTTCCGAGCGCAGCACGCCGCGCAGGGAAATCGGGCCCCCGTCCCCGACCGGCAATACGATGTCCCGGTCGCGCCCGACCGTAAACGTGTCCACGCGAGCCTGGAGGGCTGCGGCGGACACTACGGCCGGCTGCCCGGCGACCTGCACCGCAGGCGGCGGCTGCAGTCCCAGGATTTGCAGCAGAATCCGATCGCCCGCCTGAAAGTCGCCGGCCGCGAGCCGGCTCCGTAGATAGGCGAGCGTTTCGCCCTGCCCCGAGGAATCCCCACTGGCCAGCGCTCGCGCCAGGCTGTCCAGCTCGGCCCGCGTGGCGAGGGCGCGATGGACCAGCGAATCGGCCGTCGTCTGGCCCGCCGCCGCAGCGGGTCGCGCCAGGGCCAGCACCACGCACAACGCCGCTCGTCTAATCACCGGGGACTCCCAGCACCGGTTTTTCCGGTCCCAGGTCCGCCTCTTCCTTTGTCTCGTAGCCGGGCACGTAATAGGAATAGTACCGGTACGCTCCTTTCGCCCGGACGTCGTTCAGCACCGATCCGACGACCCGCACCGGCATGTCGTCGAAGCTCTCGAGCTTGGCCTGCGCCAGCTCCAGGTCGGTGACCCCCGCCCGCAGAACGACGAGCAGGTTCTTCGTGTGGGACGCCATCGTGTAGGGGTCCGCCCCGGCGGCGAGCGGGGCGGTGTCGACCAGCACGACATCGTAACGGCTGCGTAGCGCGGCGAGCAAATCGACCATCGTCGTCGCACTCAGCAGCTCGGGCGAATTGTGCATGCGCGATCCGCACCCGATGAACGAGAGATCCTTGTACGGAGTCGTCTGCAGCACCTGCTCGAGCGGGGCGCGTCCCGTAAGGTGATCGGTCAGGCCTGGTCGACGATTGGCGCGCAGCAGCCGGTGCAGCGCGCCACGCCGGATGTCGCCATCGATGACGACGGTGCGCAAGCCGGCGTACGCGAACGCGAGCGCCAGGTTCGCCGACACCAATGACTTCCCTTCTCCCACGCCGGGGCTCGTTACGGTGAGGAGCAGGGGGCTGCCGCCATTGCAGGCGTGCTGCAGCTTCACGCGTACGGTACGCATCGCCTCGATCGCCTGCGTGGTAGCCTCGCCGTTCTTCGCCCGGCTCAGGTGGGGGAGCGCGCCCAGAATCCGCAGACCCAGGTCCTGGGTGACATGCCCGGGGTCGCGGAAACGCGGGTCGAGGCTGTCCACCAGCACCGCCCCCAGTACGCCCAGGCCGGCGCTCGCCAGGAACGACATGATGAGAACGAACGGTGCCAGGCTGCCGATCGGGCGGTACGGCTGGTCGGGAGCGTCGAGGATGCGGACGTCGGGTACGGCCGACGCCTCGGCGACGCGGGCTTCGTCATGGTGCTGCTGCAGCGAGGCGTACAGCTGCCCCGCCACCTGCACCTCCCGCTCGAGCCGAGTCTGCTCGAACAGCAGCGGCGGAATGTTGCTCAGGTAGCGGACCGTGGAGTCCACCCGCTGCCCCGCGTCGCGCTGGCGCACGGCCAGGTTGTCCCGCACCGCCCGCAGCAGCGCCGGAATGGTGCGGTGTTCGAGTGTCGCCACCGCGTCGGCAAGCTGCTGGACCGGGAAATTCTGGTCCGTATAGGTGTAACGCAGGGCCCGGAGCTCGGCCTGCTTGTCGGTGAGCTCCTTCAACGCCTGCATCAGCTCCGGGGACTTTTGCACCGCGTCGATCACGACGAGGGCATCCGCCGACAGGCCGGAATCGGCGGGCTGGGCCAGGAAACGATCGATCGCCTGGCGGTCGCGGGCCAGCTGATCGAGCGTGACGCGCAACTCGAAGGCGTTCGTGAATGCCGGAGACGGCGGGGGAGCCGCCACGCCCGCCGGAAGCACACCGGCCGTGCGGATCCGGAAGTCCTTGAGGGCCAGCTCCGCCCCCGTAAGACTCGTCTGCGCGTGCTGCACTTGCTGACCCAGGATCTCGGCGAGCGCGGCCACCTTATGGCGCCGCAGCTCGGCCGCGACGGCGACGGTCCGGTTCGCAACCCCCCGCACGATCGCCGTCGTCAAATGCGGGTCCGTGCCCGTCAGTTGAACCGTCACGAAGCTCCCGCCCGGGTCCGTCGTCACCTGCAGCTCGCCCGCCAACACCTCAGCCGCGTCGTGCGGTGTGTAGACGGTGAAGTCGACGGTGCGACCAGGGTTGAGCACGGTTTTCCCCGGCACCCACGCGAAACCCAAGGCGGGGCCGACCGAGTCGCCGACCGCGCCGCGCTGCACGACTCCTCCCCCCACCGAGACCAGGGTAAAGCCCCGACCCGGACGGTCCACCTCGAGGCGGTAGCGGCCCGGGAGCACCCGGTCCTTGAGCCCGAAGCCGACCAGGGCGGCGGAGTCGGTCGCGGTACGGGGGGCGAGATAGAGGCGGACCTCGCGGACGACGGTATCGAGCACCGCATCCGAGCGCGCGAAGTCGACCCACGCCTCGACCCCGAGCAGCCGGTCGGTACCGGGCGGCGGCGTAGTCCCCCGGAGGGCGTTCGGGTCGGGCTCCGCGGCCCCGACCCACAGGCGGGCCCGCGCCAGATAGCGGGGCCCGACGAATCGAACGGCCGCGACGATCCCTGCCGCGGTTCCGAGCAGTGTGACGCCCAGCACCAACCAGCGCCGACGGCGGATGGCCCCGAGCATGCGGCGCCAATCGGGCTCGGCCGCTATTCGCGGGCGAGGAGACGCTTCATACGGGCGAGAGGGACGGCGCTCCGGCAGCGGAGCCTCCTCGTCGACCCGAGCGGACTCGGGAAGGAGCAGTGGGTCTTGCGCCATGTCGATAGTTTCGCCCGGCACTCGGTGTGCCAGGATCACACGCAGCCACTGCAAGGCCGGGACCGTGAAGACAACACGCCCGAGCGAGAGCGACGCGTGGCGCGCGCGCATCACATCATCACGCACATTCGTAGCGCGTGAGCGGCACGAGTCATGCGCCCGCCCACCGCGCCGTCGCGCGCAACGCGTTGCGCTGCAAACGACTCGGGAATTGGCACGCGCCGCGCCGCGGGGCGCGCACGTCGTGTGCATCTCGCTCAGCGGGATGAACCTCTTGGTGCGCTTGCTGAAACGCCTGTACGCCTACCGCGGGCCGCTCACCTGGGCGCTGCACGCCTCCCTCGTCGCGCTCGCCTATGCGGGCGCGTACGCGCTGCGTTTCGACTTCGCGATCCCTTCGGACGAGCTACGCCGCCTGGTGACGACATTGCCCTACCTGGTGGCCCTCCGGCCACTCGCGTTTCAGTCGTTCGGGCTGTTCCGGGACTACTGGCGGCACGTAGGGATGCGCGATCTCGTCAACGTGACCCTCGCGGTGACGCTCAGCTCGGCGGCGTTCCTCCCGATCCTGTGGCTCGCCGGCCACGCCCGCGGCATGTCGCGCGCCGTGCTCATGCTCGACTGGCTGCTCGCGATCTTTTTCGTGGGGGGGTTCCGCTTCGCGATCCGCATCAGCCGCGAGGCGAGCAGCTTCATGAAGATGGGGGCGCCGAAGGGGAAGCGCGCGTTCATCATCGGCGCCGGCGAGGCGGGCGAGCAACTGCTTCGCCAGCTGTCGCATGACAAGCGACAACAGTTGCGGGTGGTCGGCCTGATCGACGACGACCCGGACACGCATGGCCGGTCGTTGCACGGCGTGCGGGTGCTCGGCGGAGTCCGCGACCTGCGCCGCCTGGTGGCGCACCACCACATCGAGCTGCTGGTGATCGCGATTCCGTCCGCCGACCGGGCGCAACTGCGGCGCATCGTCGATCGCTGCGCCGAAACGCGCATCCAATACAAGATCCTGCCGCCGCTGCAGGATCTGCTCGCCAAGCGCGCCGAAATCGGCCAGCTGCGGGACGTGCAGCTGGAGGACCTGCTGGGGCGCCAGCCGGTCCGGCTCAACCTCGATCAGGTGGAGCACGACGTCGCCGGGAAGACGATCCTCATCACGGGGGGCGCGGGCTCGATCGGATCGGAGCTCGCGCGCCAGGTGGCGCGCTTCCGGCCGCGCCGCATCGTGTTGCTCGATCGGGCCGAAAACACCCTCTACTTCGTGTGGGTCGAGCTGCACCGGGCGTACCCCGCCCTCGAGGTCGTCCCGGTGATCGCCAGCATCACCAATGCCGAGCGCATCGCCCAGGTGCTGCGGACCTACGAGCCGGACTACGTCTTCCATGCCGCGGCATACAAGCATGTGCCGTTGTGCGAGGCCAACGTCACCGAGGCCGCGTGGAACAACGTCGTCGGAACGTTGCGCGTCGCGGAAGCCGCGGCGCGGCATCGCGTCAAGAAGTTCGTGTTGATCTCGACCGACAAGGCGGTCAACCCGACCAGCGTGCTGGGCGCCACGAAGCGGGTCGCCGAACGGGTCGTGCTCGAGCTGCCGTATCTCGCGGCGTCGGGGACCGATTTCCGCGCCGTGCGCTTCGGCAATGTGCTCGGGTCCGATGGCAGCGTGTTGCCGCTCTTCAAGCGCCAGCTCGCCGCCGGCGGCCCGCTCACGGTCACCGACCCCGCAGTGAAGCGCTACTTCATGACGATTCCGGAAGCCGTGCAGCTCGTGATACAGGCGGCGGCGCTGCCCGAGGCCGGCGGGCGGATCGCGATGCTCGAGATGGGCGAGCAGGTGCGCATTCTCGACCTCGCCGAACAGCTGATCCGCCTGTCCGGGTACGTGCCTCACCAGGACGTCCAGATCGAGTTCACGGGCCTCCGGCCCGGGGAGAAGCTGGAGGAGGAGCTGCTCACCTCGGACGAAGCCGCGCACCAGACCACGGTGGAGAAAATCCGCGTCATCGCACCCAGCGTGACCGACCCCACGGCGCTGCGCCGGGGCTTGAGTCGCCTCGTCTCGCTCATGACGCTGGGCGACGACGAGGGCGTGCTGCGCGGCATCGCGGCGCTCGTCCCCGAGTACGTGCCCTGGCAGGGTTCGGCGGCGGCCGAAGCGGTCGCGATCGTGCCCGCCCCCACTGGCCAGGTGGCGTGACCGCCGGAGGCGTCCGCACCGGCCTCCCGATCCCCCGCGCGCCCGCCCCGGCGCGCCGGCGGACGTTCCTGACGTTCTCCCCGCCGCAAATCGGGCAGGCGGAGATCGACGCGGTGGTCGACACGCTCAAGTCGGCCTGGATCACGACCGGCCCCAAGACCCGGACGTTCGAGCGCGAGTTTGCCGCGTTCGTGGGAGCGCCCGGCGCGCTGGCGCTGAACTCCTGCACCGCCGGGCTGCACACGGCGCTGGCGACGTTGGGGATCGGCCCGGGCGACGAGGTCATCACGACACCGATGACGTTCTGCGCCTCGGTCAACGTCATCGAGCACGTCGGCGCACGCCCTGTGCTGGTCGACGTCGAGCCGGACACCCTGAACATCGACCCGCGGCAGATCGCGGCCGCCGTGACGCCGCGGACCCGGGCGATCCTGCCGGTCCATTACGCCGGGCATCCCGCCGATCTCGACTGCATCGAGGCGGTCGCCCACCCGCTCGGTCTGACGGTGGTGGAAGACGCGGCGCACGCCATCCCGGCGCGGTACAAGGGACGGTTCATCGGCTCCGGTACCAACCCGGTGGCGTTCAGCTTCTACGCAACCAAGAACCTGACCACTGCCGAAGGGGGCATGCTCACCGGCGAGGGGGCGTTCCTCGATCGGGCGCGCGTGCTCAGCCTGCACGGCATGAGCCGGGACGCGTGGAAGCGCTACGACCAGGGCGGGAGCTGGCGCTACGACGTGCTGCTTCCCGGCTTCAAGTACAACATGACCGACATTCAAGCGGCGATCGGGTTATGCCAGCTTCGGAAACAGGACGCGTTTCAGCGACGCCGGCGGGAAATCGTGGCGCGCTACACCGCGGCGTTCGCCGCTGAAGAGTCGCTCGAGCCCCCGGTGGCCCGGGCGGAGGTCGAGCCAGCCTGGCACCTCTACGTGCTGCGGCTGCGGCCGGAGGCGCTCCGGATCGGGCGCGATCGATTCATCGAGGAGCTCACTGCCCGGAACATCGGGACGTCGGTCCACTTCATCCCGGTCCACCTGCACCCGTACTACCGGGACAAGTACGGCTACGCGCCCGATGCTTTCCCGATCGCGCACGACAACTATTGTCGCCTGCTGAGCCTGCCGCTCCACCCCGGACTGTCCGACCGCGACGTCACGGACGTGATCGAGGCGGTCCTGGACGTGGCGCGTACGCACCGCCGCTGAGGGGAGAGGAAGACTCGATGCGCTTCGGCTGGGTCGGTTGCCACGCGGAAGGGCGCCTCGCACTCGAGGCGTTGCTCGATGCCGGAGCACCGATCACCGGCGTCGTCACGCTGCGGCCCGAGCTCGCGGCCCGACGCAGCGGCGCGGTCGATTACGCGCCGCTCGCCGCCCGGCACCACGTCCCGCTCTACCGTGTCGGCAACATCAACGATCCCGACGGCCAAGAGGCGCTCCGCGCTCTCGACGCCGACATCGTGTTCGTGATCGGCTGGAGCCAGATCCTGCACCCCCCGACCCTGCGGCTGGCCCGCATCGGCATGATCGGGGCACACGCCTCGCTGCTGCCGCACAACCGCGGCAGCGCGCCCGTCAACTGGGCGCTGCTCCGGGGGGAACGCCACACCGGCAACTCGCTCATCTGGCTCGCCGAGGACGTGGATGGCGGTGCGGTGATCGATCAAACCGCGTTCTGCATCACCGCCTACGACACGTGCGCGTCGCTGTACGAGCGAGTCGCCGCGTCCAACCGGGACATGCTGCTCGGTCTCGTGCCGCGCCTGCGCGCCGGCGAGCGTCCTGGCCGGCCTCAGCCCGCGGGCGACGAGCCCGTCTTGCCGCGTCGCCGTCCGGCGGACGGCCGCATCGATTGGGGCGAGTCGAGCCGCGCCGTGTACGACTTCGTGCGCGCGCTCACGCGCCCCTACCCCGGCGCGTTCAGTTGGCTCGATGGGCGCCGCTGGACCGTGTGGCACGCGGCTCGCATCCCGAGCGCGAATGGGACCGGTCACCCGGGCACGCCCGGAGCGGTGCTCGGCCCCGTGGTGAGCCCGCTCGAAGCCGCCTGCGGGCAGCTGGTGGCCTGTGGCGAGGGCGCGGTCGTGCTGCTCGAGCTCGAGGCGGACGACGGCGCCGTGTTGCGGGGCCCGACGCTGAGTGAGCAACCCTGGACGGGGAAACGCTGGAGCAATGCCGATGAAGCGACCGATTAGGCGCGTGCTCGTGATCGCCGCCCACCCCGACGACGAGGTGCTGGGGTGCGGCGGCACACTCGCGCTGCATACACGGATCGGAGACGAGGTACACGCCGCGATCGCCTGCGAGGGCGAGTCGCTCCGCTACGGGCCCGAGGGGGTCGGCCAATCCCACCACATGCAACAGGCGGCGCAGACGCTGGGGTTGCAGGACGTGCGGCTGCTCGGCTTCCCCGATCAGCGGCTCGACACGGTCACCCTCACGGACATCATCGCCCCGCTGGAGCAGCGGGTCCGCGAGGTGCGGCCCGACATCGTCTACTGCCAGTACGGCGGCGACGTGAACCGGGACCACGAGCTGCTCTTCAAGGCCGCCCTCGTCGCGACGCGGCCCACAGAAAACTGCATCGGGGCGATCTACGCGTTCGACACCGCGAGCAGCACCGAGTGGGCCTTCCCCCGCAGCTTCGTCCCCGACATGTGGGTGGACATCTCCGGCACCCTCGAGACCAAGCTCGCGGCCATGGCGTGCTACGAGAGCGAGCTTCGCGCCTATCCCCACCCCCGCTCGCTCGACGCGCTGCGGCACCGCGCCATCGCCTGGGGGAACCAGAACTGTATGGAGGCTGCGGAAGTGTTCATGACCGTGCGGCGCATCCACCGCCATGGTCAAACGCCCGCTTGACGTAGCGCTCGGGCTGCTCGGCCTGGCGCTGGCGGTGCCGCTCCTGGCGGTGGCGGCGATCGGGATCCGGCTATCGAGCCCGGGGCCCGTGCTCTATCGGGCGCGCCGTGTCGGCAGGAGCGGCGCAGGCTTCACCATGTACAAACTGCGCACGATGCACCAGCGCGAGGGCGCCGCCAGTGCGATCACCGGTCGGAACGACCCGCGCGTCTTCCCCTTCGGAGCCTGGTTGCGGCGCACCAAGATCGATGAGCTCCCGCAGCTCTTCAACGTGCTGCGCGGCGACATGTCACTCGTGGGACCCCGCCCCGAGGACCCCGCGATCGTGCTGCGCCACTATGCGCCGGTGCACCGCGAGACCCTGGCCGTGCGCCCCGGACTGGCCAGCCCGGGCAGCATCTACAACTACACGCACGGCGAACGGCTGCTTTCGAGCGGCCAGCCGGAGCGGGATTACGTGGACCGCCTGCTGCCGCTCAAGCTCGCGCTGGACGTGGTCTACGTGCGCCGCGCCTCGCTGCCCTACGACCTCACGATCGTGGGCCGCGCGCTGTGGGCGATCGCGTCCACCGCGCTCGGCCGACGCCGCTTCCCCGATCCGCCGGAGCTCGCAGCGGCTCGGCAATTGATCACTAAGGAGGCACCGTCATGCAACATCGTCGCTCACTGACCGTCGGGCTCGCCGGCGCCGGCGCCGTCGTCGCTGTGATGTGTCGCGAACCGACTCAGACCCAGATCATCGCGCGGCCCTCGGCGGTGGATGCCGGACCCGATGTGCGGAGCGGACCCGGTTCGCCCGTCACGGTCACCACGCGATTCGTCGGGGGGAGCCAGTGGACGGTGACCTGGGGCGATGGCGGGCTCGACAGCGGGACGCTCTCGGGCGGCGACACGCTGCTGCGCCTGACCCACAGCTACGCCACCCCCGGGACGTACGCGATCAAGGTCATTGGCGACGGCTCGGAGGGCGAGTCTGTTTCCGACACGCTCGCCGCGGTCGTCGACCCGACCGGCGTGCCGCAGGTCTTAATCGGAGCGGGGGACATCGGGGAATGCGGGCCTCCCCTGTTCCTCAAGCATGCGCAGCGGACCGCCGCGATCATCGACACCATCCCCGGCACCGTGTTCACGCTGGGCGACAATGCGTATCCCGCAGGCACCGTGGCCGACTACGCGCAGTGCTATGCCCCGACCTGGGGCCAATTCAAGAAGCGCACACACCCCACCCCCGGCAACCACGAGTACGCCCAGCGTGACACGAACGGGACCGGATACTTCCAGTACTTCGGCGTCGCCGCGCACGACCAGCCCACCGGATGGTACAGCTACGACCTCGGCAGCTGGCATATCGTCGTCTTGAATTCCAGCTTCGAGGAAACGCAGGCGCTCGGCAGAGTTCTCAATCTCCAGACGCAACTGACATGGCTGCAAAATGACCTCGCCGCGCATCCGGCGACGTGTACGCTCGCTATGTGGCATCACCCCCGCTTCAGCTCGGGTGTGGCGCACGGGAACGACCCTCTTATGCAGCCTTTCTGGCAAGTGCTGTACGACGCGGGCGCGGACGTGATCCTGGCCGGCCACGAGCACAACTACGAGCGCTTCGCCCCCCAGGCGAGCGTCGATCACGGCGTACTCAAGCTGACCCTGTCGGACGGCTCGTATCACTGGGAGTTCCTCCCATCCGGCTACACCCTCGATCCGAGCTCGACTCCCCCCGAATACAGTCACACGGATTCAGGTACGGCCGCATGTCACTGACCCGTCGCAGCATGCTGACCGCCGCGCTCATCGCCGCGTTGGCTTGCGGCGAGGATCGCCCCCCAATCGCCCCGGGCCTCCCCCTCCGCGCTGACCTGAGCGGGCCGCCCGACCAGACCTTGGTCGCCGCGGGAAACATCGCGAGCTGCGCAACCAACGGAGACGAGCTGACGGCCCAGCTGGTCGACGCGATCCCGGGCACAGTGGTCGCACTCGGCGACAACGCCCTGCCGCGCGGTCGAGCTGCCGACTACCACGCCTGCTACGATCCGAGCTGGGGGCGCTACAACGCGCGCACCTACGCCGCGCTCGGCGACCGCGACTTCGATAGCGCCGGCAGCGCCGCCGGGACGTTCGGGTACTTCGGCAGTCGCGCCGGGTCCAGCGGCACGGGCTACTACAGCTTCGACCTTGGCGCATGGCACGTGGTCGTCCTGAACTCGAACGGTGCGTACCAGCCGTACAGCGCCGGCTCGGCTCAGGACCAGTGGCTGCAGACCGACCTGGCGGCCAATCCCGGCAAGTGTCTGCTCGCCGTGTGGCACCACGCCTATTTCTTCTCGTCCACCACGGCAGGATGGACTGCACGCCCGCCGCTCAAGACGCTGTGGAACCGCCTGTACCCCGCGGGCGTGGACCTCGTGCTGAACGGGTCGGAGCATGATTATGAGCGCTTCGCCCCGATGACGCCCGACGGGGTCGCAGATCCGGTGCACGGGATCCGGGAGATCAACGTGGGCACGGGAGGGGAGGCCGTCTGGGCGCCCACCGTGATCGCGCCCAACAGCGAGGTGCGTGCGGCGAGCTACGGCGTGCTGAAGCTGTCCCTGTCCGCCGATCACTACGGGTGGCAGTTCGTACCGATACCGGGGCAGAGCTCGAGCGACGCGGGCTCCGCGGCCTGCCACAACGCCACCAGTGCGGCACCGCCGCCCGACGTCCCGCCGACGGTCGATGCGGGCCCTGATCTCCGCACGCAGCCCGGTAGCGCCACCTGGCTTGCCTTCCGACTGGCGCACGTCGAGAACGACGCGCCCTGGAGCTACGCAGTCGAGTGGGGCGACGGGTCCACCACGCAGGGAAGCGTGTCGTCGCTGTCCCCGCTCCTCACCGCCAGCCACACGTACGGTGCGACCGGCAGCTATCCCGTACGGGTGAGTGTCACCGCTCGAGACGGGGCCACGGGGTGGGATACGCTCACGGCCTTCGTCGAGACCCCCGGCACACCGCAGGTGTTCGTCGGCGCCGGCGACGTCGGCACCTGCGCCAAGCCGTACCCGCTGGCCACTGGCAGGCTGCTCGATGGAATCCCGGGTACAGTGTTCCTGCTGGGCGACAACGCGTACCCGGACGGCTCCGATTCGGACTACCAGAATTGCTTCGCGCCCGGCTGGGGCCGCCACCGCAAGCGCACGCACCCGGTGCCGGGCAACCACGACTATGAGCAGCCCGGGGCGGCGAGCTATTTCCGTTACTTCGGCGTCGCCGCCGGCGACCCCGGCAAGGGCTACTACAGCTACGATCTCGGCAGCTGGCACATCGTGGCGCTGAACTCCGAGATCAACGTGAGCGCAGGCTCGACCGAGGAGCAGTGGCTCCGCGCCGACCTCGCGGCGCACCCGGCGCAGTGCACCCTCGCCTACTGGCACGTCCCGCGCTTCAGCTCCGGGACCACGCATCTGAGCTCGACCGTACCGCAAGCGCTGTGGCAGGCGCTGTACGATTACGGTGCCGACGTCGTTCTCTCCGGGCACGAACACAATTACGAGCGCTTCGCGCCGCAGACGGCCGACGGCACCGCGGACCCGGCGCGCGGGATTCGGGAATTCGTGGTCGGGACCGGAGGCTCGGGCGCCTACCCGCTGGGGCCCCCCATCGCCAACAGCGAAGTGAGTAGCTGGAACCACGGGGTCCTCAAGCTCACGCTGCGCGACGGTGCCTACGACTGGCAATTCATCCCCATCCCGGGCATGTCGTTCACCGACGCCGGCAGCGCCACCTGCCACTGAGACGAGCCTTCGTTCCAGCCCCCGGGAACCATCAGGTGACGCGCCTGGACTACTGGTGTTGCGCGCGCGCCACGTTTGACTTCCTGGCCCGCGCCATGCGAAGCACTCGAGCGCGTCCTCCCGGACCAAACCTCCGGGGGGCCAACCTGGTCACCTCAGGAGACGCATGACGCTCGCCCAGCGGCCTCACGACCAGCACCGACCTAGCGCACCGGCCGCACTCGGCCTCGTGCGCCGGCTCGGCGACGCCCTCGCGGCGCACGCCGTCCCGTACTGCCAATGGAAGGGCAGCCGGCGTCCGGAGCGCTGGCTCACCGGAGCCGGCGATATCGACCTGCTGGTGGATCGTACGGGCCTGCCGCAGCTCGGGCAGGTGCTAGGCGCCTTAGGGTTCAAGCGGGTCGAGGCTTCCCCCGGGCTCACGCTGCCCGGCACCGAGAGCTACTTCGGCTATGATCCCGAGCTCACGCGGCTGGTCAACGTCCACGTGCATTACCGGCTCGTGTTCGGGCGGCCCTGGACCATGACGTACGCACCACCAGTGGAAGCTGCGGTGCTCGCCGGGGCAAGTCGCCGCTTCGTGTTCCGGGCTCCGGCTCCGGAGCACGAGCTCGTGTTGCTGGTGCTACGCTTGGCGCTACAGTGCACCGCGCGGCACACGCTGCTCCGACCCCATGCCCCCTGGCTCTTGGCGGCTCAGACGACGCTGGAGCAGCTCGCGCGAGACGCATCCCGGTCCGGCGTCGTCGAGTTCCTGACCGCTCAGCTTCCGTCCGTGGACGTGGCGCTGTTCGACCGTTGCCAGCACGCCCTCGAGCCGGATCGTCCGGCGTGGGCGCGCTACAGCGCGGGCCGGGCGCTACGCGCCCGCCTGGCCCCGTTCGCCCGTCGCCCCAAGCCGGCGGCGGTACTGATGGCGTTGGTCGATCGGCTGGGCAGCCTAGTGGGCGACCGTCGCCGGTACGGCCATCGCTTGCCGCGGGGTAGCGTCGTCGCGCGCGCTGCTGGGCGGCGACGGAGCGGGAAAATCCACCTGCGCGAGTGCCCTCACGGCCTGGCTCATGCCCGACCTGGCGACCATGCACGGCCATCTCGGGCGACCCCCGCGTTCGGCGCTGACGTACGCGGTGGGCGCCGCGCTTAAGGCGAGCGCCTGGTGGGACCAGCGGCGGGGCCGTCGCGGGGGGGGATCCGCCGGGCTCACGGACTATTTCGATCTGCTGCGTCACATCTGCACGGGCCGCGACCGCTATCGGCTGTACCGCCGGGCGCATCGCTTCGCAGCGGCGGGCGGCGTCGTCGTCACCGAGCGCTATCCGATCCCGGCGAACTACTTTCTGGCCGGACCGAGCGGTGCCCAAGGGCTCGGCACGCCCGTGGACAACCTGGTGACACGCCTGTTGCGGCGGTGGGAGGCATCGTACTACGAGCGCATGTCGCCGCCCGACGTTCCGATCGTGCTCCAGCTCGACCCCGAGAGCGCAGTTCATCGCAAGCCGGAGGAACCATCCGCCTACGTCCGGGGCCGGGCGCAGGCCGTGTGGCAAACCGACTGGACGCAGGTGGGTGCCGACGTGATCGACGCCGGCCGTCCGCTTCCGGAGGTCCTGCGTGACTTGAAGACCCAGATCTGGAGCCGCCTCTAGCGTGATCACCCCTGCCCCTGTTCGCCAGCCGCGGCGCGCGCGCGCTCCGGTCCTGGAAGTGATCGGTCCGGCGGCCGCCGGTAAGAGCACCCTCGTCACGGAGCTCCAGGCCAGGGCCGCGACCATGCGTGCCGCGGTCCCGCCTGATTGCGCACGGCCTGCGACTGATGCCGACATTCCTCCGGCTCGCGCGCGATCCCCGCCCGCCCGCGCTGGCCGAGCTGGCGCACTTGGTCCGGCTCGAGACCCTGCAGGAAGCCGTGGAGCGGGAGCGACCCCGGTCGCCCGGCGCCATCCTGATCGACGAGGGTCCCGTGTTCGCGCTGACCTGGATGGAGGTGTTCTACCCGGACCGCAACGGCCCCCGCTTCGCGGCGTGGCGCGCCCAGACACTTGCCGAGTGGGCGCGCACACTCGACTTCGTGATCTCGATTGACGCCCCGGACCCAGCGTTGTTGCACCGGATCCGGACCCGCCCGAAGGGGCACGCGGTCAAGAACGCCCCCGACGACGAGGTGCGCGCCTTCACGGCGCGGTTCCGCACCGCTTTCGGACACGTTCTGGGGGACCTGCGGGCGCACGGCGGCCCGGAGATCGTGACGTTCGTGACCGGGAACGAGCCGCGTGAGCGTACCGTCGAACGGGTACTGCAGGCGATCAGCGAGGCGGCCGATGGCGACTGAGGTCGTCGCAATCCCCACCGCGCCCGAACCGCGTGGCCCCACGCTGACGCAGCGCGCGTCCCTCAACGCGATCGCGTCGCTGCTCGATTACGCTGCGAAGTTGGTGGTGGGCTTCGTGGTGACTCCGATCGTGGTAGCGGGACTCGGGCGCTCGCTGTTCGGCACCTGGGAGATGCTGAACCGGCTGGTGACGTACATGTCGGCGGCCGACGGCCGCCCCACCGAAGCGATCCGCCTCATGGTGGCCAACCGCCAGGCCGTGGACGACGCGACGACACAGCGCCGCTACGTCGGGGCGGCGCTCGCGGTGTGGCTCCTGTTCCTGCCCGTCATCACCGCGGCGGGCGGCCTGGTGATCTGGCTCGCTCCCGGCGTGACGAAAGCCGCGCCCGACCTGCACGGCACGGTGCGGGTCGCGACCGCGCTGCTGCTGGCCAGCTTCTTCATGACGCTCGTGGCCGGCGTGCCTGAATCGGTGCTGCGCGGGATGAACCTCGGGTATCGCCGCATGGGTCTGCAAGCGAGCCTCAATCTGGTGGGCGGCCTGCTGATGATCGCCGCGGTCCGGGCGGGGCTGGGCCTGGTGGGGCTGGGCGGCACGCAAGTCGTGCTCACGTTCGTCACCGGCCTGGTATTCTGGTCCCTCGCCCGGCGCTATGTGCCCTGGTTCGGAGTCGCCCGGCCCACCCGCCAGGACGTGCGCGCGCTGCTCGCCATGAGCGCCTGGCTGACGGTGGGCGAAGTCGTGGTGAAGTTGCTGCTCGCCTCCGACGTGCTCATCCTGGGGATGGTGCTGTCCCCCGCCGTCGTCGCGACGTACGCACTGACGGGGTACGCCGCCCGCTCGGCCATCGGCATTCACGAGTTCACTGCCAGCGCCGCCATGCCGGGGCTGGGTGGCCTGATCGGGCGAGGGGATCACACCCGCGCCGCTCAGGTGCGGAGAGAGCTCCAGACGCTCACCTGGCTGCTCGTCACCGGGGTCGGGGCCACGATCCTCGCCTGGAATCCGTCCTTCCTTTCCCTGTGGGTCGGACGGCAGCATTACGCCGGCCCCTGGGTGGACCTCCTGATCGTCGTGATTGCCGTTCAGACCGCCTTCATTCGCACCGACGCGTACATCATCGACGCGGCGCTGCGACCGCGACCACGCGTACTCGTCGGCGCGGCTGCCATGGCGACCACGATCGCCCTCGCCGTTCCGCTGACCCGGGCGCTCGGGATCGCCGGTCTGTGTCTCGGCCTGCTCGCGGGCCGGGCGGTGCAGTCGGTCGGCTATCCGATGCTCGTCCGGTCGTGCTTCCGGCAGGGCTTCCGACCCTCCCTTGAGGCGGCGCGGCTCGGCGTCGTTACCGTGCTGCTCTTCGCCGTGAGCAGCACCATCGGCCGGCAGGTCGTCGCGGCAAGCTGGCCGGCGTGGGGGGCGGGCCTGGCTTTGACCCTTTCCCTTGCGGTAGGTATCGCGCTTCTGCTCGGTCCGTCCGGCTCGACGCGGCGCGCGATCTACGTCCGGGTGCGGGGGCTCTGGCCGAGCCGGACGCGGATACCATGACCACGCTCGCCGCACCCGCGGTGTACGCGCCGACTCGAGCGACGGCGGCCGTCAACCCGGTCGTGCGCTGGGCGTTCTACTTTTTCATCCTCTCGATTCCATTCGAGATGCCCAACCGCTCGATCCCGCTCGAGACGACGACCATCACCGGCGCGCTGTTCCTGCTCACGACCCCGCTCGAATACCGCGCGTCCTTCGGCCGCGTCCCCTCGGCCCTGGTGTGGTTCAGTGGGTGGCTGTGGGTGGCCATCGTGTCCGGGCTGCTCCAGTCGGGCGAGCACGGCGTGATGGTGCTGCAACTCCTGGCCAATCTGCTCGAGCTGATCCTGGTGTGCTGGACGGGGAGTAACCTGATGCGCGACGGCCGGGTGTTCCGGGGCGTGCTCGTGACGTTGGTCATCGCCTGTACGCTGCGTGCCGGCATGCAATTCCTGGGGGTCGGCCTCACCGCCCGCCACGTCTGGACCGGAGGCGAGCGGGAAACCGTGTTCGGGCAGAACGCCAACATCAGCGCCTTGATCCTGGCCTGCGGCCTGCTCGCGGCCTTCGGCGTGCGGCACGCAGGTGTGTGGCGCGTGCTGCGCCCGCCGGTCGTTTTCTGGCCCCTCGCCGGCCTGATCGCCACCGCCGTCGTGCACACCGGGTCGCGCGGCGGCCTCCTGGCGCTCACCGCCGGTCTCCTCGTGCTGTTGTTCCGCGGTCATACCACGTGGCAGCGGGTGCGCAGCGGCGCCGCCGTGCTCATCGCTATGGCGTTTCTCGTGTGGGCCGCGATGCGGGTCGAGATGATGCGCAACCGATTCGAGGAAGCCGCCCGCGGGAGCTTTGCCGGACGCGAGCGCATCTACCCGGCGCTGCTCGGGATGTTGGTCGAGCGGCCGGTGCTGGGGTGGGGGCCGATCACCAATCAGTTCGAGCTGGCAAAGCGCATCGAGGAGAAAGTGAAACCGCGCCGCGACGCCCACAATCTGGTGCTCGAGGTGCTGACGACCACGGGGTTCATCGGCTTGATCCCGTTCCTGACGGGACTGTCGCTGGTTGCCCTGGCGGCGTGGCGCGGGCGTCGCGGGACCTACGGCGTCCTGCCGGTCGCCCTGCTCGTCACGATGTTCATGGGAACGATGAGCGGTACGTGGATCGCCTCGAAGATCCTCTGGCTGGCGTTCGCGTGTGCCCTGGCATCGATGCCCGAACCCTCGCGCAGCCGGGTGGTGTAGGCCCACGCCTGCTGCCGTTGCGGGCACGCAACGGACGGATTCCCGTGCCACCACTTAACCGTCGACGCGACAAAAACTTAGGCCAGAACCGCCGCCCGCACGCGTTCTGCAGCCCCACCCGTCGACAACTGCGACGCCAGGACCGTGCCCCATGTGTGGCTTTGCTGGACGCTTCGACCCTGTCGCGCTGGCCCCCGAGCCGGACTGGGCCGCCGCTGCGGAAGCCTTGCTCGCTCACCGTGGGCCCGATGGGTGCGGCTGTCATCGCGACGAGCACTGTGAGCTCGTGCATCGCCGGCTCGCCCTCATCGATCTGTCACCGACCGGGCGGCAGCCGATGCCCAACGAGGATGGGAGCGTCTACGTCGTGTACAACGGCGAGATCTACAATCATCAGGCACTGCGGCGGGAGCTGCAGGAACGCGGGCATTGCTTCCGGGGGACGTCCGATACGGAGGTGCTCGTCCATCTGTACGAGGAGCGGGGCGAGGAGCTGGTCGCCCGGCTGCGCGGCATCTTCGCGTTCGCCATCTACGATTCGCGCCACCGGCGCCTGGTGCTCGCGCGCGATCGCTACGGCGTGAAGCCGCTGTTCTATGCGAGGCTCGACGGGCAGTGGGTGTTCGCCAGCGAGATCAAGGCGATCACGGCGTTGCAGGATTTCCGCCCGGCGATCGATCGACAGGCATGCTACGACTTCATGGGCCTCGGCTACATCCCGGAGCCGGCGACCGGGTTCGCCAACATCGCGGCCCTGCCGGCCGCCACGACGCTGACGATCACGCCGGACGGCCATCGCCTGCGCCGCTACCACGAGCTCCGGGTCGAACCCGAGGCCGCGCGCGAGCTGGCCGGCGCCGTGTCGGTCGTCGAAACGCGACTGCTCGACTCGGTGCGCCGGCAATCGGTCGCGGACGTGCCGGTCGCGGCGCTGTTGAGCGGAGGCATCGACTCGTCGCTCGTCGTCGCGGCGCACGCGCGCGCGACCGGCGGCGCCACCACCACATTCAACGTGCGCTTCCCCGACCGGAGCTACGACGAGACGGGGCCCGCCGTCCAGGTCTCCCGCTACTACGGGACCCGCCACCACACCATCGACTTGGGCGACTGGGCGATGACGTCCGAGGCGCTGCTTGAGCTGTTCCGGCATTTCGACCAACCGTTCGCCGACACGAGCCTCGTCCCCATGTACTGGATCTCCCGGGCGGTGCGGGAACACGGGATCATCTGCACCCTCTCGGGCGATGGCGGCGACGAAGCGTTCGGCGGCTACGAAAACTTCCGGCGGGCGCACCTGTTTGCGCTGCTGATGCGCTCTCCTGACTGGATGCTCGGGCTCGCCGAGGGAACTGGCCGCAGCGCCACGCGCTGGACCCGGGACTGGGGCCGGTGGGCGGCGAAGGCGATCCGGCTCGCCCGCGCGGGACGGGCCAACCCGGCGGTGCTCCTGGCCGGACTCACCAACTACCTGAGCGAGCCGCAGAAAGAAGAGCTCGTCGGGCCGGAGGGGCGTGCCGGGCTCGCGCCCGTGTACCGCCATTTCGAAACCGCGGGGCCCAGGCGTCCCACGGATTTGGAAGAGCTGTCCCGGCGGCTCACCGAGCGTTGCTTCAGCGTCAGCCTGCCCTCCGACATGCTGCGCAAAGTGGACATGATGAGCATGCTGGCCAGCATCGAGGTGCGGGTGCCCATGCTCGACGAAGAAGTCGTCGCGCTCGGGGTCACGCTGCCCCACCGACTCAAGACCGGGGCTCGTGTCGGCAAGCGCGTGCTGCGGGCCCTGGGGCGTCGTTGGCTCCCTCGAGCCGTCGCCCGGCGCCCCAAACAAGGATTCAGCATTCCGCTCGACGTGATGGTGCCGCGCGATTTCCACCGCACCCTGGACGACCTCCTGCTTGCCGGGGATGCCCGCACGCGCCCCGTGCTGAACGGTCCGCTCGTGCACGGCTGGCTCGCTGCGTTCCGCGACGGCCGGGGCCGCGCCGGCGGATTGGTGAGCCGGGGCGGCCTCCGCCAGCGGGTCTTCACCCTGCTCGCGCTCGAGCTGTGGCTGCGTCAATACCGCCTCGCGTGGTGAACCGGGCATGCTGATCACCTTCTCGGGACTGGACGGCGCGGGCAAGTCGAGCCTGATCGCCTGGCTCAAAGGCGAGTTGGAGAGTCGCCACCGCGCGGTCACGGTGCTCCACATGAACCGCGATGTCGGCCTGTATCCCGTATTGCGCGTCCTCCGGGACACGCTTACCGGCGCCCCGCGGGACGGGACGGCGCGGGCCGTCGCGCTCGAGCAGATCGCCCGGCGTCCGGGGCTCGTGGGCCGGCTGCAACGCCTGCGCGACGCGGTCGTCTGGAGCCGGTCGCTCCGCCGTCTCATCTACCCGATCGACCTGCTCGTCTTCCTGTGCTACCGGTTGTACATCGAGGCAGTGCGGAAGCGGATCCTCATCATGGATCGGTACTTCTACGACACGCTGGTGGACGTCGCCCGCCCGGGCGGCTGGGGCGGGCTCCGCTGGCTGCACCGCATCACCCCGACTCCGGACGTGCCCGTCCTGCTCGAGATCAGCCCCGAAGCGGCCTACGCGCGCAAGGGCGAATACTCGCTCGCCTATCTGCGCGCACGCGAAACGGCGTATGGCGCTGTATTCCGCTGGGTGGATAGGCCGCTTGTGCTTCAGGCGAGCGATCCCCCGGCGAGCAAGCGCGCCCTCATGCGCGTCGTACTGGGCGAGCCCGCCCACCGTCCGGCTCGGCCCGATCGGCCGGCGACAGACCAGGACACCGAGCCCCGGCATGCCGCGTGGCTGCTCCGACTGCTGCTCGACCGGCGCGGCTCGCCGGACGGCGTGCACGACGTCGACTGGGACGTGCTCCTGGAAATCGCGCGCCGCAACGGCGTCCTGGCACGCACCGCGGAACGCCTGATGCTGCGCGACCTCGTGCTACCCGAGCCGTTCGCCGAAGCGGTGGCCCACGAGCAGGGCCGCGTCGGCACGACGCTCGAGCTGATTCACCAAGTGAGTCGCACGTGTGAGGCGGCGGGAATCGAGTTCGTGTTTCCGAAGGCATTCCAAGACTATCCCGACATGGGCGACGACGTCGATCTGCTGCTGCTCGAGCGCTCGACCGAAGTGGACCGCCGCATCACCGTCGAGCTCGACGCCGCGGCGCTGGGTCGCGATCTCGGCGGTCGGATCGCCGGGACGACCACATACGCCGTCGCCGGCTGCCCGTCTCCCCTGGACGTACAGCACGGGCGGCTCGGAGTGGCGGGCGAGCACCGCACGTTCCCGCTGGTGCTGCTGCGGCACCGGAGGCGCCGGCTGCTCGATGGAACCGAGGTGACCGAGCCTCCAGTCGAGGATCAGCTCGTCTTGCAGGGCCTGCAACGAGTCTGGGGCCGCCGCCAGATCCTGCTGTGCGACGTGGTCTTCACGATCTCAGCGATTCGCCGGGGCACGCTCGACTGGGAGTACGTCATCCGCACGGCGCGACAGCACCGGGCGTTCGACGGGCTGTGCTGCTATCTGAGCTACGTGGATCAGATCCACCGCGACGCGTTCGGCCGGCCGCTCCTGCCGGCGGCAGCGCGGCAGCGGCTCGTGCTGCGTGGCTGGGGGCGTGCCCGGTTTCGCGCGGGGGCGTACCGCTTCCCGGTGCTCCGGGTCAATACCCGGCTGTACCTGCGGCAGCTCGCCGCACGCATCGCGGCCGGGGACTGGGAGGCCGCCGGCCGGATCTGCCTGCTCCCGCTGGTCGCGCTGGCCCGCGCCGGGCGACGGCTCGCGCCGCGGCGGCCGCACCCGCCCGCGGCTGGGGTGGGTGCGCGAACGCTCCTCGTCGAAGCGTTGGACAGACGATGACGTCGCACGACTCGCCGATCCGGGTCTTGATGATCACGAGTGAATGGCCCGTCCCCGACGGCCGCCCCCGCACGACGTTCTTCATCAAGCGTCAGGCGGAGTTTCTCCAGGCGGCCGGGGTGGCGGTGGACGTGTTCCACTTCAAGGGCGCCAAGCGGCCGTGGAACTACTTCAAGGCCTGGCTCGAAGTCCGGCGCCGCATGGCACAGCGGCACTACGACCTCGCGCACGCGCAGTTCGGGATGAGCGGACTCCTGGCGCTGCCGAAACGCCTTCCGCTCGTCGTGACCTTCCGCGGCGACGATGTCCAGGGAATCGTGGGGTGGAACGGCCGGGTCACCCTGGCCGGCAGGGTGCTCCAGGCGCTGTGCTGGGCGGTGGCCCTGTGGGCTGACGCCGCCATCGTGGTGTCGGAGCACATGAAGGCGTTCCTCCCGCGATCCGTGCGGCCCCGCGTCGTCCCATCGGGACTCGATCTGAACTTGTTCCGTCCCGTTCCCCGCGACGACGCGCGGCGCCGTCTCGGCCTGCCCCTCGACCGGCGTCTGGTGTTGTTCGTCGGCAACCCGGCGGAGCCCCGCAAGCGGTACCCCCTCGCCTGCGACGCGCTGGCGCTGCTGCGCCGCACGCTCCCCGCCGAGCTGCTGCTCGCCTGGGGAACGCCGCATTCGGACATGCCGCTCCTCATGAGCGCGGCCGATGCGCTGGTGTTCACGTCGGTGCAGGAAGGCTCGCCCAACACGGTCAAAGAAGCGCTCGCGTGCAATCTCGCTGTGGTCTCCGTCTCGGTGGGCGACGTACCCGGCCGTCTCCAGGGGATCGCGGGCTGTGAGCTGTGTGCCGACGAACGGCCGGCCACTATCGCTGCGGCGCTGGAGCGCGTGTTGCGCCGGGGCCACCGCGTCGCGGCGCGCGACACCGTGCTGGACCTGGACGAGCGGCGACTCACGCAGGAGGTGATCGCCATCTACCGGTCGGTGCTGGCGCGTCGCAACGGCCACCCGCGGATGGTGGAGGCGCCGCATGCCATCCCCTGAGCGGGTGCTGGTGCTCGACGGACAAACCACGCAGGGGCTCGCCTGTGTACGGTCGCTCGGACGCGCCGGGCACACCGTGTACGTCGCGAGTCCGCTGCGCCGGCCTCTGGCGGCCTGGTCACGGTACTGTCGCGCCCACTTCCGCCTGAGCGACGAGACGATCGCGGGATTCGCGGCGCTGCGTGCGTGGGCCCGGACGCACGGCGTGAGGATCGTCCTGCCGCAACGCGAGCGGTCGTGCCTGCTGTGTGACGCCGAGCGCGACCAGTGGGAGGCGGCGGGGATCGCGGTGGGGTGCGGTCCGGAGGACATGCTACTGCGGGCCTTCGACAAGGCCCGCACGCTCGAGCTCGCTGCCGCCTCCGGCCTGCGAATCCCGCCGACGCGCTTTCCGCGAACGCTCGCCGAAGCTCGCGCGGCCGCCGAGGCGATCGGATACCCCTGCATCCTCAAACCCCGGTTCAGCGATTTCTGGGACGGCGGCCGGTTCCAGGCCGACCACGGAGCGCGCTACGTGCCGGACGCGGCGGCGCTCGAGGCCGGAGTGGCCGCCTGTCGTCGCGGTGAGGCCTGGCCGCTGATCCAGGGGATCGTCGCCGGGCGGGGGAAAGGGGTGTTCGCGCTGTGTGACCGCGGCGAGCCCGTCGCCTGGTTCGGCCACGAGCGGTTGCGCGACGTCCGACCCTCGGGATCGGGAAGCAGCCTGCGGCGCTCCATCCCGCTCGACCCGCGGTTGCGAGAGCCGGCGGCCCGCCTGCTCTCCGCGATGGCGTGGCATGGGCCGGTCATGGTCGAGTTCCGGGATGACGGCGCCGGCGAACCCTGCCTCATCGAAGTGAACGGACGGTTTTGGGGCTCGCTCGAACTGGCGATCGCGTCCGGTGTCGATTTCCCCAAGCTGTGGGTGGAGTTGCTGCGCGGCGAGCGGGTTGCGGCGACGACCGCGTACGAGAGCGGCGTGACGGTGCGGTGGGCGTGGGGCGACGTCAAGCGGCTGCTCTATGTCGTGGCGGGAGCGCCCCCAGGGTGCCCCGAGCCATACCCCAGCGTGCTGCAGGGCTTGCGGGAAGTCCTGGGCCCGCAGCCCGCCGGCACTCGGAGTGAAACCTGGCGCCCGGACGACCGCTGGCCCGGCGTCGGGGAGTGGATGCAGGGGATCGGCGGCCTGGGCGGGCTGTTCCGCGCGACGTTCGCACGTGCGCTACGGCGCGCCCCACCGCCGCGCCTCCCCGACATCCCAAAGCGCGCCACGCCGGTCCCCGGCTCGCAGGCCGCGGAGGTCATGCGTCCATGAATCCCGCCACCTCACGCGTCGCGACCGTGTCGGTGATCGTGCCGTGCCGTAACGAGGAGCGCTACATTGCCCGCTGCCTCGATTCGATCGTGGCCACGGACTACCC
>WNGH01006580.1_pt1 | contig 33956 bp, 27 predicted proteins | sample 5400631 | NCBI WGS metagenome assembly WNGH01 (sample SAMN13153373, study PRJNA577476) | soil metagenome | isolation source: 115 cm soil or saprolite under Garry oak tree replicate 1 | place: USA:California | collected 2016-06-15
CGGCCTCTATCACCCTTGAGTACGCCACCGATGACTTTGCGCTGGCTCAGTATGCCAAAGAATTGGGCGATACCACCCTTTATAACACCTATATGGCGCGTTCACAAAACTGGCACAATATCTTCAATGCAGCGACGGGGTATATCGAACCGCGCAATAAAGATGGCTCTTTTATACCCGACTTTAGCCCTACGAGCGGAAACGGTTTTGTGGAAGGTGACAGCAGCCAATACAGCTGGATGGTTCCCTACGACCTGCCGGGACTCTTCGATGCGATGGGTGGAAACGGGAGCGCCATCCAGCGACTCGATACCCATTTCACCCAGCTGAATGCCGGTGGCACCGGCCCCTACGCCTATATGGGCAATGAACCTGAATTCGCAGTTCCCTGGGAGTATGACTTTGCTGGGGCCCCCTCCCGTACACAGGAGGTCGTACGCAGAATTGAACAAAGCCTCTTCCTGGCGACGCCCGACGGATTGCCAGGAAACGACGATGGAGGCGCTATGTCATCCTGGTATGTTTTCGCGGCGATGGGCCTCTACCCAGAGATTCCCGGCGTCGCTGGCTTCGCCATAGGCAGCCCGCTCTTCTCTAGCATAACTGTACATCTGGGTAATGGGAATCTTTTGCAGATCACGGGACTGGGAGCGGCAGAAGATGCACCTTATGTACAGAGTCTCGCCTTGAATGGTCAACCGTTTGCCAGTTCCTGGTTACCGTTTCAAAGTATCATGAACGGGGCGACCCTCCAGTTCACACTGGGTACGGCTCCTGGCCAGGGCGCACTCACCAGTGCCGTCAATCAAAGCATTAGCGGAGGATAAGTATGTTATCACCTGATTCTGAAGCAACGGAGAAAACGTTGCGGGTTGCCATCATCGGCTTTGGCCTGTCTGGTTCCGTCTTTCATGCCCCACTGGTCTCTTCGGTCGCAGGCATGGAGGTGGCGGCAATTGTTACCAGTAATCCCAGGCGTCGGGAGCACGCCCATCGTGACTACCCCGACGCTGATGTACTCTCAACGGCTGACGAACTGTGGCGTCACCCGACGCGCTACGATCTCGTGGTAGTGGCCAGCCCAAATCGCAGCCATGTGCCTCTCGGGTTAGCGGCGATGAACGCTGGCCTGCCGGTTGTCATCGACAAACCCCTGGCGGCGAGCGTTGCCGACGCGGAGAAGCTGATAGAGACAAGCCAGAGCACGGGCCAGATGCTCTCGGTCTTCCAGAACAGGCGGTGGGACAATGACTTTCTGACGGTACGCCAATTGATTGCCGCCGATCTGCTTGGGCCTATTATCCGTTTTGAGTCGCGCTATGAGCGCTACCGTGCCACTCTGCACACCCATGCCTGGCGCGAATTCCCTGCACCCGACGAGGCTGGTGGGCTGCTCTACGACCTTGGCAGTCACCTGATAGACCAGGCCATACAACTCTTTGGGCAACCGATGCGCGTCTACGCGGAAATGGAGAAACGCCGCCCGGGTGCGCTGGTGGACGACGATACGTTTGTAGCCTTGCAGTTTGCCAGCGGTGTACACACACATCTCTGGATGAGCGTAGTTGCTCGTATTCAGGGGCCGCGAATGCGGCTGAGCGGGCTGCGCGGCACCTACGAAAAGTGGGGCCTGGACCCACAGGAACACGCGCTCGGTACGGGTATGCGACCGGGTGATGCTGGTTGGGGCCTTGAGCCAGCGGAACGTTGGGGGCGTATGCTCACAGATGTCAGTGGCATACGTATTGATACTCCCATCGAGACGCTGCCCGGCGCTTATGAAGAATTCTATATATTGCTACGCGATGCGCTGCTCACCGGAGGCCGGTCACCTGTTGACCCGGCAGGGGTGTTGTCTATGCTGCGAGTGATAGAGGCGGCCCAGCAGAGCGCGCGTAGTGGGACGACGGTGGAATTGTAGCGACAGGATTGATGCTCGGCAAATACGATGGATTATGGAGCAAATTGCTCCATAATTTTTTTGGATTTTGTGGTTCTTTAAAACCAAATTTAGTTGGTGGGCACCTGACGTACGATCAATCCCTGAGCCAGTGTTGCTGTGACGATATGCGCGAGGTGTGGTGCATCTGGCAGGATGCCCTGGGGGATGATCTCCGCTCCTACTACCCCGTCCAGAAGCAGCTGGGCTAATCCATGAACGGTCGCCCAGGCGGTGAGCGCCAACGGTAAGGGATCCCCTGGTACCACTACCCCTGCCTGCTGACAGGCCATGATGGCATCGAGAAGCACTTGATAGGCCGCCATGCCTGCCCGGTCAATCGGCGAACGTGCGTTGCCGTCTGCATCTGGCAGCGGGCGAGACAGTTGACGCAGTTCCGGGCGATAGAGGATTTGAAAGCTCGCGCGGTGCTCCACGGCAAAACGCACATACGCCACCCCCGTGGCCACCAACTGGTCCAGCGGCGTTCCCGCTGTCGCCTGGGCCGCCTCTTGGAGAGTATCCGCTAACTGCTGGAGCGTCTCCACGACCAACGCTTCCACCAGTGCCGATTTACTGGCAAAGTGGTGATAGGGTGCTGCTTCACTGACGCCGGCACGACGAGCGACTGCGCGCAAGGTCAAGCCCGCAAGGCCCTGTTCGGTGATCAATTGGAGGGCCGCATCAAGTAGGGCGCGACGGAGGTGGCCATGATGATAAGGCCTGCTCGGATCGGGAAGGGTCATTGATTCCTCCTCGCTGTGATGGGTTTGTGAGGTTGCTATCTTCACATTGTTAAGATAGCATGCTATACTCTCTTCTAGAGAGATGTTAACACCGTTAAGATGTGGCGTCAAGGGCCCGATGGTGTGCGCGATGTGAAGGCATCTCATGAAGGAAAGTGAGGACAAAGCTTATGCCACAGGTACATCTCCGCATCCTGGTTATGGGCGCTGGCGTCATTGGCAGTGTGTATGCCGCGCGACTCCAGGCGGCAGGCCACACCGTCACACTTCAAGCCCGTGGGCAGCACGCCGCTGATTTGCGTGCCACCGGTCTCCTCCTGGAGGACGCGGCCACGGGACAGTCCACGACGAGTCATATCCGGGTCGTCGATCGCCTTGACCCAGACGATGTCTATGACCTGGCGCTGGTCTGCGTGCGCCTGGATCAGGTAGCCGCGACCGTACCGGATCTCGCGGCCAACCAGCAGATTCCCACGGTGGTGTTTCTATTGAATAACCCGACAGGCACGAAGCCTCTGGTGGAGCGACTCGGAGCGCAGCGGGTCGTCCTGGGCTTCCCAGGGATTGGGGGGACACGTGAAGGAACGCGGGTCCGCTATGTGCGTATTCGTCAACAACCAACGACTTAGTCGCAGTATGGACGGCTGGCTCAAAACGCACGCGGTTTTCGTCTCGTGTGTCTCGGCGGCTCTTGCTCTCGAAGGGGGGGACAGCGTGTGTCTTGGACAGAGCCGCGCGCGTGTGGAGCTGATGGTCAACGCCATCCGGGAGGGGTTCGCCGCCCTGCAGTCCCTGGGCATCCCCGTCGCACCATTCAACCTGAAGCTGATTTTCAGCCGGATGCCGCGGTGGTTCGCCGTTCGCTACTGGCAGCGCGCCTTGCAGACGTCCGTGGGGACGCTGGCGACCGCCCCCCATGCCAGGGCAGCCCGCGCTGAAATGGGCCAGGTTGCCAGGGAGGTTCTGGGGCTTCTACAGGCGTCCCCAGTGCCCACTCCCACCCTCGAACGCTTGCTGGCAGCGCTCACCAGGCCCGTCCTGGCACCAGACGACCGGCCACCGGGAGGTGGCGGTACAGATATGAGTCAGAGGTTGCTTTCTCTGGAAGCAGGAGAGATAGTTTCGTGTTTTCTAGTGCATAATCAGCAGACCTGTTAAGCAAAAGCAAGGTCTTGCCAAGCTGTACAATCATTGGTAGACTGATGAAGACAGATATCTGTCGTTGCAGCACCTCCCAAGAGGTGCTGAGGATTGAAACTAGGTAATAAACCATGCTCTTGCATAATCTTCATGAGTAAGGTTAAAGACAATCTGGGGTGAATCATCCGCCGCGTAGGCCTCAGCCTCGCTGATCGTCGTTGAGGAACTCAGCTTGCTCAGGGGTGACTTCGATGACGCAGGGCTGGCCTTTCTCCGCAGCCTGGGCGTGATAGTTGTGCATGGTCGGGAGCTGCCGAATGTGTGACAGGCCGTTGCGGATTCCGCCGGGCGTCAGGAAGTATTTGCGTGCCGCTCGAAGGTTATAGGAACGCTGTGCCTTCTGGTCCGTTCGCACGCTGGCTCGGCCTCTGATCCGCAGAACCCGCTGGTCACTCGGATCCTGCTCCACCTCGAAGACGATGCTCACCCGAGGGTCGGCCTTGACGTTGCGAGCCGCGAGGGTCCAATCGACGGTGCCGAGCCAGATATGGCCGTTCAGGTAAACAAAGTAGAGCGGATTGATGCTCGGTCGCCCGTTGCGGGAAAGGGTGGCGATGCGGGCGACCATGGACCGCCGCATGACGTCGAGCACGGCGGGATCGTCAGCTTTCATCTCTCACCTCTCGTAGCGTTCCGTAATCCCAGGCGACCGTCTTGAGCGGGACCACCTCGAACCAAGTGCGGCCGACGGGCGCACCACCTGGAGCCTCGGCGGGCTTCACCCGGCCACGGATGTAGATGGCACGCAGGTCGAAGAAGTGGACCCCTTCGTCAATGAGGAGGACAACCTCGTGGCCGGAGCCTGGTCGGCGATCGGCATCCTCAGGGATGCCGGCCAGGTAGCGACCGTCATGCCACACCAACACAATCGGTTGAGCCTGCGGCCCGTGGTCACTGGCAAAGGCGATGCATGCGCGAGGAACCCGTTCGAGCAGATCCCGCGCGCACCCGGGATCGATGTTCCTGGTGACCCGCTTCATGAACGCTACCCCCTGGTCCAATTGAAGGAAATCCTTCACCGTCGAGAACGTTGCCCCGCGATCCTATCTTTGAGCCTCCCGGTTTGATGATCCGGGCGGCGGACTCCTTCAAGGGTACCATTGGATTGGTGTGTTGTCAAAGGGTGTCACCAAATGTGCGTCAGATTGCAATTCTTTGCCACCTGGCAGTCGCACCAATCCACACGAAAAGTTATTCGTGTGTCTCAGAAAACGAACCAGCGTGTTGAAAAACCGTGATATAATGTAAGAAAGAATGTACAGTTCCTTTTGGGGAGTTGGTTACTTCTTGGGGAGTTGTCACTTCGTGAAAAGTTTGACCTACATATAGAACAGGCAGAACAGGCTTAGCCAGATCATGCTCCCACCAATCTTAACACCGGGCCCGTCCAAGACCGAAAGCCATAGCTTTCATCAGACGCAATTGCAGGGCCTTTGACTTAAGCAGGCACGAGTTCTGTGGATCAGCATTGTTGTACCCACATACGCCTTATTTATCGCCAACATCCCCGCATACTTTGCGTCTCTTCACTTACTTCATGCTACCAACGTGCAAGCGTTTACTGGTCAATTGACCCTTGCCGATGTCCATACGCTTCAGGCGTGGGGCCTGTCCCTGGACTTCTATGCCGCTTGCATGGTCCTGGTCAGCCTCCTCTTTCAGTTTAGCTATGCCAGTGTGGGAGTGCTGATCTTCTGGCGCAAGTCAGATACCCGCATAGCACTCTTCACCTCATTTGCCCTGATGATGCTCCCTTTCGGGTTTGCAAACCTCACCTTGCAAGCACTTCCTCCCACCTGGTCGTGGTTAATTCCATCTATAAGTGCTCTTGGCAACGCCAGCCTTTTGCTCTGCGCCTTTGTGTTTCCCGATGGACGGTTTGTGCCACCCTGGACACGCTGGCTTGCGCTGGCCATGCTCGTTTATTGGTCCGCTGTAGCCAGTTTCCTTTCCTGGGGACTTGACCGATCCGTGCTTAGCCTTGTCCTCTTTTTTAGCTTCGCCCTGGGTGCGATAGTGATCCAATTATACCGCTATCACTACATCTCCACGCCGCAACAGCGCCAGCAGACCAAGTGGGCGATGTTTGGCGTATCGATAGCTGTCGCAGGCAATATCCTGCCTCGTCTGCTTTATTATTTCGTCCTGTTCCCGCTCACCGGTGGGAGCTCACTTGCATACGCGCTTCAAGACATCCTCATTATGGGTTCTATGCTGGCAATTCCATTCACACTTGGTATCGCCGTACTGCATTACCGGCTCTGGGATATTGACGTTTTTATCAACCGCGCGCTGGTCTATAGCACGCTGACCGCGACTCTTGGGCTGATCTACGTAGGCCTGATCCTTGGCCTGCAATTCCTCTTACGAGGACTGATCAAGCAGACCAATGACATTGCGCTCGTCGCTTCCACCCTGGCGATTGTCGGGTTGTTCCAGCCCTTGCGCAGGCGTATCCAAACCCTCATTGACCGGCGCTTTTACCGGCAAAAGTACGATGCCAACAAAACGCTTGCCGCCTTCAGCACCGTCATTCGCAATGAAATGGACCTGAATCAATTACGTGAGCATCTGGTGGCAGTCGTCCAGGAGACGATGCAACCGGCGCATGTCTCGCTGTGGTTTTGCCATCCTGAACCATCCCGGGAACGAAACACACGACTGCTTCCAAGAATCGATGAGGGAGAGAGCGAAGTGCCATGATGGGAACCAAGCGGCGAAGCTTTGCTCCGCTCATCCATGTGTCATTGAGTCATTGCTCGAGATGGTCGGCCTGGCAACCTCATGGCGGTCAGGATGGCGATGCCAGTTACCGCAATGACGATGAGATCTACCACGCCAATCCCTGCACTCGGTGAGCTCCCAGCCACCGCTGCAAATCCAATAATCACTCCTCCTAGACCAGTACCAAGGGCTGCTCCGAGCACAGAAGAGAGTTCCATCGATGCCGACGCCGTACCCTGCTGGTCAGCAGAGGCCGTTTCCAGGACTACGAGGTTGAGCGTGGAGTAAGACAGGCCCATGCCAAGCCCGGCAACGCCCCATGCCAGTGATGCTACTGCTACCGGTATGCCTGGAATGAGCACACTGGCGATACCGGCGAGACCAAGGGCAACCAGGAGCAGTCCTGCTGTTACCAGGAGTCGGCGTCCTTGTCGAGGAGCCAGTTGGGCTTGCAACCATGATCCGGCTGACCAACCCAGGGTAGCCGCTGTGAGCACTATACCAGCCAGTAGTGTACTCTGACCGCGAATTGAGATGAGCGTCAATGGGAGAAAAGCTTCTCCCCCAAAGTAGGCCAGACTGAGCAAACCAATGGTCGCGATCGCGGCGGGCATCCCCGCCTTCGCTCTGAGCGTACCGGGTGGAAGAAGATGACGAAGTGATGGTATCCCTAGAACCAAACCCAGGAGAATCAGCACCGTCGCTAGAGGGAGAGATGGCACCTGTAGTCCTGTCAAAGTAATTCCTGCCCCACTCACCAGACCGGCCGCGGCTAAGAGACGACGAGGGTCAAATGATCCAGAAGACAGAGAAGGAGTGAGCTTTCTCAAGGCTGGGAGCACCATCCCAGCGGCAAGAGGTAACACTGGAATCAGGCCCAGGAAAACCCAGCGCCACCCAACAAAATCGGCGACGATTCCTGAAAGCGCGGGACCGATCAGTCCTGGCACTATCCAGGCGCTGGAAAGCACCGCGAGCATACGAGGCTTCACCTCTTCTGGATAGCCACGTCCAACACAGACATAGGTGACTGAGGCGATAATGCCGGCGCCAAGACCCTGAACACCCCGGCTAAGGACGAACATGATCATAGAGGATGCAACGCCGGCCAGGACCAGGCCAAGGACGAATAATGCTACACCGATCATGAAAGGGAGAGCAGGTCCCCTGCGGTCGGCTTCATCGCCAGCCAGGATGATGCCTACAAGAGTAGCCAGCATATAGGCGCTAAAGGACCAGCCATAAAAACTCAGTCCACCCAGGTTTGCAACGATCCTGGGGAGGATTGTCGCGACTGCAAGCCCCTCAAACGCTGGCCCTAAGGTGATGAGAATGAGTCCCAGTGTAAGTCGCCAGAGGCGTGGGCTCCACACACTCTCGGGGATCGAAGCGCCTTTTGCCACATGTTCTAATGAAGGCAGAGGTCGTGAGGATAGAGGTCGCGACATTGACATTTTCACATTCCTATCTGATAACAAGTAACATAAAAACCCTGGATTTGTTTCACAGTAGCATTATGACACATTGAGCGTTTCCAAAACGTTTTTTAGAGACACCAGGCCAGGCGACCACATCAGGCCGGGCGACCACAAGGGATCGCCCCTACTATGGACGATTCGGGTTGCCCCATTGGTACGAACATCGAGTAGGCGGAGACGTGTTATTCGGGTTGTTGATTGTCATGTTGATTGTTAAGTTTTTGTTGTAGTCGGATGGGGTTGTTGCGGATATATTGACGCTTGATTTCCAATTCAGCGGTATCGCGTATTACACGATCGTTGTAGTTCCGTTGCCAGACGTGTCCAGGCCATGTTAGATTTTTTTCTTTGAGGTGGTTGTACCATACTACTGTTGTTTTTGATTTGTATGCTCCTATTACCTGCCCTAATGTTGGGGCATTATCTCTGGTTCCGTCAAGCCAGAGGATGAAATGGACATGATCGGGCATGATTACAAATTCATCGAGCGTTACACCAGGATATCGATCTGGCAGAGCTTGCCATGTCTCTTCTAATATGGTTCGCAGTTCTGGTATGTCAAATACGGGCTCATGTTGCTCTGCCCTGATGGTAACATAATATGCTCCCGTCCATGTATAATCGTGCTTGGGCAATCGCAGAGGCTTTCTTCTGTAGGTGTCTGGATTGTAGGGTTTTTTACTCATTTTTCTCTCTTCCCATTTTTTAGATTTATGTCCGGACTGGGCGACCAGGCACCGGGCGATCACCAGACCAGCGACCACCAGACCAGCGACCACCAGACCGGGCGACCACCACGGACGACCACCAGGCCGGGCGACCACAAGGGATCGCCCCTACTATGGACGATTCGGGTTGCCACATTTTGCGTATTATTTTGTTGTTTTCTGTTATGCATGGTAAAATCTTCACCACAGGTGAATAATATGGCTTCTCGGTCTCTTATAATTGATGATATCAACTTATGACAAGGCCTAGAGCGACCGCAGCGACTGCAATCGACAGAGATTCTTGAATAGACCATTATTTTTCGGGAGTAAAACGATGAGTAAAGATCTATTTCACGAAATAACGTTGCACGTTGACGACATACAATACCTTTTTGCGGATAAGGAGGTGTACATACAGTATTCAAGGGGATTTACCTTTGCGGCGGGCTAACGCCTCTCCCGATGGCCTTCCAATATGCCCACCCTGAATTGATATATCGCCTCCTCAACATGATGCACCTGAGTAGCCATTTCCTGCCCCTTTTCCGTGAGTGCAAGTGTGACCATGCGGCCATCTGTGGAGGAGGGCGTTCGTTCGACGAGTCCTGCCTGGACAAGCCCGTTGACCAGGCGCCTGGGGCTGCCGATCTCACGGGCAAGCAGTTCACCAAGCGCGACCAGGGATAGGGGTTGATGATCTTGCAAGATGCGCAGAACCTCCGCCTGCGACGGCGTCAAGTGTCAATAACGATAATCCCTTGCGTGTGGTCGATGGCCCATAAGTAGATGGGCAAAGGCTCTGTCCATGCGCTGTTGAACAATGTGTTGATGGTTCGCTGAAGACCATGACCTACTCCCTGGCGCTGACGATTTTTGATGGCGACGGTGCCTGTCTGCACTCAGTGGGTCGCGATCATGCTTTTTCCCTCTTTCATCTGGATAGCCACCGAGGGCCGATAAATCGGCGGTGAGCGCGATAAATCGGCTCCTACGAGTCTAGCCGTCGCCGTCGCCTGGCTACAGGTCTCTGCAAAAATCGTACACGCACCCCAAATATTCCAGATGATTGCAAATTCTCTCAAAGTAATCTATACTATATTCAAATCTGTCTCTCTCATTTCAATTATTGAGGAGGTATTTATGGAACGTCTGCTGACGACAGAAGAGGTCGCAGAATTGCTGCGGATCGACCCGGTGACGGTCAGGCGCCTGGTCACGCGAGGCGAATTGATCGGATATCGCATTGCTGGTGAATACCGCTTTACCCCGGCGGGTGTCGAGAGCTTCGTAGAGAGCCAACGGGTCGTTGCGAGCATATCGCCAGGGCCAGATCACCCGTTTGCTAGATTCACTGAGCGAGCCCGCAAAGTATTGTCGCTGGCGAAAGAGGAAGCATATCGATACCATCATGATGGTGTTGGAACAGAGCATGTGTTGCTGGCGATCATGAGCGAGTGGGAGGGGGTCGGAGCCAGAGTGCTGAACCGGTTACAGGTGCAGCCGAGCGACGTGCGGGAGCAAATCGAAACGTTGCAGCCGGCGGGGGAGCAGCCAGTCGGTGATGGCCAGCTTGGGATGACGCAGCAGGGCAAAGCGAGTATCGAGCTGGCTGTACAGGAGGCGCGATCCCTCGGTCATCACTATATTGGAACAGAGCACCTGCTGCTGGGCCTGTTGCGTGAAGAAGCGGGACTTGCCAGCCAGATCTTGCTCAAGTCAGGCGTTACGCTTGAAAAGGCGCGCGAGCTTGTCAAGCAACTGCTCGCAACGGATCAAACAACGAGTGTGTCTGAGTCGGAACAGCACGGGGAGCCATAATGTATGAACAAGCGCGCACCATGCTGTTCGAGGATTTTTCATTTATGCGAATGTTTTTGTTTTGCCTGGCGATTTGTATAGACAGTCAAACTGATCAGAAGGATGAACGCCAGCCAGAACGATACTCTCACATCGACCATGGCACTGAACAGCACGAAAAAAGCCGCAATGAGGATGAATATTAGTTCGTTTCTCTTGTCCATTGCTGCACCTCCAAATAGTTTTTCCCCTTACTGGGGGATATTGTCTCTTTTATTCAAGTTTTATACAAACGCCACACATATACGTCACAAAGGTTCCCAGAAAAATCACGGTAAGATCACGGTATACACACATACATGCTGTTGGCAAAGGCAGCAAAACAGTGCCGGTAGAATTCCGGATGTTCGTTGAATAATGTGCCCAGGGAAATATAATAGAGCATTCAGGCTTTCTCGAAGCGCTCTACCGAAAATGGTGCAATAATTTCCGGCATTATCCCGATACTGCCATGACCAACGGCGAGGATGACATTTTCTAAGGAGGGTGCATTGCCCAGGATGGGCAGATTGTCGGGCGTTTTAGGGCGCAAGCCAGCCCACATCTGGTCTATAGCGGCCCTCTCGAGGCCAGGCAGCAGTCGGACGGCTGTACTGAGCAACCAGCCTATGCCACCGGCGGTGAGGTGCTTTTCAAAACCAACCTCTTCTTTGGTGGCACCGACAACAATTGTTCCGTTGTTTTTGGGGGCCAGGTAGATTGCTTCTCCAAAGATGATATGTTTGAGCGGAGGAGGAGGAGAGGAGAGCTGCTTGAGAGTGAGTATCTGGCCGCGCTGTGGCTCAACGGGCAATGAAATATCGAGCAACCTCTCCAAATCGCGCGTCCAGGCTCCGGTAGCTACGATGACGTGCTCGCATGCTATTTCTAATCCATGGTCTGTGCACACCCTGGTAACCTTGTTTCCGTGGAAATCCATCCCTATAACATTATGATAGGCGCAGAGTTTTGCACCGAGGTTTGTCGCGGCCCGCGCGAATGCTTTGACGACGTGGGGGGCTTTGACCTGTGCTTCTTCCGGCGCGTAGATTGCGGCGCTGATGTCGGGTGCTAAGAGCGCTTCGCGCTGCCGGGCTTCGTCGCCTGTTAACCATTGCATCTTAAGTCCCAGGGGCTGCCAGGCGTTCATACGTTTGTGCAGGTTGTCAATGTTATTGGGATTGCGCGCGACGCGGAGAGAACCGCTTTGCTCATATGCGAGGTGTACGCCGCTGGCCTGCTCCAGTTCTGGCACCAGCGTGGGGTAAATGGACCAGCTTGCCAACAGAAGATCGGCCAGGGGTCCTGGCCCTGAGAGTGATCCCAGTGGGGCCAGCAGCCCCGCCGCTGCGCTGGACGCCTCTGCGCCAATATCGCCTTTTTCGACTACCGTGACTTCTACGCCTGATTTGCGCAGGTAGTAGGCGATGGCGCAACCTATGATGCCTCCGCCGATAATGACCACATCTTTTGTGGATTGCACGTGGTTTTTCTCCTCTTTTTGCGGTCGTTCTGCTGTATTTTCGCATATGGATTATGTATCAGCAACATATCTGATGTCTTCCACCCCACCCCCAAGAAAAACTCCAATAAAGAAACGCCTGTGATACAATGGGAAGAGCCACAGGACGCAATAATGCTGTGTAACTTTTTCATCTGGAGAGCGGAAAATCCAGCGAGGGCCGATAATGCTGTTTAACAAATTCATCCAGGAATCCGTATGGGTCGCAGCACTGTCATGCTGAGCACATGCGCTACGCTCAGTGTAAACTTCGCGAAGCATCTCGCTGCCCAGCGCGACAGACCCTTCGCTGCGCTCAGGGTGACAGTGGAGGGGCCGATTTCATCATCCGGATTATTTTGTTAAAAGTCAAAATCGGGTCCTTGCATCCTGAAGGAGGAGTGATACATTGGGGAGAGCCTCGGGACGCGATAAATCGGGTCCCTACAATTTGGACGAAATACGTGCACATTTTCCTGCCCTGGCGGCGGATACTATACCAGCCGTGAGTCCGATGCTACGGTGGCCGAGGCGCGCCAGGCTGTAGCCAATTTTCTGAACGCTGCTCGTCCAGAGGAGATCGTGTTTGGTCCGAATATGACAACCCTCACCTTTTCTATCAGTCGCAGCGTGGCGCGCACTTTGCGACCGGGCGATGAGATTGTGGTGACGCGGCTGGATCATGACGGCAACATCGCGCCCTGGCTGTTGATAGCCGAAGACCGAAGCTGTACGGTGCGCTGGGTCGATATCCACGAGGAGGATTGCACGCTTGACATGGCAGACCTGGAGCGGCAGATTACGGAACGCACGAAAATAGTGGCCGTTGGCTCTGCCTCCAATGCCGTGGGGACGATCAATGATGTACGCAGGGCGGTTGAACTGGCACATAAGGTGGGAGCGCTCTGCTTTGTAGATGCAGTGCAGTATGCTCCACACAGGCCAATTGATGTGCAGGCGCTGGATTGTGATTTCCTGGCCTGCTCGGCCTACAAGTTCTTTGGCCCTCACCTGGGCATCCTCTATGGCAAGTACGAGCTGCTCGACAGCCTGATGGCGTATAAAGTTCGCCCTGCCAGCAATCTGCCGCCTGAGAAGTTCGAGACGGGCACGCAGAGTTTTGAGGCCATTGCCGGCACGTTGGGCGCGATGGAGTATTTTGAGTGGGTGGGCAACACTTTTGGCTCAGAATATGCGGCGAACTATCAAGGTTCTTTTAGCGGACAGGGGTTGGCCCTCAAACAGGCGATGGCGGCTATCGAGACCTATGAACTGGAACTGAACCATTCTTTACTTGAGGGTTTTAGCTCGATTCCTGGCCTGCAGATTCGTGGTATCACCAGTCCGCACAGACTGCAGGAGCGCGTGCCCACTTTTTCTTTTACGCTGGAGGGGTGGACTCCACGCGCCATTGCGGAGGCGCTGGCCGGGGAGAATATCAATGTGTGGGATGGTAACTTCTATGCACTTTCGGTGACAGAGCGGCTGGGATTGGAGGAACAGGGGGGATTATTGCGGGTTGGGCTGGCGCATTATAATACGCAGGGTGAGATTGATAGACTTGTTACAGCGATCTCGAAAGTAATTCGTTAACAACCTGCGAGATCGTTTCTTTTCGGTGTGGTTCCTCATCTTCATCCCAAAACTCTTGTATCGATGGTTTATATAATTGGCAAGTGATTGTGTTTTTCATTTTCGGTGCCCAGCCTGGATAGTTCCTGATCCCGATCCCGCGATTTGCGCTGTACCACGTGTATTCTTGGGGGAATATGTGCGCGGTTCCCGATCTTCAACGGGGGGGATGGCCAGTTCATGGAGTATTGCTGAGGGGGTTCTTTGCCGCCCTGCACATCTTTGGACAGCCAGAGCGGCGTTGGCTTCCAGTTCTTCTCTTACGCTGCCACTCCACCTTTCCTGTGATTCGCTGCTGCGCATACTCCTGCTGCTTGTAGGCACATCGCTCACAATTACACGAAAAGGAGGTAGGTGCAAGAAGTTACAGACGACCTTGACACCATAGAGAGGGTTCCGAAAAGGACCCATAACGGAAGTATGTTCAATCAAAAGCTCTGAAAAGATGAGGAGATCTCCGTGATAAGAAAACGAACGAAATTCACCATTCCGGCGACGATCATTCTAGCAATCCTGCTGGTGACTATTTTTGCTGTCGTTCCCGCGTTTGCCGCTTCACCCCTTGGCGCCCGGAACTACAGTGGGAGCGGCGGTTACAAAGTGAGCGCTACCAAGGGGGCGTCTCCGAGATTCACCACTCACAGCGCCAATATCTATACCCTTCCGAAAGAAACAGCGTCCTCCAAGCTCGTCAGCAACCCGCATAAGCTGGTCTTGCGGACGTCACCAAAGTTGGCTCAGGCCAAGGCCGCGGCATCCCACAACAAGAATGCGCCGGTCAACCGGTCTGAACTGGCGGTGACAGCCAGCAAAACATCCGCATCCAACCGTTTCAAAGGTATGGCCGATTCGGCTACCATCTGCCCGTATTTCGGCGGATGCCAGCCTCCCGATATGGCACTGGCGACCTCTCCGAAGTACGTGCTGCAGGGTGTGAACACCTCATATGAGATTTACAATACTGTTGGGAAAGCGGTTGTTGGTCCTATCGAAGACAATACCTGGTACGGCGTTCCCCCTCTACCGAACAAGTGTGACCCCGCCGGCCCGTTCCTGAGCGACCCACGCGCCTTCTATGATCCCAACACCAGGCTCTTATGGACGGCGACCTTGCAGGTCGAAGGAGCGGCCTTTGGCGTCGGCGTCAACTGCCCGAACACATCGATTTACTGGGTTGCCAATCTCAATCCGACGACGGGCGTGATGCACGTCTATAGCTTTGACATGACGCTTGGTGGCACAGTCAACGCAGGGGCTGACTACACTCAGTTCGGCTTCAGTGGCTCAACCATCGCCTTCACGGGCAACATGTTCGACTTCACTACCGGGAACTATGACTTTGCCGAGGCCGTGTTCGTGGATAAGGCAAAGATGGAAGCGGGCAAACCCGTCACGCCCGTCGCATTTACCGGGCTCAGCGTGACTGGCCCCAATGGGATGGTTGTCCTGGATACTGTTCAACCGGTCGAAACGGAGACGACACCAGCGAACGATCCGGGTGTCCAGTACTTGGTGAACTCCTTCAACGGCAATGGCGACCCTTTCGGCGATGACTGCCTCTCCACCACCTGCAAGGGATTCGTCGCGTGGGCCTATAGCCCCGCGACCCAGACCCTCGGGGGCACGCTGGTCCTCTCGCAGACGCCGAATCCAACCTATATCGTTCCTGCAAACGCTGACCAGCCGGGGTGCATCCAATGCGTGGAAACCATCGATGCGCGCATCACCGGAACGCCTGTCTACAGCGTCGGTGGAGGACAAGGGTTGATTTCCTTCTCGCTTGACACACAGGTCAGCAACGGCGGGGTGGCCTTCCCAAGTTCCGTGCCGGGCATCTTGTGGGGACAAATCCAGGTCGCCAATTTCCAGGGGAATCCAGTAGAAGTTATTGGGAGTCTCTACCAGAGTGGCTACATCTCCTTCGCGGGAGACCAGGCGGCCTCCTTTGGAGCGTTCATGCAGGATAAGAACGGTAGAATGGTCATGGTCTTCGATACCATGAGCTCTAATCTCAATCCGAGTATTATGGTGGTATCGCGTAAAGTGTCTGATCCCCTTGGGTCAATCGGGAACGCCCGCTTTATCATCAAGGGACCGTCAGCGACCTTTGACACTCGCTGGGGGGATTTTGAGGCAGCTTCCTATGATGGTTTCAGTACCAATCACATCTGGGTGGCTTCACAGTATTCCATCAGCGGCGACTGGGCGACCTTTATCGCCAGAGTATAAACCGCGCAGGGGCGACCACAAGACCCGACCAGGCGACCAGACCCGACCAGGGCGACCACATCACCCGACCAGGGCGACCACATCACCCGACCAGGGCGACCACATCACCCGACCAGGGCGACCACATCACCCGACCAGGGCGACCACAAGGGTCGCCCCTACTATGGACGAACGGGCCGTAGCCCTATTATTGGTGGTCACCCTGTCCCCTGCGCAGCAAGTTTCGACTGAAGAGAAGGCTAGCTTCCGAGAGCTTCTAGCAAGAGGTCGCCTTCTTCGGGAGTGACGCGGCCTTCGGCGATCATACGCAGGATGGCTTCGCGTTCCTGATCGAGGTTGTACTCAGGGCCTCCGGGTGTGCTGGCGTCCGCATTCCCAGAATCTGATGGCTGCTTCGCCTGATTCACCTGTTCGCCTGGATGCGTTTCCGGCTGAAAACCTGCTGTTGGGGACGGTGGAGGCACAGGCGGAACCGCGGATGGTTGCTGTGGTGGTTTTGGCGGTTTTGGTGGCGTTGGGGTCTTCGGGGTCTTTGGGGTCTTCGGTATGCCCAGATTGCTTACAGCACGTTCTACGGCTTCGAGGGCTCCTGCAATGCCTTCGGAGGCAGCTTTGCGCGCCTGCTCTTTGATGCGCTCCAGCCGCTCGGGGTCGAGCCGCCACTCACGATCGTTGAAACGCACGTTGATACGTGCCTCCCGCTCACTAGCACGACGCGCCTGCTCCTCGGCTTTGCGCTGGGCGCGGCGCGCCTGCTCTTCCGCTTTGCGCGCGATGGAATCGGCCAAATCGGCCCCCTGTGACCAGCTTGCTTCATTAAAAGCCGCTGCTATCTCTCGGCTCAGTTCCTGGCCTAGTTTACTCATTTCGCGGCCAAAGCTAGACATTTCGCGGCCAAAGTCTTCCCATCCCCAGAATGCGCTGGTGCTGCTTGAACTACGCGGACCGTTCCCTCCGCGAAGCGCCAGGTCGCCGCCAACATTCAATTCGAGGTAGGCCGCGCCATCTCCATAGTTCAGGCTGATCATTTTTCCACTCCTGCTGGCAATAATTGAGCGGCCACTGATATCGCCGCCGACATTGGCTTGAATAGACAGGTTGGGATTGTCCGGCAAAACAATGACGGCATCACCGCCGACATTTAAGCGTGCGCGGCTATCGACAGGAAAAGCGGCTTGCAACGAGAGGTCGCTGCCGATGCTGCCGACCTCGATACTTGATTGTATGCCTTTCAACGCTGCATCTGAGCCAACGTGGCCAATCTGTAGATTGCCACCGATGCCGTTAAAGCTGACATCGCCGCCGATATATCCTAGCTCGACATCACCCTGTGCATCACGTAAGGAGCAGTCGCCGCCCACATTGCCGATTTGCACATAGGCAGCACTGCTTATACTCAGGTCACCACCTATATTGCCGACAGTGATACCTGTACGTGCGCCACCTGTGACTGAGCAGTCGCCACCGACAACACCGCAGCGTAAGGCAGACGACACTTCTTCCGCGCTTAAATCACCACCAACGGTGCTGATCATGACGGTTTCTGCTCGCACCACTGCCAGGTCGGAACCGACGGTCTCGATCTCTATAACCGCCACGTCCTTGAGGGCGGCATCGCCTCCGACGCTATGTCGCACGCGCAAGATGGAGGTATTTGAAACGCTGAGATCGCCGCCAAGGTTCGTTAAATCTACGGCTTCTCCAATATTCTCCAACCCGGCTTCGCCAGAGATGTTTTTGATGGTGGCATCGCCAGAGATGTTCTCTAATTCGACGCGCCGCACACCATCAACCAGGACATCACCATTTATGTTTGCCGATTTGAAGCTGGTATCTTCAGGTACCAGTATTTCGATATCACTATCACAGTCGACAATGGTGAGCGTGTTTCCCTCTTGATGGATACCGCCTACTATCCCATTGCTCTTAGTCTCAACACTGATTGCCTGCTCTCTCCAGGTACGCACGCTCAAGTCGCCATCAACCCGTGTGATGACTACCCGAGGTGCCGCGCCAACCGCAAATGTTTGTTGGGCCATTGAATCCTCCTTATGGGTGACCGGTTGGGTCCCTGGGCGACCACCAGGGTCGCCCCTACTATGCACGGTTTCCGTTTCACGGTTGTGAAGCGGCGGTGGGAGCCACTCCGTGGTATTACTCTTACTCGGCGTATATTTCTATGCGCTCGCCTTCTTCCAGGTCTTGTAGATCAAGTAGTCGACCGGTAGTGCCATTTTCGATGGCATACAGCAGGTCTTCCAGTGCGCTACCGCGAATCTGCGGTACCAGGCGTGTTGCCAGGCGCAAACCGACATCAATAAGACTGACGGGAACGGTCACGTTCGCTTTCTGACGATTGTTCGCCAGGTTCGTCACACGCACCCGTACTATGCGATTGCGCTTACGCTCGTTAGTATGTTCCTGCTTTACCTGCAGTGAGTCCAACAGCCGCGCGGCTTCTTCAGCGGTCACATTGCCGGACTCGACCAGGCGCAGGATACGAATACGCTCATCAGTTGAGGCTGCCATGGGTCTATCCCTTCATCAAGCGCATGGCATCTTCTACGCTGATCTCTTTGGCGGCGAGGCGGTCGAGAATGGCGCGACGATCAGCACGTCCATCGTTTTCAGGCGAGCCACCAAGGGCGGTCACAATTTCGTCCAGCCGGCTGCGCGCGGTATTGTAGGCGACGTCTAGCTCCGCGGCTAATTTCTGGATGTTGCCGCGAAACTTGACCAGCATCTCGACAAATTCAAGTTGTTCGCGAGTGAGGCGGCCTATCCAGCCCAGGCTAAATTGCCCCTCGATAACGATGCCGCTATCAGGGCATTCGAGGCGCGTTACGATCAGTTCACCGCCACTCACCGGGTCTCTTGTGATCAATGGATGCATGCATGTACTCCTTTGTGGAGGTATCCAACAGCGATACCTCTCTGTTTGCCTGTTAATATCTTTTTTTGATTTGGCATTTCTTATTAACCACGTGGTAATATTAGCATATCAAAATAAAATTTGCAATAGTTTTGGTGATTAATTTCAAATTGATGGCAATATTTAGCAATTTTCGGGAATAATTAGAGCACAAAAGACAGCAGGTCTCGCCCTACCAGGATGGTGCCCTGGTAGCCCGAACTGGTGGTCAGGGACTGTAGGTGCCGCGCATCGATTTCTCTATAGAGGTGCGAGCACACAATTGTCTTTGCCTGAGAGGAGATCGCAAGTTGCACGATCTCCGTGTCTTCAAGATGGCCCGAATCGATGATAGCGAGCTCAACATCACGCAGGAAGTCTATTTCCGCGTCGTGAAAGTGGGAGTCACCGGTGATGGCATAGCGCCTCTCGTTCCAGGAAAAGCGCAGCCCATGATTGCCTGCGGGGGGCAGGCTGATGAAATCGAAACGATGGGTGCCAATCTCAAAGTGCTGCCGCGTGATTTCATGGACAATGATGTTGTATGTAGGCTGTTGCAGGGCGCGGGGACCAAAAAGCTGCAATAGGCCATCGATGATTTGTTGCACCCCCGGCGGCCCGTAAATGTGGATGTCGGTTGTGCGCGGGTCCCGCTGCGACCATGCTCCAGCCTGGAGAAAGGGGATGAGGTCCGAGATGTGGTCGGGGTGAAAATGGGATAGGACGATGTGTTGCAACTGGTTATGCTGTACGCCTGCCTCCAGCAGTCGCTGTACGACGCCATGCCCACAATCAAAGAGGATATAGATGTCGTCGAGGTCGAGCAGGACGCTGGATGCGCGACGTTCGGTTTCGATCTGGCAGGTGCCGGTGCCTAGGAGGGTGATGGTGGCCATGTTTTTCGGTTCCGTTCGTTCTGTCGATGAAACGCCTCCCTTACAATATAGTAGCAGGTTTCTTTCATATCTACACTCTTTTGATATCAAGGGCGGCCATGTACTGGCATTCAACATAGGCCTGGTAGGCTCCTGCTGAGCCAGGGGCTGTGCTCGGACCCTCATTGGGTGGGATTGTGCGACCTATATAGGCATCTTGCGCGAGCTGTTTCAGCTGCAACGCCAGTTTAACAACGGCGGGATCAGCAATATTGGCGGCATTGAGGATTTGTGCATCGTATGTGCGCATTTTCTGTACCCAATCCTTCAAGTCCGTTAACGCATTGATCACGTTCTGAGCATGTTGGCGCAGTTCAGCATTGTTCCCCGCCGACTGGAGAATCTTGTTCACCTCGCCGGTTAAGGCGTCAATGTATCCTGGCTGAGTTGGCGATGAGAGCAGACCGACAGGCACCAGGAGTAGATTATGAAGAGCTGCGGGTAAATCGCCGCTACTTTTCGCAAATTGAGTGCCATCGAGCAAATTGATGATACGAATTGCCTGTCGTTGAGCCAGCGCGTGGTCACCGGTTACCTGTACGCTGTCCACTATACTGACAGCCTTATCATTTGTGCTTTTAATAGTCTCGAAAAGTCCAGAGATGAGGCTTGAATCAGCAGGATAGCCCGGCATTCTGTAGAGTACATACTGGATATATTGGAAGGAAGCGGCAGGAAAAGTGGCCTGGTAGACTTTCGCTTTGAGGGTAGGGGCAGCAGGCGTCTCGTTCCCGGCGTTTTCCACGGTCACAAAGACGGTCTGCATTTGCGCCAATAGATTGCTGTGTTGAGCATTCCCTGCATAAAGCAAGGAGGCAGCGCCATTGTGTACAGTGAGCGGTCCCAATGGGATAGCCACGCCAGTAATGTTCCGCAACCAGGCAACATAGCGCTTGTCCTGCGGAGGATTCGGAATATTTTGCAACTCTATGCGTAACATGTCGTTCTGTCCAAGTGCATCATCCTGGAAGAAGACATGCCCGATGGGAGCATCAGGCGAAGGCACTGTCGATGCAGAACGGAAGAAGAGGCTGGCACCGAGAGACCCGACGACCAACAGGAGCAGGAGCGAACCGATAATTGCCAATACAACCGGCGATAAGAAATTTCTCGAGCGAATTTTCAAATCACTGCTTTCCTTGCCCTGCCATGCCGATGTGACCACGGAGGTAGAAGGAAATTTCATTGTGGTTGTTGGTGCCGTTGGTGCAGCGAACTCAACAATGGCCTGCGACGGAGGGAAAGCAGAACGATGCGCGGCGGTATTTCCTCCCACCGTTGAAGGTGTCTTTGGGTCCAGGCGCCTGGGCAAATCCTGCGGGGGAATCGGCGTGGGACGGGTATTTTCTCCGATCGAGGGCTTCGCCAGGCTTTGCTGTCCCAGGATTGCAGGGAGTTTAGAAGAGATATTGGGCAAAGGCTGCGATACGCCTAGAATCGATGGTATACCATTGGTAGGCTGCCTGGGAGTTGCAGGACCCTGCGTGGCGGGAACGCGTAAAGCCCCGCTGGTTGTATAGAAAAACGGTCCTTCGTGCGAAGCCTGGTTTTTATTCAAGGCCATCTGAGGTAATTGCTCTACTGAACAAGCCTCGGCAAAGGCTCTTGCCAGCAATGATGCTGTAGCAAAGCGCGTCTTCGGGTCTTTCGCCAAGGTACGCAGGATGACCTCAGAGAGCGCAAGGGGAATATTAGGGTTAATGAGCATGGGAGAAGTCGGTAAGGTATTGAGGTGATGCATCATAATGGCCATGTTGCTTTCACCATGAAAAGGCAGCACGCCGGTGCATATTTCATAGAGAATCACGCCCAGTGCATAAATATCGCTGCGCGGATTTGGCTTCTCTCCTTTCACTTGCTCGGGAGAAATATAGAGAGTTGAGACATTATTCTGGTTGCCAGGGAGATGCGCGATACCAAAATCGGTGAGCATTGGTTCACCGTCCTTAGAATGCGCGGTATTGTTTATGTCGAGTAGAATATTCGATGGTTTGATATTGTTATGAACGATATGTTGTTCATGGGCGTAATCAACAGCCGCTCCAATACAGGTAAAGAGATAGACAATATCCGAGATAGGGGGAAAAGTCCCTACGCGCGAGGTACGCTGAATGACCGTGGCGAGGGTTGTTTGCCCCTCAATATAATCCATGACGATGTAGGGTGTGGTTTCATTTGTGGCTTCTGATGGGCGAGAAACAGCGACTTCACGTACATGAACAATGTTGGGATGATGCAGAGCTGTTATGGCCTGCCATTCTTTCATGAAGAGTGTAATGAAATTGGGGTCATTTTGTAGCAGGTCGGGATGGAGCAATTTCACGGCAACATCTTGCCGAGTTTGTGCATCGAGGCCCTTCCAAACCTCACCTGCGCTCCCATGTCCGAGCAGATTCCGCAACTCGTATTTTCCCATGCGTCGTGGGGTTGTGCTCATTATTATTTTCCTTTAATGGAAACAAAATCTACTGCCTTTATCATTCCCCGGATGCGGCAGATATCTAAACGATCCCATTGTTACCATACACGATTTTAGACATATGTTCAAGTGTGTGAGACTTTTTTCCTATGTTTTCACCCAGAAATTGTAGGGTATGGGGTACCAGGATACCCCTTTTTCAGCTATAATAAGACAACTCGAAACATACCCAGGAGGAACAGGTGCGCTTCGGTCTGCAAGATGTAAAAAAACAGGTATACCGGCGTGAAGGTGAACTCTATGTAGGGTTGCATTTTCTTCGTCCAGGAGAGTTGCGCAGCGAGATAGAGCGACTGATTGCCTACCATGAGCAACTGATAGGGCAATCACGGATGCGGTTCTCGATGGACGATGCACGCGCGTGCGTAGGAGATTATCGCCTGGCGCACTGCCTCATATGCGCGCTAAGCAACTGGTATCAGTGGCGGCAGCGCAGCTGGTCAGACGCGCTACAGCAGATCGGCAGTGAGTCTCACTTGCTGCTTGAGAAGGCCGGCATTACTTCTCCCGTGTATCTCCGGCTTGCGCTCTTCAATTACGTCAACGAACATCACCAGGGCTTTCTGGATGCGCGGGTACGTCCAGCGGCCCTGCAGGCATTCGCAGCCTCTTACCAACTTAGCGCACCTGACCTGGAGTACTTGCTGAGACTAGATAGCGACGATGAAGCGTTACTTGGGCGCGATTCGCTTCAACCGCCTGGTGCACAGGATGTTGCAACGCTATATAACCAGTGGGCTTTTGAGTCGGCGCTCTTCAATGCCTCAAGTGTGCGGTTCGTCATCGATTGTCACGCCTTTGAGCAGGCAGCCAGCGAAGCGCGGCAGATTGGCAGCGGTATTGGCGCGGTCATCAAACGTCTCTGTTACCTGGCACGCCTGCTTGGCGTCTACTACGATCTCACCTACGATTCGTCCTCCTCTCACACGGCACCATTATTGCATCTCACGCTCTATGGTCCGCAGGAAATGACCGGGGCGCCTCAACAATATGGCGCGCGTTTAGCCAGGCTCTGCCGGTTACTCCTGGGTTATGGCATCTCACAACGGCAGCATATCAGCCGAACGCATGGACAACATAAGCGGAACAATAGCCCGACTTCTGCCAGCGCTCTGTGTTGCCCAACAGGCTCCAATTCATACGCCGTCCGTCTTCGATAGCAGCATTGAACAATCCTTTGCGGAGGCATTCGCGGCTTTGGAGAGCAGCCACGCGGTAGACGGTTGGCAGCTTATACGCGAACCAGAGCCTCTCATGTTCGAGCAGAGTATCTTTATTCCGGACTTCGCGCTCACACGCGACCAGAGACGGATATATGTTGAGATACTGGGTTTTTGGACGCCGTCCTATCGCGAGCGCAAGGTGCAAAAACTGCAACAGCTACAGGGACGTGGGGACATCGTGCTGGCCATTCCCGAAGAGGCGCGAGAGGCATTTGCCAGCCTGGTTTCTGTTTTTCCTATCGCCTGGTATAGCGATCAATTGTCGGCTACCGAACTGTTACATCTCGTGCGCAATCGTTACGATGACGTCGCCGAACGGCTGGCTGCAATTGATATCACGGCAGTGCGCTCGCGCGTGCAGCAAGAAGGATTCTTAACCGAGCGTGCATGCTATGAACTCTTACATGTTTACCGCCGTTCAGAGCTGCAACTGGCAGTGGAACGGGTTGTTGGAGGGGACGTGGCCTTTGCAGCGGGACTAGGACTCTATCGGGTAGATTGGATGGAACAACTGAGAACTTCGTTCGTAGTATTGATAGAGACTCTTGGTGCGTCACCGCTCGCGGTCGTCCTGCATGAAGCAAGAGCGCGCTTGCCTGTGCTGGCTGAGTGCGAGGATGCAACCATTGAAGCAATGCTCGGCCTCTGGCCAGAGGTGAGTGTGCACCGCAGCTCCATTTTTGAAGCGATTGTGGCGATGACCAATGACGGTGCCGAGCAAACTGCTGTGGCTGATAATGAGGAGCAGACCTATACTGTACCGGGCAGGAAAGCAGGGCGAGAAAAGCGTACAATACCGAAGAAACGAGTTGTGCGTGAGGCTTCGCAGGGTGATTTGTGGAACTAGCCATATATGAAAATATTTAAGCGTAAAACAAGTTTGATGGACTGATAACTTTATGGATATCAAAGAGCTAATAGGTGTCACGCTTGGTACGTGTACCCTCGAGCACGTTATTGGTCACGGCGGCATGGGGGCCGTTTATCTTGCCCAACAATCTCGACCGGTGCGCACGGTGGCAGTGAAAGTGCTCATCCCCTCTAACAGAACAGAAGTCGAACAGAAGGAAGTCTTCCTGGAACGATTCCGCCGTGAAGCTGACACCATCGCGAAGCTAGAGCACAAGAACATCTTGCCTATCTACGAGTATGACGAGGCGGTGGTAGAGCAGGAGCGCCTGGCATACCTGGTGATGCCGTTTATCCGTGGTGGCACGCTGCGCGAACGCATCGACGAGATGAATCGCTCCGGTTCGCACATTGAACTCAAGCTGGTTGCCAGTTATATCAGCCAGGTCGCCGATGCGCTCGATTATGCTCACAGTCTGGGCGTGGTCCACCGCGACATCAAACCCGGCAATCTGCTTTTTCACCAGGATGGCCGGCTGATGCTAGGGGACTTCGGCATAGTACGTTTGAAAGCTATGCCCTCACTGACCAGTGTTGGCAGCTTCCTGGGAACGGCAGAATACGCTTCACCTGAACAAATCAGCACCAATGAAATCGACTTTCGCTCAGATATTTACTCACTCGGGGCTATACTTTTTGAATTACTGACGGGGAGTGCACCTTATACAGGGCCTAATCCATTTGCAGTCATGGCCAAGAAATTGCACGATCCGTTGCCTTCTATTAGAGACAGCCGCCCTGACCTCTCTGCCGCAGTGGAAACGGTTGTGATGAAAGCGCTGGCGAAGAATCCAGCGGACCGCTACCAGAGCGCGTCTGCACTGGCGGATGCTCTGCAAACCGCGATAGATTCCGGGTCCGTGCTGCGTCTCAGCGGCGATGGCAATAATAGCGACCTCACAGTAGCCGAGCGTGCCTGGGGTACGTCCTCACCAGTGGTTGCCAGCGTACTTGCTCCCAGCGCCGGGCGCATCATACCACCGACGCAACCAGGCATACCTGTCCCACTCTGGGGCACATATGGAGCCCGGCAACCACAGCCGGGTCAATGGCAATGGCCCTCGCAGATGCAGGCACAACAAGCGCAAAGTCCAGCAGGTGTAGGTGTACTTGCTCCAGGCCCTGGTGGTTATGCAGCTCCCTCCTACCCGTACAGCCAGCAAGATAATTTGCGACTCAACGGGGGCGTGGTCAGCGCGGATGTAAAAAAGTACCGCGAAGGGAAGCGCTTATTCTATTACTTCACGTTATTGATTACGTTGCTTACACAACTTCTCGTTTTCATCCTTGTCGATGCTCCGACGAAAGATGGCACTGAAGTAGTCGCCATGTTTGGGGTACTGTTAGGCTGTGGCCTCAATGTCTTGATCTTAGCGGCAATTGGTTTTACAGGGGTAGTGCGCAACCGTGCTGTTCGCAAGTTCGTCATTCGCGCTCTCACAATTGCTATTATCACGCCCATACTCAGCGGCGTCTTTATCAGTTATGGAGCACCTTCAAATTCGTCTCATCTTCCTGCTTATCTTGTACTACTGGTGAGCAACCTCTATCTTCTACGCCAGCTTGGCAAGGTAGACGCCGACAAAGAGCAGGTGGAGGTGGCCCCAGTACTCTGGCGTCCAGCGTTTGCGGGCGCCCTGACGGGGCTCTTACCGCTGACAATTATGATGATTTTTGCCTTACCGGCCTTTTTTGTCTATCCGTCCAATAGCCTCCCCTGGCTGGATGTACTCGGTGTGTTGTTCGTAATCGCCATCGGTATCCCTACGCCGGGAGCTATGATGGCGGTCTGGCTCTCCACGAAAATGAGTTTTGCCACGCTATCGCGCAGCAGCGCTATCGCCGGGCTGCTGATGTTCAGTGGGGCGTTTCTCCTGGCGGTCTTATGGAACATGGTCTTTTCATCTCATTCCATCGTCTACACTCATTTGAACAAGACGTGGATGGCCCTTTTGATCATCGTGATCGTGATGAGCCTGGTTGGCGCGTTGCGCGGAATGCTGGATGCCTGGATATCTCGTCGCTTCCTGAGGAAAGATAAGACAAATATATGATCGAGCCTGGGACGCGATAATGCTGTTTCACTGATTCATCTGGAGAGCGGAAAATGCAGCGAGGGCCGATAAATCGGCGGTGGGCGCGATAATGCAAATGAACAAATTGGTCCAGGCATCCGTATGGGTGACAGCACGGTCATGCTGAGCACATTCGCTACGCTCAGTGTAAACTCCGCGAAGCATCTCGACGCCCATGCAGACAGACCCTTCGCTGCGCTCAGGGTGACAAGAAAGGGCCGATAAATCGGCCCCGACGGTTGGCCAGATGATTTTGTGAAAAGTCTAAATCGGATTCCTACGATTTGTTATAGAGGTAGAATAGTTGGCCCGTTGTTTGAATACACGTCCAGGTGGAGGGCATGAGAACCTCGCCAATGCGGTCGCCTGCTCTCGCTGTGATTTTCTCGTACAGGGAGCGCATATTGGCGGCTACGAAGTCGTCTCTTTCATTGGCGCGGGCAGCTATGGCCATGTCTACAAGGTACGCGAACCGGCACCGCTCAGCCGTATCATGGCGCTCAAGGTACTGCGCCTTGACCAGATCAATGAGAAGGCGCTGGGAAGCTTTTTTGACGAGGCGCGGCGCATAGCCGACCTGCAACACCCCAATATTTTGCCGGTCTATAATTTCGGGAAGTTAGAAGACGAACGCCCCTATCTGGTGATGGAATATGCGCCCCAGACTATCTATGATCTCTTTCGCAGGGCCGACGGCAGTAGACGAGCCGCCTTTGCGGAGGAGCTGGTCCCCTATATGCGGCAGGCAGCGGAGGCGCTGAGCTTTGTGCATCAAAACGGGTTGATTCACCAGGATGTTAAGCCGGGCAACCTGCTGATTGGACGCAACGGACAACTCCTGCTCTCGGATTTTGGTACGACCTTTTACCTTGGGATGCAGACACACGCCTCTCTGGGTGAAGCGACCGGGACAGCGGCCTATATGCCTCCTGAACAATGGCGAGGCAACCCGCGCCGTGATTCGGACCAATATGCGCTGGCCGTTTGCTGCTACGAACTGCTCAGCGGGCGTACCCCTTTTAAGTATACACGCATCGAGGAGATGTGGAACGCACATTTCAACGAGCAACCGGCCTCTCCACAGCAGTGGAACAGGCGCATTCCGGTTGAAGTGGCGGCGGTGATACTACGGGCACTGGCAAAGGATTATCGCCAGCGTTACTCCAACATCCTGGAATTCGCGCAAAAATACAGCGAGGCAGTACAGACAGCCCAACAGCGTTATGTCTGCCAGCTCTGTAAGCACCAGAATCGTACTGGCGCACAGCGCTGCAGCGCCTGTGGCGCTGAGCGAGATAACCGGCACTGCCCCTACTGTGATACCTCTGTGCGTTTTGGGCAACGCTGTTGCCCTCACTGTGGCCGATTGATCATACCACCTAGCAGCGTGCTCAATAGCCCGCTATCGGGGGTCAGCGTATGGCTGGGACGTTATGTTATCAAGCGAGTATTGAAGAGCAACGCAGAGACGAAGCTGACGGTTGCTGTGGCCTTCGACACGCAGGCCAATGATATGCAGGTTGTATTGAAACGCTGGGAGTGCACCGATCTGCCGTTAGCCCGACGTGCCAAAGAACTGGTCTACTACGAGAAGGCCACCGAGCCTCTGACGCGCCTAAGCCACCCATTACTGCCACGCGTGCTTGATCGCTTTGTCGAGGGAAAGCATTACTATCTCGTGCTGAACTATGTTGACGGGGAAAGCCTGGAAGAACATATGCAAAAATTGCTCAGGCCGCTACCAGAGCGCGAAGTGATAGGATATATGAATTCGCTGCTGAATGCGTTGATGGCCCTGGAGCAACAACGGCCACCTTTGCGCCACTACGATATCTCTCCCAGCAACATTATTATCGAGAGGACGCGGGGACGACCCATATTGACGGGCTTCCAGGTCTCTGCCCCGCCCTCGTCGCGTGAAGCAGAGCAAAATAGAAGCCCACATCGTACGACGCGGAAACTGGCGATCTCGCCCTATTTACCCGTACAGGATAAGCACTTCGACCAGCGCACATGTATCTATTCACTGGCCGCGTGTATGCATTACGCACTGACAAACTACGCCCCGCCGCACTATCCCGCGTTCCCTCCTGTGCGGATGCTAAACCCAAACATTTCTTTTGCGCTCGAGACTATACTGAGCCGCGCTTTGATGGAAGACAACCGGGAACGATATCAGAGCTATGGAGAAATCCAGAAGGATATCAGGAAGTTGTTGTGAATTTATTGTCAGGACCGGGCGAGCTTTCAGGACCGGGCGACCACAAGGGTTCGCCCCTACTATGGACGATCGGCGGTGAGCAGCGATTTTGTGGTTGCCTGATAATTCATTGCTAAGACCTGCCGCCCGTAGCCGCGCCTTTGGTGTTCAGGTAGAACACCAAAAGCAATACATGACAGGGATATAGCATTTGATCTCGTGCTATCCCCGTTGTTCAATGGGTATGTATTCAGTCACCTTTGGGCCGACGTACTCGGCGCGGGGGCGAATCAGGCGGTTATTAGAGTACTGTTCGAGGACGTGGGCCGTATAGCCAGCAATGCGGCTACGAGCAAAAACGGGCGTATCCAGGTCGATGGGAATACCCATCATGTAGTAAACGGAGGCGGAATAGAAATCGACATTGCAATAAAGGCCCTTATGTTCTTTGATATAGTCCTCAATGATACGCGACATCTCGTACCAGCGGCTATCACCGTTATGTATCCCCATTTCTTTGGACATCTCCCGTAAATGGGTAGCGCGCGGGTCTTCCGTTTTGTACACGCGGTGCCCAAAGCCCATGATACGCTCTTTGCGCTCGACCGCATCGCGAATATATGGTTCGGCATTACTCACCTCGCCAATGCGCAGGAGCATGCGCATTACCTGTTCGTTGGCGCCACCGTGCAGCGGGCCAGAAAGGGCGCCGATGGCCGAGGTGATAGAGGCATACATGTCAGCAAGAGTGCCAGCCGTTACACGAGCGGCAAAAGTAGATGCGTTCAACTCATGATCGGCGTGCAGGACCAGAGCCACGTCAAAGACGTGTGCAGTGTATTCATCGGGCATTTCACCCTTGAGCATATAAAGAAAGTTGGTTGCAGTGTTGTGATCGCGCAAAGGGGCGACTGGCTTTCTGCCATTGCGGATGTGTTCCCAGGTGGTCACAATCGTCCCTAGAACGGCGGTGAGCCGTATGGCGCGGCGATAATTTGCCTCGGCAGACTTATCATCAGGATTGGGATCAAAGGAAGAAAGAGTAGAAACGATGGTGCGTAATACGTCCATTGCAGGAGTCGTTCTGGGCAGAAGGTACATTATCTCGATCACGCGGCCAGGCAATTCGCGATTGGCCTGCAATAAAGCGCTCACTTCTTCAAGTTGGGTTCTGGTTGGCAAGACGCCGTGCCAGAGCAGATAGGCGGTCTCTTCGAATGTAGAGTAACGCGCGAGGTCATGGATATCGACACCAAAGTAGGTAAGTTTCCCAAGTTTGCCATCGAGGTCACAAATTCGTGAATGGGTTGCGACAATATCTTCAAGGCCATCTGTAGTGGACATATTGAGCTTCCTCCAGCGGGGAGCGGGCTTCGGTTCCGTGAATGCAACTGGTACCCGGTAGGCGAGCATCTGCTGCTTGCACGATGAAGCAGTGAACTTTCAACACAACAAACTATTTAGCTTGTGTAAAGTAATTATAATCTCGTATATTTGGTGTTGTCAACGCGAGGCGCGAACAAGAGCATAGTCTCCAACATGAAAATATGTTACACTAGCGCAAACAAAAAAGACAAAAGTGAGGCGCTACAATGGCAAAGCAGATGCGAGACGATGAGGAACAACTTATCGCCCGCAGCCAGCGTGGAGATGTCAACGCATTCAATGAGTTGATCCTGCACTACCAGCAAACAACCTATGGCGTTGTTTACCGCATGATCGGGAACGCCGAAATTGCCGCCGATGTCACACAGGACACATTTATCGCCGCTTTTCGTGCTATTCAATCCTTCCGCGGTGGCTCCTCATTTCGCGCCTGGCTCCTGCGCATTGCCTCAAATTTGGCCTGTGATCACTGGCGTCGCACTCAGCGACATGTCGTAGAATCGCTAGATATGCTCACTGATGAAGAAGAACCGCATGCCGCTAGCGATTTAAGCGCCCTGGTGGAGAGCGGGCAAGAAGCAAACCCCGAGGAATATGTACTCAGTCAGGAATTGCAGGAATTGATTCAACGTGGTCTGCAGGTACTACCCCTTGATCAACGCGTGGCCGTGGTTTTATGCGATATCGAGGGGCTATCATATGAAGAAATTTCGATTACAACCCAGTCCAACATGGGAACGGTGCGATCACGCATCGCGCGTGGGCGAGCGCGGCTGCGCCACTACCTGGAACAGTACAGGGAACTTTTGCCGCGCAATTATCGTCTACCTACTAATAAAGAGTAAAACCTACATGGAGTACCGGCGTGGTCAATACAGATAGAGATCAGCATCTGACAACTGAACAGCTCTCAGCGCTCCTGGACAGGCAGCTCTCGCCAGCAGAGCAGGCTGTATGTAATGCACACATTGAAAGCTGCCAGCAGTGTCAAGGCGCATTGGCGAGTCTGCGACAGACGGTGGCTTTGCTGCGATCTATGCCACAGCCGTCAGTACCCCGTTCATTCGCGCTGCCGACAGGTGTCACCTATCTACAAGAACCAGCGGTACGCCAGAGAGAAACAGACTCACGACGCAGATGGCCCTATTATGTCCAGCGTTCTCTGCGCGCAATGAGCGTTATCGCCGCGGTGATCGGCTTTATCTTCTTGCTGTCAGGCGTTCTGCCCTTGTTAATACATGGCGGGGGAGGAATGTCAACCGCGACAAGTTCGACTGTCCCAAGCGCTGGAAGCCCGAATGAGTCGGCAACTCAAAGTGCCTCTACACTCAGTCCCCACCAGGCAGCAAATGGCAATGCGGCCACACCCGTTCATACACCAGCACCTGGTAGAACACCAGCTGCGAAGACGGAGCCAAATAAATTGCTCCCCAATGACCATCTATCTAATCGAGCTCCACCTGCGCCACCAATTATCGACTTGAATGAGCCGCTGGTGCGGCAAGGAGTTGGATTTACTCTCCTGATTCTCGGCATCATAGGAGTCTTTCTTACGAGACGCTGGGCATTGAGACGAATGTAAAGCAAGTGTGATTTCAAGCACATCCTGGAACCATCCCGATGTCTTTCTTATACCAGTGCCAGGGGCCATTGTTGCTAGTCCATTGAGGCTGAATACCCCCCTGAGAAGCACCAGCCAAGTTGGGCGTACCCCAGCAGCGATTATCATGGACATGTTTCCGCCTCAGGGTGCTAGGGCGATGCGAGAGCGCGGCAGCACGGTCCTACTGGAATGGTCATGCTGAGCGCTGTCCTGTCGTGCTAAGCGCAGCGAAGCATCTCGTGCGCCACGCGAGACAGACCCTTCGCTGCGCTCAGGGTGACAACCGGGGGAGCAGCGGCAGCACGACAGCATTGTGTATGGATTACCGACATCATCACCTCGTTGTCCACGCCACATCGTATCCCTTCCAAGTCGGCTTATCGCTCTCAGCAAGCTGCTTCAGCAAACTCAGCAGAGCTACGATGTGGCTGCAATAACGGGGTGATGATGATGGTAATCCATACACATTGTCATGCTGAGCGCTACTCACTGCCTCTCCCTTGCTTGTGCGAGTCAGCCATGAAATGTATTGGCAATTCTCCAACACTCTTGCGCAATTGACCAGTCTTCCTGTGTATGGACAATGAGTGCGCGTATGGCAGAATCGGCAGTGGCGATATCCTGGTCGGCGGGGGATTGGGCATTTTTTTGTGCGTCCAGGTGGAGGCCGAGAAAAGCAAAGGCTTCACAGACTTCTGCTCGTACGCTGGCGTCGTTTTCACCAACCCCACCGGCAAAAACGAGGGCATCCAGCCCACCCAGCGACGCTATCATTGACCCGATACAAGAGCGCAGGCGATGGACGTAGATAGCGAGGGCAAGTTTCGCCCTGTCATTGCCCTGTTCGATGGCGGCATGAATTGTCCGCATATCGCCTGAAATGCTAGAAATTCCTTGCAGGCCGGATTGTTTATTGAGGATGGTATCAAGCTGGTCGGCGGAGTACCCTCTTTGTCGCAGCAGGTAAATGAAGATACCGGGATCGACCGAGCCGGAGCGACTGCCCATCATCAAACCTTCGAGTGGGGTAAAACCCATGGTAGTATCGATACTATGACCACTTTGAATGGCGGCTAATGAGCAACCATTGCCGATGTGGCAGGTTACCAGGCGCAAGGATAGCAGGTCGCGCCCCAGTATCTGGGCGGCACGGTGGGCGCAGTATTGATGGCTGATGCCATGGAAGCCATAGCGCAAGATGCCCTGCTCGAACCATTCATACGGTCCCGGGTAGACGATCGCTTCCAGGGGAAGGTGGCGGTGAAAGGCGGTGTCAAAGACCGCCACCTGCGGCACGTGCGGTAAGATACGCTCAATCGCTTCGATACCCTCCAGGTTCAGGGGATTATGCAAGGGGGCAAACGAGGATAGGCGCTTGATAGCATCCTTCACAGCGGGTGTGATCAAAGTACTCTCGCGATATTCCTGTCCACCGTGCACGACGCGATGGCCGACTATAGCGATCTCGGACGCGTGGGCAATGACCTGCGTTTTGCCGCTCCAGAGGGTTTTGAGAAGGAACGCGACCACTTCATGGCGCGAAGTTGTGGGCAGTTTCTCTTCAAGGTTCTGGCCAGTAGAGGTGGTGATCTTGCAGTATGTTTCATCTTGATGCTCGGACCAGTCTGCATCGGCCTCCCAAAGAGACGCCTGGGGCTGGTCGGGGAGGCCGTCTCCCAGTTCATAGAGGCGGCTCTTCTGGCTACTTGAGCCAGCATTCAGTACGAGGATTTTCATGATACGTCGCGGCGTGGGAGGAAACGCCGCCGCCCGCAGGCGACTCCTTTCTTGACTTTTGTTCTACTTTCTTTTATACACTTCTTATCATTAAGACCTCTTTTGAACGCTATTGTTGGTAGAAAATACTACGTATCGCTGTTGGTGTCAAATGTCCACCCCTCTCATTATATAAAACGTTTGTCGCAAGAAGCACGTAAATCGCATACCTAAAAGGATGAGGGGAAAAGATTGACGTTTTGATGAAAGAAGCCTTATTATATAAACGCATAGAAACAGATGGAGTTTTTCATACTTTTTCTCAGGAAGGCTAGAGTTTTTTGTAGATTTTACCTTCAAAACAGTTTATTTAGAGGAGTTATTACAAGATGAACAACAATATTTTATTACTCTTCCCGATCATCAATGTGATTGTGACGGGGCTTTTTGCGGGAGTAGTATTGCGCCAGTATCTACGGCGTCATCGTGTGTACCAGTTATTCTGGGCAATAGCACTCTTTATG
>WNGH01004392.1_pt1 | contig 33930 bp, 34 predicted proteins | sample 5400631 | NCBI WGS metagenome assembly WNGH01 (sample SAMN13153373, study PRJNA577476) | soil metagenome | isolation source: 115 cm soil or saprolite under Garry oak tree replicate 1 | place: USA:California | collected 2016-06-15
TCGACAGGGTGAAAGCCTTGATGCCGTAGCCATAGATGCTCAGGTTGCGCATCTCGACATCGGACAGGTGCCGGTCGACGTCGGCGTCTGGCACGTGGCGGCGGAGGAGCTCGCGAAGGGCGGCCTGGGTGAGGTGAAAGCGCGTCTCGTTGTGCCAGAGCGTGTCGTCGCCGTCGAGAGCTACAGTCCTGATTGGCAAATGAATCTCCCCACCCGGCTCCGCTTGCGGCGGAGCCGACCTCCCCGCACAGCGGGGAGGTGAATCATGGCAAAAGAACGGACGACACGGACGCCCACCCGTGGCCCGCGCCGGGCGTATTCGACCGGTGACGCCGAGCTCGATCGTCGCCTGAACGCGCTGGTCGAGGAGCTCGACCTCGCTCCCGTCGACGCGCGCTCGACTTACGAGCTCCTGGTCACCGCGATCCGGATGGCGGAGGAGCCGCTGAGCCGGCTCGACCGCAAGCTCATCAACGCCTCCGTCAAAGAGATGCGGTACGCGTTCAACGTCTTCTCCAAGTACCGGGACCGCAAGAAGGTGAGCGTCTTCGGCTCCGCGAGGACACCGACCGGAGATCCCAACTACGAGCTGGCCAAGCAGCTCGGCCGGCGCATGGCGGAGGCCGGCTGGATGGTCGTGACGGGCGCCGGCCCAGGGATCATGAGCGCAGCCAACGAGGGTGCCGGCCAGGAGAGCTCCTTCGGGGTCAACATCGTGCTTCCATTCGAGGCCAAGCCCAACCCGTTCATCGCGTCCGACCCCAAGCTGATCAACTTCAAGTACTTCTTCACGCGAAAGCTGATGTTCATGAAGGAGGCGGAGGCCTTCGTCCTGTTCCCCGGCGGGTTCGGCACGCTGGACGAGCTGTTCGAGCTCCTCACGCTGAGCCAGACCGGCAAGAGCGACCTGCATCCGATAGTGATGATCGAGGCCGACACCGGCTACTGGCCCGCCATCGACCGCACGTTGAAGGACGTGCTCCTGACGCGCGGCTACATCGATCGCGAGGACGCTGGGCTCTACTACCTGACCGAGTCGGTGGACGACGCGGTCGCCCACATCCAGCGTTTCTACCGGATCTACCACTCGCAGCGGTACGTCGACGGCAAGCTCATCCTCCGGCTCAACACCGACATACCCGATGAGAAGATCGAGCAGCTGAGCCAGGAGTTCAACGACATCCTGCGCGGACCGATCCAGCGTGTGGGCGCATCCAGCGGTGAGCGGCAGGATGGCGACGTGCCCGATCTGCCGCGCCTCAAGCTCGATTTCGATCGCAGCCATTTCGGTCGGCTGCGGCAGCTGATCGACCGGCTCAACGAGTAGAGCTCAGCCGGCGTTCTCCAGGATCCAGTCCAGGGCCGCCACTCCTGAGCTGAGCACTGAGATGTGCCCGTCCTCCGGACGCAGCCACAGCTCCGCCGAGGGAACGTGGCGTGCGAGCCAATCGTCATGCGAAGGGGGCGCGATCCGATCCTGCCCACCGTGAAGCAACAGGACTGGGCGGCTGACCTGCCGCGGGTCAAACCTCCACGGGGCGACGTAAGCCAGGTCGTCATCCACCATCCCGCCCAGGCCGCCCTCCAGCGCTTTCCCCGCAATGGCGCCGAGCCAGCCCCACGGGCCCCCGAGGGCTGCATGGTCCGCAGGTGTGAACTGTTCCGGGTCGAACTCGGTGCTTGCCAGGAGGTTTGCCAGCACCTCGCGGCCCTGAGTCGCGGCATGCAGCTCGGCCGCTCCTGCAGCCGCCATGCCCGCGAACCAGTCCAGGCCCTCGGCGTCGAATGGAGCAAGTCCGGAAACGCACGCGGCGGCGAGGACGCGTTCTGGCAGCAGCGCGGCGCACGCGAGGGCGTGCGGCGCCCCGCCCGAGTGGCCCATCACCGCGAATTGCGGGATGCCCAATGCATCGGCGATCTGGGAGACGTCCGCGGCCGCCGATGCCACGTGGCGACCTGGATCAGGACTCGACCCGCCATACGCGGGCCGGTCATACGACACCCACCGGATTCCGCGCTCGGCTGACGCCGGGAGCAGCGGTTCGGGCGGGGCGCCGATGTTCGGCGTGCCGTGGTGCCAGAAGACAGCGAGGCGAGCGCCGCCGTCATCGGCGTCGGTGTCGTAAAAGTGCAGCCTGCGTCCGTCGCTCAGCTCGAGGTCGGTCTCCGTCACCACGCCCCGAGCATAAGCCTGTGCCGGCGCGGATTACAGATGTGCTGTTGCAATTCATGAGCGCGATGTGGTATATAATTGAAGTTGAGCTCTCCCTACGACCGGCTGAAGGACGGGCAGCGCTGGATGTGGTCCCTCGGCGACTACAGCAGGCTCGCGGAAGTTCTCGAAGGCCACGCTGAAGCGCTGGCCGGCGCATGCGACGTCGAACCAGGTACCAGCGTGCTCGACGTTGCCGCCGGCAACGGCAACTTCGCCCTCGCCGCGGCCCGGCGCGGCGCCATCGTCACCGCCACAGACCTGACGCCGCGCATGGTCGAGCTGGGTCGGGCGCGTTCGGTTGCGGCCGGAGCGAGCATCGAATGGAGGGAAGCCGACGCCGAGCAGCTTCCGTTCGAGGACGCCTCGTTCGACATCGTGGCCTCCGTGTTCGGCGCGATGTTCGCGCCGCGCCCGCAGCTCGTCGCGTCGGAGATGTTTCGCGTGGCCAGGCCCGGCGGCCTCGTGGCGATGGCGAACTACAGTCCGGGTGGGTACCTCGGCCGGCTGTCGGAGCTCATCGCCTCTTTCTCCGCGCACCCGGCGTTCGAGCTGCCGTCTCCCTTCGAATGGGGTGAGGAGGACGAGCTGCGCCGGCGCCTTGCCGGATTGGCCTCATCGATCGATGTGAAGCATCGCACGCTCCATTTCGAATCGGAGTCAGTCGGGTCCTTTCTCGAATTCTGGCAGCAGACGAACGCGCCCCAGGCGGCATTGAAAGCGATGCAGCCGCCAGAGATCTACGCGAAGGTCATCGCCGCGGAGACGCAGCTGGTCGAAGAGCTCAACGAATCGCGGGGGAGAGTGCGCTTGAGCTCGCCTTACATCCTCGTGCTCGCGCGCAAGTGATTGTTGGATCACCCCCACCCAGCTGCGCTTCGCGCAGCCGGCCTCCCCACTGTGTGGGGAGGGGACTGGCCTTCTTCCGACTTCGACCTGCCTAGCGCGTGAGGCCGTCGATCTCCGCGAGCTCGGCCGGCGCGAAGGAAAGGTTGTCGAGCGCGCCGAGGTTCTCCTCCAGCTGGCTCACGCTGCTTACCCCGACTATCGCCGACGTCACTCGCTGGTCGCGCAGAACCCATGCGATCGCCATCTGGGACAGCTTCTGGCCGCGGCGCTCGGCGATTGCGTGCAGTGCGCGCACCCGCTCGATGTTCTGGGTCACGGTGTCGGGGAAGAGCGAAAAGCCCTGCGTGGCGCGCGAGCCGGCGGGAACGCCCTGCATGTAGCGGTCGGTGAGCATGCCCTGCGCGAGCGGAGAGAATGCGATGCAGCCAACGCCGAGCTTCTCCAGCGCGTCGAGCAGCTCCGGCTCGACCCAGCGGTTGAGCATCGAGTACACCGGCTGATGGATGAGCAGGTGGATGCCCATCCTCTCGAGGATCGCGGCCGCCTCGCGAGCGCGATCCGGCTGGTACTGCGAGATGCCGACATACAGCGCCTTGCCCTGGTGTACCGCAGTCGCAAGCGCGCCCATCGTCTCTTCCAGTGGAGTCTCGGGATCGGGCCGGTGGTGATAGAAGATGTCGACATAGTCGAGACCGATTCTCGCGAGGCTCTGATCGAGGCTCGCGAGCAGGTACTTCCGGGAGCCCCAGTCGCCGTACGGGCCAGGCCACATGTCCCAGCCCGCCTTGGTCGAGATCACGAGCTCGTCGCGGTGGCCGGCGAGGTCGGTGCGGAGCATCTGCCCGAAGTTCGTCTCCGCCGATCCGTAGGGCGGCCCGTAGTTGTTGGCCAGGTCGAAATGCGTGACGCCGAGCTCGAACGCGCGGCGAAGGATGGCGCGATTTTCATCGGACGGGGAAGCGCCACCGAAGCGCTGCCACAGGCCGACCGAGATGACCGGCAGCAGGAGCCCGCTGCGCCCGCTGCGCCGGTAGATCATCCGCGCCAGAGTAGCCTATGGCGGTGACCGCGATCGAGGACCTGACCGGCGTGCTCCCGGCGCTGGCGACGCCGCTGCACCGCGACGGCAGCGCCGACGAAGCCGGTATTCAGCGCCTGGTGGAGCACACCATCGCCGGCGGGGTTCACGGCCTGCTTCCTCTCGGCTCGACCGGCGAGGGCGCGTCGCTGGGTGAGAAGACGCGATGGCAGGTGCTGCGCTGCGTCGTCGAGGCCGCGGCCGGGCGCGTTCCCGTGATCTGCGGCGTCGCTCAACCACACCTCGAGAGCGCTCGGGCGGAGGTTGCCGCGGCATCCAGGCTCGGCGCCAACGCGGCGCTGGTCGCTCCGCCCTTCTACTACCCGACCGACCAGGCCACGGTGCTCGCGTTCTACCGCCGGCTCGCCGCTGAGAGCAAGATTCCGCTTCTCCTCTACAACATCCCGCAGTTCACGAAGGTCCTGTCCGAGCCGGCGACGGTGGCGACACTGGCGCGTGAGGGGACGATCGCGGGCATCAAGGACTCCAGCCGCGATTTCGAATATTTCGAGACCGTATGTGTCGCAACGCGAGACGTGCCTGGCTTTCGAATCTTCACCGGCAGCGATTCGATGCTCCTGGCGTCGCTAGCGATGGGTGGCGCAGGCACGATCTGCGGCGCCGCCAACGTCGCGCCAAGCTGGGTCGTGCGCATCTACGACGACTTCTCGGATGGCGACCTCGATGCCGCACGCGGGCACCAGGACGATCTGATCCGGCTGGTCATGGCGCTGCGCGCCGGTGTCTTTCCCGCGGCGATCAAGGCCGCTGTTCACCTGCAGGGAATCTGCGAGCCGTGGCCGGCTCCTCCCACCGCCGCCCTCGACGACGCCGCGATGGCGCGTCTGCGCGACCTTCTCGCCGGATGGGGACTTCTTTCGACGCGCGCCGATTGACGCCCTGGGGCCCGGACCGTCTCGAGCTGGGTGAGGGCGCGAGGTGGGTGGGCGACCGCGTCGTGCTGGTCGACATCCCCACCGGCCGTTTGCTCGAAGCCGACCCTTCCAAAGCAGGACCGCTGAGGGAGCTGGCCAGGCTCGACGTCACCTTAGGCGCCGTGGCGGCGCTGGCAGGCGCCTCCGGCGAGTGGATCGCGGCGTGTGGAACCGGCATCGCCTTGATCCGCGCCGGCGGCCGCCTCGACTGGCTCGATCGCCCTGAGGACGGCAAGCCGGTAAGGATGCGGATGAACGACGCCTGCGCTGACCCGTCCGGGCATTTCTGGGCCGGAAGCATGGCCTTCGACTTCACCCCCGATGCCGGCTCGCTGTACCGGGTGGATCGGGGCGGCAGCGTCGCGAAGGTGCTGGACGGCGTCACCATCTCCAACGGCCCCGCCTTCGACAAGACCGGCAAGACGATGTATTTCGCCGACACCGCGCGAGGGCGGATCGACCGATTCCACGTCGATCCGGAAACGGGTGCGCTCAGCGACCGGACACCCTTCGCTCAGATCACAAAGGGCGGGCCGGACGGCATGACTGTCGACGACGACAACCATCTCTGGGTGGCGGTTTGGGGTGCCGCCGAGGTGAGGCGGTTCCGGCCGGACGGCAGTCTGGCGGAGACAATCAAGGTGCCGACGCGGCAACCGTCGAGCGTGTGCCTGGTCGGGCGGGCGGACCCGCGGCTGTTTGTCACCACGGCGGCCGAGGGTCGGACCGACGAGCCGGCCGGGGCGCTTTTCGCCGTTCCGGTGCAAGTTCCGGGACGGCCAGCCGAGCGATACCGACTCGGTTAGTGGTGCCCCCCATCCGCGCACGCGCTTCGCGCGGGGGCGACTTCCCCACAAGTGGGGAAGCTAGGGTTAGTGGTGCCCCCCATCCGCCCACGCGCTTCGCGCGGGGGCGACTTCCCCACAAGTGGGGAAGCTAGGGCTAGTGGTGCTCCCCATCCGCCCACGCGCTTCGCGCGGGGGCGACTTCCCCACAAGCGGGGAAGCTAGGCGGGGCGGCGCTCCAGGAGCTCGGCGATGGAGCCTTCGAATTTGGCCAGACGCTTGTGCACCTCGATCACCTCGTCAGAGCTGACGGGATCAGTGGGATCGATGTCCGTCTGGTGCTCGGTCCACTCGGCGCCGCACTCACAGCGATGGAACAGATAGCGATCGGTGTGGGAGCGATAGACGTAGACCGAGGCGTCCTGCGTGCGCCGTCCGCACTCGCACTTGCCCTTCTCCGGTTCCAACTTTGACTTTTGCAATGACGTGTTCCTCGATCTATATAACGAAGCAGAACCGATTTAGTTTGCGATGGTACACCTGCGCCCCGTATTTGAACGTAGAAAAGCGCGTAAAAGACGCTACCGGCTGGAGTTCAGCTCCGCGAGCAGCCGATCGAGGTCTCTCAGGCGCTCCGTCTCGGCGGCGTGCTGGAGGGTCTGGTACTGGGATAAGACGTCGACGAAGCCTTCGCCGACGTCGTAGCCGTGCTTCCAGAGCAGCTCCTGGCCCTGGTCGCCAAGGCTGGTCAGGACGTCCCGGACCTTGCTTTGGCTGGTGAACTTGCCCTCAGGCACTTGGCGGCGCCTCGGCGCTGCGGACGATGACGCGGTGGCCGTGCCACCGCTCGGGGACGCCTACGGGCGGCTCGCCCGCGTACGTGATCTCCAGGCACCACACGCCGTCGACCTGAACAGCCGCCACCGAGGGCTTGCTCTTGGGGTTCTTGCGCTGTAGGGACTGCACAAGGGCGACTCCGTAGAGGACGAGCGCACCGGGCAGGTTGATCGTGTTGATCCGGCCGCCCTCGCTCGAGCCGTCGACGCCGGACGTGCGGGAGCCGAGGGCGAGGGTCACAGGCTCAGGTTAGCGGGTACGGCCGGCGAGGGCGGCGAGGATGGCGGCGATCGTGGCGTCGTAACCCAGTCGCCCGGTGTCGAGCACGATGTCGTAGTGCGAGGCGAGCGTGCGGTCGTGGCCGTACACCTGCCGGATGTAGGCGGTCCAGTTCTCGTCCGCCTGCTTGAGGCGGCGGCGCGCCGCGTCTTCGGTCTTGTTCTCGCGCTCCATGATGGTTTTGACCCTGATCGCCGAGTCCGCGCGCAGGAAGACGTGGAGCGCGCCGGGGTGATCGTGAAGGATGTAGGCGCCGCCGCGGCCGACGATGACGACGTTGTCGCCTTTCGCCGCCTCTCTGATCACATGCTGGGTGAGCTGGAGCACTGCCCGGCGGGTGTCGAAAACCGGGTCGGCGTTGGGCGGCGTCCAGGCCGACGCCTCGGGCGGGATGATCGGCTCGGTGTTGGCGGCGCCGAGAGCAAGCAGCAGCCGGCTGAGCAAGGAGTTGGGCTGTTCGTCCTCGGCCTCGACCTCCTCCCTCGGCAGCTCCAGCTGGCGAGCGACCTCGTCGATGAGCTGGGAGTCGAGGAAGTCGGCTTTGAGCCTGGTCGCCAGCATGTGGCCGACCGTTCTGCCCCCGGCGCCGATCTGGCGCCCGATAGTGATGACAGGCATTGGCCGCCCCAATCTACGGCGATCGGGACTCCAGGACAAGCTTGAGACCTCGGTTAAGGCACCGGATTCCAGACGCTCCTGACCAATCCGTAACCGTAGGGACCGCCTTCCACAGGTCTCAGCTCGTAGCCGTCGGGGGCCGACGTGAACAGTTGTCCGCCGCGAGCGAAGGCGATCCGGGAACCATCAGGCGACCACGACGGCCAGGCTCCACCGTCATTGGCGCGATGCGGTGCCGATCCGTCGGAATGCACCGCGTAGATTGCCCAGATCAGGACTGGATTGGTTGCGCGCGCCGAATGAAACGTGAGGATCGATCCGTCCGGCGACCAAGCCAGCCCTCCGGTGCAATTTGCCCTGCGTCTCCCATCCGTCCGTGTACGTGATGCATCCGTGCACCAGCGCAAACCGGTCCGACGGTTTCGTCAGTCCAGAGACGCACACTTGCGGCGCCGGTCTCGCATCAGTGGGGGAGTGGTGGCGCCGTTCGCGTACCAGTAGGCGTCGAGGGTCGGATCGCGCATTGGACTGCAACGAGGCCCGCCACCATGCTCAGCGTCACGGGGGCGGAGGGTTGCCAACGGGCGGCGATTCGCGGTTCGGCCTTCAACGATCTCAGCCTAAACCACCGGGTTCCAGGCCAATCCGGTGGGACGCGCAACCCCAACGCCTTGGGAGACAACAACCACGCCTTCCATCACCAGGGTCAGGTCGCTCCCATCGGGGGCCATGGTGAAGAGTTCGCCACCCCATCGGTCTCCGACGCTACCGGGCAGCCTCGGGAACCGGGTGAAGACGAGTCGCGATCCATCTGGCGACCAGGACGCTTGAAAGCCGTCGTTATTGAGGCGACGCAGTCCTGATCCGTCCGCGTGCACGACGTAGATTGCTCGCGTTCGAGTCGAGAGGTTGTCGCGCATCGAATAGAACGCGAGCATCGAGCCATCCGGCGACCAGGCCAGACCACCTGAGCAACCTCCTCCTCCGCACTCTCCTAGATCGATCAGTAGCCGCGGATCGGTCCCATCGGGACTTACGGTCCAGATCTGATACGTGAAACCCTCCGGACCACCTTCTAGGTACACCGTGTATGCGATGCGCGAGCCGTCGGGTGACCACGCCGGAGTCCCCAACCACCACGCCAAATACGACTTGGCTATCAAGCGCGGGGCACCGCCCTTCACATCGACCACGTAGAGGCCCTCGGCCGGACCGGCGTTCCATCGCGCAAAGACCACCTTTGTGCCGTCGGGCGAGAACGACCCCTCACCGCCGTGGCCGTCGCTGGTGAGCCGTGTCTGCGCGCCGTCTGCGTTCATGACATAGAGGTCCTGTGCGTCCTGTGCCGTCCCTGCGTTCCTCTCCTCCACAAGAAGTAGGCGGCTCCCATCCCGCGACCAGGCCATTGACGTCAGGCCGTTTGACGGCCCCAGCGAGATCCGGTTGGACGGGTGGTTGGGATCCACGGCCCAGATCTCCGACCCATCGTTGTAGGTGATGCAGCCGTGCACCCGGTCAAACCGGTTCGACGGTTGGGTCGCTCCAGACACGCACAGTTGCGGCGAGGGTCGCACAGCGGTCGCGGGTCGGTTCGCGCAGTCAACGGACATGAGGCCGGCCAAAATGAAGAGCGTCAGGAGCAAAACGTTGGCCGCCTTCGGTTCGTTCTTGGATGCTCTCATCGTCTAACGCACCGGATTCCAGGCCCATCCGTAGGTTGGCACAGGATTCACCCCTTCCACCAATGCCACGTCACTGCCGTCGGCGGCCATCGTGAACAGCTCGCCCGCTCGGGTGAAGATGATTCGCGATCCATCCGGCGACCAGGACGGCTGACCGCCATCCTTACTGATTCGATGCAGGCCCGATCCGTTCGCTCCAACGATGTAGATGCCGCCGGCAGAGTGGAACGCCAGCTGCGATCCGTCGGGTGACCATGCCAGGCCAAGGGTGCAGCCGGTAGGCTGGGTCGCCGAGCACTGGCCGAGATCGACCAGCCGCTGGGCATTGGTCCCATCGGAGCTCATGGTCCAGATCTGATCTGTAGCCAGGTCATCCCGGTAGTCGGCGTAGGCGATGCGCGAGCCATCCGGCGACCACACCGGATACGTGAGCCACGATCCGATGCTCGACCCGGTACAACTCGCGTCCGTGCACAACGTCGAAGCGGCGATCAACCGCGTCGAACCGCCCTTCACATCGACCACATACAGACCCACCTTCGCCGGCACGACTGTCGTGTCATAGCGGTCGTAGACCACCTTTGTGCCATCTGGTGAGAATGAGCCTTCCCAGCCAAACGCGCCGCCACGAACGATTTGTGTTCGCGATCCGTCCGCGTTCATGACGAAGAGATCTCCAAGCGTCGACGTGAGAAGCAAGCGGCTCCCGTCACGGGACCATGCGATGGGCAAAAGACCGTTGGACGGTCCGAGCATGATCCGGTTGGCCGGATGGTTGGGATCCACCGCCACGATCTGGGAGCCGTCGCTGTACGTGATGCATCCATGGATCCGGGCGAACCTATCCGACGCTTCCGTCGTTCCCGGGAGGCAGAGCTGCGGCGCCGGTCCGGGCTTTACGAGGTTTGGGTGAGAGGTCAGCAATCGCACCGACATCAGGCCGGCAACGATCGCGACCGTGATCAGGATCGCCGCGGCGACCGCGAGCCACTGGTACCTCGGCAGCCGCTCGCCGTCGAACGAAGTAACTCTTCGACCCGCGACCACAGCATTGACCATCTCGCGCCGCATGGCGGGTGGCGGCGGGAAGAATGACTGCTCCTGGTCGAACGCTTCTCTGATCTCTGTGCGCAGGTCGACCATCAGTCCAACTCCAGTCCGGGGCGCAGCTTTCTGGCCGCCCGGTACACGCGGGTCTTAGCGCCGGCAGCGCTCAGGCCGAGCACCGCGCCGACCTCATCGAGGGGAAGGTCGAGGTAGAAGTGCAGGAACAGAGGCAATCGCTCCTCCGCTGACAGCGCCGCAAGTCCACGCCGGAGGTCGGCGCTGTTTGCGCTAAACGTCTCGAATTCGGCGCTTGGGTGATCGAGATCGGGGAGACCAACCACCGACCACCACCTTCCTCGACGGACGCTGCGGCACTGGTTCGCGACGATGGTGAGGAACCAGGCTCGCGCCGCGCGACCATCCTTGAGCTGGCCGAGACGCTGCCAGGCCTTGAACGCCGCGTCCTGCACCGCGTCGCGGGCCTCGTCGGGATTGCGCAGGATCGCCAGCGCCACGCGGTACCCCGTCTCCAGGTGCGCTCCGATCAGCGCATCAAAGGCTTCGGCGTCGCCACCTCTGGCGGCGCTCACGAGGCTGGGCTGGGTCGGTATCACCAGATCTTGCAATGGTCCTCGCCATCCAAATGCCCGCTGGCGGGTTTTGATCTCAGCAGAATGGGCGCCCGGGTTGGCTTACAGCGTTCACCGTTGAAGGGCCGACGCAAGCGCCTCGGCGACAGGGAAGACCAGGGATTTGGGATCGCCCGCCAAGTTGGTCAGGACCGAGATGACGATCCCTTTGCTTGGTAGGACAGCCAGAACCGACGAGTAACCGCCGTCCTCCTCTCCAGCGTTGCCAATCGCTTGGCCCGCCCCGCGCCATGCGCCGTCCTTGGTTTGGTTGAACACGCCAAGCCCGTAAGAACCTGTCCCGAAGTCGGTCATGGCCAGTAGAGTCTGCTCTGAGACGAGCTTCCCGCCGAAGAGCAGATATCCCCACAGGGCGAGCGCCCCCGAATCGCTTGCCATGCACCCGGATCCATTCGCAAAGCTGACCTCCGCTTTGGTAGGCAGATAGCCCCCGCCAACTTCGAGGATGTTGGGTCGAAGCTTCCCTTGGATGAACGGAAGGGCGAGCGGACCCTTCGGTCGCTCGGCTGGCTGATACACGATCGACGAGAGTCGTGGGTCCGCCAGGATGTGGGCACGGAGTGCAGCGGCCACGCTCGTTCCGGTCGTTGCCTCGATGACCAGACTAAGAAGCATGTAGTTGGAGGCCCCGTAGACGAAGTGGTCGCCCGGTTTCCAACGATATTCAGGAACGGTGGCCAGGACCTCTCGGACTTTCCAGTCGCGGAGTGGATCTGCCTCCACCGCAGGGGTGAAAATAAGTGCCGGATCAGGGATGCCGCTTTCCATATGGAGCAGATTCTCGATGGTGGCCCCATTGGTATCGAAGTGGAAGCTCGACGGAAGATGTTTCGAAACCGGGTCGCTCAAGCGCAGCAAGCCCTTTTCGGACAGCCTCATGACCTCTGCGGCTATCACGGTCTTGGTGAGGCTGGCGATGCCGAACTGTGACCGCACCTCGACGGGATGCACTCCGTCGGCGGTACCGGTCGCCCCGGACCACGCTTCGCCATCCGCAGCCAACACGGTCGCTGTGATACCCGGCAGCACGAATCGGTTTCCGAAATCGTCGAGAACGGCCTGCAGGGCGCGCGTGGTGGACTGGGAAAAAGAACCGGTTGGCACTTGGGGAAAGTGTCCAAGGGTGTAGGTCGCGTGGGCCGGCGGCGACAAAGAGCCGCAGGCAGTCATCAAGAGTCCGACGACGAGAGTCATAAAGGCCGCTGTACGTCGTCGGTGCAGCACGGTTCGATCCTTCACTCACCAACCCAGACGCCGGCGGGGCGAGTCTGGTTTCAACCGCTTTGGGCCTTAAATCACCCCCACCCGGCAGTGCCGACGGCACTGCCGACCTCCCCCACCTCGTGGGGAGGCGAGTCTTGGTTACTCCAGGTAGTCGCGGAGCTTCTTCGAGCGCGACGGGTGGCGCAGCTTGCGCAGCGCCTTGGCCTCGATCTGGCGGATGCGCTCGCGGGTCACGCCGAACCGCTTGCCCACCTCTTCCAGCGTGCGCTGGTGCCCATCGATCAGCCCAAACCGCAGCTGCAGCACGCGCCGCTCGCGTGGCGTGAGCGTATCGAGCACGTCCTCCACCTCAGAGTGGAGCATGGTGAGCGAAGCCGCGTCGGAAGGCGAGACCGCCTCGCGGTCCTCGACGAAGTCGCCGAGGTGCGAGTCCTCCTCCTCGCCAATCGGGGTCTCGAGCGAGACCGGGTCCTGCGAGACCTTGACGATCTCCCGCACCTTCTCGGGCGTGATCCCCATCTCCTCGCCGATCTCCTCGTCGCTCGGCTCGCGGCCAAGCTCCTGGAGCAACCGGCGTGAGACGCGGACCAGCTTGTTGATCGTTTCCACCATGTGGACAGGGATGCGGATCGTCCGAGCCTGGTCGGCGATGGCGCGGGTGATTGCCTGCCGGATCCACCACGTGGCGTAGGTCGAGAACTTGTATCCCTTGTGGTAGTCAAACTTCTCGACCGCCCGGATGAGGCCCATGTTGCCTTCCTGGATCAGGTCGAGGAACGACATGCCTCGGCCGATGTACTTCTTGGCGATCGACACAACCAGCCGGAGGTTGGCCTCGGTCAGCCGCTGCTTGGCCTCGTAGGCGCGCTCGTACCGCTCGGTCAGCCGGTAGCGGGCGATCCGGTACGACTCGAGCGCTTCGGCGCGGACACGCGGGCGCGCGGCGCCGTTGGTGGCCTGGCGCTTGCGCTCGGCCGCCGCGGCATCGAGGAGGTTCTGGAGCTTGGCCAGGTCGTTGAGGCCGAGGAGCTCGCCGGCGATGTGCGCCTGCTGGCCCTTCCGCTTGACGGTGGCCAGGCGCTCGATGACGTCGGGCAGCATCTCCTCGACGGAGCGCTGGCGACCTTCGATCTCCTCGATGACGTTGAGCGCCTTGAGGGCGTCGTGGAGCGGCTTGGCCTCGATGGCCTGCGCGAGCTCGACCTCGTCGTTGGCTGTGAGCAGGCTCACGCGCCCGATCTCCTTCAGGTACATGCGGACGGGGTCGTCCAGCGAGACCGGCGACGGCCATCAGCTCGTCTTCGAACTTGTGCTCCGGCTTCTCGACGGCCTTACTGGCCCGGTTCCCGACTTTTGTCACTACTTTGGCTGCGCGCGCGATCGTCACCCTCTCCTTTCCATTTCGGCGATGGCGCGCGCAAGCTCCCTTGCCTCTGCTTCAAGCCGCGCCACCCGTTCCCAGTCCTTCCCTCTTTCCGCCTCGGAAAGCTCGCGGATTATCCCACTGTGGCGGCCTTTCATGCGGTCGAGCCTGATGCGCTCGGCCAATTCCACGGCCACCTCTTCGTCAACATTGGGCGGAGGCGCCGCCCAAGCCCTTCTTATCAGGTCTTGTTCCTCTGCGGGATAACCCGCCAATTCGTTCTCGAGCCCGGACGCACCGCCGCGCTCGTAAGTCTCCAACATCCGTACGTATATACCGCGGTCCTCTTCGTCCAACTCCTCTGGGGTGATCTTTGTTCGAACTCGTTCGAACGCAGCCGGACGAACCGCAAGCAACTGCAGCAGATACCTGCCTACGGTCATCTTTTTCCCCATGTGCGGGGCGCCCAAACCGTTATTACCCGCCTTTTGAGGCCCCGGTCGGCCCGAACTCCGCCTCTCATCCGGGTCCGCGGCGAGGAGGTGGCCGGAGACCCCCATCCAGCGCTTCGCGCGTTCCCGGTACTCCTCCTGCAGGGTGGGCGGGAACTGGGCGATCCATTCCCGCAGCCGCCTCGCCGCGAGCTCGACGTGATTGGCGTTGCTGAGGTTGAGGCCGGCAGCTGCGTCCTCCATGCCGAACTCGAAGCCAGATGGGGCCTTGGCCGCGAGCTCCTCCCATCGCTTTGGCGCCTCGGCGCCCGCCGCGCGTAGGAACTCGTCGGGGTCCTTGGCGCCCTCGATGGCTGCGACGCGCGTGCGCATCTGGTGGGCGGCGGCCAGCACCACCGCCTTCTGAGCAGCGGCGCGGCCGGCCCGGTCCGAGTCGAAGACGAGCAGCAGCTCATCCGTGAAGCGCTTGAGGAGCCGGACCTGGTCGTCGGTCAAGGCAGTACCCGAGCTGGCGACGGCGTGCTTGATGCCTGTGCCGTGCGCTGTGATGACGTCGAACTGGCCCTCCATCAAGAGCGCGTGTCCTTTGCGCGCGATCTCGTCGCGGGCGAGGTCGAGGCCGAAGATAACCCTGCCCTTGACATAGGCCGGCGTCTCCGGCGAGTTGATGTACTTGCGCTGCTCGTCGGCGCGAACCGTGCGCGCGGTGAAGGCCAGCGGCTGGCCGCGCTCGTCCCGGATGGGGATGACCAGGCGCTCGGCGAAGAAGTCGGTGCCGTCTCGGCGCATGAGGCCGGCCTCCTGGGCGTCGGCCAGCGATCGCTTCTTGGCGCGCAGGTACTCGGCAAAGCCGCGGCCGGCCGGGGCATAGCCGAGCTGGAACGCGCGCGCCGTCTCTTCCGTGACCTCGCGCGACGCCAGCAGGCGCCTGCCGGTCTCGCCGGTGGGCGTCGACCAGAGCACGTACTCGTAGTACTGAGCGGCGAGCTTGAGCATGGCGAGGAGACGCCGCCTCGAGTCGGATCGCTCCTTCTGCTCCGGGCTGAGCTTCTTGAGCTCCACGCCCGCGCGTTCCGCGAGCAGCTGCAGGGCGCCTCGCTTGTCGGTCTTTTCGATGAGCTCGACGAACGTGAACACGTCACCAGAACGCTCGCAGCCGAAGCAGTACCACGACTGCATCTGTGGATTGACCTTGAAGCTGGGGCTGTCCTCCTGGTGGAAAGGGCACAGGCCCCAGAAGTCCCTGTTGCGCTTGCTCAGGCGGACATGCTCTTGCACGACCTTCACCAGGTCGACCTTGGCTTTGACCTCGGCGAAGGCGTCGTCGGACGTTGAGGTGGGCACTGTGACTATTGTGATCGGCCATGGTGTCGCGGGCCATCGCCTGGATCAAGGAAGACCCGGCCGGCGCCGAGTTCGCCGACGTCATGATCCAACCTCGGCGCTTGACGGCAACCGGAACGGCCATCGGGTCAGCCCCGGTCGGGTACCGGCTCGATTACAAGCTCGAGACCCTGTCCAATTTCGTCACGTCCGGCCTCCTGGTCACCGCACGGGGCGAGGGCTGGCGGCGCAAGCTCGACCTACGGAGGACCAGGGCCGGCAAATGGAGCATCAGGGCCACAGCTGACGGTCTCGTCGCGCTGCCTGGGCCGGGCGGGGAGGTTGCCGACTTCTCGGAGGCTCTCGACTGCGATCTCGGTCTCTCGCCGCTCACCAACTCGATGCCGGTGCTGCGCCACGACCTGCTTCGTGGCGGCGGGCCGCTCGACCTTTTGATGGCATGGGTGTCGGTGCCAGACCTGAGCGTGCACGCGAGCCGGCAGCGATATACGTTCGTTCGCGCCGCGGCGGGCGGCGCCGTCGTGCGCTACGAGTCGCTCGACAGCGGCTTCACCGCCGACATCACGTTCGACTCCGAAGGGCTGGTCATCGACTACCCCGGGATCGGACGCCGGATGCCTAGCTAGAGGTCCGGTTCGGGAAAGCTGTCGGCCTGAGGAGCCGAGCGGCGCATGGGTTCTTCCGGTGGAACGCGGTTCTCGACAGCCCGTGTGGGGTTCGAGTGGGCAGACAGACTAAGGCCGAGGGGATCAATCACCCCCACCCGGCTGCGCTTAGAGCAGCCGACCTCTCGCCTGCGTGGGAAGGCGAGATTTAGTTCGAGCTCTCGCCGACTCCGAGGGCGGCTTGGGCCGCGGCCAGACGCGCCACCGGGACGCGGAACGGGCTGCACGAGACGTAGTTGAGGCCCAGCTTGTGGCAGAGGTGGATCGAATCCGGGTCCCCGCCGTGCTCGCCGCAGATCCCGATCTCCATCTTCGGCCGGGTCTTGCGGCCCTCCGTGACCGCGATCGCCATGAGGCGGCCCACGCCGTTCTCGTCGATCGTCTCGAAGGGGTTGCGTGGCAGGATCTTGCGCTCGAGGTAGCGGACGATGAAGTGCCGCTCGGCGTCGTCGCGGGAGTAGCCAAACGTCATCTGGGTCAGGTCGTTGGTGCCGAAGGAGAAGAACTCGGCCTCCTTGGCGATCTCGCCCGCCACGAGCGCTGCGCGCGGGATCTCGATCATGGTCCCGAACTTGTAGGGCACCTTGACCCCCTTCTCCTCCTGCACCTGCTCGGCCACAGGCTTCAGCTCCTGGTGCACAGCCTGCAGCTCGGCCACAGTACCGGCCAGCGGGATCATGATCTCGGGCTGAGCGTCGACCTTCTTTTTGCGCAGGTTGCATGCCGCTTCCATGATCGCCCGCACCTGCATGCGGGGAATCTCGGGGAAAAGGATCGACAGGCGCACCCCGCGCAACCCCAGCATGGGGTTGGCCTCGTGCAGCTCCTCGACGCGCGACATGACCTTCTCGGCCTCCTTGAGCCGCTCCGGGTTCTCGCCGGTGTCCTTGAGGTGCGTGGTCTCCCGGATCAGCTCCTCGAGGCTCGGCAGGAACTCGTGCAGGGGCGGGTCGAGGAGGCGAATGATCACCGGGAGGCCGGCCATGGCCTTGAAGATGCCCTCGAAGTCGCCGCGCTGGATCGGGAGCAGCTTCGCGAGCTGCTGCTCGCGTTCTTCTGTGGTGGTGGCCATGATCATCGCCTGCACGATCGGCAGGCGATCCTGCTCCATGAACATGTGCTCGGTGCGGCACAGGCCGACGCCCTGCGCTCCGTTCTCACGTGCCTTGATGGCGTCGCGTGGGTAGTCGGCGTTTGCCCACACCTGCAGCCGGCGGAACTCGTCGGCCCAGCTCAGGATCGCGCTCGCCGCGCGGTGCTTGTTGAGGGATTGCGCCTCGATCGTGGGCACCTTGCCGACGTAGACCTCGCCCGTGGTGCCGTCGATCGTGATCTCCTCGCCTTCCTTGATCATCGTGCCGTTGGCAGAGAACATTCGATTGCGGACGTCGACGTCGATCGAGCTCGCGCCGACCACACACGGCCGACCCATGCCGCGCGCAACCAGCGCCGCATGGCTGGCGGTGCCGCCGGTCTGCGTGAGGATGCCTTTCGCCTCGACCATCCCATGGACGTCGTTCGGGTTGGTCTCGACGCGGACCAGGATCACAGCCTTGCCCTGCCTCCCCCACTCGACCGCGGTGTCGGCGTCGAACACGGCCTCGCCGCTCGCGGCGCCCGGTGATGCGGGCACGCCCTTGGCGATCGGGTGGACCTTGGCGTTAGGGTCGACACGCGGGAACAGCAACTGCTCGAGCTGTCGCGGCTCGATGCGCGCGACGGCCTCTTTTCTGGTGATGAGCTTCTCGGCGACCATGTCGACGGCGATCCTCACGGCGGCCTCGCCGGTGCGCTTTGCGGAACGGGTCTGCAGCATCCAGAGCTTGCCCCGCTCGATCGTGAACTCGAGGTCCTGCACGTCCTTGTAGTGCTTCTCGAGCTTTCGCGCGTAGCCCTCGAACTCCGCGTAGACCTTGGGCATCTGGCGTTTCAGCGCCGAGATCGGCTCTGTGTCGCGCACACCGGCGACGACGTCCTCGCCCTGGGCGTTGGGTAGGTAGTCGCCGTAGAGCTCCTTCTTGCCGGTGATCGGGTTTCGCGTGAAAGCGACGCCCGTACCCGACGTAGGCCCCATGTTGCCGAACACCATTGTCTGGACGTTGACCGCGGTCCCGAGGTCGTCGGGAATGCGCTCCATGCGCCGGTACGTCTTGGCGCGGTCGGTGTTCCATGACTTGAACACCGCCTCGATCGCCGCTCGGAGCTGCACGATCGGGTCGGACGGAAACTCCTGGCCGGTCGCGTCCTTATATATGTCGAGGAACCGCTTCACGAGCGGGCGCAGCTGCTGGGGCTTCAGCTCGGGGTCGGTCTTGACGCCCGCGCGCTTCTTCGCGTCGGTCAACGCGTGCTCGAACTTCTCGCCGTCGATCCCCATCACGGTCTTGCCGAACATCTGGATGAACCGGCGGCGCGCGTCGAGCGCGAAGCGCTCGTCGTTGGTGAGCGCGGCGAGGCCCTTGGTAGTCTCCTCGTTGAGGCCCAGGTTGAGGACGGTGTCCATCATGCCCGGCATCGAGAACTTGGCTCCGGAGCGGACGCTGACGAGAAGCGGGTTGTGCGGGTCCCCAAGGCCCTTACCTGTCTTTCGCTCGAGCCTCTTGAGCGCAGCCAGCGCCTGGTCCCACGTCCCGGGTGGGAACTTGCCTTTGTTGGCGAGATACGCGCGGCAGGCTTCTGTGGTGATGGTGAAGCCCGGTGGTACCGGCATCCCCGCGCGGGTCATCTCCGCCGCGCCCGCGCCCTTGCCGCCGAGCAGGTCGCGCATCTTCGCGGACCCTTCGGTGAAGTGGTAGACCCACTTATGAGCGCTCCGCGAGGTGGCCATCGCTTCGAATTGTATGGAGGACCGACCCGCGGGCGCGGGCACGCACAGGACGGCCAAAAAAGGAAAGGCCCCGCGGCGGTTGCCGCGAGGCCCTATTCGAAACAGCTTTACGCGCGGATCATGCCCCGTCCGATCAGCGCCCGGAAGATGAACAGCAGGATCAGCGCGCCGATGAAGGCGATCACGATCTCGGCCAACAGGCCACCCACCGCGATGCCCAGAGCTCCGGCTAGCCAACCGCCGAGAAACGCACCGAGAACACCGACCACGATGTCCCAGATGAGGCCCATGCCCCTCCCGGTCATCACCTTGCTGGCCAGGAACCCGGCGACGAGACCGACGAGAAGCAAGACGACCAAGTTTTCCATCTTGTTCGAAACCCTCCTGAGTCGCATAGCGGCCCGGCGATTCGAACCGCTTGTGTTAGCGAAACGGGCTGGCCTCCCGTCTTACCCGGTATTTCGAATCTCCGATCTCGCCCGGCGTTGCGCTCTACGCGACTTCGAGCTCTGGCTCGGGAATCGGCTCCACCTTGAAGTCGCCAAGGCCCGCGCGGTCGTAGAGCTTCCGCAGCGGCCGCGGCGCCCACCAGTTCCAGTCGCCCAGCAGGCGCATGACAGCCGGCACCACGAGCGCTCGCACCAGCGTGGCGTCGATGGCGACGGCGACCGCCAGCCCGATGCCGATGGCCTTGATGATCACCACCTCGGCGAGGCCGAAGGCCATGAACACAGTGAACATGATCGCCGCAGCGCCCGTGATGAGGCGTGCGGTCCGCTCGAGGCCGCTCGCCACCGCCCGCGTGTTGTCGCCAGTGCGAACGTACTCCTCGTGGATGCGGCTGACGAGCAGCACCTCGTAGTCCATCGACAGGCCGAACACGATCGAGAACAGGATCACCGGGATGCTCGGGTCGATCGATTGGGGTGTGAAGCCGAGAATGTTTGCCAGGTGGCCCTGCTGGAAGATCCACACCAGCGCTCCGAATGAGGCGCCGATGGACAGAAAGTTCAGCAGCACGGCCTTGACCGGCAGCACCACCGAACCTGTGAGAAGGAACAGGACGACCAGCGTGACCGCCACCACAAACCCGACCGCCAGTGGCGTGCGGTCGACGATGAACTTGATCACGTCGAGATCGATGGCCGTCTGGCCGCCGACCAGCACCTGCGCTCCATCACCGACTCCGCCATCCGCGCGGATTGCGTTGACGATGACACGTGATGCGTCCGACGTCGCCGGCGACGCCGTGCTCGCCTGGATCAGAACGATGTGCTTGCCCACCGTCGCGGCCATCAGCTGACGGGCGGCCGGCGGGACGTTGCTCGGGTCGCCGGTATACAAAGCCTGATAGTCGGTGCGACCGAGGCTGGAGTCGAGGTCGTAGATCGACGTGGTGTGGAGGACGCCCGGGATCGCGGCTACGCGCCGCTCGAAGTCGTACTGGTCCCCGATGCGCGACGTCGTCAGCGGTGAACCGTCCGGGTAGTTGACGACGATGTTGAAGGTGGTCTGGTCCTGGCCGGGGAAGTTGGCGACCATCTGGTCGTAGCCCTGCCTCGCCTCGAGGTGTGAGGGCAGCATGTCGACGTCGCCGTTCGCGAGCCGCAGCTGGATGAATGGCGAGGCGGCGAGGAGCAGGAACCCGGTGGCGGGCAGCAGCACGACAAGCGGCCGGCGCATGACCCAGTTCGCCCACCGGCCCCAGAAGCCCACGCCCATCTCGTTTGAGGGGGGGCTCCCCCCTAAGGGCGCGCGGCCCGGCGAAGCCGGCTCCGGGCGCACCCCGCTGCCGGCAGGCCGATGGGACCTGAACAGCGGCATGCGGAGGCGGTTGACGGCGGGGCCGAGCACAGACATCAGCGCCGGCAGGAAGGTGAGCGCATAGACGACGGCGACGGCGACGACGATCGCGCCCGCAGCGCCCATCGAGGCCAGGAAGGTGCCCTGGAAGAAGAGCATCGCAGACAGGCCAACAGCGACGGTGACCCCGGAGAACGTGATCGCGCGACCCGCCGTCGCCATGGTCGTCGCCAGCGCATCTTCGCGGGAAGCGCCACGCGCCAGCTCGTCGCGGAAGCGGTTGACGACGAACAGCGAGTAGTCGATGGAAACCCCGAGGCCGATGAGGGTGACGATGTTGAGGGCGTACTGCGAGACGTCGGTGAAACGGTTGAGGAAGAACGTGCCGGCGAGGCCGCCGACGATCGTGAGGATGCCGACGCCTAGCGGCAGGCCGGCGGCGACGAGCGAGGCAAAGATGATGACCAGCAGGACGAGCGTGACCGGAAGCGTCACCGTCTCGGCTCGCTGCAGGTCGCTCTCGAGCGTCTTGTTGAAGGCTTCGTTGATGGCGACGAATCCAGTCCCGGTCACGGTCAGGGTGTCGGAGTGCACCAGCTTCCGGAGCGCGTCGTAGTCCTTGTGCGCCTGGGTGCCGCTCGACTTGAGGTCGACGCTGACGAGGGCCTGGTGCCCGTCCGTGGACGTGAAGGCCTGGGCGACGCGTGCGTTAGGCGCGTTGTATGGGGTGACGATCGAACTGATTCGCGAGTCGCCTTCGATGGGTGCCAGCGCTGCGGTGACGGCGTCCTTGAACGCCCCATCACCGACCGTCTCGGTCTTGCTCGAAAAGAGCAGGACGAAGTTCGAGGTGACCTTCGAGGCGGCCAGCTCGGAGGTGACGAGGTTGCCGGCGCGCGCCGACTCGAGGTTGCTGGTCAGCGGGCCGCCGCTCGTAAGCGTGCCGCCCATCAGCAGGCCGACGATCGAGATCGCCAGCAGTACGCCCGACCCGACCAGCGTGGCCCATCGGTACCGGAAGACGAAACGGCCCCAGCTCGCGAACATTTCCCCTCTCTCCTTCTCTTCTACGCGCGCCCCGGCAGGGCGGACGGATAAACGGCATGCAGCGCCATCGCCGCCAGTGCGTCGACGGCTTCATCGGCGTTGAACTCCGGGTCGACCATCTTCTGGACCATGATCCCGAGGACTCCTCCCCACACCGCACCCGCGATCGAGCGGGCGGGACCGGGATCGCCTTCGCGCTCGGCGAGGACCTGACGGGCGAGCTCCTCGACATGGCCGCGCTCGGTGCGAATGTTTTCGCGGATACCGGCGCCGATCTCCTTGTCGTGCAGCCCGACGCCGATCAGCTGGATGTAGAGCGTGTGGGCGTCGGGGCGGGTGCGAAGCAGAACCTTGAAGTTTTCGAAGGCTGCCATAGCCCCTTCAGTCCCTTCAGCGGTGTAGACGTCCATCTTCTTGCAGACCTCGAAGAGGACGGCAAGGACCAGCTGCTGCTTGGACTTGAAGTAGTAATGGACCAGGCCCTGAGCCACTCCGGCCTCCTCGGCGATGTCCTTGATCGAGGCGTTCTCGTAGCCCTCTCGGCTCAGGACGGCGAAGGTGGCCTCGAGGATCTTGGCGCGGCTGTCGCTTGGCAATGGGACTCTTTCTCCTGCGGTACTTGCTGTTTGGTTGAACGCTCAACCAAATCTGGTTGGTCATTCAATCACAGTGACTGGGAGAAAGTCAAGAGCGTCGCGGAAAAATCGGATCCGGCGGTCGGGGCGGACCGCCGGCACGGAGTTGGGGAAGGGTACCGCCTCGCCCCTCAGGCGGTGAGGTTATCGACCTTTATTCGTCGCCCACGGTGCCGCAATGATCAGGGACGACACACCGACGACCACCCCGATGGTGGTCACGAACACCGCTACGAAGCGAGCCAACAGGAACCTTGCGATAGGCGTGATCATTGGCGGATCACCTCCGCAGATTGAAACGGCGGCGCGGCCCCAAACTTGCGTACAGTCCGGCGGAGCGGTAAGGAGACGAAGCTGATGACAGAGCCGAGGAAGATCGCGCGTTATGGCTGGATCCCCGACCTCCCCGACGAGCGTGATCACATGTACGCGGCCCCGCCGCAGTTCCTGATCGCGCTACCGGCTTCCGTCGACCTCCGCAAACGCTGCCCGCGCGTGTACGACCAGGGCATGCTGGGGAGCTGCACTGCGAACGCCATCGGGGGCGCGATCGAGTTCGACCGCCTGAAGCAGAAGCTCACGGACTTCGTGCCGTCGCGCCTCTTCATCTATTACAACGAGCGCCGCATCGAGGGCACGGTCGGGATCGACAGCGGCGCGCAGATAAGGGACGGCATCAAGTCGGTGGCAAGCCAGGGCGTATGCCCGGAGCCCGAATGGCCGTACGTCATCTCGAAGTTCGCACAGAAGCCGCCGGCGAAGGCTTACAAGGATGCGATGGCCGACCGCGCCGTGTCATACCAGAGCCTGGTCGCGGACCTGAACCAGATGAAGGGCTGCCTCGCGTCCGGCTATCCGTTTGTTTTGGGGTTCACCGTCTACGAAAGCTTCGAAGGCGCAGCCGTCGCGAAGACAGGCCATGCGCCGATGCCGGCGCCAGGGGAACGCGCGGTCGGCGGCCATGCGGTGATGGCCGTTGGTTATGACGACTCGCGCCAATGGTTTCTGGTGCGCAACTCGTGGGGCGCCGGCTGGGGGATGGCGGGTTACTTCACGCTGCCGTACACATATCTCGTCCAACCCGGCCTGGCCGCGGACTTCTGGACGATCAGGATCGTCGGCCCATGATCTTCTAGACGGACGGCCTCGAGGCGCGGTCCGAAGGCGGGCGGCTAGACTCGCAGTTTCCATGGCGTTCGACTGGCAGCGGCAATCGGGGTTGGGCATTGCCTTCTTCGTCATCGTGGGGATCCTGTTCGGGCTGGCAGGACGGCGGTGGAGGACGCTCAAGGCAGGCGCGGTGGTTATGCCGCTGATTGCGGCGATCATCCCGTTGCTCTATTTCGTCCTCGAGGGCAACGTCAGTGCGTGCACTGGCAGCGCCTCGACCTTTCGCTGCGAAGAGGTCTCATACGCGTCAACCTGGAGCGTCCCCGATTGGATTCTCGTCGGAGCCGTATTTCTGTTGACACTGGCGCCAATTCTTTCAGCCTTGCTGCGCAGCGCGATCCCGTCGGTGCTCGCAGCGATCGTCCTGGCCGGGCTGATCGCGCCGAACTTGAGCTTCCTCTATTCGTGGATCCTGGCCGGGGCGTTGGTTGTCGGGGCCGCCATCGCGGGGCCGCCGTCCAGTCGGGGCCAGAAAGGCAGAGAGCCAACACCTGCGCGTTGATATGGAAAGGAGACGGTTGTGAAGTGGCTGTTTGGGGACAAAGGCAAGAAGCGCGGCGCTGACAACAACGCACTCGATCGGCGCACGCTGCAACAGCTTGGCGCCGCCGGAGCGAACTTCGGAAAGGCGACCGACGTCGTCAACTATCTGTACCTGCCCACCGAAGAGCTCGCGCAAGCGGCCGGCGCCGAGCTGCGGCAAGCGGGTTTCGCCGTCGAAGTCCGGCCGGCTGCGACTGGGTCCAACTGGCTGGCCTTGGCGAGGATGGATCTCGTGCCGAGCCCTGAGAACATCCGGCTTCTGAGAGAACGCTTCGAGGGGCTGGCCGCCAGATTGGGAGGCGAATACGACGGTTGGGAGGCCGCGGTCACTCAATAGCGGCACCCTGCTAGGTTGGACCCATGGCTGAAACGAAAACGTCCCGTTCCGCGGCCCTCGCCAACCAGTTCGAGGCCGCGCAGAAGAGTTTCATCCGGCTGGTCGAATCGCTCTCAGAAGAGCAGTGGTGGTTCCAGGGCGTGAACACGCCAGGGATCAGGCTGAATGATGAGGACGAGACGCGGAGAGTAGGCGTGATCGCGCACCACGTGGCTTCGACTCAACCCTGGATCATGGGCCGGATTCGCGCGATCCTCGAGGACAAGCCGACGCCGCCTGTCGACTTCAAGGTCATCAACAGTGAGCACGCCGCGGAGCACATCGACGCGACCAAGGCGGAGGTGCTGGACCTGCTCCGCGAGAACCTGCAGCGCATCGCCAGCGAGGTGCGGTCCATCCCCGACCCGCTGCTCGACAAAGAACGGCACTTCCCGACCGGAACGATGACGGTTGAACAGCGAATCGAGCGGGTGCTGATCGGCCACATGGCCGCGCACCAGGCCTCGATCGAGGCCACGATCTCGTAACCGGGGCTAGAGTCGGCCATGTGATCGGGCCGTGGACGCGGAACGAAACGAGCGCGTCCGGGCAGGTGTTCGAGTTTCGGCTCTGGGCCGCATTGACGGAACAATCGCGCGGGCTGCTCCACGTTTTCTTGCCACTCTCAGACCGAGGTGTCGATGCCCTCGTACATCGGCTGACCGATGGCGCCTACCTCGAGGTGCAGGCGAAAAGCCGATCGACCCTGATGGACGGCGAGGTCCACCTGGTGATCCTGGGGGAGAGCCTCGCCAATGACGAGGTGATGATCGTCGCGGGCCAGCTCGTCGATGGAGGGCTTGGACCGACCGTGCTGGCCATCCCGGCTGGCGATTTCAAGGGTCTTGCCGATCTCACCACCGACCAGGGGAAGCCGATCTACTCCATGGAGTTCGGGATGAGACCTCGGTCCGACAGCCGGTGGTTGCCGTGGCTGGTGCCTGCCGACAGGATCGCGTGGCGCAGCGACGTAGGGTTCCTCGGCGAAGCCGAGGTAACGAGGCGCCTTGCCGAGTCTGGAGACCTGAACCTGTTCCGGCCGTTTCCGGATAGCGAGACCGCCGAGATCGCCGTGCTGCATCGCGACAGCAGGCACGTGGTCGCTTTGCAGGTCAAGACCGTAGACGTAACGCAGGCGCGACTCCATGCGACTGTCGACGTGTACGCATCAAGCTTCCGCGCGTCGCCGACTACGCACATCGTCGTCCTCGCGTGGCTGCGCGACGAGGAGCTATTCCACCAAGAGTGCCTGCTGATCCCCTCAACCGAGCTTCTCGACATCGCAAGCAACGATAGGGCCGGCCACCTTGGGTTCGTGTTCGACCCCGGCTCCGCTGCGCAACGGCAGCTGGATCCCTACCGACGCCGGCTGCCGGAGCTTCACCGCGAGGTGGAGCGCCTGCTATGACAACGACGACGGCCACCAAGATGATCACGAGCCGCGGCGTCATCCTCCGGGCTCGGACTTAGCGCTCGACGACGAGGGCGCCAAGCCGCGCCGCCAGGGCGGCCATAGGTACGCGTTCCTGCTTGGTTGAGTCGCGCCGGCGGATGGTGACCGCCTTGTCGTTCAGGGTGTCGAAGTCGACCGTGATGCAGAACGGGGTGCCGATCTCGTCCTGGCGGCGGTAGCGCCGGCCGATGTGGCCGCCGGTCTGGTCGTACTCCACGCGGAACTCGCCTTGAAGTGTGCGCTGCACCTCCCGCGCGACCTTGATCAAGTCCTCCTTCTTTGACAACGGCACCACCGCCACCTGCACGGGCGCCACGTTGGGGTGCAGTCGCAACACGACCCGCGGCTCCTCGTTGACGACGTCCTCGTCATACGCGTCCAGAAGAAGCGTGATGAAGATCCGTTCCACGCTAACCGCCGGCTCGATCACCCACGGCAGATAGCGCTCGTTCGTCTCGGGGTCGAGGTAGGTCAGGTCGATTTTCGAGTGCTCCTGATGGACGCGCAGGTCGTAGTCGGTGCGATCGGCGACGCCTTCGAGCTCACCCCAGCCGAAGGGGAAGTCGTACTCGATGTCAGTTGTCTGCTTCGAGTAGTGCGACAGGGACTCCTTCGGGTGGTCGTACATGCGCAGGCGCTCGCTCGCCAAACCGAGCTCTTCCACGTACCAGCGCATGCGCTCCTTGCGCCAGTAATCGAACCATTCGTCGTCCTGTTCTGGCTTGACGAAATACTCCATCTCCATCAGCTCGAACTCGCGAACGCGAAAGACGAAGTTGCCGGGGGTGATCTCGTTGCGGAACGCCTTGCCCTGCTGCGCGATGCCGAAGGGCACCCGCACTCGCGTGGAGTTGATGACGTTCTTGAAGTCGACGAACATGCCCTGGGCGGTCTCGGGCCTGAGGTAGACCTCCGACGACAGCTCCTCCACCGGCCCGACGTGGGTTTTGAACATCAGGTTGAACATGCGGGGCTCGTCGAGCGGCCCGCCGCACTCGGGGCAGGTGTCGCCCTTCACGTTGTCCGCACGCCATCGCTTCTTGCACGTGCCCAGGCACTGGCGCAGCGGATCGACGAAGTTGGTCAGGTGGCCGGACGCGGCCCACACCTCGGCGGGCATCATCAGGGTCGACTCCAGGCCCACGACGTCGTCGCGCAGCTCGACCATGTGCCGCCACCAGAGGTCGCGCACCGCTCGCTTCATCGCGACCCCGTACGGGCCGTAGTCGTAGAACCCCGACACTCCGCCGTAGATCTCGCTCGAGGGGAAGATGAAGCCGCGCCGCTTGGTGAGCGCCACGACTTTTTCCATGAGCTGTTCGCGTGGGACCGTCAAGCTAGAGTGCTACTCCCCACCCGGCGGGCTCGCTTCGCGAGCCGGCCGACCTCCCCACTGCGTGGGGAGGCAAGAACTATCTCCACCAGTTGTTTGCGGGGGACGGCCAACTTAAGTGCTACGCCCCACCCGGCGTCGCGCTTCGCGCGAGGCCGACCTCCCCACTGCGTGGGGAGGCGAGTGCAAGCCTGTTTCCCCCCACCCGGCGTCGCGCTTCGCGCGAGGCCGACCTCCCACTGCGTGGGGAGGCGAGAATTCCTCCACTTGGTGGGGAGGCGAGAATTCGTCCACCCTTCGTCATCCCAGGGCTCGCATTTGGTGCAGGAATGCTAGCGACTTCAGACGCCGGTCCAGGTGATGCTCGAGCTGCGTTGTCACCACACTCTCGATGTCGGCGATGAGCTCGCCATCCAGCTTCAGGCGGCGGTACGTCTGAATATCCCCGCTTGCCATCAATCGAAGAACCTTGATCGCGGCCACGGGGATCACCGGCATGCCCGGCAGCGCGCAGTCGTCACACAGGAACCCGCCTGCCTCAGCGCTGAACGCCGCGGGCCGCGCCGGCAGGGGCTTCGCGCACGACGCGCACTCCATGAGCTGTGGCGCGTACCCGAGAAGGTCGAGCGCGGCCATCAGGAAGTAGGCCGACGCGCGCCGCGGATCGGTCTCGCGTGCGAGCTCGTCCAGCGCCATCACCGTGAGCTCGTATACCCCGTCGACGGGATGCCGATCCTCGCATACCCGCTCCGCCAGCTCGGCAATCAGTGCCGCATGCGACATCCGTTCCACCTCTCCGGCGATGCGTTCGCCCGGCATCCTCTGCACCTGCGCGACCACGTCCAGGTCGCCACGACCCTTCGCCAGCAGCACATCGACGTGTCCGTAGAGCTCCAGCGACGGGCCTAGCTTGCTCTCTGGCCTCCGCACCCCTTTGGCGATCGCACCCACCTTGCCGTGGGTGCGCGTCAGCAGCGTGAAGATGCGGTCCGCCTCGCCATAGTCGAGCTTGCGGAGCACGACCGCCCGGTCACGATATGTGGCCAGTCGGTTCCTCCAAGATGCTCGTATCCTGCGCCTCCGGCCGGCCGTCCGATTGGCCGCCTCGGGTGAGCCCGTACTGTTCGAGGACCTCCTCTGGCCACGACTGGTCGGATCGGAGACGGACGATCTCGATGCGGCGGCCCTTCACCTTTTCTACGGTCCACGTCGCCCGCCCGCCCTTGAAGGAATCGCCCGCCACCGCGATCTTTCCGAGCATCGCATGGACGTACCCGCCGACCGAGTCATAGTCGCCCGACTCCTCGATCGCCAACCCGAGTCGTGAGTTGAGCTCCTCGAGCGGGAAACCCGCATCGACGCGAGCTTCGCGATCGTTGAGGATCACCAGCTCGTCCTCCTCTGCGGAGTCGTACTCGTCGCGAATCTCGCCCACGATCTCCTCGAGCAGGTCCTCCATCGAAACGAGCCCGGCCGTGCCGCCGTACTCGTCGACCACGATCATCATGTGCACTTTCTCCGTCCGCATCTCGAGCAGCAGCTCGTCCACTTTCTTCTGCTCTGGCGTGAACTTGATCGGGCGAAGGATCTGGTCCATGTCGAATTTCTCTGAGCTGCTGAGCGTGTAGAAGAGCAGCAGGTCCTTCGCGTGCAGCAGGCCGACGATATGGTCGAGGTCCTCTTCGTAAACCGGCATCCGCGTATGCCGGTGTTCCTTGAAAACCTTGACGAGGTCCTTGAGCGTCGCCGTCCGCTCGATGGCCACCATGTCGGTGCGGGGAACCATGATCTCGCGCACGGTCTTGTCGCCGATCTCGATGATCCCGTGGATCATCTGGTGCTCCTGCTCTTCGATCACGCCCGCCTCCTCGGAGACGTGCAGGAGCGTGAGCAGCTCTTCTTCAGTCAGGAACGGCGCCCGGGCGGCGCGGCCGCCGGTGAGCGCCCGAGAGATGATCGTCACCACCCAGAGGATCGGACCGAGGAAGCTCGCCAGCCGATCGACGGGGCCAGCAGTGGCCAGCGCTACGCGCTCGGCGTAGCGGATCGCCAGGGTCTTCGGCGTGACCTCGGCCGCGATCAGGAGGATGACCGACAGCACGAACGAGACCACCAACGCGAGCCAAAGCCGCCACGCGCTGGGCACGTTCCAGTGCGTGAAAAGCGAATCGGTGAGCAAAGTCGTCGAGGTGGACGCGACGATCAAAGCCAGTGTGTTGGTGAAGAGGACCGTTGACAGGTAGCGGTTGGGGTCGGCCCGCAGCTTCTGCAGGATGGCCGCCCCCTTGCTGCCCTGCTCCGCTAGGAAACGCACGCGAAGGCGGCCGACTGACGTCAGCGCGGTTTCCGTGCCGGCGGCGAGCGCGGCCGCGATGAAGCAGACGACCAAGACGATTACTTCGATCCATTCCTGAGCGCTCATGACGGCGGGATTATCTGAAGAGCTCGCTGACGCTCCGGTTCTCGTGTACCCGGATGATCGCCTCGGCGAGCAACGGCGCCACTGAAAGTACCTTCAGCGGCGAGTCAGGATCCAGCTTGTCCGGCGAGATCGGCACCGAGTCGGTGACGATCACCTGCTCGATATTGGCCTTCTTCAGACGCTGCACCGCGTCTCCGGTGAGCACGGGGTGGGTGGCCGCGATGAACACCCGCCGAGCCCCCTGCCTGTGCAACGCCTGCGCCAGCTTGGAGATGGTGCCGCCGGTGGTGATGATGTCCTCGACGACCACGCAGTCCCGATCCTTCACGTCTCCCGAGACCGCGATCACTTCCACCTCGTCGTCCCCTGAGCGTCGCTTATAACCGAACGCGATCGGGGCGCTGAGCTGGTTGGCGACGGCCTCGGCTCGCCGGCCGCCGCCTGCGTCAGGGGCGACGATCGTCAGGTGCTGCAGGTTCAGCGTTTGCAGGTAGTCCGCGATGATCCGGTACGGCGTCAGGTGGTCGGTGGGAACGTCGAAGAAGCCCTCGATGGCCTCGGCGTGTAGGTCGAGCAGCAGCAGCCTGTCGGCGCCGGCCAGCGTGATGAAGTTGGCGACCAACTTGGCGGAGATGGGTTCGCGCGGCTGCGTCTTGCGCTCCTTGCGGGCGTAGCCGTAGTACGGGATCACAGCTGTGACCCGCCCGGCCGAGGCGCGGCGCAGGGCGTCGAGGATGATGAAGAGCTCCATCAGGTGCTCGTTCACCGGGGGCGAGGTCGGCTGGATCACGAACACGTCGTGTCCCCGCATCGAGTCTTCGATCTTGACGTTGATCTCGCCGTCGGGGAAGCGGCGCAGGCGAGGATCGGTGAGCTGGACGTCGAGGATCTCGGAGATGCGCGCGGCCAGGTCCGGGTTCGCGCTGCCAGCGATGAGCTTGAGTGCGCCCCACGGCGAGGCCTCCTCCCCGGCGAACTCGACTGCGGTGGTCAACCTGCCGATCATTCTTTCTGCTCCGAGCCCCTCTCCCTAGCCCTCTCCCCTTCGGGGAGAGGGAGCTTCTTTCTACGTATCACCCTAGCTGGAACTCCGACGGCTGTCGCGCCGTCCGGGACGTCTTTCGTGACCACCGAGCCGGCCCCCGTGCGAGCGCCCCTGCCCAGTTTGACGGGAGCGACCAGCATCGTATCCACCCCTACGAAAGCGCCGTCGCCGATCTCGGTTCGGTTCTTGCGCTCGCCGTCGAAGTTGGCCGTGATCGTACCGGCGCCGATGTTGGCGTCCTCCCCGAGGTCGGTGTCGCCAAGGTAGGAGACATGGGGCACTTTGCTCCCTCGCCCGACCTTCGTCCTGACGAGCTCCGCGAAGCTGCCGATGTGAACGTCTTCGGCGATCGCGGTGCCCGGCCGGATCTTGACGAAAGGACCGCAGTCGGAACGATCGCCGATGGTCGCGTCCTCGATGTGCACATGTGGGCCGATGTGGCAGTCGCTTCCGATCTCCGTGGTGCCCTTGATGACCGAGAACGGTTCGATGGTCGTGTCCTGGCCGATGGCGACGCCGGCTTCGATGAACGTCGTGTCGGGGTCGACGATGGTGACGCCGCGCTCCATGAGGCGATCGAGGATGCGCCTCTGCATGATCCGCGTCGCGGCGGCCAGACGGATTCGGTCCTTGATGCCCATCGCCTCGGCCGGGTCTGACAGCTGGACGATGGTGACCGGCCTCAGGTGAAGGAAGACGTCGGTGAGGTAGTACTCATTTGCCTTGTTATTGTCCGAGATCCTCGCCAGCGCCTCCTGTAAGCGAGCGCCGTCGAAGCAGTAGACGCCGACGTTGAACTCGTGTACGGACTTCCGCAGCTCGTCGCTCGCGTCCTTGCGCTCGACGATCTTCTCGAACTCCCCGTCTGGGCCTCTCACGATTCGACCGTCATCGCGGCTCGGGTCGACGACGCTGGCGAGCGTGGCATTGCCCTTGCCACCGCGGTGCGCATCCAACACTCGGCGTACGGTCTCCCCGGTCAGAAGCGGCGAGTCTCCGTTGACCACGAGGACGACGCCATCGAGACCTTCGACCTGCTGCAGCGCGTGCGCGGTGCCGCGGGGGTCGCGTTGGTATGTTGCGTCGATCTTCTTCTCGGCGAGATGTGCCGCAACTTCCGCATGGTGCGGATTGATGACGACTCTGATCTTGTCCACGCCGGCGTCACGCACGGCGTCGATGACCCAATCGATCATGGGGCGGCCGCACACCGCATGCAGAACCTTGGGGGTCCGCGATCGCATGCGGGTCCCGTGACCGGCGGCCAGGATGACGGCCGTTAGCGATTGGCTCAAATCTCGGCCCTTGACGGGCCGAGCGAAATTATACGGACGGAGACAGAGAAGCCCCCGCTCGTGCCAGCGAGGGCCTCTCGTTCGGGGTGCGCCTCAGTCGAGCTTCAGCAACACCTTGCTGCCCAGGAAGTCGGCGTGGGCGAGGCCGCTCGAGCGGTCGATCTGGATACTGAACGCCGGACTCTCGCCTGCGAGGAGCCCGGCCCTATCCGTCACCTCTCCACCGATGACAACGGAATCGCCCGACTGTTTGACGGACGTGACACGGACGGAGCGTACGGTCCCGGGAAAGGCAATCCCGCTCATCGCATCGGGGGCGCCGGCGTAGATGCTCTTGACCAGGTTGCCGGAGCGCCGGCTGAGGTCGACATCACCCTCGATCACGTAGGACGCGTATGCCGGCCAGGGCGCCTTTGGCATGCCGGCAACCGCGCGAAAGCGCAGAGCGTTCTTGCCGGTCCATGCGAAGAACCCGCTTATCGGCACCGCCGCGCCGGCGATCACCGCCGCAGTGCCGGCACCGGCCATCTTCAGGAAGTCGCGCCGAGCAAGTGTTTTCATAACTCCCCCTTAATGCGGAGTTCCGAGATACGGGAACTCGGACAGGTAGTCGCTGTGCGGTCCAACGTTGTCGGTCTTCAAGCCGCCTCCGGTGACCAGGCTGAGAGAGATGTCGATCACGTCGTCCTGAAGGCGCCGACCGTTCAATGCGCCGTAGTCGGTGGGCTTGGAGAAGTCGTAGTTCATCACGTCGGGCAGCAGCACCGTCGCCAGCGCTGGATCACCACCCAGCGCCTGCAGAGTGTTCGCGAAACTCGTGACAAAAGTGATGCCTTCAGTCGTGGATGCGGTTAGATCCTGCTTGGGGTCGATTGAGTTGAAGATGTTCTTGTCCTGGCCATGGTTGAACACGGTGTTGATCGCGGCGCGGGCCATACGGTCGTCTCTTATCCAGCTGCCGTTCTGCTCAAGCAGGGTGCGAGCCCAAACGCTCGTGGTTCCAGCGGTTGTCCCCAATGAACCGTTCGGCACCTCGAGCACGATTCCGAAGACGTTCTTGTCATTGAAGAAGTCTCCGTGGCTGAAGTTGAAGTCGTCGATGAACCCGAGGAGATCGAAGAAAAATGGGTCACTCCGCAATCCCGCGAAGAACTTGTACGGACCTCGCACCGTGATGATTGGCTCGGGGCCAAAAGAAACTGGAGCTCCCGCGATCACGGCGGCCCCGCCGTCATTGAGGAGCGACGCCAGGTCGCCGACCGCCAGGTGGACAGTCGCCGTCTGCGATCCGCCCTGGACATCCGAGAACCTGATTCGAAATGACCGATCCGCCACAGCATCGCCATTCGTGTCGATGTTGAGCTCGTAGATCGCCTGGCTGTTGAACGCACTGGCGAGCAGCGGAGCGAGCGGGTTGACGTTCAGCATGAGAATCGACTTGGTGGAATCGCCGGGTTTGAGGAACGCATAGACGTCGGTGATGTCGGTCCTTGGATCGCCGTTCGGTGACCCGACGTTGGCCGTGTCATCGCCCACGTTGAGTGCGATCGGGCCGGGCGAATCTAAATGGTCAGCCATGGTCTTGTTCAACCCCCTTTCGGTTGCGCTTGCCGTTCTCACGAGCGGCTCCGTCAAGCTCAGATACGAACCGCGGACCCCGACGGATCATCAAGGCCCCGGTGGCGTAAATGCACTACACGCGAGTGAGGTTGGGAATACTGTGTTGCTGTGAGCGAGATGCCGGCGGCGAACCTGGAAGGGGCGGTTCCTTCGCACCTGCCGGTGCTGCCGCTGAAGTCGACCGTGGTCTTCCCTCGGATATTCATCCCGCTGTCGGTGGGCCGGCGCCGATCGCTGCAGCTGTTGAACGACCTCCCTGGCGCGGAACGACATATCGCGGTGGCCACCCAGCTCGACGAGACGGCTGAAGAGGTCGGGTTCAGCGACATCCACCACATCGG
>WNGH01000794.1_pt1 | contig 33921 bp, 46 predicted proteins | sample 5400631 | NCBI WGS metagenome assembly WNGH01 (sample SAMN13153373, study PRJNA577476) | soil metagenome | isolation source: 115 cm soil or saprolite under Garry oak tree replicate 1 | place: USA:California | collected 2016-06-15
GAGTGGGTGACCCCGAGCACGGCGTCGTTCACCAGCACCTCGATGTGCTCGCCGATCTGATCGCCATGCCAGAGCGCGGCGTCGAGCTCGGGGAAGCGTCGCGTGAGCCCGCGGAGCAGGGAGCGCACGGTCGTCCCCTGCCCGAGCGGCTCGTCGAAGAGCCGGCGACCACTTCCATCACCGCCGACGAGCTTCGTCACCCACGAGACGATCTCGACGGGAATCGTGGTCGTCGCCGTCGTCATGTCCCCGGCGCGCAGCAGGTGGCGGCCTTGGCCAGGCGCAAGCCACGCGGCGCCTGCGATTCGCGCTCGAGGGCCGGCGATTCGTCCTCCAGGTCGTGATTGAGGACGTAGACTTCCCACTCGACGCCGTCCGGGTCTTCCACCCAGAACTTGTCCTGGTTGGCGTGACAGCAATCGACGCCGAACTCCTCGCGCACGGGGAGGCCCGCCGCCTTGACGCGCTCGAGCTGGGTCACGACGTCGTCGCGCGAAGGGAGCTGGACGCCCATGTGGTTCACGTGGCCTTCGCCCGCGGCACGACCGTCGGACAGCGCGAGGTTCAGGGGCCCCCACGGAGGGAGGAACTTCACGTAGCCGGGCTTGACCTTCACCGGCGACACGCCGAGAAACGTCTCGTAAAAGGCGCGGCTCTTGGCGAGGTCGGACACCGTCATGTGGACGTGGACACGGGGCGTGCTCATGCTGGGCCTCCTGATTTGCGCGCGCGGACGAACGCGCTCATGAATTTCCCGTCGATCGCCGGCGCCGCGGCGTCGACGTCGAGACCGGCCTTGATCAGCACCTCGCGCGCGTCCTCGACGCGGTAGATGCGCGTCGGCTCGATCTCGACGTCGACGAAGCCGGCCCGGGCGAGCTTGGCGTGATAGTCGGCGTCGTCGAGCGCACCGGCTACGCAGCCGATCCAGAGCTCGACGCTCCGACGCAGCTCCGTCGGCACCGGCCCACGGACGACGACGTCCGATACGGCGAATCGCCCACCCGGCTTGAGGACGCGGAACGCCTCGGCCAGCACGCGGTCCTTGTCGGTGGAGAGGTTGATCACGCAGTTCGAGATGACGACGTCGACGCTGGCGTCCGGCAACGGGATGTCCTCGATCTCGCCCTTCAAGAACTCGACGTTGGTGACGCCGGCCTTCGCCGCGTTGTCGCGGGCCAGGACGAGCATCTCGTCGGTCATGTCGAGGCCATACGCCTTGCCGGCCGGGCCGACGCGCCGCGCCGAGAGCAGCACGTCGACGCCACCGCCCGACCCGAGATCGAGCACGACCTCGCCGGCCGCCAGCGTCGCCAGGGCGGTGGGATTGCCGCAGCCGAGCGACGCCTTCAGCGCCGCTTCGGGCAAGCCGGCCATCTCGTGCTCGCCGTAGAGATCGCGGGTGATCGGATCGCACTCGCCGCGGGACGACGCCGGGCCACACCCGGCCGTGCCGCCGGCCGTCACGCGCAGGGCGGCCTGGCTGTACTTGTCTCGCACTTGCTCCCTGACGTCGTCGGTCATGGCCGTGCCCCTCAGCAGCACGCGGTGAGCAACCGCACCAGCTCCGAGACCATCTCGGGCCGGGTCGAGTAATACACGAAGCGCTCCTCCTTGCGACTCTGGACGAGGCCGGCACGGCGCAGGCGATCGAGGTGATGGGACAGGGTCGGGCCGGGAATCTCGAGCTCGGCCTGGATCTCGCCGGCCGGAGCCTCACGCCGGGCCCGGACCAGGAAGAAGAACACCTCGAGCCGCGTGCGGCTGGCCAGCGCCTGGAAGGCGTGGGCGTGGGTGTCGCGCGCCTGGAGCCGGGCCAGCGGGAGCGTCTTCATATTTCCAGCATTATCGAAATATGAAACTGTTGTCAAGCCCCTCAGATCCGCTCGAGCTCGGCGACCGTCCGCTCGTTCTGGACGTTCCCGGTGTTGAGCGTGCCGGCGGGCTCGAGCAGCAGCACGTGGACCTCGTCGCTGAGGGCCCGCGGACAGTGTTCGACGCCGTGGGGCACGATGATCAGCTCGCCCGGGCCGACCTCCCGATCGCCGTCCCGGAGCTGCATGCGCAAGCGCCCGTGCACGACGAAGAACAATTCGTCCTCGCGATCGTGGTGATGCCACACGAACTCACCCCGGAGCTTGACCACCTTGACGTGCATGGCGTTGACCTCACCCACGATCCTGGGCGACCAGGCGTCGCTGAACTTCCCGAACTTTTCGGCCAGGCGCACGACCTCCACGGTGCTCCCTCCTCCGCGCGTGGCCGCCATCGTCTCGAGCCAGGCCTCGAGCCGCGCGGCGATCTCGTCGCGCACGCGCCGAAACACGTTCAACCGATCCCCGGTGGTCCCCCTCGCCTGCGAGGGATCGGGGAAGCTCCAGTGCAGGCGGTGGGTCGGCTTCGGGAAGATCGGGCAGCGCTCGTTGGCGCTGTCGCACACCGTGATGACGTGGTCCCACGGCTGGTCGAGTAGCGTCTCCACGCTCTTCGAGGTGTGACGGCTCAGGTCGATGCCGACGTCGGCCATCGCACGGATGGCGAGCGGATGCACGCGCGTCGCCTCCGTCCCCGCGCTGGCCACGTCGAAGCGATCGCCGGCCAGCGAGCGCAGCAGTCCTTCCGCCATCTGGCTTCGCGCCGAGTTGTGGGTGCACAGGAACAGCACGCGTTGCTTGTTCACGTCCCACCTCCCGTGTAGTCTCGACCGCGCGTCCCGGTCACGAGCGCAGTGTAGACCCGCAACGGAGGTCGTGGTGGCCGTAACCACAACGCAACAGTTCACGCTGGCCCGGCGCGTGACCGCCGAAAGCGTCGGCACCGCGCTGTTGCTGGCCGCCGTCGTCGGCTCGGGCATGATGGGAGAGCGTCTGGCCGGCGGCAACGTCGCCGTTGCGCTCCTCGCGAACACGCTCGCCACCGGCGCCGCCCTCGTGGCGCTCATCCTGACCTTCGGGCCGATCTCGGGCGCACACTTCAATCCGGCCGTGACGCTCGCCGATGCCTGGCAAGGCGGACGGCCCTGGGGTGAGGTGCCCGCCTACGTTGGAGCGCAGGTCGTCGGCGCCTTCGTCGGGGTGGCGGCCGCCCACGTCATGTTCGAGGCGCCGCTCTTCTTCGCATCGCGCCACGCACGAGCCGGCGGAGCGCAGATGTTCAGCGAGTTCGTGGCCACCTTCGGGCTGCTCGCCGTGATCTGGGGCTGTGCCCGGCTGCGAGCGCCGGTCGTCGCGTTCGCAGTCGCCGCGTACATCACCGCCGCCTACTGGTTCACGGCCTCGACGTCCTTCGCGAATCCGGCCGTCACGCTGGCCCGCGCGGCCAGCGACACCTTCGCCGGCATTCGTCCCGCCGATGCCCCCGGCTTCATCCTGGCTCAGCTCGTCGGCGCCGCCGCCGCGACCACGCTGTTTCGCTGGCTCGTCCCGAGCCTCCCCGATGTCGCGGCGGACGTCGTCCTCAGCGAGCGCCGCCCCGACGAACCGGTCGACTTCCGGAGCGCGTGACGTCAGGCGTGTGTCCGGGGCCGATCACCATTCGGCTGGCCAGCTCGGCGGACGCCGAGACGATCGCGGCGATCTACAACGAAGGCATTGCCGAGCGCATCGCTACCTTCGAGACCGAGCCACGGACCGCGGCGGAGATTGCCACGCTGCTGGCCAGCAAGCAGGATCGGTACCCGACGGTCGTCGTGGAGCGCGATGGTCGAATCGTCGGCTGGGCCGGCGCGAGTGCCTACCGCAGCCGCCCTGCCTATGCCGGGGTCGCCGAGCACTCCGTCTACGTCGCCCGCGCCGCCCGGGGGACCGGCGTCGGGCGGGAGGCGCTCGACGCGTTGTGCCGCGTCTACGCCGAGCGAGGATTCTGGAAGCTGGTGTCCCGAATCTTCACGGAGAACAAAGCGAGCCTGGTCCTGCACGAGCGGTGCGGCTTCCGCGTCGTCGGCGTGTACCGGCGCCACGGACAGCTCGAAGGCCGGTGGCGCGACTGCGTCATCGTCGAGAAACTGCTCTAGCCCTCTTTGTCCTCGTACTTCTTCTTCAGCTCGCTGACGACGGTGGCGTCGGCCAGCGTCGTGGTGTCGCCGAGCGCGCGGCCCTCGGCCACGTCGCGCAGGAGGCGGCGCATGATCTTGCCGCTGCGGGTCTTGGGCAGCTCCGCCGCGTAGATCACATCGTCGGGGCGCGCCAGCGCGCCGATCTTCTTGGCGACGTGCTCCTTGATCTCCTTCTTCAGCTCCTCGGTCTGCGGCCGCCCGGCCTTGATCGTCACGAACGCGGCGATGGCCTGGCCCTTGATCTCGTGCGTGCGCCCGATGACGGCGGCCTCGGCGACGAACGGATGGTCGACCAGCGCCGATTCCACCTCCATCGTGGACACGCGGTGGCCGGAGACGTTCATGACGTCGTCGATCCGGCCGAGCAGCCAGAGATAGCCGTCCTTGTCGCGCTTGGCGCCGTCCCCCGTGAAGTACATGCCCGGGATCTGGCTCCAGTACTGCTTGACGAAGCGCTCGGGGTCTCCGTAGATGCCGCGCAGCATGCCCGGCCACGGCCGCTTGATGACGAGGTAGCCGGCGTCCACCGACTGGCCCTTGTCGTTGACGACGTCGGCCTCGATGCCGGGGAACGGGAACGTGGCCGAACCCGGCTTGCACGTCGTCACACCGGGCAGCGGTGAGATGAGGATGTGGCCCGTCTCCGTCTGCCACCACGTGTCGACGATCGGGCAACGGCCGCCGCCAATGACCTTCCAGTACCAGACCCAGGCCTCGGGGTTGATGGGCTCGCCCACCGTGCCCAGGAGGCGGAGCGAGGAGAGGTCGCAGCGCTTGGGATAGTCATCGCCCCAGCGCACGAACGTGCGGATGGCCGTCGGCGCCGTATAGAGGATGGTCACGCCGTACTTCTCGACGATGCGCCAGAAGCGGTCCTTGTCGGGGAAGTCGGGGGTGCCCTCGTACATGACGCCGGTGGCGCCGTTGGCCAGTGGCCCGTACACGATGTACGAGTGCCCCGTCACCCACCCGATGTCGGCCGTGCACCAGTACACGTCCTCCTCGCGGAGGTCGAAGATCATCCGGTGCGTCGCGCTCACCCCGGTCAGATACCCGCCGGTGGTGTGCACGATGCCCTTGGGCTTGCCGGTGGAGCCCGAGGTGTAGAGCAGGTACAACATGTCCTCGGCGTCCATCGGCTCGGGCTTGATGTACGCGTCGGCGTCCTTGACGAAGTCGTGCCACCACACGTCGCGATCGTGCTGCCAGTTGATCTCCTGGCCGGTGCGCTTGTACACGATGACCGTGCTCACGAACGGGCACTCCTTGAGCGCCTCGTCGGTGTTCTTCTTGAGCGCCACCTGACCGCCGCGGCGCCAGCCCCCGTCCGCGGTGATGACGACCTTCGACTTGCAATCGTTGATGCGGTCGCGCAGCGACTCGGGCGAGAAGCCGCCGAAGACCACGCTGTGCGGCGCCCCGATGCGGGCGCACGCCAGCATGGCGATCGGCAGCTCGGGGATCATCGGCATGTAGATGGTGACGGCGTCGCCCTTCTTGACCCCGTGCTTGCGGAGGGCGGAGGCCAAGCGGTTCACCTCGCGATACAGGTCCCAGTAGGTCAGCACGCGCGTGTCGCCCGGCTCGCCTTCCCAGATGAACGCCGCCTTGTTGCGGCGCGGGCCCTCGACGTGCCGATCGAGGCAGTTGTCGGAGACGTTGAGCTTGCCGCCGACGAACCACTTCGCGTAGGGCAGCTTCCACTCCTGCGTCTTCTTCCAGGGCTTCATCCACCGCAGCTCTTTGGCCTGCTTCTCCCAGAAGCGCAGCGGATTGGCCTTGGGCTCCTTGTAGATCGCCGGGTTCTTGACGCGGGCCGCCCTGGTGAACTCCTTCGGCGGTGGGAACTTCCGTCCTTCCTTCAGGAGGGCCTGGATGGGCTCGTCGCGCTGTCCGGTCTTCGCCATGGCTGATCCTCGCGTTTCCGAAGCGGAGTGGAACTACGAGCTCCCCGGGCGGGCCTCCTGCAGGAACTCTTCCCTCTTGGTCTTGAGCCGGGTCACCAGGTCCTGGTAGGACGCCGAGCGAATGATCCGGTCGAACTGGGCACGATAGTTGGCAATGAGGCTGATGTTCTCCACCGCGATGTCGTAGATGAGCCAGCGATCGCCCCGGCGGATCATCCTGGCGTCCACGGGAATGTCGCCGCGCTGCTTCGTCACCACGCGGGCCCGTACCGTGGCGTAATCGCCGTCGACGGCCTCGTTCGTGTACACCAACTTCTCGCCCCGGTAGATGTCGATCTTGTTGATGTAGGTCCGCTCGAGCAGATCGGCGAAGAGCTGGACGAACTCCTCGCGCTCGGCCGGCGTCCTCGCCTGCCAGTGGCGACCGAGGGCACGCTTGGCCGTCTCCTGAACGTCGAAGATCTCGATGGCCGCCTTGCGCACGGCCGCCCGCCGATCGGGCCCCTGGAGGTTCGGATCTTCGAGAAGCTTCAAGACCTGGTCGGTGTACTGGCGAAGCTGTTCGGTGGGGGGGCCCGCAGCCGCAGGCATCACCCCAACCAGCACAACCAGCACGACCAGCCCTCCCCAACGGAACACGTTCATTCAAACCTCCGTGTGAGTTACCCCCGAATGTACGGATCAGGACGGCCCGGCGCAAGTTTCGAGAGATTGTAAAAGCTGGACTCTCGATGCGTCCGAGCATTGGCTGGCACACGGTAAGCACCGATGAGGCTCACCGTTCCAACCTTCAATCGACAAGGGGAGGAGACATCCATGCAGAAACCCTGGCACCGCATCGCGCTCGCAACCGCGCTGGTGGCCGCGCTCGGAACCGCGCCGGCATTCGCCGGCGGCCCGACGAAGGCGAGCGACACGAAGGCCAACGACACCAAGGCCAGCTCGCCCTCAGCGTCGCCCAGCATGTCGGCCGGCGACTTCGTCGCTCGTCACACGATGACGGGCGAGGTCACTCGCGTCGATGCGAAGAAAGGGACCATGACCCTGAAGACGGCCGAGGGAAACCTCGACCTGCACTTCCCGCCCAGCGCGCTCAGCAACGTGAAGAAGGGTGATCGCGTCACCGTCGAGCTCGCGATGAAGCCCGAGGGTGGTCCGGCGGCGTCGGGCCCCAGTGAGAAGACCGGCCCGGCGTCCACCACCGACTCCGGCAAGAAGTACTGATCCGCAACGCGGTAGACTCGACGCGCGATGACGCTCGCGCGTCGAGTCGCCGTTCTCATCGCCGCCGGTCTCGCGCTCTGTGCGGCCAGGCCGACCGTCACCTACCACGGAACCGGTACCGTCCTGGCCCTCTTGCCCCCGCCCTCCGATCTCCACGCGACCCGTCCCGTGATCGTGATCGAGCACGACCCGATCGCCGGGTTGATGGCCGAGCGCATGGCCATGCCGTTCATCGCGGCGTCGACCACGCTCTTCGACGGGCTGCATGCCGGTGATCGGATCTCGTTCGGGCTCGAGGACACGCCAGGCGCGCTGCTCGTCGTGACGATCGAGCGGACGCCGCCGCGCCACTGAGCCGGCGGAGGAGGCCCTATCCGAACCGCACCCCATCGGATTCTCCGGAGGTTCTACGCCGACGATTCCGGCCGGCGGCCGTTCGTCAGCGCGCTGTTCGACGACGCGGCCGAACACTACGACTGGGTCTGCCGGATGATGTCGTTCGGCGCGGGCCAACTCTATCGCCGTCTGGCCCTCACCCGCGTAGGCCTGGCTCCCGGGATGAAGCTGCTCGATGTCGCCACCGGCACCGGTCTCGTGGCTCGATCCGCCCTTCACGTGCTCGGCCAGCCCGGCGGCGTCGTCGGCGTGGACCCCAGCCGAGGGATGCTCGAGAAAGCCGCGGAGACGCTCACGAGCCCGCTCGTGCAGGCCAGAGCCGAGGCGCTGCCGTTTCGCGCCGGCCACTTCGATCGCGTGAGCATGGGCTACGCCCTTCGCCACGTCGCCGAGCTCGAAGTCACGTTCCTCGAGTTTGCTCGAGTCCTGAAGCCAGGCGGGCGCCTGCTGATCCTGGAAATCTCGCGGCCGCGCTCCCTCATCGCTCGGTCGCTGCTCCAGCTCTACCTGGGGCGAGTGCTCCCCCTGGTGGTGAGGATCGGAACCGGGCACAGGAACGCCGAGCTGCTGGTGAAGTACTACTGGGAGACGATTGCCGAGTGTGTGCCGGTCGAGAAGATCGTCGAGATCGTGCAGGCGAGTGGCTTCGTCGAGGTCGAGCACCGCATGCTCGGAGGCTTTCTCGCCGAGTACGTGGCGACGAAGCCGGGTTAGCTGGCCTCGATCTTGAGCCCGGCCTTGGTCACGGTCACCGCGGCCTGGCTGGCCTGCCGCAGCACACGAGCGAACTTGTGCGTGTCGAAGAAGGCACTGATCTGCGACTCCGAAAACTCGACGAGCAGATCCTCGGCGACCGTGGCCGTGTGGATCACGGCGCCCGAATTGTCCTGCAGGTGGAACATCTGCACGCAGAGGTCCTGGGCGAAGAAGTCGTAGATGACGCTGGTCGGGAATTCGCGCTGGAGGTACTCGCGGACGACCTTCACCTTCCACTCGTCGACGTCGCCGGGCCGTCGCTCGAGCTCTCGCTGCCACTGCGGCGACGGCGTGCCGTTCGCGGGAGCCTTGAGGCCCTCGAGCCGCGACTCCCGTACTCCGGCTGGCTGCGGCGTCCTTGCCTCGAACATGTGCGGAACCTCCACGGCGCGCGGCACGTCGATGTGGCGCTGCTCGGCGACGCGCGCCTCGGCAACGCGGGGTTGAGCGACTCGCGGTTCGGCCACACGCGGTTCAGCCATACGCGGTTCGGCGGCCCGTGGCTCGGCCGGGCGCGGCTCGACGCGGCGCCCCTCGGCGACGCGGAGCTTCTCGGCGACGGCGCGAGCGGCGGGGCGGCGGGGTGTGGCGGCAAGCGGTCGCGCCGGCTCGGCCGGCCTGGACTCCTCGCTCTTACGCGACGCGCCGACCGGAACGAACTGGAGACCGAACTTGAACTGCACGAAGTCGACGCGGTGAAAGCGGAGGTGCCGGGCCTTGCGGAGGAATGCCTCGGGGAGCTGCTCGGCGACGAAGATCACGCGGGGGGGCTGACCGGACGACAGGCGCGCCATCGGGTAGAGCCGCCGCAGCGCTTCGGGATCTTCCTGGCACCACGAGTACGCGTCCAGCGCTCGCATCAGCATCTCGTCGTCGGCGACGAAGCCGAGCGTGACGAGCGCGAGCGACGTGGCGCTGTCGACGGCGACGAGCTCGATCGTCGCGCCGCCGAGCGAAACGCCGGTGTCGAGGATCTTCAGCCCGGCTTCGATGGACTCGGCGTTCTCGGCGACCGCGGCCTGGAGATCGTTCACGTCCTCGAGCTTCGTCGTTGTCTTCAATTCGCAACCCCCCGACCCTGTCTTGGCAACGGCTATGCCAGGTGCAGCGCCACGGGAATTTCGAGCACAATCGACGATTTACAGCGGCCGTTGGCATCGATCGTCGTGATCGGGGATGTCACGGTGACATGAGGGCCGTCAGCACGATGTCACCCGCGCGCTACAAGTGCGCGAGGAAAAAGTCCCGAACCTTCGGCTCGAGCTCGGCCGCTTCACCGTGTCGGCCGCGGTCGAGGACGTGGAAATCGACCTCCGAATTGGCGCCGAGCGCCGCGCGCAGGAGCTCGGCGTGATGGAAGCCGATCTGCTCGTCCTGACGGCTGGCGATGAGGAGCACGGGAATCATCACGCGGGCGACCGCATCGACCGGCGCCGGCCGGGTGATATCGGCTCCGAGGAACACGAGCGACGAGAGTCGCATCAGGTAGACGAGCGGCCCGTAGGTCTCCCGGCCGAGGAGACGCAAGTCGGCGAACGGCGCGTAGGCGGCGACGGCCTGGATGCGCGGATCGTCCGCGGCCGCGAGTAGCGCCACCGCTCCGCCGAGCGAGAAGCCGAAGACTCCCACGCGCGCGTGGCCACGGCCGCGGAGCCAGGCGACGGCACGCTGGAGATCGCCGCGCTCGCGGAAGCCGAGCGTGGTCGCGCGGCCGCCGCTCTCGCCGAAGTAGCGCAGGTCCATAAGCAAGACGGCGAAGCGAGGCGCCAGAGCGGCCGCGAGCGGCAGGAGGTCCGCCTTGTTCGCGGGATAGCCGTGAAGGAGCACGACCGCCGGCGCCGCCGGCCGGGGGACGAACCACCCTGCGAGCGTGACGCCATCCTCCGCGCGAATGCGAACGTCCTCGACGCGTAAGGCGACGTCGGCGGGAGTGAGCGGGATCGCGATCCGAGGAGGACGGACGACGAGCCAGAAGCTGGCGACACCGAGAGCCGCCAGACCCGCCGCGACGAGCCCGAGCCAGATCAGTGAACGGCTCAGATCGTGCGGCGGCTCAGGTCAGCGGGACGTAGTCGTACTCGCCGATTCCCTGCAGGACGAGGAAGATCGCCGAGCCCTGTCCGCCGTTGACGACGAGGTGCGGCCGCTTGGGCGGAACCGTGTGCGTCTGTCCCGGCTCCAGGACGACTTCCTCCTTGGGATCGCGCAGGAAGAGGCGCACGCGCCCCTGGAGCACGTAGAACGTGTCCTGCGTGTTCGTGTGGTAGTGCCACGGCACCTGCTGGCGCGGGCCGATCTGCAGCTCCTGGATCCGGAAGCCCGGCCGCTCGGCGTGTCGCGCTCTGCGCTCCACTTCGTAGAGATGACTCGCGTCCTTCACCGCTTCCATGCTCGACTCCTTCAGTTGAGCTTCGCGCGCAGGCCGTGGAGCGCCTTGCGCGCTTCGGCGTCGCCCGGTGCCGTCGTGACGGCGCCCTCGAACTCGCGCAGGGCCTGCCACCACTGTCCCTGCCGAATGTAGATGCGGCCGAGGTTCATGAACGGGAACTGGCGCGGCTCGTAGCGCGGGGCGCGCTTGGCTTTCTCGAGCCACGGCACGGCTTCGTCCAGCTTGCCCTGTTGCATCAGGTACACGCCGATGTCGTTGTAGGGGTTGCCGAAGTCGGGATCGACCTTGATCGCCTTCAGGCATTCCTCCGTCGCATCGTCGAATCGGCCCTGGAACGAATACGTCCAGCCCAGGAACGTGTGGGCCTCGGCCGTCGGGCGCACCGCGAGCGAGCGGCGGTACAGCGTGATGGCCTCGTCGAGGTCGCCCGCCATCTGACGACGGTACGCCTCTCGCCACAGCTCGATCGCACGCTCGAGATCTTCTGCGTCGCTCACGTTGCTCTCTTCCGCGGGGCCCGGGGCGGGGCTATTGTACGCGCCGGGAGGCCGCGCATGCGCATCGCCGACGTCCGAGCGTTCCCGACATCGTTCCCCGTGCCGCCCGAGGCCAGTGTCACGCTCGGTATCGGGCGCGCCGTCAAGCGCGATTCGGTCGTCGTGAAGGTGACGACCGACGACGGCGTGATCGGCTGGGGCGAATCACACCACGGCCACGGCGCCCGGCGAACGGCGACACCCCCGAACGCGATCTCGCTCGAGTTGCCGCGGTCCGCCACGCCTTCGGTGACGGCATCACGATTCTCGTGGACGCCAACACCGGGTACACGGTCGCCGACGTGAGACGTGTGATGCCGGGTCTCGAGCCAATGACGTGGGCTGGCTCGAGGAGCCATTCCCCGCCCACGATCACCGCTCCTACGCCCAGGCGGCCACCCTCGGCCGCGTACCGCTCGCCGCCGGCGAGAATCAGTACACGCGCTTCGAGTTCTCGCGGGTGATCGAGGATCGCGTGATCACCATCCTCCAGCCCGACCTCTCGAAGACCGGTGGCGTCACCGAGGCCCTCCGCATCGCCGCGCTCGCCATCGAGGGCCCCGGATACATTTAACTGACGCGTCGCGCTCGCCCTTCTGACACGGCCGTCGTCAAAGAGTCACGCCGCCAACGCGGCCGCCGCTGAAATATGTGCCCTGGCGGCCAAAAACTCGGGCATTCACCTTGCACCAGCGATCGGCCATGGCTCCAAAGGTTCTGGTCATCGAGGATCGCGAGTATGTCCGCCAGGTGATGGTGGCAGTCCTCGTCGACGCCGGCTACGTCGCCGTCGGCCTTCCTTCCGCGGTCACGGCTCTGGACCGGCTGGCCGAGATCAGGCCACAGATCATCTTGCTCGACATGGAGATGCCGGGCATGAACGGCCGCGAGTTTCTGGTGCGCCTGCGCGCGATACCTCGCTGGGCCGAGCTCCCGGTCATGATCGTCTCCGGCTACGGCGAGACGTCCCTGCCTTCTCCCGAGCGGCCCGGTATCGCCGTCCTCGCCAAACCGTTCGACAACACCACCCTGATCGACTGCGTCGGTCGCATGGTGGGTCCGGCGTCGATTCCCACCAGCGCCTGATTCGCTAGTGGCCCGGGGCGGGGCTACGGTCGACGGGCGCGATGGCGCCCATGTCGGAATCGAGCTGGAGCGTGTCGGCGATCTTGGTGTAAGAGGAGAACATCTGCGTCACGCCGATGACCTCCATCACGCCGCGTTCGCCAACCCCGAGGCGCCTGAGCTCGGCGAGGTGGAACCGAGTGCCGAAGCTCGAGCGGGTGGTGAGCGAGACCGCGAAGGCCAGCGCCGTCTTGAGCCGGCGCGTCAGTCGCTGATCCGAGAACGCCCGGCGCCAGGCCGCCCACACGTCCGCGAGGTACGCCGGATCGCGAGCCAGCGCGCCGAATGGCGCCGGCACCAGCCCGGCGTGGAACGCGCGGATCTCAGCGAAGACGGCCGTCGCATCGCCGGCGGTGGCGTCGTCGAGCGGCGGCAGCACCTCGGCCAGGCCGTCGGCGACGACGTTCAGCGCATTGGTGATCCCCGTGACGAAAGCCGCCTCGTACCAGGGCGCATCCTCGGCCAGCCCCTGCAGCTTCCCGGCTGCAGTGTGCGCGGTCACTCAATACGAGCAGGCATTGACGCCGCTGACGACGGCCGCCACCATCTCCTTCTCGGCCCGGGTGAACTCGCCGGGCCCCATCGCGCGCTTCATGGCGCGACCGTGCGGCGCGCCGAATTCGGGATCCCACGCCATGACGCGGCTCATCGCCGGGGGCTGCTTGAAGTCGTAGGCGAACCACTGGCTCGACAGCTCGAACATCTTGCGGGTCGCATCCGGGTACTCGTCGGCGTCGCGAAGACGAACGGTTGGCACGATGTGTCCTCCTCAGCGGCCGCGGAAGACGGGCTCGCGCTTCTCCACGAACGCGCGCGCGGCCTCGCGATGGTCCTCGGTCATGCCGCAACGGGTGTGATGCCACGCTTCCAGGTCCAGCATCGGGGCGAGCCCGGCCGTCTCTGCCGCGTTGAAGTTGCGTTTCATGTAGCGATACGCGATTCGCGGGCCGCTGGCGAGCCGGCGGGCCAGGGCGAGCGTCTCGTCCTCCAGGCGGGCGTCGGGGACCACGCGGTTGACGAGGCCCAGCGCCAGCGCCTGCCCCGCGTCCAGGATGTCGGCGGTGAAGTAGAGCTCGCGAGCCTTGGCCGTGCCGACGAGCTGGCTCAAGAAGTACGAGCCGCCGAAGTCACCCGAGTAGCCGACTCGCGCGAACGCGGTGGCGAAGCGCGCCCCGTCGGCGGCCACGCGGAGGTCGCAGGCGAGCGCGAGCGACAGGCCGGCGCCGGCGGCCGCGCCTCGCACCATGGCGATCGTGGGCTTGGGCATCTCGTGCAGCCAGCGCGAGGCCTCCATGCGCGCGCGCAGCGCCTGCGCCTTGTCTTCGAGCGTGTCGCCGCCGGACTCGCGCCCTTCGGCCATCGCCTTGACGTCGCCGCCGGCGCAGAACCCGCGGCCGCTACCGGTGAGCACCACGACGCCGACCTCGGCGTCGGCGGCCAGCCGGGGCAGCGCCTCGAGCAACGCCTCGAGCATGGCGGGCGAGAGCGCGTTGAGCCGGTCGGGGCGATTGAGCGTGAGCAACGCGACGCCGTCCTTGACGACTTCGAGCAGATCCTGGGCCATGGCCTCCTCCGTGTACACGACGGTGATCGAGGCCACATCATAAACGGATAGGCGAGGACACGCGTGCGCTCGAAATTCTGGGTCTGGCTCTTGCTGGCGGCGGCCACGCTGCTCATCGCGTGGAACACGGACATCTTCGTCCCCGTCGAGCACTGGCTCGTGTCGCTGGCCGGCCACCCCGAGATCCGAAATCAGTTCAACGATCCCGACTACGGCCGCGTGGATGCGCTCACCCTGCTCCTGTCGGTCTTCGTGCTGTCCCCGTTCGCCGCCCTGCTGATCATCGCGGCGTTCACGTTCGCGCTCATCATCGCCGCGTTGCTGATCGAGCCGGTGCTCCGGACGTTCAGCCTGCCCGACTGGGTGGCGGTGCCGGTGGTGCTGGCCGGTTCGGCGTGCGGGGTGTGGGCGGCCAGTGGCTTCTGGCTGCCGCAGTCACTGCATTTGCTGGGGCTGGTCGTGAAGGCGTGGACGGTGTACTTCGGCATGGACCGGCCCTACCCGCACTGATCGTCCGCTCTAATCTCTTCCGCGGCAATAAGTCGGCGGTCTCGCGCGGAGCACTTCGCGTTGTCGCGCGCAACGCCAAGAGGGGGTTTGGGGGGAAGCGGAACGGGTCCCCCCCAACTCAACAGCGGGCGTGACTACTTCGGCTTGATCAGGAATTCGGCGCGGCGGTTCCTCGCCCAGCAGGTCTCGACGTGCTCCGAGCACTCGGGGCGCTCCTCGCCGAAGCTCACCAACGAGATCCGATCGGCGGCAATCCCCTGGGAGACGAGGTAGTCGCGGGCGGCGCGCGCTCGGCGTTCGCCGAGGGCGAGGTTGTACTCGGCAGTACCACGCTCGTCGGCATGGCCTTCGATCAGCACGAGCGTGTCGACGTTGTTTTTCAGGTACTCGACGTTGGCGTCGAGGACCCTGGCGTCGTCCGACCGGATCAGCGCCCGATCGAAGTCGAAACCGACGGCCTTGACCTCGGGGATCGCCACGAAATCGGCGGGCGCCGGCCGCACGGCCGGTGTCGGCGCTGGCTGCTCGACGGCGGGAGGCGGCGCGGCCACCTGAGGCTCCGGGGTCTTCGGCGGTTCGGGAGCCACGGGCATGGGCGCGGGCGGCGGCGGAGCCGGCTGCGGGGCGAGGGCGACGGGACGAGTCGGCGTCACCGGCTGCACCCGCTCGAGCACCACGCGAAGCGGCTTGTCGGTATTGCGCATCCGGCCGACCATCCGGTCACCGTCGACCTTGAAATCGATCGCGAAGCCCTGGCCACCCAGCTCGTGCTTCATCGTGAGACTGGATCCAGAGAGGTCGAACTGCACGCGGGCGCCGGTGAGGCCGCCACGGCGCAGCGAGATCGGCACCGACTCCGCGGCTTGGGCCCCGTCGAAGATGATGCGGCCATATCCGTGCGAGCCACGCTGATAGAGCTCCGCGGTGGCGTCCTCGTTGCGCGGGATGTCGACGATCCCGTAGCCGATCCACTTCCCCGCCCACTTGCCGGAAACGTCCATGCGGTCCGAGCTCACCGGCGGTGCACTCACCGGGGGCGCGGTCGCCATCGGCCGCTTCGGCGCTCGCGACGAGCAGCCTGTCGCGACGAGCGTGACGGCGATCATCAAGAGTGCGAGTCGTCGCATGCTGCCCTCCTTGGCATCTACGACATTAGCAACAAACCTGCCAGGAAACGGCCAACCTTTTGCGCGATTTCGAGGTGAAACCGGCAACGGCGCGGCGCCGACACGCGACAAGTTGAGCGGTGAGGTGACAAGTCGGCATCACCCCAATTGCGCGGAGCGAGCGCGCGTGGGGGCGTAGGTTTACGTCGGGCGCGAGATCACTCGAACGCGGTGAGCAGCGCCTCGACCTGCTCGAGGCCGTCGATGAGTCCTGGCCCCGGGCGCTTCACCTGCCCCGCGGGGATCGCCCAGACGCGTCCAGACTTCACCGCAGTCAGCCGGTCCCAGCCCTCGCGAGTGCCCAGATCGGCGGGCGTCGCGCTGCCCGGCCAGGCGGCGATCACGATCACGTCGGGATCGAAGCGAAGGACGGTGGCGAAATCCAGGCGCGGCCACTCCACGCGGGCGTGGCCGCCGAGGTTCACGCCGCCGGCCTTGGTGATCAGATCATCGACGAAGCTCTGCGGGCCGCCGGTGTAGCCATCGGGCGACAGCTCGAGATAGACGAGCGGGCGGACGCGACGGCGCAGGGTCCGTTCGACCACCGCGGCGATGCGCGCACGACAGCGCGTCAGGTAATCGGCGTTCGCGGCGGCGCTGCCGATGATGGCGGCCAGTCGCGCCATGCCGTGGACGAGGTCGTTCAGCGTGTGCGGCCGCATCACGAACACCGGAACACCACGCGACGCCAGCGCGGGCGCGCTCGTCAACGCGTGCAGCGACGCGGCGACGACGAGGTCGGGCGCGAGCGCGACCACGGCATCGAGATCCACGTGCTTGAAGCCGCCGACGCGCGGCACCTGACCGAGCTCCGGCAGGTCCGAGTGCTCCTCGACGCCCACCAGACGATCGAGCGCACCCAGCGCGATCAGGCACTCGGTGCACGCCGGAGCCAGAGAGACGATGCGGCGGGCGCCCCGATCGAGCGCCAGCGGACGCGCGAGATCGTCGACGGTGAAGCGCGCGTTCACTCGAGGGTCGTGAGGTCGGCGAGCGAGCCGAAGATGCGATCGGGCACGACGGGGGCGTCTGCGGGCAGGCCCTGTCGCGAGCGATCGAGCCAGGCCGCGCTCACGCCCACCTGCTTGGCGCCAAGCACGTCCCACACGAGGTGATCGCCCACCATCCACGCATCGCGTGGATGCGCTCCGAGCGTTTCGAGCGCGTGACGATAGACGCGCGCATCCGGCTTGCCGCAGCCGAACTCGCCCTCGATCACCACGACGTCGAAGAAGCGCGCGAGGTCCCAGCGCACGATCTTCTCGCGCTGCATGCCGGCATCACCGTTGGTGACGAGCCCGAGCGCGATACCTCGCGCCCGCAGGCGCTCGAGCGCGGGGAGGGCGTCGGGGAAGAGCGACCACGTGGCACGTCGGCGGTCGGCGAAGTCGGCCGCCACCCGCGCGGCCAGGCCGTCGCGGAGCCCGCCGCAGCGATCGAGCGCACCCTCCACGATCTTGCGCCACGCGCCCATCATGTCGGTACGCTCCAGCCGGTGGCGCTCGGGATCGCTCCAGAACAATGTCCCCACGTCGCGGATGGCCGCCCGCAGCGCGTCGGCATCCACACCCGCTGGGGCCGCCACCGTCGCACACGCTTCCGACCAGCAGCGCGCGGCGTCGCCGCTGTAGTCGAGCAGCGTGTCGTCGAGATCGAAGAGGACGACGTTCACACGGGCCATCCTTCGCGCGTCTGGCCCATGTTCCAGAACATCCACTCGTAGCGGCTGGTCGTCGTGAAGTGGCGGATCATCTGCCGGCGCTCCTCGGCACCGATCCGGGCGGCGATCTCGTTGGTCGCTTCGAGCACCGCCTGGACGACGGCGCCGAACTCGGCGGAGGCGTAGGTACCGATCCAGCGCGTGTAGAGTGGATCGCGCGAGCCCGCTCGCTCGAGCGCCTTGCCGACCTCCCAGTAGATCCAGTAGCAGGGCAAGAGCGCAGCCACCGCCTCGTGGAACGGCGAGCCGTAGGCGGTTGCGATCAGATAGCTGCAATAGGCCAGATTCGTCGGCGCCAGCGGCGTCGCCGCCACGTCGGCCTCGGTCAGCCCGAACTCCTTGAAGAACGACTCGTGGAGCGACCGCTCGACCTGCAGCGCCCCCGCCGCGTGCTCGTTGAACATGATGATCCACGCGTCTCGAGGCGCGCGCGCGGCAGCCAGCGAGAGCGCACGCGCGAACTCGCGCAGGTAGAGCGCGTCCTGCACGGCGTAGAACTGGAAGCTCTCACGGGGAAGCGACCCATCGGTGAGCCCGCGCAGGAAGGGATGGCGAAGGATCGCCGCGTAGATCGGCTCGATCCCACGCCACAACTCATCGGTGAAGGCCATGGCCGTATGATACGGCACGGGGAGGACCGACCATGCTGGAGCTGGGACTCAAGGGCAAGGTGGCGATCGTGACGGGAGGCAGCGAAGGGCTCGGCCGAGCGACGGCCGAGCGGTTTGCGCGCGAGGGCGTGAGGGTCGCGATCTGTGCGCGGCGCAAGGACGTGCTGGAGCAGACGGCCGAGGCCATCCGCCGCGCAACCGGCGGCGAGATCCTGGCGCAGCCGGCGGACGTCACCCGCCCCGACGAGGTGGAGGGGTTCGTGCGCGCGGTGGTCGGCCGCTTCGGTGGCGTGGACATCCTCGTCAACAACGCAGGGACCTCGGCCGCGGCCGGTTTCGAGAAGGTGGACGACGCCACATGGCAGACCGACTTCGACCTGAAGCTGATGGCCGCGGTGCGCTTCTGCCGGCTGGTCATCCCGATCATGAAGCAGCGCGGCGGCGGGCGCATCGTCAACGTGACGACGGTCGGGGGCAAGGCCCCGCGGCCCCAGGCGCTGCCGACCAGCGTGACCCGGGCCGCCGGCATCAACCTCACCAAGTCGCTGGCCCTCGAGTACGCGGCCGACCGCATCCTCGTCAACACGGTGTGCCTTGGCATCGCCAAGAGCGCCCAGCTCGCCCGGCGGGCCAAGGACGGCGACCTCGACGCCCACTGGCGGGAGATGGGCAAGCGCGTGCCGATCGGCCGGCTGGGGGAGCCCGAGGAATTCGCCGATCTGGTCGCCTTCCTGGTGTCCGAGCGGGCCGGCTACATCACCGGGAGCGCGGTGAACTTCGACGGCGGGGCGTCGGCCGTCGTTTAGCGGCGAGGGGTCGAGGGCTTTTCACAACGGCGACGTTGCGGGGTCTTACGGGTCAATGGGTCAACAGCCTTTCGAGACCATCCTGGAAGCTCATCATGCAGAGATATATCGGTACCTCCGCCGGGTCACCTCGCGCGCCGCCGAAGCCGACGACCTTTCCCAGGAAACCTTCCTGCGCGCCTATCGCGCGTATCGGGCCCTGCCGTCGGACGCCAACGTGAGGGCCTGGCTGTTCACCATCGCCACCAACCTCGCCCGGAACCACTTCCGCTCCGAGGGGCGTCGAAGCCGCGCCCATGCCGCGGTCATCGTCTCCCGGAGCGCTCTCGATGACGGGGCCGGGCCCGAGGGCGAAACACTCTTCAACGAGACACGAGCACGCGTCGAAGCGGTGGTGGAGCGGCTGCCGCTTCGCCAGCGCCTGGCCTTCATATTGAGGAAAATCCACGACGTCGACTACGAAGTCATTGCGCGTAGCCTGGACTGTTCGGCGGAGACGGCGCGGGCCCACGTGTTTCAGGCCCTCCGCAAGATCCGCCAGAGCCTGGGCGAATCGCAGCAGATGGAGATCCAGCGATGAACCAACCGCGCGTGTGCTCCAATATCGAGCCCGACATCGTCGCCAGCGCCACCGGCGACTCCGATCCCGTCACCGACGAGCGCGTGCAGCGGCACATCCACCGCTGTCCCCCCTGCGCCGGCGAATACCAGCGGTATCGAGCTATCGAGCGTGTCGTGGGGGCGATCCGGCGAGTTCCGATCCCCATGGCAGCCGCCGGACGGGCGCGAAAGCGCCTCGAGGTGAGCCTCCAGGGACTTCGACACCGCACCATCGCGTACCGCATCTTCCCCTCCCCGCTGGGCCAGATCCTGATCGGACAATCGGAGCAGGGCGTCTCGCTGGTCGAGTACCTGGGTTCGCGCGGGGACGTTCGACATTCGCGGCTCGCTCACATGCGCGGCGTGGAGGCCGTCGAGGATGGCGCCGAGGTCGAGGCTCGCTACCGGGAGCTGATGGAGTATCTCGAGGGCAAGCGCACGCGGCTCGAATGGCCACTCGATCTCCGGCTCGCCCGCAGCGACTTCCACCGACACGTGCTCTCCGCCACCTCGGAAATCCCGTACGGCGCCGTGACGTCGTACGCCGGCCTCGCCTGCCAGGTCGGGAAGCCCACAGCCGCTCGGGCGGTGGCGCAAGCGCTCCGATGGAATCCGCTGCCGATCGTCATCCCCTGCCACCGCGTCATCGGGACGTCCGGCGCGCTCACCGGCTACGCCGGCGACAAGCTCGGGCTCAAGCAACAGCTCCTCAGCACCGAGGGCGTTCGCACGCAGAAAACGACCATCCCGCGAAATTCCATGTACGTCTCCTTCCCCGGCGAGACGTTCTACTGCCTGCCGTCGTGCTCCTGGATTCCCACGTCCGAGCATCCGCATCGCTTGATCTTCTTCGGAACACGGGACCGGGCAGAAGCGTCCGGCCGAACGGCCTGCGGCGACTGCCGCCCCGATCTCCACCCGCTCACGAACTAGCTCGACGATTTCACGCCGGCCTCCGCCCGGGGTTCTCCCAGGTGAGGAGGCAACCATGCTGGAGCTGCTGGCCGCTATCGCCATCGCGCTGCTTCCCTTCCTGGTCGTCGCCGGCCTGCTCGTCGTCGCCGAGCGCGTGCAACGTCGTCGCGAACGCGTCACGGCGCGACAGGTCTCGATCACCGACGCCATTCACCAGGAGCTCGGCGCCGTCGTGGCGCCGACCGTCGAGAAGTCCGCGTGGGGGCCGTGGCGTGTCGTGATCCCCGTGCGCTTCGAGGATCCGGGCTTCGCCAGCCACGTCCTCGCCGTGGCGCACCGTGCGCTGGCCGGTTCGTCGGCATCGTTCCAGATCGTCCTGGTGCCGCAGGTGGTGGCGCGGGGGCAGCACTGATGGAGTACAACGAGTACGCCACTCAGGTGCTGATCAAGCAGCGTCACGCCGAGCTCATGGCGTCGGCGCAGCGCGAAGCTGTGGCGCGGGCGGCAAGGTCGGAGAGAGCGCGGCGCCGGCCGTTCCGCGTCGCGCTCGGCACCGGCCTCATCCGCTGGGGCGCCTGGCTCCTGCGCCAGCGCTATCCGAGCACGTCACTGCTCTGAAGCCTGGAGGTTGGCGGACGCCCGGGGCCCGGCGGAATGATCGGCCGGGCCTCGGGCCGGATGGAAGCGCTCAGAACGTGACGACGCTGCGCGCCACCTCGCCCCGCTCGAGCGCGGCGTACGCCTCGTTGATCTCCTTGAACGGATAGGTGCGCGTGAGCAGCTCGTCGAGCTTCAGCTTCCCGGCTCGGTAGAGCGCGATCAGCTTCGGGATGTCGATGGCGGGCCGGCTCGAGCCGTACACGGATCCGGTCAGCACCCGCTCCTCGTACACGAGCGACATCACCGGAACCGAAACCTCCATCGTCATTGGCGCGACGCCGACGACCACGCACACGCCGCGCTTGGCCAGGCAGTCGTAGGCCTGGCGCATCGTCTTCGGCAACCCGATGACCTCGAACGCGTAGTCGACGCCGCGGCCGCTCGTCAGTGCGCGCACCGCCGCCACCGGGTCGCCGTCGGACGCGTTGACGACGTGCGTCGCTCCGAACTCGCGCGCGTACTCGAGCTTCTTCGGCACCAGATCGACGGCGATGATCTTCTCGGCCCCCGCGATGGCAGCGCCCTGAACCGCGTTGAGCCCGACGCCTCCGGCGCCGAAGACGACGACGCTGGCACCCGGCTTCACCCGGGCGCAATTGACGACCGCGCCATAGCCGGTGATGACCGCGCAGCCGAGCAACGCGGCCTTGTCGAGCGGCAGATCGTCGGGGATCTTGAGCACGGCCTTCTCCGGCACGACCGAGTATTCCGAGAACGTGGACACGCCGGCAAAGTGCTTGATCTCGCGCCCGCTCAGCGAGAAGCGCGTGGTGCCGTCGAGGAAGCGCCCGGTCATGCGTACCTGCGAGCCGGCATTGCACAGCGCGGGCCGGCCATCGCTGCAGAACTCGCAGACGCCGCACGACAGCCGCCACAGCGGGATCACGTGATCGCCGGGCTGGAGCGACGTGACCCCGGGGCCGACGTCGGCCACGACGCCGGCGCCCTCGTGGCCGAGGATGGCGGGCAACGAGGCCACCAGGTGTCCGGTCATCGCGTGCAGATCGCTGTGGCACACGCCGCCGGCCGCCATGCGGATCAAGACCTCGCCGGCTTGCGGGGCCGCCACGTCCACGTCACACAGCTCCAGGCGCTTGCCGACCTCGAAGAGCACTGCGGCCTTGGCTTTCATCTGAGATCCCCCTTTTGAATGTCGGCCAACCAACGGCTGACGGCGTCCGCGAAGGCCGCCGGATCGTCCAGGATCACGTGATGCCACGCGTCTTTCACTTCGACGAAGCTTCCCTGCTGCAGAACGGCGGTCACGCGCTCGCCGGCCTCTCGTGGCATGACGACGCTGCTCTCGCCCCGGATGACGAGGGCCGGGCACCGGATGCGAGACAGAAACGACCAGGGGTCGAGCGGAGGGTGGAGGAATACGTGGCGATCGAAGGCGAACGTGAACGCGCCATCTCTCTCGACGATCCCAGTCTCGGCGAGGTGACGCAGGATACCCGCGGGCGCGCGTGTCTCCGGTGGCGTGAGGCGAAAACGCGCGACCGCCTCGTCGAGGCTGGCGAATGCCGGCGCCGGGCGCTCGGCCATGACACGGGCCCGCTCGGACAGGGCGTCGGTCCAGCCGGTGAGCATGTCGCCGATGACGAGCGCGCCGACGCGTTCGGTGTGACGCGCGGCGAGCATCGACCCGACGTACGCTCCCATCGAGTGCCCGACGACGATCGGCGCCCGCCAGCCGAGGACGTCGAGTGCGGCGACCACGTCGGCCACATAGTCGGCGAAGTGATAGGCAGGCGGCATCGCATGCCCACTGTGGCCATGACCCCGGAAATCGAGTGCCACGATGTGGAAGGTGTCTTCCAGTAACGCGGCCATCCCGTCCCACCAGTGACTGTGAGCCGCCAGCGAGTGGAGCAGAAGCATAACGGGCCGCTCTCGAGCGCCCCACTCCCACGCCGCGAGCCGCAAGCCGCGGGCCTCGATCGCTCGCGTGGCGCCGCACGTTCCGACGTTATTCATCGAATCTCGGCGTCATCACGTCGGTGGCAGCGGTCTTGCTCTCCGGAAAGCCTCTGGCCTTGGAGAGCCGCTTCAGCATCGGCGGCGTGCTGACACGTGTCTCCCCGTTCCCCAGCTTCCAGGTTCTGAGCCATTCGCTTCTCACGTCAGCGTCGGACTCACGGCGTGGCCCCGGCGACGACGATCGCTTCTCGCCGGAGACGCTGCGCGCTCTCGGCCTGCCGAGGCAGTGACCTTACTCTAGCCGCCCCCGCTGCACCAGCGGCTCGAGCCGCGCGACGGCCAGCGCCGTCACCACGACGATCACGCTCAGGAGCCGCCACGACCACGCGTAGTCTCCGCTGGCCTGCAGCACCGCCCCGAACACGAGGGGCCCCACCAGCACGCCCGACCACGTGAAGACGACGGCGACGCCGGTCAGGAGCCCGGCGTACCGCGGGCCTCCGACCTCAGCAACGAGCGCGAAGTAGAGTCCGACCCAGCCGAACGCGCCGGCGCCGGCCAGGAACGCCAGCGGCGCCGCCAGCACGCTCGGCACGACGGCGCCGAGCGAGAACACGACGTACGCGAGGGCGCCGGTGAGCGCCGTGATGACCACGCCGGGCCGCCGCCGGCTGCGGAAGAAATGATCGCTGGCGAAGCCCCACCCGAGCCGCGCGAGCGTGCCGCCGAGCTGGGCCAGCGCGAGGAGCTGACCGGCTGCCACCGGCGACACGTCGAACGTCTCGCGGGCATAGAGCGCGAGGTACGCCAGAACCGACGCCTGGGCGAGCGAGAGCAGGAAGCCGGCCGCGAACACGACCTGCACGCCGCGACGGCGCATGACGACACCGAGCTCGCTGAAGCGCGGGCGCTCGACGGGTGCCCGAACGGCGATCAGCGAAGGCGGGCGGTACGACACCATGACCGCGACGGCCGACGCGATCGAGAGCAGGCCCGCCACGACGAGGGCATCGCGCCAGCCCAGGCGAAGCGCGATCGGCGGCAGCAACAGCGAGCCGAGGATGCCGCCGATGGTCAGGCCCGTCTGCTTGATGCCCATCGCCATGCCGCGCTCGCGCGCGGGAAACCACTCGACGATCGCGCGTCCCGTCGCCGGATTCGCGACGCTGAAGCCGAAGCCGGCCACAACGAGGCAGCACAGCATGAGGGGCAACGAGCCGGTGAGCCCGGCGAGGGCCACCATCGCCCCCGTGAGCAGTTGACCGAGGCCGAGCGTCCTGCGGACACCGAGCAGATCGGTGAGCCAGCCCGCGGGCAGCGCCATCAGCACGCCACCCAGGTAGACGGCGGGAAGGAAGAGCCCGACGTGGGCCCGTGAAAGACGGAGCGACTCGAGGAGGAACGGCGCCAGCGGCGCGACGGCGAGCGCCGACAACGCGCTCAGCGCGAAGGCCGCAGTCACCAGCGCGAGCGCGGCCCAGCGCGAGGTCAGGAGCGCGGGTCTCTCAGCCCAGCCCGGCCGCCTTGAGCGCGGAGTCGATCTGGGCCGGGAAGAATCCGACCAGCCGCTGATCGCCGATGAGGATCACGGGCAGCGACATGACGCCCATCTCGATCAGCTCCTGGCGAGCTTCCGGCGTGCGGCTGAGGTTCTTCTCCGTGTAGGCAATGCCCTTTCGCGATAGATACTCCATCGCCTTGTGGCAGCCCGTTCAGCCGACGTTGCTGTAGACGGTCACGTGCGCCGCCATGCGTCTCTCCTTCGTGCGAAGGGGGCTACGCCCCCCTCGGAGCTCCCCCGGCTCGGAGTGATCGGCGTTCACCGCCGATCCAGAGTGTACACTGCTCGCGGTGTCCACCGTGTCCGCTCGCGGCGCCGACCGTACCGTGGCCGGCACCCTCGACGTCGCCCGATCGACCGTCATCACCGTCGGCATCGGCGAGACGCTGATCCAGTTCGGCCTCACACCCGTCGTCGCCGTGATCCCCGGCCTCGGCAGCGCGCTCGGCGTCGGCGCCGCCGAGGCCGCCTGGATCCTGACCGTCTTCATCCTGGCGCTGGCCGGCACACTGCTCGTGTGCGGCCGCCTCGGCGATCTCGTGGGCCATCGCCAGATGTTCGGCGCCGGCACGCTCGTGTACGCGTTCGGCGCCATCCTCGGCGGACTCTCACCCGGTCTTGGGATGCTGCTCGTGGCCCGCGCGCTTCAGGGCGTCGGCGCCGCGATGGTGTCCGGCAACAACCTGGCCATTCTCACGGCCGCCGTCCCCACCGAGCAGCAGGGCCGCGCCATCGCGGTGGTCGCCACGACCGCGTCGGTCTTCGCCGTCGTCGGCGCCGGCTTCGGCACGCTGGTGCTCGCGCTCGGCGATTGGCCGCTGCTCTTCCTGGCTCCGGCCCCGCTGGCGCTGTGGGCGACGTGGCGCTCGCGCCGCCTGCCCGACACCACGCGGGGCACGCGAGGCGACGTGGACTGGCTGGGCGCCGCGCTCCTCGCCATCACGATCACCGTGGTCGCGATCGCGCTCAATCATCCGCACGGTACGACGACGTCGGACGTGATGCCCGTCTTCCACGTCGTCCTGCCCGTGATCGCGCTGGCCACCGCGGCGCTCTTCGTGCTGCTCGAGCGACGGCGGAGCGAGCCATTGATGGACTGGCGCCAGCTCCGCCATGGCGGCTTCGCCGCCGCCATCGGCGTCAACACGGTGCTCCACCTCACCATGATGGCCACGATGTACCTGGGGCCCGTCCTCGTCGTGCGCGGGTTGGGACGGTCGACGACCGCCGGAGGCATGCTCATGGTGATGGTGCAGACGAGCGCGATCGCCACGACGTTTCTGGGCGGCTGGCTCTACGATCGGACTCGCGCGCCCTGGCTACGCCCGGCCGCCGCTGGTGTTCTTGCCGCCGGCTTCGTGCTCTGGGCGCTGTCCGGCGTTGCCGGCTCCTACGCCGCGATGCTCGCCGTCGGGCTCTTCACCGGGCTCGGGACCGGCGTGCTGCTCGCCGTGAACAACACGGTCATCATGGGCGCTCTGCCCGATGATTTCCGCGGCGTGGCCTCGGGCATGCTCGAGACGACTCGCCACTTCGCCCACGCCTTCGGCGTCACGATTCCCACGGCGATCCTGAGCCTGGTCGTGACCGGGCTCGCGGGGGCCGGCGGCGACGCTGCCGCACTCCGCTGGGGCTTCTTCTGGTCGTGTCTCGGCATGGCGGCCGTTGCGGGGATGGGCGTCATGCTCGCCCTCGTCCCCGGAGGTGGCAAGATGGTCGCGTCGAGATGAGCCCCGAGGATCGTGGAGGTCTACAAGCGCCCGATCGGGCCGTCGGCCCACATCCGCGCGGGCCGCTGACCACACTCAGGAAGGAACTTCCGCGGCGCGCGAGATCGCCATGGGCGGAATCTCGCGCGCCGCATGATGCGTCGGTCAGCGCGGTGCGGCAGCCGCCCGCGTGTCCTTCGACTTCAGCTCGTTACGCACCGACTTCACGCCGGACACTCCGCGCGCGAGATCGGCGGCCCGGTTGCGAGCCCGCGCGTCGGGCACGCTGCCCTTCAGCGTGATCATCCCGGCGTCCGCGCGCACGTTGATGTCAGCCTCCCTGAGCATCGCGTCGGTCTCGAGCCGATTCTTCACCGACTGCTTGATGTCGCCGTCGCGCGCGTCCACGAGGCGCCGCTGGCCCTCGGGAACCACCTGCAGGACGTTGTTCACGCCACGCACGCCGTCGGTGCCTCGCGCGATCTGCTCGGCGGCCAGTTTCTCCTCGACCGTCCTGACCTTGCCGCGCAGCGTGACGATGCGATCGTCGGTTTCCACCGTGACCGCCGTCGCCTTCACGCGCTTGTCGGCGAAGAGCCTTGCCTTGGTCTTCGACGTGAGCCAGCTATCCTTGACCGGCGACTGATCGGCCATCGCCAGGCCCGGTCCCCACACCATGCCGGCGATCGCCATGCAGATCGCAATGCGCTTCATGGTCCGCCTCCTCTCGTCAGCGACCACTGCGGCCAGACTTCTCAGGCCTGTCCATTCGCACGGGCTTGCTCTCGAGCTTGTCGGCCTTGTCGGCCCGCTCCATCGCTTCGCCCTTGTCCTTGTCGACCTTGTCCCGGCGATCCAGGCGCGCCACCTTCTTCTCCGCGCGCTCCACCTCGGCCCGGACGCGGCCGAGCTTGAGGCCAAGATCCTGGGCGATGCGTCCCCAGCCCTCACCGCCCGCTCGCTTGGCGAGAACCTGGTCGAGAGCGCGCTGCTGAGTCAGGCTCTTGTCCTGCTTCATCAGCTCCTGCGAGAGCGCCAGGGCCACGGTCGCTTCACCGAAGCCGATCCGGCGATTCCGCAGATTCGTCACGACCGAGGGATCGACCTTGAACTGCTTCGCGATGGTGTCGGTGATCCGCTGCTGGCCTTCGGGTGACATCGCCTTGGCCGCATCGGCGTCGATGCCCTTCGCCTCGGTTTGCAGCCGCTCGGCGTGCTTCATCTCGCCCGGGTCGACCGGCCGCGACGACTGCGCGGCGGCGACGCTGACGAACAGGAACGCGAGGGCCCCTGCCTGCGCTGCGAAGACCATGAAAGCCTCCCCGGCAGGCTTGCTCCTCGCCCACCAGGGTCCCCTCGAAGCAGCGCCTGTGCCAGGCGTTAACTTGCTGAAAATCCTGAGATGTCACCCTGCCGAGGACGCCCTGTCAGTGACAAGGCGACGCGACCGTCGCGGCGATGACATGCCGTGTTGGCGTTGACAGTCGCCGGGGAACCAAGTAGAGAACCGAAAACCGTGAGCTACCTAGACCGAGCCAGGGAGCTGAGGCTCCGCGTGGCCGCCGCGGCCGATCAGATCGACCGTGAGCGCCGGATCCCCGAGCCCCTGGTTGACGCACTGCATGACGCGGGGTTCTTCCGACTCTTGTTGCCGCGGAGCTTCGACGGTGGCGAGCTCGATCCGGTGACCTTCACGCTGGTCATCGAAGAGATCGCCAAGGGTGACGCCAGCACGGCGTGGGTCCTCTGCCAGACGGCGGGCTGCTCGATGACCGTCGCGTACGTGCCGCCCGACGTCGCCCGCGACATCTTCGGCGATCCTCGCGCCGTCATGGCCTGGGGACCGGGACCCGGCTCACGCGCCGTCGTCGCCGACGGCGGCTATCGCGTGACCCGGCCGTCACGCCACGTGGTTCGGCGGCTATTGCCCGATCTACGAGGCCGACGGCGCCCCGCGCCGGCGCCCGGACGGCAGCCACGAGAGCCGGACCATGCTGTTTCCGGCCAGCCGCGCTCAGATGACCGACGTCTGGCGCGTCATCGGTCTGCGGGGAACCGCCAGCGATTCGTACTCGGTGAGCGATCTCTTCGTGCCGAAGGCGTACTCGATGGCGCGGGACGACGCGTCGGAGCGTCGCCAGCCGGGCGCGCTCTACTGCTTCCCCATCGTCAACCTGTTCGCCTCGGGCTTCGCCGGCGTCGCGCTCGCCATCGCCCGCGCCTGCCTCGACGACTTCGTGGCTCTGGCGCGTGACAAGACACCGCGCGGCATGAGCCGGACGCTGCGCGAGAGCGCCGCGGTCCAGGGCCAGGTGGGGCAATGTGAAGCGCGGCTCCGCTCGTCGCGCATGCTGCTACTGCAATCGCTCGAAACGATCTGGCGCGACGTGGGCAGTCAGGGGGTGCTGAGCCTCGACCAGCGCGTGACCATCCGCCTGGCGGCGACGAATGCCATCCAGAACGCGAAGGAGGTGGTCGACGTCGTCTATCACGCCGCCGGCGGGACGTCCGTCTTCCAGAGCCAGCCGTTCGAGCGTCGCTTCCGCGACATGCACACGGTGACCCAGCAACTGCAGGGCCGGCTGTCACACTTCGAGACGGTCGGTCAGCACCTGATGGGACTCGAGCCCGATACGAACTGGCTGTAGACGCGATAGGGGCGGATCTCTCCGCCCCTATCGACGACCTGCTTCAGGACTATCGAGCGGCGATCTTGTGCCAGGTCGAGTTCGAGACCTCCGACATCTGGACCTGAGGCGTGCCGTCGGCGACCTTGGCCACCGCCTTCAGCACGTCCGGGTAGGCGCCGCGCTGGTAAGCGTCGGCATTTTCCCGCTTCTCCCAGAAACTGATGGCGACCGCTTCGTTGCTGCCCTCCACGGGCAGGAACGTGATCTCGTCCTTGAAGCCCTGCTGCTTCCGGAGGAGCGGAATGACGTCTTTCTCCATCGTCTCGGTGAACTGCGAGATGCTGTTCGGCTTGAGATGCATTCGCACTGTACGAGCAAACATGGAGACTCCTTCGCGGCTAAGCAGGGGGGATTCAGAGGGTCTGACTTAGTTCAGACGGTCTAAAGAGATGAGCAACTGCCCACGTCGCGGCCAGGATGGGCCCATCGGGAGGCGTTGTCAACGACCTTACTCTAGCCAGCCCTGGCGACGATGAACAGGCGCCGGAACGGAAAGAGCGTGCGGCCGTCGGGGCGGCGTGGATACGCGCGCGCCGCCAGCTCCGCGTAGCGCGCCTCGAAGCGGCCGCGGTCGGGCTCGTCGAGCGCCGCGAGCAGCGGCACGAGCCAGCTTCCCTTCACCCACTCCTTCACGGGATCGACGCCCTGCAAAACTTGCAGATACTCGATCTCCCAGATGTCGAGCGCGGCCGTCCTCGAGGACAGGAGATCGAAGTAGAAGCTCGGCTCGGCCACCGGATTCGGCCGGAGCAACGGCTCGAGCTTTTCGCGCCATGGTCCGTTGCGGACCGCGTCCGTGATCAGCGTGTGAGACGGCGCGCCGAAGTTCCGTGGGAGCTGAACGGCGAGGACGCCGCCCGGCTTGAGCCCCGACAGCAGCGCGGGAAAGACGCGATCGTGGTCGCCGAGCCAGTGGAGCGCGGCATTCGAGTAGATGACGTCGGCCGGGCGTGGCGGCCGCCACGTCGCCAGATCAGCCCGCTCCCAGGTGATCGCAGGAGCTGCGACGGCGGCCTTGGCGAGCATCTCCGCCGACTCGTCGATCCCGGTGATGCGCGCGTTCGGCCAGCGCGTCCGGAGGAGTTGCGTGACGTTGCCAGCCCCGGCGCCCAGATCGTAGACCTCTACCGGATCTTCGACGTCGATGCGGTTCAGCAGATCGACGGCCGGTCGCAGCCGCTGGCCGGAGAACCTGAGGTACTGCGAAGGATCCCAGGGTGTCATTCGTGGACCTCGCTCAGGGCTCGCGCGAGATGCGCCGCACCCAATAGAGGCGCGCCAGACGCATCACGCCGTCGGCCGGCACTCGCTGCAGCTTCACCGTCATCCCCTGCACGCCGCTCACCACGCCGTACGTCTGGAACAGGCGGATGTGAAAGTCCTCGGGCGCGAAGCCGAGCGTCACGGCCACGTTCACGAACGGCTCCCGGCCCATGGCCCGGGCCAGATCGGGGTCCAGCCGCCCCGGAGCCGCCATCCATATATATAGCTCCCAGGCCGCCCCGGCCAGGATGACCCCGGCCAGGAAGGCGACGGTCCGGTGGCGCAGGTACCTCACGTGATCGAGACGAGGCCCCAGCGCTCGATCGTGCGGCGCTCGAGCGGCCGCAGCAGCAGGCGGTCGGTGAGCAGCCACAGGACGCCGATGACGATGATGCCGACCAGGATCGTGTCGCTCTGGAGGAAGTTGGCGCCGTTGTAGATGAGGAAGCCGAGGCCGGTGCTGGTCGCGATCATCTCGGCTGCGATCAGGGCGCGCCAGCCGAAGCCGATCGACATGCGGATACCGGTGACGACACTGGGCAGCGCCCCGGGGATCAGCACCTGGAAGATGACGTCGCGGCGCGACCCACCCATGGTCAGCACGGCCTGCTCGAAGATGCGCGGCACGGCACGTACGCCGACCAGCGTGTTGAAGAAGACCAGGAAGAAGATCGTGTTGAACATGATGAAGGTGACGCTCGTCCAGCCCAGGCCGAACCACGTGATGGCCAGTGGCAGCCAGGCGATCCCGGACAGCGCGTTGAAGAACCCGACGATCGGCTCCACCACCGGCGCCAGCCGGCGATTGAGCGCGACGAGGACGCCGAGGCCGACGGCCAGCGGCACGCCCGCGACGATGCCGAGGAAGACGCGGCCGAGACTGGCCGCGATGTCGATCCACAGCGAGCCGTCGCTGGCCAGCTCGGTGGCGACCCGTATGACGTCGCCGGGCGGAGGCAGGAAGATCGGCTGAACGAACCCGAGCCGCGTCACCAGCCACCACACGGCGATCAGCACGGCGAACGGCAGGGCCCCGCGTGCGCCGGCCTTCACCGCTGGATCAGGCCCCAGCGAGCGATGGTCGCTTCCTCCAGCGGGCGCAGCAGGAAGTAATCGAGGACGAGCCAGAGCCCGCCAATGAGGGCCATGCCGAGCATGATGCGCGCGGTGAGATGGAAGCTCTGGGCGCTGAAGATCATGAACCCCAGGCCGTTGGCGCCGACGAGCATCTCGGCGGCGATCAGCGCTCGCCAGCCATAGGCGAGTCCCAGCCGCAGGCCGGTGGCGATCGATGGCAGGGCGCCCGGCAGCACCACATCGCGGACGATGCGCCATCGGGACGCCCCGAGGGTCCGCAGCGCGTTCACGTAGAGCGGCGGCACGCTGCGCACGCCGAGCATCGCGTTGAAGATCACCGGAAACAGCAGCGTGTAGTTCACGGCCACCAGGATCGTCCGCTCGCTGAACCCGAACCACACCAGGAAGAGCGGCAGCCAGGCGATGCCCGAGACCGACTGGAAGAAGTTGAGCAGCGGATAGAAGAAGTCGGCGACCCGCCGGCTCATGCCGAGGAGCAGTCCCGCCGGAACGCCGACGACGAGCCCGAGCACCGCCGCGGTCAAGATCCGGCGCAGGCTCTCGGCGACGTACGTGGGGAGAATGCCCTTACGGACCAGCTCGCCGAAGGCGCTCACCACCGCCGTCGGCGGCGGCAGGAAATACGCCGGCACGGGCAGCGTCGCCGCCATCAGGCTCCAGGCGCCGAAGAAGCCGGCGAGGACGACGAGCCACGTCATCACGGCCTCGCGCCGGAGCATCACACCTCCTCTCTCACCAGCCGGAGCACGTGATCCTTGATCCGCGAGAACGCTGGATCGGACGTGAAGAGCGTCCACGTCCGCCTGGCCCGCGGGATGTCGATCGGCACGAGCGTCTTCACGCGGCCGGGGCGGCGCGAGAGCACGCAGCAGCGGTCGCCCAGGAACACGGCCTCCTCGACGTTGTGGGTGACGAACAGGATCGTCTTGCCGGTGGCCTGCGCGATCGTGTTCAGCTCTTCCTGGAGCGTGATGCGCGTCTGCGCATCCACGGCGGCGAACGGCTCGTCCATCAGCATGACCTCGGGATTCGCCGCCAGCGTGCGCGCCACCGCGACGCGTTGCTTCATCCCGCCCGAGAGCTCGTGAGGATATTTCGTCTCGAAGCCCTTGAGCCCGACCAGCTCGACGAAACGGCGGACGGTGGCGGCGCGCTCGCTCCGGTCCACCCGCTGGATCTCGAGGCCGTGGGCGATGTTCCGCTCGACCGTGCGCCAGGGCAGGATGGCGAACTCCTGGAAGACGACGCCGCGATCGTGGCCGGGGCCCTTCACCGGCCGGCCGTCCACCAGGACGGCGCCGCGCGTGGGCCTGAGCAAGCCGGCCAGGATGCCGAGCAGGGTGGATTTGCCGCACCCGCTCGGCCCGACCACCGTGAGGAACTCGCCCTGAGCCACGTCGAGGTCGAGGCCGTCGAGGGCCAGCACCCGCTCGCGCGTGAAGGGATTGACGTACTCGTGACCGAGCCCGGCGAGCGCGATCTTGGCGGGCACGCGCTCAGGGCACCGTCTTGAGGTCCGCGAAGAGCTCCGGGTGCTCCTTCATCACCTTCTCGATGAACCGCGGCTCCATCCCCTGCTGCCACGGCAGCGCCGTGCGCAGCTTCTTCTGCTCGATGAGGATGCGGACGTTCTCCTCCCAGGCGGCGATCGTGTGCCGGGTGATCCGGGGATCGAACGTCAGGTTGCGGATGGCCGTCTTGGCCACGGGCAAGTCGAGCCCGGGGATCCAGCGCGTGGCGATCTCGGCGCCCTCGTCGAGGTGCTGGCGCGTGTACTGGGAGGCTTCGGCAAACGCCAGCACGAACCGCTCGACGAGCTGCGGGTCTTTGTCGATGATGTCGTTCCGGACGCTGATGTTGATGTAGTAGCCGACGTAGCCGCCGCCGCGCGCGACGAGCTGGGCGTCGGGCACCTTGGCGCCGACCAGCGAGCCATACGGCTCCCAGACGGCGACGGCGTCCACGCTCCCGCCCTGGAGCGTCGAGACCGTGTTGCCGGGCATGACATTCAGCAGCGTCACGCGCTCGCGCGCGATCCCCTTCTTCTTCAGCGCCGCGCCCAGGTACTCGTCGGCGGTGCCGCCGACCGGCGTGCCCACGCGCTTGCCGGCGAGGTCCTCGAGCTTCGTGATGCCGCTGCCCTTGCGCGTCCACACGCTGACGGGCTCGTCGGAGTGCATCGTCGTGCGATCGCCCATCGAGCCCACGACGCCCTTGGCGGTCATCCCGCGCTCGACGGCCAGCGGAAAGTTGGAAAACGCGGCGCCGACGAGCTGAGCCTCGCCCGCCTGCAGCGCCTTCGACATCTCCTGGCCCGTGCTCAGGATCTTCAGCTTCACGTCGACGCCGTGCTTGAGGAAGATGCCCTTCTCGACGCCGACGAAGCTCGGCACGTGGTTCATGTTGCTGCCGATGGCTGCGGTGACCGTCGTGGGCGTCTGCGCGCGGGCGCCTGGCGCAATCACGACGACGGCGCCCACGGCCATCGCGACGAGGAAGAGCTTCATGCGGTCACCTCGCGAGGGGATCGGAGCGAAGCTGGAACTTCACGACCTTGCTCGTCGTCCCCTTGCCGCCTTCGACGTGGAACGGCGTCCGCGTGCTGTACGTCGCCCACAACCCCTTGCCTTTCCAGCCTGCACTCGGGTCGTCGATGCGCCCGTCCATCCACTTGGTGTAGAAGCCCATCGGATAGGGGACACGCAGGTTGACGAACTGGCCGTTCACGAGGGCGAGCAACG
>WNGH01001875.1_pt1 | contig 33886 bp, 33 predicted proteins | sample 5400631 | NCBI WGS metagenome assembly WNGH01 (sample SAMN13153373, study PRJNA577476) | soil metagenome | isolation source: 115 cm soil or saprolite under Garry oak tree replicate 1 | place: USA:California | collected 2016-06-15
GTTGGCCTGGGTGAAGTTCGTCTTGACGTGCTCGCCGTGGTACCGGGCGTGCCGCCACGCCAGGGTGCGGTTCCAGACAACACGGACGCAGCCGAACGTGCGGCTCAGCACCGCCGCCTGCTCCGGGTCCGGGTACGCCCGGCACTTGTACGCCGTCCTCACGAAACTGAGCTTATCCGATCATGCAGTATCGGATAAGGGTGACACGCAGGAGGGAGGGAGCGGCGTTTCCTCCCCCGCCTGAAGGCGGGGGTCTCCACGCCGCGATCTCGATGACCGTGCTCCGGCGGCGCGATGGCGAGCGCCCGCCAGAGCCGAGGAGCATCCGGTCTGCGCGACGGGACCCGCGAGAAGCAGGTCAGGTAGCCGTACGCAGTCGCCCCTCATGGGATCCGCGGGCGCACCGTTCCGGGCGGTGCTACCCAGTACTCGCGCCCGCCCGCGCTCAGCTCCCGGCGGTCTCGGCCCACAGCGACGACCCGTCCGTCGCGGATCACGACCCAGCGCCCAGGGTAGCGTTCCGTCCTGGCTACGAGATCGGGCTCCAGCTCACGACGCCTGCCGTCAGAGTCCCAGTGCCACCGAAGCCAGCCGATCGCGGCTGCGGCCGACTCCCGCAGCTTCTGGCTCTTGTCGGCTGCGGCCACCGCGGCGACAAGGTCGATCGCCCATTGGCGGTCAAAGAAGTGAAGCGTGCACACGTGGACGACCATCGACCGGACCAGGCTGCTCGGGTCATGGATCGCGCGCTCGAAGACCGGCCGCACGTCGACGGCACATCCGTTCGGCTTACACTGCTCGCAGGTCAACGTGTGCACCGCCTTCCGCCGGACCTGCGGGTGCTCGTCATCGAGGGCGCGGGTCAGCGCCGCTGCCGACTCTGGCGTGAGGTCGACCTTGTCCAGTAGCAGGGCACAGGTCCGGCGCACTCGCCAGTTTTCATGCCCAAGCCCCTCGATGGCGGCGGCGCGGCGCTCCCGGGGCGGCGCTGCTGTGGCGGGTCAAGGCGGACCTGACGCTGCCGCCGCTGGAGTTCTTCCCCGACGGCTCTTACCGGTCAGTCGTGGTGAACTCCAAGGTCAGGGGCAAGGCCCGGCAGAAGCTCCTCGATGCCGCCCGGGCCGGGGAGGACCTGGACCCGGAAACGGCCCGGTACGTGCGGGTCATCAACGAACTAACCTGATCATTGATCGCATCGCCCAAGTATGCATACTGACCTACGGGGAGATTCCTCAACAGGCCGCCGAAGTTACTATCAGTATAGAGAGTTATACAGTTGACCAATGGCCACTGCGGAACCGATGTAATCTGCCCTCCATTTTGCGTAAAGTAGCCGCCCCAGGCCCAATTGATGTAGCCGCCATCCCCTTGGTTGTCCAGCGTAAACGTTTTTGTTATTGGGGACATATACATGTAAAAGCCGGTTTCAATGAACCAATCTGGTTCCGAGAACACCAATTGCTGGGATTGGTAAGAGCCAGATACCGTATGCTGAGTGTGGATTATCACCACATTGTAGTCCGGGAAACTCTCAAGCATCTTGTCTCGCATCCCCTGAGTAAACGCCGCCAACTTTTCATCGTCCGGAAGAAACCCTGCGATAAGGCCTACTATGAGTGTCGCAATGCCCATAGCTATTTCCAACATCGCAAAACCTCCACATTGTTCCGAGAAGAGCACTTGACATAATGATGAATCTTCCTCAATGACTATGTTATGCCTGAAATCAGAGAGGTGGAATGCAATATTTGCAATTCTCTGGTTCCCGGCTCTCACTGGCCCTGGTCTCTGCTCCGCACCATGCCGGAGCTTGAAGCAGGAAGTACCCCAGAGCGGCCAGTGCCAAGGCCAGCGTTATAGCTAGCAACAACGCGCGCGAAAGGCTTCATACTGTAGAAGGTAGCTCCCGGGCATGGGCCTCCCTCCGGTAGTGAGATGAAATGATCTTCGGCCTGCTGCGGCCAGGGAAAGACGATACTCAGTCAGCAATTGCGCGTGAGTGATCATGCTGCCGCGCAGACCCCGCGATCATCGGTCGACACACCCTGCCGGACGCCACTGTCCTGCTCGAGACCCATTGGCTCATGCGGTCAAGCCCGAAGTCAAGGGGGGTCAGGAAAAAAGCCCGGAAAATGGGTGAAGGCAAGTGAGTAACCGCTGCCAGGCGCGGGTTTTCTGGAGTGAGCTAATCATGTGAGACCGGTGCGGATAGCAGACGCGGCGGACGGGCTGTTGTTGCAGGTGGGAGCGACATGACCGCTCGCTTACTGTAATTGTCGGCAAATGAACGTCTACCGGCCACACGGGCGGCGGTTCGCGTCGGCCACTATCAGGCCAGCCGCCCGCCCGGGCCTCCCTCACGGCCGTTTCAAGATCATAAAGTGAGGCCGAGGATGGCGAATGGCCGGTCCATTGACTGGCTGACCCATCGGGTGGCTTCGGTGACATCGGTGCGTCCGGACAGGCGCAGGGCGCAAATGGCCAAGTTGCGAAGCGCGGCCATGATCCTGGGCCCGGATCGGGTTCTGACCTGGGATTTATCTTCCTGGTACAGGGTGTCGCAGCCAGTGCAAAGACTCAATCGCCCATTGTCCGCGCACGTGGCGGGCCAGGTCGGCGGCGCTGGCCCGGTCTGCGGCGGGGCTGGCTACGCCGAGCGCGGCCACTGCCGAGACTGGGTTGCCGTCCAGGTCACTGACGTGCCGTTCGATCAGGTACACCTGGCTGACGTGCAGGAACGGCAGGTCCTCGGGCGCGGGCAGCACCTGGATAGTGCGGGTGGTGATCCGGCCGTGGCCGCGGTCGGTGGCGGTGTGCGCGATCGGGACCTGATGCCAGGGCAGGGCATCGAGCGCGTCGAACAGGGCCTTGCGGTTCTCCTTGACCGGCAAGGCGAACTCCCCGCCGGCCTGATGGATGAACTCGGCGGTGGCCTTGACGGTATGCAGGGCATCGGCGGTGACTAGCGTGCCGTGCAGATCGATCTGGCCGAGCACCACCGTGGCCATCGGCACTTCGTTCGTCTTGACCCCGACCTCGGCCTGGGCGATGACCGAGGACTGCGCGGTGCGGCCAGCCATCGCGGCCAGCAGATGCCGCTGGTTACCTGCAGCGTCCCTGGCGCCCCGTACCGTCTTGCCATCCAGCCGGACCGGCACCAGCTCCGCCGGATCATCCCCCTCCGCGCCCTAGGCGGCCGGCTCGCCGGGCAGGCTGCTCATCAGCCAGCTGCCCACCGTAGCGTCGAAGGCATCAGCATCGGCGTCGGTGACCACCCGCCAGATCGTCGCCTTCGACGGCGGTGGCGCCGGTCTGGCGCCGGTTCGCAGATACAGGTCCGCCAGCACCGGGGGCGGAACGTCTTTGACCCACCCGGCGATCGCCGTATAGCCCTTCATCCCCGCCACGACCGCCGCCGCGGCCAGCGCCAATACCGCCGCGACCGGATGATCCCCGGCCCTGACCGGACCGGCCATCGGACACTGAGCCGAATAGTTTCAGCAGGTCATCACAGACCTCAGTGACTGTGGCCGGCGCAGCAGGCGCAACCGGCTCGCGGTCAGCAACGGCAATGGCAGACTGGACCACGGCGAAGCTCCAGGGATGACGCGGATCTGTAGGAAGACCCCTGTCATACCGGAGCTTCGTCCTATTTCCACGGCAACACGCCACATCAGGTCACACCGGGACATCCTGTCGTGCGACGCTACCCTGCTCGCCTTAACGATCTTGAAACGGCCGCGGCCTCTTAACTAAGAGCCAGCGTCTGAGCGCTTTTCCTCATGATGCTCAACAATATACCGGGAACGCTCGTATAGCTCGTCGAATGTAAGGATTTCTACTTCCTGGTGATCACGGCGATATAGCTCAAATGTCGTCATTTTCTCGACGTTAATATTTTGGCCGTCCGCCAACTGTGCAAGATTGCCGATAATCACAATCTGTCGCGGGCGAATGGTCGATATCTCAAATTCAAATTTACCTTCAGGGGTTCGAGACGCATGAAGGGCACCCAGGCGTGACAATGCCTTATAAGCAGTCTTCTGTACTTGAGAGACAGCGCCACTAAGTTCCCTAGAGACTTGGTAGACGTCCGGCTTTCGGTACTGCTGCATCATGAGAAGCGGAGTATCATGTTTCTTGATTTCAGCAAATAGAAGAGTTTGTACGAACCCTTTGGTGCGCATGAGGGCATCACTTCGTTTTCCTCCACCGGTAAAAGCGTTCCAACCAGAAGTCACCTGCTCAAGCTTGTCTTCGCCATATTTCTCACATGCGAGTAGAGTTAGACCGTACCCGAATATCCAAGTATTCTCTTCAAAGAACGATTGCCATACAGCTTCACCATTAATGACCTTCAAACGATCCGGGTTTCTCGTCCTCGGATCCGGCCTCCGGGCGCGGTTGAAGCCGGGATGAAGCCCAGCTGAAGGCGGCGCCTGCCAGCGTATGCACCGCGGGCTTGAAGTCTGGGTCCGGCTGGCCGGTGAGAAGTGTCGCCGTGCCGGGTCGTACGGCACGTTGAAACTAGTTTGGGCTGAGACCACAGGAGGTCGGAGTGTCTGCATCAGTGCTCTACATGTCGATGTCACTCGACGGGTACATCGCGGGTCCGAACGACGGACCGGGCAACCCCGGCGGCGACGGTTTCACGCGGCTGCACGAGTGGATCGCCACCGCGGACGGGGAGTCCGGCCGCCCGCCCGGACCGGCCGGAGAGGTGTACGGCGAGATGGAGGCGACCGGTGCGGTGCTGGTGGGCCGGCGTACCGCGGAGCAGGTCGATCACTACAAAGGCGATCATCACGGCGTGCCGGTCGTGGTGGTCAGCCACCGGCCGCCGCCTCCCTCGGTGGCCGGCTATCCGTCGGTGAGGTATGTGACCGGCGGGATCGAAAGCGCGATGGCGCAGGCGAAGGCCGCCGCCGGGGACCGGGACGTGCTGGTGCATGGCGCGTACACGGCGCAGCGGGCGCTCGAGGCCGGGGTGCTGGACGAGTTGCAGATCCACCAGATCCCGGTGCTGTTCGGCCAGGGGCTCCGGTTGTTCGACGTCTTGCCGTCGCGCGTCGGACTGGAGATCGCCCGGGTGATCGACACGCCGGAGGCCACCCACATCCGCTACCGCGTCCGTCGCTGAGCCGACCGGGGTGGCATAGCGCCTTGGCGGGGTCGTAGTTGCAGGCCAGGAAGGCCCGCGGGTTGTCATGGACCTGCAGGGCGGGGTCGGCGAGCAGGGCGCGGGCCTGCCGGGGCGAGAGGAACATGCCTCATGGCGTCTTCGAAGGTCAAGCTGTTGCTCGGAACCCGGCATGACAGACATTGTCCCAGGTAATCGAACGCCGGGCCGGCAAAACGCACGGGCCTGCTAACCCTTTCCAGCAGGCTCCTAGTGCCGTAGCAGATTCGGTTGGCCCGGCCTCTTTGGCTGTGTGCGCGGGCGGGCGCCCGCAGATCGGGCCGGCTCGATGTGGCAGCGTGCCGGCTATAGCCGGCTCGATGTGGCATCGTGCCGGCGGGGGACGGGGCTGGCGCGGGACGGATGAGTGGCGTGAGGCACCCGGGGCGTGAGGTGCGGGGCTAAGGGCCAGGCCGAAGGGGCTAAGGGGGAGCAGTCATTCTTATCGCGTTCTGCTCGTCAGCCGATGTTCCGTGCGGTGACGGAACGGCATCCGGAAGATCGCGCGGGGCTAGTTGGTCACGGCATCCGGAAGATCGCGCGGGGCTAGTTGGTCACGGCATCCCTCCTTGGTATCGCGTCTTCGATCAGGGCGAAGACCGGCACCGGCCCGCATCTGCCACGCGCCGAGTGTGCCGCGGTCGCCGCGCACCGCAGCCGCGGCTGCATCAGCACGGGCGGGAAGTGCAGCAGTTCGGGGCCGTACGGCAGTTCCCGCTGGGGTTGTCGTACGAGGCGCGACTGGATTCGTGCCAGCGCCTCAACCACGTGCTGGCTTAACGGCCCCGCTTCACCTGGCTGAACGGCACGTCCCTGTCGGGAGCGTACCCACGCGGCATGCCCAGGATCCGTTCGCTGATGATGTTGCGCGCTATTTCCGTGCTGCCGCCGCCGACCGAGCCCCCTTGGCGGGCGATGAAGTGCACGCCGGTGTCCCGCTCGCTGCGCACGGCCGGATCGCGCATGACGGCGTCAGGCCCGGCCAGCTCGAGCGCGATCTCGGCCCGGCGGCTGGCGCTCTCGCCGAAGAACAGGCGGATGAGGGACCCGGCCGCCGGCGGGAGCTGCTCGCTGCGCATGCCCGCGGTGACCCGGTCGACCAGCTGCGAATGGATCGTGCCCAGCGCATGAAACTCGGCGATCAGCTCCCGCGCGGACGGGTCACCGGCCCGGCCGGTCCGGCGGACCAGGCCGATCAGGTCCTCGACCGGGGATGCCCGGCGGCTGGTCGGCGCGGGGCCGCTGAAGTACGGCGACCCGCCGCCCACCGCGTTACGCTCATGGAAGAGCTGACGCGAGGCCACCGCCCAGCCGCCGTTGATCTCGCCGACCACCGCCGACAGCGGGACCTCGACGTCGTCGAAGAACTCCTGGCAGAACTCGTCGCTGCCGTCGACCTGCCGGATGCGGCGGATCTGGACGCCTGGCTGACGCACGTTCAGCAGGAACATGGTGAGCCCGCGGTGCTTGGGCGCATCCCAGTCGGTCCGGGCCAGGCAGAGCGCGTAGTCGGCGGCGTAGGCGCCCGAGCTCCAGATCTTCGACCCGTTGAGGACGAACACGTCGCCGTCCCGGGTCGCCCGCGTCGTCACGCCGGCCAGGTCGGAGCCGGCGGTCGGCTCGGACAGGAACTGGACGAACACCTCGTCGCCCCTGATGGCCGCCGCCAGGTGCTCGCGCTTTTGCTCCTCGCTGCCCATGTCGAGGATGGTGGGGCCGCAGATGGTGAAGGTCGGGGTGTTGAGCAAGGTCGGCATCTCGTACCCGGCGACCTCCTCGTTGAAGGCGCGCTGGTGGGCAGGCGTGAGCCCGAGGCCGCCGTACTCCCTGGGGTAGCAGATGCCGGCGAAACCGCCCTCGTACAGTCGGGCCTGGAGCCTGCGGGCATGCTGCCACGCGGCCTCCTCGCGGCCCTCGGACTCCGGGTCGGTCGCGTCCGCCAGGGGGGTCAGGTGGCCGGCGATCCACGCGCGGGCGCGCTGCCGGAAGCTCTCCACGCTCTCCAGGCTCATCGCTCACACCCCCAGCAGGTCGGCGACCCGGCGGCGGTGCTCGGACGGTGTCCCCCAGGTGACCCGGTCGACGGTCGCCCGCCGCAGGTAGACGTGGATGTCGTGGTCCCAGGTGACGCCCAGGCCGCCGTGCAGCTGGACGCAATCCTGGATGATGTCGGTGGCGCGCTGCCCGGCGTAGGACTTGGCGATGCTCACAAGCTCGGCCGCGTCGGCGTGCCGCCGCGCGACCGCGGCGGCCGCGGCCGCGGTCGTGGCCTGCGCCGCGTGCGACCACAGCGTCATGTCCGCGAACCGGTGCTTGAGCGCCTGGTAAGAGGCGAGCGGACGGCCGAAGGTGAACCTGTCGAACATCCACTGCCTGGTGAACTCGAGCACCTTCTCGACCACGCCCGTGAGCTCGGCGCACTGGAGGACGACCGCGATCTGGAACTGGCGCTCGACCGCAGACTCCGCCCCGCCGGCCTCGCCGACCAGGGCGCTGGGCGCCACCCGCACGCCGTCGTAGCTGACCCGGCCGAAGCCGCGGGTGAGGTCCAGGCTGGTCAGCGGCGACACAGACAGCCCGTCGGCGTCGCGGGGCACGACGAACTGGGTGAGGCCCTCCGGGGCCCGGGACAGGACCAGGAATACGTCGGCGTCGGTGGCCGCCTCGACCCGCTCGTGCGCCCCGGTAAGCCGGTAGCCCTCGCCGTCGGGCGCCGCCTCCACCGCTCCGGCCACGGGATCCCATCCCCGGTCGGGTGCGCAGCACGCCCAGGTGCCGATGGCCTCGCCGGCCACCAGGCGCCCGATCAGCTCGGCGTGGGCGCTGGCGTTCGTGGCCTCGGCCAGCGCAGCGGCGACCACGTTGACGGCCAGGAACGGACCGGGCGCGGCGAGCCTGCCGAACTGCTCGGCGATGATCGTCGCGTCGATGAGCCCCTCCCCGGACACGCTGCCGCCGCCCAGCTCCTCCGCGACGATCAGCGACGCCCAGCCCAGCTCGGCCCCGCGGCGCCACGTCTCGCGGTCGAATGCCTGGCCCTTCTCGTGCAAGGCGCGCGACCCTCTGACCGGGCTGGATTTCTCGAGAAACTCGGCGGTGGCGGACTGGAGGAGCCGCTGATCAGCCGTCAGGTCGAACCTCATGGACATCCTTTCAGCCTCTGACCGGCCCGCTGGCGGGCCAGGGTCGGCCAGTCGTCGTATTCGACATTACAGTAGCCGATACGGTAAGTACCACATGTGGCGTGGGCGTCGATGACCTGCCGTGAACAGGCGCGCAGCGTCCTGCACCGATGACGCCGCATGGCACAGCCACCGCTGACGCCGCATGGCACAGCCACCGCTGACGCCGCATGGCACAGCCACCGCTGACGCCGCATGGCACAGCGAACGACTACCTCAGGCGCCGCGATCTACGAGAGCGGGATCAGCTGGCCTGCCGGGCTCGCGTCCGGCCTCCGGCGCTCTCGGAACTGGTCGCGGTCTTCGACGCGGCCGCGGGTTTCGCCGTGGCCTTCGCCGCGGTCCGCGCCCGCGATGGGGCGGCCCGCCGTGACGCGGCGCGCTCCCCTGAGCTCGCCGCGGGCTTCGCGGTCACCCGCTTGGCCGAGGGCGCGCGCCCCGGCTTGCTGTCCTGCTCGGCGAGCAGCGCCTCGAAGCCGCTGATCAGGCGGCCCAGGCCGAACTCGAAGTCCTTATCGGTCGTGCCCGCGAGCGGATGGCGATCGATCTGGCTCTCCAGCAGGGGCATCGTGGACCAGTCGGCGATCCGCCGCTGCCGCTCGTCCAGCGTTGGTGCGTCGCTGAGCCGCAGAATGCGATCGTGTATGACCATTCCGCGGAAGTAGATCGACCCGGCGTTGTACGCCATAAGCGCGTTTTCCGTCGTGAATCCGGCGTCGACGAGCCTGCCGATAAGGGCTTCCTCGACCTCGAACACCCGGCGGGTGGCATAGCGCGTGTAGGTAGCCGTGCGAATCAGCAGGAGGTCCGACAGGATCGGGTCGTTGCGATGCACCTCACGCGAGGCGTGAAAGTGGGCATAGAGGATCTCCTGCCAGGGCCGGTCGTCGGGCAGCGGGGGCATTTCGGAGATGTAGGTGTCGACGGCCACGTCGGTCATCGCGTTGAGCAGGTCGTTCTTCTTGCGGAAGTACCAGTAGATGCTGGTGACACCGACGCCCAGATGCTCGGCCAGCGCGGGCATGCTGAGCTGATCGAGCGATTCACGGCGGGCGACCTCGAATGCGCCGGCGATGATCTCTTCAGCGTTGATCGACCCCCGCTGGCGCCGCTGACGGATGGCCTTCGGTGCGGCCTTGGGCACTGTTACTTCCTCCTTCGCTCCCAACCGGCGTACCGGCAGCTTAGCAGTGATTCGCAAAGCCTACGGTAGGAAGCACGGGATGTGCCCCGCGGGCGGCCCGGCTCTCAGGCCACGGCGCCGGCAGCGGTCTCGCCGAGGTACCGGGCCAGGATCTCATGCTTGGCGCTTCCGGCCGGACCCTGCCAGGCCACCCGCCCGCGGGACAGCAACACCGCGTGATCGGCGAAGTCCAGCGCCCGGTGCACGAACTGCTCCACCAGCACGATCGTCACGCCGTCCGCCTTGAATGCGGCCAGCGACTCGAAAACCAGCTCGACCAGCTTGGGCGCGAGGCCGAGCGACAGCTCATCCGCGATGATCAGCTTCGGGCGCTGGATCAGCGCGCGGCACAGGGAGAGCATCTGCTGCTCGCCGCCCGACAGCAGGCCGGCCTTCATGCCGCGCCGCGCCGCCAGGCTCGGGAAGATCTCCAGCCCGCGCTCGATCGCGGCCTTTCGCGCGTCTCGCGGCAGCAGCGCCGCGGCCATCCGGAGGTTCTCCGCGACCGTGAGCGCGGGGAAGATCCCGCGGCTCTCGGGCAGGTACACCAGGCCGCGCCGCCGGATGTCATGCGCGGCCCTGCGGTGCACCTCGACGCCGTCGAACTGCACCACGCCTGCCGCGGCGGGTATCAGGCCGCTGACGGCCCGGGCCAGCGTGCTCTTGCCCGCCCCGTTGGGCCCGAGCACCGCCAGCGCCTGCCCGGCGGTGATCTCCACGGTGACGTCGTCGAGGGCGAGGGCCGGCCCGTACCGGACGCGCAGGCCGGTGACCGACAGCAGCGGCTGGCCGGCGGTCACGACGCTGCCTCCTGGGTCGCTGTGCTATCCGGGGGGGACGACCCCCCCAGACCCCCCCGCTTCTGGGGGGAAACCGTTCCCCCCAGACCGCCTCGGCCCCCCCGCGGGGTACCGGCCTGGCTGGCAGCGGCCGGGGCCGGGTCGTCGCCGAGGTAGGCGGCGCGCACCTCCGGGTTCCCGCGGATCTGGTCCGGGGTGCCCTCGCCGATCGTCATGCCGAAGTCGAGAACATATACGTAACGGCACAGATGCAGCACCATGGCCACGTCGTGCTCGACCAGCAGCAGCGACACCCCGCGCCGTTCGACAGCCCGCTCCAGCACGCGCAGGACCTGCTCGGTTTCGGCGGCGTCCAGGCCCGAGGACGGCTCGTCGAACAGCAGCACCCGCGGGTTGGCGGCCAGCGCCCTGGCGATCTCGACCAGCCGGGTCATGCCGAGCGGCAGCCCGGCGACCGGGCGATCCGCGATCCCGGTGAGGTGCAGCGCGTCGAGGAGGGCGTCAACGCGCTCGGCCTCGCCGGAGTCGGCACGCCGGAACCCGCGGCCGGTCACCACGTCGGTCCAGATTCGCGAGCGGCTGGTGGCCACCCGGTGGGCGAGCTGGAGGTGCTCACGCGTGGTCAGGCCGGCGAACATCTCCGGGTGCTGGAACGTGCGCGCCAGGCCGAGCCGGGCCCGGCTCGCGGCCGGCATTCGCGTGATGTCGGCGCCCTCGAACATCACCCGGCCCTGGTCCGGCCGGCGCAGCCCGGAGAGCACTGAGAACAGCGTGCTCTTCCCGGCTCCGTTCGGCCCCACCAGCCCGACGATGGCCGCCGGCGGGATGCTCAGCGAGACCGAGTTCAGGGCGACCACTCCGCCGAACCGAACCGTGACGTCGCGGCACTCCAGGCGCGGGGCGGCGGCCGACGCCTTCGCATCGCTGCGCACCTTACTCATGGGCTGGTCTGGTGTATGTCGGCGACGCCGGCGCTGTCGGCGGCAGCCTCCGGGGACTGGGTGGCCGGCTGGCCGCGCGTCTTGCCGTTAATTATCTTCAGCAGCAGGCCCTGCGCCAGGCGGGCGTTCGCGGCGACCTGCCCGTCCGGGTGAGCCGCGACCGCCACCGCGCCGAGGCCGAACAGCAGGGTGGGCACGTTGCCCCAAGCGGTGGGCAGGTAGGTCTGGAAGATCCCGGGCAGGAGGGTGAAGCTGAGGCCGGCGATGACCGCCGCGGTGATCGAGCGCAGCCCGATGGTCACGAAGACGGCCAGCCACACCAGCCCTCCGAACGTGGCGTACGAGGTCGGGAGGGCGTTGCCGTAGTTCAGCGCGAGCAGGCCGCCCCCGACCCCCGCGATGAACGTGCCAAGGGTCGCCACCAGCAGCTTCATGCCCAGGACGCTCAGGCCCACGGTGCGAGCGCCCGGCTCGCTGTAGCGCACGGCGGCCAGGGCCAGGCCGGTGGTGGAGCGGCGCAGGTTGACCACGACGAGAGCGATCACCACGAACACGGCCAGGCAGAAGTAGGCGAACGCCTCGTTACCGGCCAGGAATCCAGGGCGGCTCGCCGTAACGCCGACGCCTCCCTGGTAGAAGACGTTGCGGGTGAAGATCAGCGTCTCGAACAGCAGGCCGAAGGTCAGCGTGACCAGGGCGACGTACAGGTTGCCCAGGCGGATGGTGAGCAGGCCGATGACCACGCCGACCGGCGTCGCGATCAGGCCCCCGATCAACACGGCCAGCAGCGGGTTCATCCCGTGGTTGGTGGCCAGCTGCGCCGTCGCGATCGCGCCGCAGCCGGCGAAGGTGGCCTGGCACAGCCAGATCATCCCGCCCTCGCCGACCACCATGGTGAACGACAGGAAGATCACGGCGAACGCGAGGCCGCCCGCCAGCAGCGTCAGCCAGTACCCGGTGAGCAGGACCGGCAGCAGCGCCACGACGGCGATGACCGCGACCGGGCCAAGCATGTACCACGACCATCCGGACCGGGCGGCGACCACGGAAACGGCCGACGCAGAGCTGACTTCGTCTCCCCCGCCCATGGGCCGGATCGCGCGGTCAAGCGCGCCGCCGGTCGATGCCGCCTCGTTGATCCGGCCGCTGACCAGGACGTAGGCCAGGAGGAACGCCCCCATCACGAAGAACGGGATGCTGGTCAAGATCGCGGCGGTGAGCGAGCTGTTGACCGGCAGGAAATCCTGGCTGATGTCGGTGATCAGCCCCATGGCCATCGCGACGCCGACGGCGGCGGGCAGGCTGCGCAGCCGGGCGGCGACCACGGCCGCGAACGCGGTCGCCATGAGCAGGGTCATGCCGTCCGGGGTGAGGCCGGTGCTCGGGGCGGTCAGCACGCCGGCCAGGCCGGCCAGCGCGGTCGTCACCATCCAGACGCAGACCGAGATCCTGGCCGGGCTCACGCCGGACAGGGAGGTCATCGCCTCGGTGTCGACCATCGCCCGGACCTTCAGCCCCACCTCGGTGAACTGGAGGACCAGCGTGCCTATGACCACCACGGCGAGCACGCACCCGAACGCGATGACCTGGTCCAGGGTGACCACCGCGCCGAAGATCTTGTAGGTGGGCTCCGGCTGGCTGGCCAGGCCCGGCGCCGAGGTGATCGTGTCGTTCCCGAACAGCATCAGCGCGGCCGGCGGGAGGGCGACCGATACCCCGATGGTGGACACGATCTTGATCAGCGGGGAGGACAGCCGCAGGTGCCGGAACAGCACCAGGTAGAGGAGGGCGCCAAGCGCCGGGCCGGCCAGGAAGACCGAGACGGCCACCGCGGGAAGCTGGTCCCAGCCGTGCTGGGAGTTGAGGAAGTAGTAGAAGCGGGCCAGGAAGAACGCCATCGAGCCGAACGCGAAGTTGAGCACGCCTGAGGACACGTAGGTGACCACGATCCCGGAGGCGGCGATCGCGTAGATGGAGCCGAGTGCGATCCCGGCGAAGATGTACCCGAGCACTCCCGCCCCCTTCCCGAGCGCCGATCCGGCCCGCGCTCGCCTGGCCGACGGCTCAGATCTTCAGGTGGCCGCCGGCGTCGCACGCGATGAACTGGCCGGTGATGTAGCGCGACTCGTCCGAGGCGAGGAACACCATCAGCTGGCTGATGTCGGCCGGCTCCACCCAGGGCACGGGTATGGCCTGCAGGGCCGGGAAGCCGAGCATGGCGTCGTCCTTGGTCGGGTGCTCCAGGTCGGGCCGGAACTGCCGGTACATGTCCTCGTGCTGCAGCATGTCGGTGTTGCAGTTGGCCAGGTGGAACGCGTGGCTTCGGCCCTGACCGCGGGCGGCTCCGGTGATGAGCGCCACCTTGCCCGCTACCCGACCGGTCATCCCTGTGCCCCTTCCACCACGGCCCCTCTCCAGGGTCGTCCCCATACTGCCCAGGTTATGCCGGTAAGGCAAGAGCCAAACTGTAGATCGTCCCGTTGCCCATTCGGTTACCTCCGCGGCAGGCAGAGCGCCGGGTCAGAGTGTTCAGGTGATGGCTCCGGCGATCTTCAGCGCGATCAGTTCCTCGTCCGTCTTGCCGAGCTCCCGCAGGATCTCGTCGGTGTGCTCGGCGAACTGCGGCGCGCGCCTGGTCGCGGCAGGCGCCTCGTCGAACTGGACCGGGTTCGCGACCAGCTCTTGTTCCTTGCCCTCGTAGTCCGTCACCCGTGCGACGAACCCGTTCTCCCGGAGCGCAGGATCCATGCCGACCTCATAGGCGTTCTGGACCAGGGCCCACTGTCCCTGCGCCCCGTCCATCAGCTCGCGCCATTGAGCCAGCGTGAGCTGGCCGATGATGCCGGCGGCGATCTCCCCGCCTTCGAGGCCGTTGCGCAGGACCGCATCTCCGGCGAACCGCGGATCGGTGATCAGCTCGGGGCGGCCCATCCGCTCGCAGAACTCGGGCCAGTACCGGGTCGGCTGGAGCATGGAGAGCATGAGCCACGGCTGGAGCATGGAGAGCATGAGCCACCGGCCGTCGGCCGTCTTGAACGTCCCGGTCAGCGGATTGCTGGGCTGCCCGTGTCCCGTGCCCCGGGGGAACCTGGGCAGCGGACCGCCGGCCATAAGCGCCAGGTTCACTGAGAACTGCATCGCCCATGCCCCGATGCCCAGCAGCGACACGTCGACCACCGAGGTCTCGCCGGTCGTGGCCCGGGCATAGAGCGCCGCCGCGATGCCGCCGACAATGGTCATGCCGCCCATGTTGTCGCCGTAGGCACCGGTCGGCATGTTCACCAGCCGGTCGGCGTCGCCGGGCGTCAGGCTGTCCGCGGTGCCGCCCCGGGCCCAGAAGGCCGTGCTGTCGTAGCCGCCCCGGTCCGCGTCGGGCCCCCTCGCCCCGAACGCGGTGCCGCGGACGTAGATGATCCCCGGGTTCACGGCCCGCACGTCCGGTACGTCGATCCTCAGCTTCGCCCGCGCGCTGGGCATGAAGTTGGTGACGAAGACGTCGGCGGTCTTGATCAGCTCGTCGAGCACGGCGCGGCCCTCGGGCACCTCCAGCGCGATGCCGATGCTGCGCTTGCCGCGATTCGGGCCCTCCATCATCGGGGCGAAGGAACTGGTGTTGTTCACCAGGCCCAGCCCGAACGTCGCGACCATGCCACGCTGGGCGTCGCCCGTCACCGCGTGCTCCACCTTGATGACGTCGGCACCCCACTCCGCGAGGACGCCGCCTGACGCCGGGACGAAGGTGAACTGGGCCACCTCGACGATCCGGACGCCTTCCATCGGACGCTTCATATCACGCTCCCTCGGGCCGGCGCAGCCGTGATTACCGTAACCGATGAACCAACAGTGAGCGCAACTGTTTCCCTTCCCGTCGACCCCTGGCGTCCGCGCGCGCCGATGGCTATAAAGGGCACATGAAGGTTCATGTCGATCCGGAGAAGTGCCAGGGCCACACGCTGTGCGCGATGCGGGCGCCCGACCTGTTCGAGCTGAGCGAGATCGACGGCCACTCGTCGGCGGTGGCCGACGAGATCCCGGTCGGCCGGGAGGCCGACGCGAGCGAGGCGGCGCGCTCGTGCCCGGAACAGGCGATCAGCCTCTCCTGACCCCAGCGACGAAAGGCCCAGCGAGATGTCGGTCCAGGACCTCGGCGACTCGGCCCGGAAGGCCAAGCGGCACCACTTCGACCGGCACGCGCCGGATTACCGGGACCACTTCGAGGAGATCACCGAGGAACTGCACCAGAAGTGCCCGGTCGCCTGGACCGGCACCTACGGCGGGCACTGGGTGGCCAGCGGCCACCAGGAGGTCTTCGAGATCGCCCGCCGCGCAGACGTTCTGTCCAATGACAACGACGTGAGCGGGGAGCGGCGCGGGTACGTGGGCATCAGCATCCCGGCCGCCCAGGGCCAGCGGTACCGCGGCGGGTTCCTCGAGATGGACCCGCCCGAGCAGCGGCACTACCGGCAGGCGCTGAACCCGTACCTGTCCCCCGCCGCCGTGGCCCGCTGGACGCCTGTCGTCGACGAGCTGGTCCGGGCCAGCCTGGATGAGAAGATCGAGACCGGCTCCATCGATTTCGTCGACGACCTGGCGAATATCGCGCCCGCGGTGCTCACCCTGGCCATGATGGGCCTGCCGCTGGCGGACTGGCCGGTCTACTGCGAGCCCGCGCACGCCGGCGTCTACACGCCGCCCGACTCCCCGGACATGCCCCGCGTGCGGGAGCAGTCGATCGAGATGAGCATGCGCCTGTACCAGGCCATCCTGGAGATCCGCGAGCACCCCAGGCCGGGCCTGATCGACGCGCTCATCCACGCCACGATCAACGGGGAAACCCCGAGCGATGCCGAGATCACCGGGGTGCTCGGGCTGCTGATCGGCGGCGGGTTCGACACCACCACCGCGCTGACCGCGCATTCGCTCGAGTACCTGTCCGAGCACCCCGGTGAACGCGAACGGCTCAGCCGGGAGCGCGACACGCTGCTGGACTCGGCCACGGAGGAGTTCCTCAGGTTCTACACGCCGGCGCCGGGCGACGGCCGGACCATCAGCGCGGACTGCGAGCTCGCGGGCACCTCGTTCAAGGAGGGCGAGCGGCTGTGGGTCTCGTGGGCCATGGCCAACCGGGACCCCAAGGTGTTCCCCGAGCCGAACACGATCGACCTGGCGCGCACCGGCAACCGGCACACCAGCTTCGGCCTGGGCATCCACCGCTGCATCGGGTCCAACATGGCGCGGATGACGTTCAAGCGGATGCTGCTGGCCGTGCTCGACCGCATGCCCGGCTACGTGTGTGACCCGGCCGGCGCCGTGCATTACCCGACGATCGGGGTCATCCAGGGGATGCAGCACCTGCCCGCCACGTTCACACCCGGCCCGAGACTGGGCCCGTCACTGGACGAGACGCTCGAGGTCCTGCAGCGGGCCTGCGACGAGCAGCGGCTCGCCGAACCGGTGACCAGGCGCCACCAGGACGCCGAGATCGGCAGGCCCGCGGAGTAACCTCACGACGCTGGGTCACTCCGCTCCGCCGGGTCCGGTCAGGCGCCGATGCCGACCACCTTGGTCTCCAGGTAGGTGCCGAACCCCTCGATGCCGTTCTGGCGGCCGATGCCGCTGCCTTTGTACCCGCCGAACGGGGCGTCCGCGCCGTACCAGACGCCGCCGTTGACCGACATGGACCCGGTCCTGACCTTCCGCGCGATCGCCATCGCCCGGTCCTCGCTGGCCGCGAACACACCGCCGGAGAGCCCGTAGCCGCTGTCGTTGGCGATCCGGATCGCGTCCGCCTCGTCCTCGTAGGGGATCACCACGACGACCGGTCCGAAGATCTCCTCCTGGGCGATGGTCATCGAGTTGCCGACGTCGGTGAACAGGGTGGGCTCGACGAAGAACCCCTTCTCGAACTGGGCCGGACGGTGGCCGCCGACCACCAGGTTCGCGCCCTCGTCGATGCCTTTGCCGATGTAGGACATCACCCGGTCCCGCTGCCTGGCGCTGATCTGCGGGCCCTGGATGTTGGCCGGGTTGGCCGGGTCGCCGTACGGGACGTTGCGCATCCCGGCCGTGATGAGCTCGGCGCCCTCGGCGTACCGCGAGCGGGGCAGCAGGATGCGCGTCATGATGGCGCATCCCTGTCCTGCGTGCGTGCAGGACATGCTGACCATGGGCAGCACAGCGCCGAAGTCGGCGTCGTCGCACACGATCATCGCCGACTTGCCGCCGAGCTCGAGGAACACCCGCTTGAGCGTGGCCGCGCCCTTCTCCATGATCCGCTTGCCGGTGACCGTCGAGCCGGTGAACGAGATGAGGTTGACCCGCGGGTCGAGGGTCAGATCCTCGCCGACCAGGTGGTCGGACGCGGCGACCACGTTGACCACGCCCGCCGGGATGTCGGTCTTCTCGGCGATCAGGCGGCCCAGGCGCGTCGCGTTCCACGGCGTGTCCGGGGCGGGCTTGAGCACCACCGTGTTGCCGGTGGCCAGGATGGGGCCGAGCTTGTTCGCGGTCACCTCGAACGGGAAGTTCCACGGGACGATCGCGCCCACGACGCCCTGGGGCTCCTTGACCACCACGCGGCGGCTGCGGACGCCGAACGTGTCGGAGTCGGGCAGCTCGCGTTCCCACTCGAACTGCTCGATGTTCTTGGCCGGCCAGCGGTAGGCCTCCTGCAGCGGCGCGTCGAGCTGCGGGCCGTAGGTGAGCAGGACCGGCGTGCCCGTCTCCGCCACGAGCTCGGCCCGGATCTGCTCCCGCTCGGCCTCGAGCGCCTCCTGGAGCTGCTCCAGGCACTTGGCGCGGAACGCGCGGTTGACCGGCCAGTCCGTCTCGTCGAACGCGCGCCGGGCCGCGCCGATCGCGCGCCGCATGTCCTCGTGCCCGCCGTCGGCGACCTGGCCAAGCACCTCCTCCGTCGCGGGGTTGACGTTGCTGAACGTCGCTCCCGACGCCGCCCCGACCAGCTCGCCGTCAATGAGCAGGCGCGTCTCCGGCTCGAACGACCCGACCTTGGTCTCGATCATCGCGGCTTCCTCTTCCTTTCTGCAGGTTTCTACCGGTCCCCGGTGAGCAGCAGGGCGCCGGACGGGGTGAGGCCTCCGCTGCTGACCACGGCCACGCTGGCGCCGGCGATCTGCCGCTCCCCGGCGTCGCCGCGCAACTGCACCACCGCCTCGTGCAGCAGCCCCATGCCGTGGGTGCGCCCGTGCGAGAGCTGCCCGCCGTGCGGGTTGACCGGCAGGATGCCGTCGCGCGCGATGTTCTTGCCGCCGTCCAGGAAGTCCTTCGCCTCACCGATGCCGCAGAAACCCAGCGCCTCGAGCCAGGACAGGCAGTTGAACGTGTATCCGTCGTACAACAGGGCCACATCCACGTCGGCGGGCGTGAGCGACGAACGGCTCCACAGGTGGGCGGCCTGGCCGAGCGCCTGCGGCTCGTGGGTCAGCGTCGAGGAGTCCCAGTCGGTCCGCTCGATGATCTGCGTGCCGGCCGCGTCGAACCGGACCGGCTGATGGCGCAGGTCGCGCGCTGTATCCGCGGCCGACACGATGACCGCGATCGAGGCGTCGCAGGGCACGTCGCAGTCGTAGAGACCGAACGGCGTGGTGATCATCCGCGCCGACAGGTAGTCGTCCATGGTCAGCGGGTCGCGGTAGATCGCGGTCGGGTTCAGCGCGGCGTTGCGCCTGGAGTTGAGCGCGATCCAGCCCAGCGTCTCGCGGGTGGCGCCGTACCTGTGCATGTGCCGTTGCGCCGCCATGGCCAGCGGGTGCGCCGCGCTGGTGGCGCCGAACGGCATCATGTGGTCCATCGGCGGCCCGACGCGCATGCTGCCAAGCGGGATCTTCCCCGCCCGGGTCAGCGCGTCGTGGGTGGCCTGCCACACCGTGCGGAAGCACAGCACGTGCGTGACCAGCCCCGCCGAGATCGCGAGCATGGCCGCGATCACCGAGCCTGCCGGGCCGAACGTCTCGCTGCCCCCGTTGAACCAGGTCGGCCTGATGCGCAGGGACGACTCCAGCGCGGTCACACCGCCCTCGCCCATGCCCGCGGCGGTCATGCCGCCGGGGTAGGTCGACAGCCCGTCGATGTCATCGACACTCAGGCCCGCGTCCTCGATGGCCGCCAGCGACGCCTCGATGGTGAGCGACAGCGGATCACGCATCAGGCGGCGGCCGATCTGCGACATGCCGATCCCGGTGATAGCGCTGTCGTGCTCGAAACGGTGCCGCGTGCGCGGCCTCCGGACGTGCTGCCTCATCTGCCCGGGCGCGATCTCGTCCTCGGGCAGCGCGGTCAGCCCGCCGGCGCCGGTCGGCGTGAACAGCGGCAGGTACACGTCCCCGGCGCGGGAGAACACCACGCGGACCTGCTGGCCGAGCCTCAGCTCACCGGGGTCGGCGTCGACGATGCGGGTCGTGAGCCGGACCCGGTCGTCCTCCTCGATGGCCACCTGCCCGATCACGTACGGGGGCTCGAGGCCGGGAATGCGCATCCGGTGGTTGACCGTGAAGCCGATGAGCCGGGCCAGGCCGGATACCTCGGTGATCTCAAGGGCGGTCGCCCGGCACTGCCGGCACATCGGTCCGGGGGGATGAACCAGCGCCCGGCACCGGGTGCACCGCAGGAACCGGAGGCGGCCGTCGCTCCCGCTCGTCCAGAAGAACTCGTTGGCGATGGTCAGCTCAGGCAGGATCCGCGGGATCGCGTCGCCTGAGCCGGCACCACTCTCAGCGTTCGTCGACATCGCCTGACCCGGTTACCGAGAGCGATACTGTTGGTGTTTTTCCCCAGCCGGTCACCGATGTCATTCTGCCCATGCCGCCCGCCGGAGGCAAGAGGCGCTATGCCCGGCCCTGGCAGCCGGATGACCGGCCCGTATAAGGCCGGGGCGAGCGAGAGGCCGCATAGCTTCGGTAACAACGAGGCCCATCTCATTGACGTTACCGTTGGTGTTTCGGTAACGTTTCAGCACGCGCCCGGAGGGCAACGGCGTGCCGCTGCGAACGGCCGACAGTGGAGGGAGTTCGCCGATGCGACGACGGCTTTCCCGGGCAAGCACCAGACGCGCGATTCTGGTCGTTGCGGCCTGCACCGTCCTGGCCGCGTGCAGCTCGTCCGGAGGGTCGAGCTCGCCCGGCTCGCCGGGCTCCGGATCGAGCGCCGGCGCGACCGGGTCGAAGACGATCACGATCGGGTTCGTCACCGACCTGACCGGCGTCGCGTCGTCCGGGTTCCTCACCAGCAAGCAGGGCATCGACGCCTACCTGAACCGGATCAACGCCGCGGGCGGCGTGAACGGCTACAAGATCAAGTACGTCCTGGCCGACACCACCTCGACCCCGACCGGCGCGCTCACCGCGGTGCAGAAGCTGGTGCAGCAGGACAAGGTCTTCGCGATCGTGGAGGACTCCTCGGACTTCTTCGGGGCCGAGCCGTACGCGCTGCAGCAGGGCATTCCGGTGGTGGGCAGCTCGATCGACGGCCCGTACTGGGCGGACCCGAAGGACACCAACCTGTTCGCCTCGGTCGGGGTGACCAACGAGAACTACGAGAACGCCGCGCAGGGCCAGTTCATGAAGTCGCAGGGCGTGACCAAGTGCGCCTCCCTCGGCTACTCCAGCTCGCCCAGCTCCGCGCTGTCCGCGGAAGGGTTCATCAAGTCCTGCGAGGCGGCCGGGCTCAAGTCCGGGTACCTCAACACCCAGTTCCCGTTCGGCAGCACCAACGTCGGCCCGATCGCGCTGGCCATGAAGAACGCGGGAGTGGACGGGCTGTTCCTGCCGACGGTGCCGAGCACCTCGTTCGCGCTCGTGGTCGCGCTGCACACGCTCGGCGTCAAGCTCAAGGCCATCCTGCTGCCGACCGGATACGGCGGTGACCTGCTGGCTTCCCAGCCAGCCGTGGAGGCGGCGCAGGGCGTCGACTTCGAGACCATCGGCGCCCCCGCGGAGTCGAACACGGCCGCGACCCAGCAGCGCGCCGCCGACCTGGCCAAGGTGGGCGTCACCAGTGACCCGACGTTCGCCGAGCAGGAGGCGTACCTGGCCCTGACCGCCTTCGTCGCGGGCCTGCAGGCCGCCGGCCCCAACCCGACCCGGCAGAACTTCATGCAGGCGATGAGCAAGATCACGAACTATGACGCCGGCGGCCTGCTGGCGCCGGAAAAGATCAGCTTCCGCAACTACGCGCCGGCCACCGCCTGCCTGTGGGTGGCCCAGCTGAAGGGCGAGAAGTTCGCCGTGGTGCCCGGCACCCCGATCTGCTCTCAGCTGGTGAAGTTCAATGGCTGAAAATCGCGGAGCTCGCTCCGCAGCGCGGGTTGAGCCATAACGGAGGCTCCCCGGCCGTCACCGGCCAGGGAGCCTTCCTGGTGCCTACTTCGCGGTCCGGCTGCGCGCCATGGCCTGCATCTGGTCGAGGATGTTGACGTGCGTCTCCTCGGCCGTCAGCGCGTGCGGGGTGGTGTCGACGTCGGACGCCAGCGCCCGCAGCGCGCCGACCGTGGCCTGCTCACGCGGGATGTGGCCGAACGGGTCGAACCGGTAGAAGTCACAGGCGTTCCGCCACGTGATCTTCTCGATCTCCTCGTCCGGTAGACCGACCGCGTCCAGCGACTTCACCAGCAGCTCGGGCGACTGGGGCCAGCTGCTGTCCGAGTGCGGGTAGTCGCACTCCCACGCGATGTGATCGACGCCGATGTGATGGCGCATCTCCAGGCCGACATCGTCCTCGATGAAGCAGGTCAGGACCCGCTCACGGAACACCTGGCTCGGCAGCTTGTCGCCGAAGTCCTGGCCGGTCCACCTGTGGTGCTTCTGATAGGTCACGTCGGCGCGCTCCAGCCAGTACGGGATCCAGCCGATACCGCCCTCGGCCAGCGCGAACCGCAGCGTAGGGAACTTCCGCAGGATCGGCGACCAGAGCAACTCGCTGGCGAAGATGCCGGTCGCGAACGGCATGGTGTGGATCATGACATCGAACGGGCTGCGCGGCATGAAGTTCGGCTGCGCGCCGAAGTGGAACACCATCGCCACGTCGGAGTCCGCGCAGGCCAGGTAGGCGGGATCCCACTCCTCGCCGTGGATGTCGGGCATCGCGTTGAAGCGGTGCGGCTCGGGGTGGAAGGACACCGCGTGGCAGCCCTTGGCCGCGACCCGCCGGATCTCCTCGGCCATGAATTCCGGCCCCACCGCGAACCCGGACAGCGCCAGCGGGATGAAGCGGCCCGGGTACGCGCCGGACCATTCCTCGATGTGCCAGTCGTTGTAGGCCCGAAGCACCGCGGCCGAGAACTCGCGATCGGTGTTCGTGACGAAGAACTGCCCGCCGAGACCCGGCCACGACGAGAAGTTCATGCTGGTCAGCACGCCGTTGGCGTTCATGTCGCGTACTCGCTCGTGCACGTCATAGGTGCCGCGCCGCACATGCTCGAACGTGTCGGGATCGCTGCCCCAGTCCTCCTTGGGACGGCCGGCCACCGCGTTGAGGCCGAAGGTCCGGATCTCCTGCCCTTCGATCAGCCAGGCGTCGCTGCCGTCGTCGCGGCGCACCACCCGCGGCGCGCGGTCCTTGAACCTCGCCGGGACGTGGTCGCGAATGAACTCGGTCATCGACGGCGGCTCGACGATATGGTCGTCGACGCTGACCAGAGTCAGGTCCTTCATGCGCATGGGGTCACTCCTCTCGGGTGAGTTCGTTCTCGGTGAGAGCTTCTCGGCGCGCCGGGCCCGGGCGGCGGCCGTTCCTGCTGCGATGAGCCCGGCTGCCCGGTGCCAGGGCGCCTGCCGACACGGCGCGGGCGCCTGCCAACAGGACGGCGAACCGTTCCCGCAGCGTGGCCAGCAGGTGGGCCTCCTCCTCGTGGGCCCAGTCGTGGATCGCGGACATGAGCTGGGCCTCGAACATCGCGCCCAGGCTCCCGGGGGTCACCGTCTGCGGCATCTCGCCGCTCTGCTGCGCGTGCAGGAAGATCACGGCAAAGGCCCGCCGGAAGCCGAAGCGGTCGGGGTCACTCCACCTGTGCGGGGTATCGGGAGCGGCCGCGCTCTGCGCCCGCAGCATCCGCCGCAGCGCGAGCCGCGGGACCCGCTCGACGCGGCGGCACAGCTTGACGGTCACCTCGTCGATGACCTCCTCGGTTGACCCGCCCTCGATCAGCGCCCTGAGGGTGTCCTCGTAGAACACCCTCGCGGTGAGCCATCCCGTCTCCAACAGGATGTCGTCCTTGCGGGCAAAGTGGAAGTAGAACGTCGCCTTGGCGACGCCCGCCCGCGCGGCTATCTCCTCGGCGGTCGTGTCGTCGATCCCGGTGTCGTAGCCGCGCTCGCTCCACAGCTCGAGTGCGGCCTTGATGATGGCCTGCCTGGTGTCGCGGGACCGGCCCTGGGCCAGCAGCGACCGCTTGGGGCCGGCCTTCACCTCGCTCACGGCTGGCTAGATTGCCTTGGCCGCCGGGTCGACGTGCATGAGCCTGGCCAGGTTGGCGCCCATGATCGCCTTCTGGTCGACCCCGGCCAGCGGCTCCAGCTCGTCGATGAACGTCACCGGGTCGAACATGCCCTCCGGGTGGGGGTAGTCCGAGCCGAAGACCACGTTGCCGGCGCCGACCAGCTCAACCAGGCCCAGCACGTCCTCCTCGTGGAACGGGTGGACAAAGATGGCGCGCTTCATCGTCACCATCGGGTCCTCGTCGAAGATCTCCGGGGTCCGCTCGTAGACCTTCTGCAGCGTCGTGACCAGGGGCCGGACCCAGGCGCTGCCGTTCTCGACCGGCATAAAGCGCAGCCCGGGGAATCTGGTCGCCAGGCCGTGCCCGATGATCGACGCGACCACGTCCCTGATGGTCCGGTAGTCGGAGTTGACGATCACGCTGAACGCCGACATCTTCTTCGCGAACGGAAGGAACTCGCCCTCGTCGCCCTCCCACTCGTTGAGGTAGCGCTGAAATCCGCTGTCCGACGAGTGCATGCCGACCAGCAGGCCGGACTCCTCGACCCGCTGCCAGAACGGGTCGAACTCCGCCAGCGCGAACGACCGCCGCCGTCCGTCGAAGCCGGGGACGGGGGCCGGCCGGACGAGGATCGCGCGAGCTCCGCGCTCCACCACGCGATCGAACTCCCGGATGGCCTCGTCGACGATCGGGAGCGTGATAACCGGGGTCGGGAAGATCCGGTCATCGACGTTGAACGACCAGTGCTCGTACATCCATTCGTTCAGGGCATGCACCACCACGTGGGTCGCCTGCGGGTCGTCGGACAGCCGCTCCTCGAGCAGGCTGGCCAGCGTCGGCCACATCATCGCCCGGTCCAGGCTCAGCTCGTTCATGAGCAGCAGCCGGTCCTCGGGGTTGAAGAAGGCGGGAAGCGACTCGATGTACTTCGGCGGCTGGGCGGGGATCTTGTCGCCCTCCTTGCGCTTGGTCCGCGAGGAGGGGTTCTTCAGCTTGAACTCGAGCTCCTGGGCGCCCGGCGGGGCGACCTTGCTGAACGTCGGGTTCGGGATGTACTCGCTGATCCTGTTCTTCAGCGCGATCTTGGTGCGCCCGTTGACCTGCACGTACTTAACCAGTCCGGCGTGGCTCGGCGGCAGGTACTTGGTGAACGCGTCCGTGGTCTCGTACATGTGGTTGTCAGCGTCGAAGACCGGAAAGTCCAGTTTGCGGGACACGGCTACCTCCCAGCGGCTCATGACGGATCGCGGCCTCGGCCCAACGGTAAGCCAAAATCTCGACGCCGTCTAATTCTCGCCGATCAGCGGGCCGGATGAGCAGCTCCTGGGTGAACGACGCGAGGTGGCGCCCGCCGCGGTCGTGCACAGAACCGAGGACCAGGCCGCGCGAGCTCGCGGTGGACAGCGGAACGGCGCTTACCAGGACCCAGTCGTCGCAGCGCCCGGCGCGATGGAACCACATCGCGTGATCGAGGCTGGTGGTCATCGGCGCTCCGTGGCCGGCCTGATCGGGCCCTCCTGCCTCGAGCCCGATCGCCGACGCGGCCACGCCCGGGGCGCCGCAGTCGGACAGGAACGCCATCGCGCACGCGTGCAGCACCCGATCGGCGGGCAGCTCCTGCCGGCTTCGCGCCCAGGCCAGGTACCTCGCGCCGGTCGGCTCCCCGACCTCCACCAGGTCGATCGCGGTCATGTCTCGCCTGGCCGGGCCGGTTTCGCCGGCTCCGTCGGCCCCGCCCGCCGAGCGGGCCGCGAGCGCTTCGTCTGGGCCCGGCGCGGGAAGGTCGGCCGGGCGCTGGTATTCCGGGCTCGGTTCGTCCCGGTGGAACGAGGCCGTCATCGTCATGACCACGCGTTCGCCTTGCGACACGGTCACCTGGCGGGTGGAGAACGACCGACCGTCGCGGGTGCGCGCCACGGTGAACTCGACGCCGTTGCCCGCCCGGCCGGCCCGGACGAAGGTGGCGTGCACCGAGTGCGGGTACTTGTCCGGGTCGGTCGACGCGGCCGCCGCGCGCAGAGCCTGGGCCACCAGCGCCCCGCCGAACAGGGTGGGCCTGCTCAGCGGCGAGTCGGTCACGGCCCGGTAGTGATCGGCGCCGAGCGCGTCCACCTCGACCAGGTCTGTGAGCGTCGTCATGCCCGGCGTCCTACAGCGGCGAGCTTGTTCCCCTGCCACCGGGTTTCACCATGCTGTCCTGCGAGAACGTCGCGATCAGCGTGCCATCCTGGGTGTGGGCGGTGCCACGCCCGTGGATCCGCCCCTTCCCGGCGAACGTCGCCTCGTGGGAGAGGAGGATCCACGACCCGGCATCGAACTCGCGATGGAAGTGCAGCGTGTGGCCGATCACGCCGGTGGACAGCGACCGGTGCGCGTCCTCGATCCGCACCGTGTCGCGATGCGGCCGCATGCTCAGCTCGATGAACCACCCGTTGGTGGCCCAGGCCAGGATGGCCTGGCTGGCCGCGAGCGAGCCCACCGGCCCGGGCATCCGGGTCCAGAAGCACATCACCGGCACGCCGCCGGCCGTCTCGCTCGGCAGCGACGGGGTGCGCGCCTCGGCGCCGGGGAAGACGATCCCGCGGGCGGGCTCACCCCCCTCCGGCCCTCCGGCTCCCGCGGGCGGGTCGATCTGGTGGGCGATGAGGTCCGGCTCGTCGCTGGTCAGCAGCACCATCGACCTGGTCAGCGGCCGGTCACCCTGCCAGGCGGTGACCAGCTCGCTGGCCCAGGTCCGGCCGGAGTGGAACGGCTCCACCTGCAGCTGGATCGGCTCCTGGTACGAGCCCGCCCGGCTGAATATCGTGTGCATCGACTTGACGTACTTGGTCTCGCCGCCGGCGCACGCCGCCATGATCATCTGGGCCATCAGCTGGCCGCCGAAGACGACCGTGCCGCCCTCCGGGGAACCGGCCGACATGGGGACCTGGTAGCGGCCCGGACCGACGGGCTCGAGCTCCAGCAGGTGGTTCGACTCAGCGATGATCATGGCGGCTGCCTCCAGGCCGATCCCGTCGCGGCCACGCGTCTCGGGCGCTCAAAGTAGGACGGAGTACAACTTTATGCGGCCACTCCGCCCGTCCGCGGGCGGGGCTGGGATTGCAGAGCTTCGCCGACGCTGCCGGCCGTGGCGTTCACCGAGGATCAAGATCCGGCCCGGCAGTTCGCGGCGGAGGGTCCCGCCGACGCGTTCGCAGCTGGCGTTCATCCTTGGCGTCCTCGGCAGGGTGGTGATGATCCGCAGTCCTCCGGCCTTGAACACCCAGCGAGGGGACTGCGTCATAGCCGAGCACGGCGATTACCCCGAAATCCGGCAGCCGGGCACACGCCAGGAGAGGATGGGCTGGTACGGGCGCTCGGGCACAGGCAGATAATCGTCAGGGGACGGGTAGGAGGCTGGCTATGGGCGAGGCACTGACCATCCGGGTCCGGCGCGAGCAGGGCCATGCGGTCGTGGCTGTCGCCGGAGAAGTTGACATTGCCACAGTAACCCGGCTGCGCGAGCGCCTTTTCGAGCTGGCAGCCAGCGGCCGCACGCTGGTAGTCGACCTTGACCAGGTCAGCTTCATTGATTCCTCCGGGCTCGCGGCGCTGGTCGGCGCGGCCCGGCGTGCCGCCGCGCACGGGACCAGCCTGCAGGTAGTCTGCGACCGGCCCCGGACCAGGCAGCTGTTCCGCCTGACCGGACTGGACGGCCTGGTACCGCTGGCCCACACCCTGGACGAGGCGCTGGAATCCCTGGCGGCGGCCCAGCCCGCCCCCAGCTAGCTAGCGGCCGCGCAAAGGCCCGGACCGCAAGCCCCGGTCCCCGGCTGACCGGTCGGCACCCGGGTGCGTGGTCGGTGGCCGCTTGGGCCTGAAGCCGGGTGGCGCGCGGCGGCACGATCAAATGCCCGCGCCTTCGTGCAGGTTCGCGAGATGGGCGGACGGAGAGGTTCAGGACTGCCGGGTGGGCTGTCGGCGGGCTGCAGTGTCGTATTTGCGCCTGGCCTGCTCGACCTTGGCCAGGTTGTTCTCGGTCCATTGCGCCAGGGTGGCGAACAGCGGCGCGAGGCTGCGGCCCAGGTCGCTGATCTGGTATTCCACCCGGGGCGGGACCTCGGGGTGGTAGGTGCGCTCCACCAGGCCGTCCCGTTCGAGCTGCCTGAGCCGCTGGGCCAGCACCTTGGGCGTGATCGTGCCGATCAGGCGTTCCAGCTCGGTGAACCGCTGCCGGCCGAATTCGTTCAGCGTCCACAGGATCGGCGTGGTCCACCGGCTGAAGACGATGTCAACCACCGGGCCGACCGGGCAGGGCTGCGCCGGGTGCGGTCGCGCGCGGGCCGGCGGGTTCGCCGTGCTGCTCATCACCAAGGTCTCTTTTCGGCTAGTCACTTTCCTCTAGGTACCTACTATACCCGTGATGGTAACGTGGCCGGTCGCGGTGTGATGACAAACCCCGATAACCACCGGCATCTAAGGAGCCAGGCCACATGTCCACCACCTCAGAGCCGACTGCCCGCCAGGACGCGGCAGCCAGGACACCCAAGCCGGGAGCGGCCAGCCGCCCAGGGCTGATCCTGGCGTTCTTGTGCGTCGCCGGGTTCATGACCTTCCTGGACGTGTCGATCGTGAATGTCTCGCTGCCGACCATTGAGCGGGAACTGCATATCACCCAAGCCGTCCTGCAATACGTCGTCACCACCTACGGGACGGTGCTAGGCGGGTTCTTGCTGCTCGGCGGGCGGCTCGCCGACGCCCTCGGCCGCCGCCGCATGCTCCAGGCCGGTCTAGTCGTGTTCGCGCTGGCGTCGCTGATGGCGGGCCTGGCGAACGGGCCGGTCATGCTGGTCACGGCGCGGGGCGTGCAGGGCCTGGGCTCGGCGTTCGTCGCCCCGGCCGCGCTCAGCCTGCTGACGAATACGTTCGCTGAGGGCCCGGCACGCACCCGAGCGCTGGGCGTGTGGGGCGGCATCAGCGGCGTGGCCTCGGTGGCCGGGGTCATCGCGGGCGGGCTGCTCACCGAGGGTCCCGGGTGGCGGTGGATCTTCTTTATCAACGTGCCGATCGGGCTGGCTGCCGCCGCGGCCGCGCCGCTGATCGTGCCCGAAAGCCGGGACACCGCCTGGCGCCGGGGCTTCGATGTGGCCGGCGCTGTCGTCCTGACCGCTGGCCTGGTGCTGCTCATCTGGACGCTGGGCCAGACCATCACCTGGACCTGGGCCTCGGCCAAGACCATCGGCTGCCTGATCACCGTGGCCGTCCTGCTGGCCGGGTTCGCGGCGATCGAACGGCGGGCCAGCGCGCCGCTGATCCCGTTGTCCATCTTCAGGCTGCGAGTGATGCGGACCGCGAACGTTACCGCCGTGGCCATGTTCGGCGCACTGGTGACGCTGTTCTTTTTCGCCAGCTTGTACATGCAGCAGGTGCTGGGCTACTCCCCGGTCCGGACGGGACTGGCCTATGTGCCTATCGCGGTCATCGTGTCCGTCGGCGCGGGCATCTCCCAGGGCCTGGTCAGCAAGGTGGCGGCCAAGCCGGTGCTCATCGCCGGCCTGGGCCTGGCCGCGGCCGGGCTGGTGCTGCTGTGGCGGGTACCGGTGCACGCCAGCTACCCGGCCGATATCCTTCCCGCGTTCCTGGCCGGCGGGCTCGGGCTGGGCCTGGCCTTCGTGCCGGTCCAGGTTGCCGCGTTCGGCGGGGTCGGCAAGTCCGACTCCGGCCTGGCTGCCGGGCTGATCAACACCAGCCAGGAAGCCGGCGGCGCGCTCGGCGTGGCCATCGCCGCGACCATCGCCTTCGCCCGCGTCCCCGCACTGACCAGATGGGCGGGCGGCGGCCCGGCCCGCATCCTGGCCGCGCGGGCCAGCGTGTTCCATGAGGCGTTCCTGGTCGGAGCCGGCTTCGCCGTGCTCGGCGTGCTCGCCGCGCTCACGCTGCCCATGCTGCGGGCATCCGGCGGCGGCCCCGGTCCGGCTGCGCTGTGACTGGCGAGAGGGTGCCGCTGGTCCTGCCCGCCGTCGCCACGGGTGGCCGAGGCGTGCGCCAGTACACCAGGCGCTACCAGTCGCCGCCGCCCGACCCGCCGGGACTGGTGGTGATCGAGATCGCCGTCGACCGACTGCTCGGCCAGTACTGAAGTTCCCAGGCGCTCATGGATCGTGCCGCAAAGATGATCCGCGGAGCGCCGCGGGCAACATGGAACATGGCCTGGGCATCAGAAGCCATCCAGTCGCGGCGCGCTCAGCCGCCTGCCACCTTCTGGTCAGTCGCCGCCGAGCGCCTCGATCCACCGTGCCAGCATCACGCCGAGGACTTCGAGTTCTTCGGGCGCGAAAGCGTCCGTTATCCGCCGTTCTACTGGCTCGACATGGTGCCGCGCCGCCTCGAGAACTTCGTAGCCGACGGCGGTGACGTGCAGTTCGAGTACGTTCGGATGGCGCGGGTGCGGCGAGCGCACGATGAGCCCTAGCTCGTCCAGTGACTTGAGCACGATCATCATGGCCTGCGGCGTGACCAGGCAGGCCCGGGCGAGGGTCGCGCCCGCGATTCCTGGCTGCCGGTCGAGCTCGGCGAGCGCGACGTACTGCGCCAGGGTCAGGCCAGCGGGCTTGAGCGCGGCGCTCTTGGCGCGCAGCATTGCCTGCTCGGCCTTTTTCAGCACCATGCCGAGGCGCTGCTCCGCTGGTGCTGGCACGGCCCGGCGATCTGCGGCTAGGGCTTCCACGGCACGACCTCCCCGGCCAGCACGAGCTCGCCGTAGAAGCCCGGATCCGGGCGAGGGCCGAGCGCGAGGTCGAGTAGCCCGACGGCGGCCTCGGCCGGGCTTTGCGCATGAGCCATGTCCAGCCACCGGCGCGATGCACCCGTGTCGATGAGCCCGGGGCACACCGCCGCTATCAGGATGCCGCGGCGCCGATCATCCGCGCGCCGCTGCCGGGCGAGGACCCGCACGGCGGCGACCTGGCCGATCTTTGACGGAATATTGATCCAGGCGGGCCACGCCTGGCCAGCCGCGCGTCCCTGGCGGACCGCGTCCCGCCACGTGCACACCGCAGAGTCGACGTCGTCGAGTGATTCCAGGTCACCGTCGAAGCGGGGGTGCAGGACGGGTGCCAGCGCGCGCAGGCTCCCCGCCCGGCTCGCGACGACCAGCAGCCTGGCGCCATCGCGCAGCAACGGCGCGAACGCGCGGAGCACGTTCGTCGTGCCGAGGTTGTTGACGGCGACGTAGTGATCGATCATCGCGGCCGGATCGTCATCGGGCTGGATCCGGGAGTAGTGGTTGGCGAAGACGATGTCGACGCCGCCATGCCGGCGGGCGAGCAATCCGGCGAAACCGGCAACGGCATCGGCGTCCGCGACGTCGACCACCGCACCGCGAACCTCGGCCTGAGCGTCGGTGACTGCCGCCACCGCGTCGGAGACCCGCACGGGATCCCGGCCCGTCAGGTACACGACGTCGCTGGCTTCCAGCCGCTCGGCCAGGCCCCGGGCGAGCGCCAGGCCGAGGTTGCGAGTAGCGCCTGTTACCATAGCTATGGTGTTCATGACTTGATGTCTATCAAGTAATTGATGCTAAGTAAATACCTGAGAGTCGTCAGGCCCAGCTGAACCGGCAGTGGACTGAATCCGTGTACCTGACCAGCCAATCGGCTGATGCGATACAGCCGACCGCAATCGAGCGGCGGATCGAGCGCAGGCGGTACCGGCGGCTGGCCAGCGCCGAGGAGATCTGCCGTCCAAGATTGCTGGGCGCGCGCTCCAGGTGGTTGTTGGTTGGATGGCTTGGGAAGCGATGGCTGGGCTGGGAGGTACCTGTTGGAGAACTTGTCCGTGGGTCTGCTGGGGCCGCTGGAGGTGCGGCGCGACGGGTTCCCGGTGGTGGTGCCGGGGGGGCGCTCTCGGATAGTGCTGGCTGTGCTGGCGTTGTCGGCGGGCCGGCCAGTGAGCCTTGACGTGCTGGCGGACCGCGTGTGGGGTGAGCAGCTTCCCCGGTCAGCTGAGGCGAGCCTTCATAGCCATGTGATGCGGTTGCGCCGGATACTCGGTGCTGAGCTCATCCGCACCGTGCCTGCGGGCTATCTGCTGGATGTAGATCCCGATCAGGTTGACGTGCTGCGATTCCGGCGGCTAGCCGCTGAGGCGGCGGGTCTGCAGGATCCGGTCAAGAGCCAGGACATGCTCAATGCGGCGCTGGCGCTGTGGCGCGGTGAGCCGCTGGAAGGACTGCGCTCAGAAACGCTGCACCGCGACGTTAGCCCGGTACTGGCTGAGGAACGCCTGACCGCGATTCAGCGCCGGATAAACCTGGACCTGGCCGCCGGACGCCATGGCGACCTGGTGGCCGAGCTGCGTGAGCTGACCAGTCGCTGGCCGATGCGGGAGACCCTGTGGCGGCAGCTTATCGCCGCGCTATCCACCGCGGGGCGCAACGCCGATGCGCTTGATGCCTACCACGAGGTGCGAGGTTTGCTGCGTGAGCAGCTCGGCGTCGACCCCTCCGGGGACCTGCAGGACCTCTACCATCGAATCCTTGCCGGAGCGCCCCGCGCCGACGGTATGGCCGGTGCTGCGGGTGACTTGCGCGTGCCGTCGGCCGGGCACCTGGGCACGCCTGATAACAGCGTTTCCGCTGAATCGGGCCGGGCCTTCCCGGTGCCGGCACGGGTGGCTGGCGGCTGGCGTGCGCGCAGCGACCTGCCCGGCGATGCAGCGGATTTCACCGGGCGCGACCGGGAGCTGCGCGAACTCCTGGACGGGCTGCCCGTCCAGGACGAGACCGCGCAGACCGTGGTGATCGCCGCGATCGATGGGATGGCCGGCGTCGGGAAGACCGCCCTGGCCGTACATGCCGCCCACCTGCTGGCTGACCGCTACCCTGACGGCCAGCTGTTCATCGACCTGCACGGTCACACACCGGGGCGTAGCCCCACTGATCCGGCTGCCGCGCTTGACTCGCTGCTTCGTGCGATTGGCGTGCCCGGCGAGCACATTCCCGAGACCCTGGAAGGCCGCACAGGGCTCTGGCGGGCCGAGCTCGCCGGTCGCAGGGTCTTGGTGCTGGCGGACAACGCGGCTTCTGCCTCGCACGTTCGGCCCCTGATTCCGGGTGCGGCCGGGTGCCTGGCATTGGTAACGAGCCGGCGGCGGCTGACCTCCCTAGACGCCGCGCGCATGCTGTCGCTCGACACCCTGCCGCCCGATGATGCGCTGGCCTTGTTCGCGGCCGTCGCCGGCGCCGGCCGGACTGCCGCGGAACCTGGCCCGGCTCATGAGGTGCTGCGGTTGTGCGGGTACCTGCCGCTGGCCATCCGGATCTGCGCCGCCCGGCTGGCCGCCCGCCCGGCCTGGACCGTCGGCCATCTTGCCGGGCGCCTGGGTGACCAGCGGCAGCGCCTGGCCGAGCTGGCCACCGCCGACCGCAGCGTGACCGCGGCGCTCACCGTCTCCTACCAGCAGCTCACCCCAGGCCAGCAGCGCCTGTTCCGGCTGCTGGGCCTGCACCCTGGCCCGAACTCGAGTTCCGCGAAGGCAAGTCGTTCACCTACGCCGTGTACGACTCCCGCGGCCAGGCCACGGATCTGCGCGAGGTGCTGGAGATCTTCGACTCCGAAGGCGTCGACGGCGCCTTCGTGTTCATGTTCGCGCTGGAGAACCTTCCGCACCGGCCCGACGACGATCCCCGTCTCGACCTGGACATGGCCAGCCCGGGCATCGTCAAGGTCCTCGAGGGCCGCCACGGAGACACCTACCCCGACATGGAATGGGAACCCAAGGCCGCCTTCACCACCGTCGCCGAGTGCTACGGCGGCTGACCAGCCTGGCGGCACAGGGAACGGTGGTGACACGCTCGCGGCTGGGGAGCAGACGGGCCGGCCAGGCGCAGGGGTCAGGCGGGTGTCCTCGCGGGGTCGGCGGCGGGCAGCAGGGCGCGGATGCGGTCTTCTGGGTAGGAGTTGCCAGGGTCGATGGCACGCAGGATGCGCCTGCTGATCTGCTGGAGCTGCCGCTGCTGTGCCTTGGTCAGTTGGTCGAAGACGAGGCGGCGGACCTCTTCGACGTGCCCGGGCGCGCTCTCGGCGACCTTGGCCCACCCCTGCTCGGTGAGGATGGCCAGGGTGTAGCGGCCATCGGCGGGGTCCGGGGTGCGGCGCACCCAGCCGCGTTT